>Ga0209330_1000380_pt1 | contig 19787 bp, 16 predicted proteins | sample JacPinW_OM2H0_O3_FD_187969 | JGI IMG/M metagenome (GOLD analysis project Ga0209330, IMG submission 187969) | Forest soil microbial communities from Algoma, Ontario, Canada - Jack Pine, Ontario site 1_JW_OM2H0_O3 (SPAdes) (version 2) | ecosystem: Environmental > Terrestrial > Soil > Boreal...
GATCTGGTCTTGATCGCGGGTAAAGGTCACGAGGACTACCAAATTTACGGCGAAACCCGCCGCTCCTTCAGCGACCGCAGCGAAGCGCTGCGCCTCTTGGAGGCCGCGGCATGAAGCGCACCTTGAGCGAAGCGGCAAGAGTCGTGGGCGGCGAACTGATCGGCGAGGACCGTCCGTACGGTTGCGTCTGCACCGATAGCCGTACATTGAAGCCGGGCGCGCTGTTCGTGGCGCTGCGCGGCCCGAACTTCGACGGCGGCGCATTCGTGCAGTCGGCGGCCGCACAGGGCGCCATCGGCGCGCTGGTCGAACGTGCGACGCCCGGCGCGATGCCGCAAGTGCTCGTGCCCAACACGCTGCAGGCGCTGCAAGAGTTGGCCAAGCACTGGCGCGCCGGTTTCGCCTTACCGGTGGTCGCGGTCGCCGGCAGCAATGGCAAGACCACGGCGAAGGAAATGACCGCGGCGATTTTGTCGCGCATGGGTCTTTGCATGGCGACGCACGGCAATCTCAACAACCATATCGGCGTTCCGGTGACGCTCATGCGCTTGGAGGCTTCGCATCGCAGCGCCGTGATCGAGATGGGCGCCAACGCCATCGGCGATGTGGCCGCGCTCATGCGCATCGCGCAGCCCACCGTCGGTCTGATCACCAACGCCGGCGCCGAGCATCTCGAAGGGTTCGGCAATTTGGACGGCGTCGCCAAGGGCGAGGGTGAAACCGTGTCCTGCCTCGAGCCCGAGGCCACCGCCATCATCAACGCGGATGACCCCTACGCCGGCTATTGGCGTGGTATCTCCGGCGCCAAGCGCATCGTGACCTTCGGGGTGCACCACGACGCGGATTTCACGGCGAAAAATATCTTTCAGGGCATCGAGCGCGGTGAGTTCGCGACGCGATTTACCTTGCACTCGCCCTTGGGCGAGCGCGCCGTCATGTTGAAGGCCGGCGGCGCGCACAACATCGGCAACGCGCTTGCCGCCGCCGCGGCCGCGAGCGCGGCCGGCGCATCGCTCGAGGATATCGTGTTAGGTCTGGCCGATTTCCGTGCGGTCGCAGGCAGGCTACAGCTCAAAGCGGGCACCCGCGGCAGCTGGATCATCGACGATTCCTACAACGCCAATCCCAGCTCGGTGCGCGCCGCGCTGGAGCTGTTGCGGACGCTGTCGGGGACGACCTGGCTGGTGCTGGGCGACATGGCCGAACTCGGCGAATCGAGTCAGGACAGCCACGCGCACATCGGTTCTTACGCGCGCGATTGCGGCATCAAGCGCCTGTTTGCGATGGGGCCGCTCAGCTCCCGGGCCGTGGAGACATTCGGCTCGGGGGGCGAGTGGTTTGCGGAGGCCGACTCGCTGACGCGCCGTCTGCAGGCAGAACTCTCGCCCGGCGTGACGGTGCTGATCAAGGGTTCGCGCATCAACCGTCTGGAACGGGTGGTGCAAGCGCTCACCGGCGGCGGCGCCGGCTCAGGCTCGGGTCCCATGATGAGAGCGAGCTAGCGCATGCTGCTAATCCTCACCGAATACCTGGCGAAGTTCTACAGCGGATTTCACGTCTTCCAGTACCTGACGCTGCGCGGAATCCTGGCTGCGGTGACCGCGTTGCTGATGGGCTTGCTCATCGGTCCGCGCATGATTTCGCTGTTGAGCCACTATCAGATCGGCCAAGTGGTGCGCAGCGACGGACCGCAATCGCATTTGCTCAAGACCGGCACGCCCACCATGGGCGGCGGCTTGATTTTGGTGGCCATGGGGATTGGCACGCTGCTATGGGCGGACTTATCCAGCCGCTTCGTCTGGGTACTGCTGGGAACGACGCTGGCGTTCGGCCTGATCGGTTTCTACGACGATTATCTCAAGCTGGTGGTGGGAAACTCGAAAGGACTGGCCGCGCGCTACAAGTACCTGGCGCAGTCGGTCGCGGCGCTCGCCATCGCGTTCTCGCTGCACAGCATGCATCAATCGCCGGCCGAAACCGCGCTGTACGTGCCCTTCTTCAAGACCGTGGCGGTGCCGATGTCGACGCTGGGATTCGTCGCCTTCGCCTACTGCGTCATCGTCGGCACCAGCAACGCGGTGAATTTGACCGACGGTCTCGACGGACTTGCCATCATGCCGGCCGTGATGGTCGCGGCCGCCTTGGGTGTTTTCGCCTACGCCACCGGCAATGTCAATTTCGCACGCTACTTGCAGATCCCCTTCATCAACGGCGTGGGCGAAGTGCTCATTTTTAGCGCGACGCTGGTGGGCGCGGGTTTGGGTTTTCTGTGGTTCAACTCCTATCCGGCGCAAGTGTTCATGGGCGATGTGGGTGCGCTGGCGATCGGCGCCTCGCTCGGCACGATCGCCGTCATCGTGCGCCAGGAACTGGTGCTGTTCGTGATGGGCGGCGTGTTCGTGCTCGAGACGGTTTCGGTGGTGCTGCAGGTCGCCTCGTTCAAGCTCACGGGCAAACGCATCTTCCGAATGGCGCCGATTCATCATCATTTTGAACTCAAAGGATGGGCCGAACCGAAAGTCATCGTGCGCTTCTGGATCATCAGCTTCGTGCTGGTGCTGGCGGGTCTTGCAACCTTGAAGATCCGCTGATGAGGAGCGTAGTGGTCGGCTTGGGTAAAACAGGCGCCTCGTGCGTGCGCTATCTCGTCAAGCGCGGCGACCGCGTGAGCGCGACGGACTCTCGGCGCGCGCCGCCGGGCCTGGCCGAGCTCGGCGAGCTTGCCGCTGCGATCGATTTGCGGCTCGGCGGCTTCGATCAGTCGCTGCTCGAGGGCGCCTCGCAGGTGCTGATGTCCCCGGGCGTCTCGCTCGAGGAGCCTATCGCTCAGCTGGCGCGTGCGCGCGGCATCGAGGTGCTGGGCGATGTGGAATTATTCGCGCGCGCCGTGAACGCCCCGGTGATCGGCATCACCGGCACCAATGGCAAGAGCACCGTCACCACCCTGGTGGCGCGCATGGCGGCCGCCGCGGGAAGGCGCGTCTTGGCCGGCGGCAATCTGGGTGAGCCGGCGCTCGATCTGCTCGCGCAGCCCAAACCGGATTTGTATGTGCTCGAATTGTCGAGCTTTCAATTGGAGACCACCGCTTCGCTGGTACTGCAAGCGGCGGTGGTGCTGAACGTCAGCGCCGATCACTTGGACCGCTACCCCTCGGTGGAGGCGTATTCGCGAGCCAAGGGCAGAATCTTCGCCAACGCTTCGACCGTGGTGTTGAATGCGGACGATCCCTGGGTGATGGCGATGCGCGATACACGCTATCGCAGCCCCGGCGCGCGCATTCTGACTTTTTCCATTGAGCGCACCGATACGGATTTCTCGCTGGTGCGCACGGGCGCGCAAATTTTCCTGGCGCGCCGCGGCGAGAAGCTGCTCGACATCGCGCGCATGAAAATCGCCGGCATGCACAACGCCGCCAATGCTCTGGCGGCCTTGAGCTTGGGCGAAGCGGTCGGCCTGCCGATGCCGGCGATGTTGCAGGCACTGGAGTCCTTCCCCGGCCTGTCGCATCGATCCTCGTGGGTGGCCGATGTGGGGGGCGTGCGCTTCATCGACGACTCCAAGGGAACCAATGTCGGCGCCACGATTGCTGCCGTTGCCGGCATGGCGGGGCCCTTGGTGGTGATCGCCGGCGGCTTGGGGAAGGGTCAGGATTTCACGCCGCTGGCGGCGGTGTTCCGCGGCAAGGTGCGCGAAGCGGTGTTGATCGGCAAGGACGCGCCGGCCATCGCCGCGGCGCTCGAGGGTGCGTGCGAGACGCGAACCGCGGCGTCGATGGAAGCGGCGGTCGCCGAGGCGCAGCGCGCCGCGCAGGCCGGCGACACCGTGCTGCTGTCGCCGGCCTGTGCGAGCTTCGACATGTTTCGCGACTACGGCCATCGCGGCGATGTGTTCGCGGCCGCGGTGAAGGCGCTCAAGGGTGCGGCGCCATGAGCACCGCCACCATGTCGTACGGCGTGCGTGCGCGAGAGCGCATGCCTTTCGCCTGGGACTCGATCACCATCGGCTTGGTGGCCGCACTGCTGTTGGTGGGCCTCGTCATGGTCACCTCGGCTTCCATGTCGATCGCGGCGCGCGATATGGGCGATCCGTTCTATTTTCTCGAGCGGCAATTCGTTTTCACCGCGGCGGGTCTCTTGTTGGGATGGGTCGTCACGCGCGTCCCAACCGAGTTGTGGGACAAGTACGGACTGGCGCTGCTGCTGCTGGGCCTGTTGCTATTGGCCTTGGTGCTCATTCCCGGCTTGGGCGCGCGCGTCAACGGTGCGCGCCGCTGGCTTCGGATCGGTGTGCTGAATTTCCAAGTATCCGAGCTGGCCAAAGTGTTGGTGCTGATCTGGCTGTGCAGCTACTGCGTGCGCAAACGGGCCGAACTCGAGTCCACGCTGCCCGGCCTGGTGAAGCCCTTTGGCCTCCTGTCGGTGACGGCGCTGCTGTTGTTGATCGAGCCTGACTTCGGCGCGGCCACCGTGCTGTTCGCAACGGGATTTGCGGTGCTGTTCATTGCCGGCGCGCGCCTGCGCTACGTGGCGCTGCTGGTGTCGACGGCGGTGTTGGGCTTCGCGCTGCTCGCGCTGACCTCGCCCTATCGCCTAAAGCGCCTGATGGCTTTCTTGCACCCCTTCGACGATCCGTTCAACGGCGGCTTCCAGCTGACGCAATCGCTGATCGCCATCGGGCGCGGATCCTTGTTCGGCGTCGGCTTGGGCAGCAGCGTGCAGAAATTATTTTATCTGCCGGAGGCGCACACGGATTTCGTCTTCGCGGTGCTGGCCGAGGAATTGGGGCTGGTTGGCGTCATCGGTGTAATCGGCTTGTTTGTCGCACTGGTGTGGCGCGCGTTTCACATCTCGCGCCTGGCGGCGCAGGCGGGCCTGCGATTTCAGGCCTATCTTGCGGCGGCTTTTGGCATCTGGCTCGGCCTTCAGGCGAGCGTGAACATCGGCGTCAACATGGGCGTGCTGCCCACCAAGGGGTTGACGCTGCCGCTTCTGAGCTACGGCCGCAGCAGCTTGCTGGTGAGCCTGGCGTGGCTGGGTGTGCTGCTTCGCATCTATCACGAGGTCAAGTGCAGCTCGCGCTCGGCAGTCACACGTGTGCCCGGAGGCACGCGATGAACGGCGGCCCAATGAACGGCGGCGCAATGAACGGCGGCGCAATGACCGGCGCCCCGGTGCTCATCATGGCCGGCGGCACCGGCGGGCATGTGTTCCCGGCGCTGGCGGTCGCCAACGTGCTGCGCGAGCGCGGCGTAGCCGTGGTGTGGCTGGGCGTTCCTGGCAGCATGGAATCGCGGCTGGTGCCGGCGCAGGGATTTCCGATCGAGTGGGTGCGCGTGGCGGGCATTCGCGGCAAGGGCGTGTTGACCTGGCTGCTGGCGCCGCTGCGCATCGCCAATGCCGTGGCGCAGGCCCTGCGCGTGCTCAAGCGAGTGAAGCCGCGTTCAGTGCTCGGCGCGGGCGGCTACGTGAGCGGCCCCGGCGGTATTGCGGCGTGGTTGCTGCGCATTCCACTGCTCATTCATGAGCAGAACGCGATCGCCGGCATGACCAACCGTTGGCTGGCGCGCTTGGCGACGCAGGTACTGGAGGCATTTCCGGGCAGCTTCGGTCCCCACGTCCGCGCCAGCACCATCGGCAATCCGGTGCGCGAGGATATTGCGGCGATCGCGCCGCCGGCGCAGCGCTTCGCGGGACGCGAGTCGCGCGCACGGCTGTTGATTTTCGGCGGCAGCCAAGGCGCGCAGCGGTTGAACACGGTGCTGCCGCAGGCAATCGCGACGCTCGCGCCGCAGGATCGTCCCCAGGTCCTGCATCAGTCCGGTGAGCGCGGACTCGAATCAACCCGCGCGGCTTACCTTGAAGCGAAGGTCGAAGCCGAGGTGCTGCCCTTCATCGACGACATGGCGAAGACCTATGCCTGGGCGGATCTGGCGGTGTGCCGCGCGGGCGCCATGACGGTCGCGGAACTGCAAGCCGCGGGCCTCGGCGCGATATTCGTGCCGCTCCCCATCGCGACCGACGATCACCAAACCAAGAATGCCGCCGTCATGGTGGGGGTCGGCGCGGCGCGAGTCATTCAGGAGCGCGATCTCACGCCCGAAGCGTTGAGCGCCATCATCGCGGCGCTCATCAAGGATCGCGCCAACTTGCTCAAGATGGCGGAGGCCGCGCGCGCCGCACGCATCACCGATGCCGCGACGCGCCTGGCGGACCTGTGCATCGCAGCCGGAGCGCCCGCATGACCATGCGCACGCGCTTGGAAGACCGCATGCGCCGCATTCAGCGCATTCATTTGGTCGGCATCGGCGGCAGCGGCATGGGCGGAATCGCCGAGGTGCTGCTGAACCTGGGCTACGAAGTGCAGGGCTCGGATCTTAAGCGCAATCCGGTGACGGAGCGGCTCGCGCGCCTGGGAGTCCAGATTTTCATTGGACACGACGCTCTGCACTTGGGCGATTCGGATGTGGTCGTGGTATCGAGTGCGGTCAACCGCACCAATCCCGAAGTGGCCGCCGCGCTGGCCAAGCGCGTTCCGGTGGTGCCGCGTGCGGAAATGCTGGGCGAACTGATGCGCTTTCGCTATTCGATTGCGGTGGCGGGCACGCACGGCAAAACCACCACGACGAGCTTGGTGGCGAGCGTACTGGCGGAAGCGGGCCTCGATCCTACCTTTGTCATCGGCGGACGGTTGAAGAGCGCCGACAGTAACGCGCGCCTGGGTGCGGGCCGCTATCTGGTCGCCGAGGCCGACGAAAGCGACGCTTCCTTCCTGCATTTGCAACCGATGATCGCCATCGTCACCAATATCGACAACGATCACCTCGCCACGCATGACGGCGATTTTGCACGTCTCAAGCAAAGCTTCGTCGATTTCCTGCACAACCTGCCGTTCTACGGCCTCGCCGTGCTGTGCTTCGACGATGCCCACGTGATGAGCATCTTAGAAGGCCTCGGGCGGCCCTTCCTGACCTATGGCTTCGGCGAAGGCGCGGATATACGCGCGCTCAATGTGCAGCGCCTGGGACTGCAATCCCGCTACGAGGCCGTGCGCGAAGGACACCCGCCCTTGACCGTGACCCTCAATTTGCCGGGGCGCCACAATGTCTTGAATTCCCTGGCCGCGGTGGCGGTGGCCACGGAACTGGAAATTGCCGACGAAGCGATTCAACAGGCCCTGGCGCATTTCCAAGGGATCGACCGGCGCCTGCAACAGCTCGGCGAGATTTCATGGCCGGGCGGGCACGCGCTGATTGTCGATGATTATGGCCATCACCCAACCGAGGTGGCGGCCACGCTCGAGGCGGCACGCCAGGCGTGGCCGGAGCGGCGCTTGGTGTTGGTGTTTCAGCCGCATCGCTACACGCGCACGCGCGACCTGTTGGATGACTTCGGCCGGGTGTTGGGCGAGTGTGATGTGCTCTTGGTGACGGAAGTCTACCCCGCGGGCGAAGCGCCGATCGCGGGCGCCGACGGACGCGCCATCTGCCGCGCGGTGCGCAGCCGCGGCGTCGTCGAGCCGGTGTTCGTCGAAAGCGTCGATGATCTGGCCGATTCATTGCGCGCCGTGCTGCACGACGGCGACGTGGTGCTGACCATGGGCGCCGGCAATCTTGGGCAAGTGGCCCTGGATCTCAAGAGCCGCTTTGCGGCGGGAGCCGCGGCATGAGCGCGCAGCAGAGCCTGGATCTTGCACCTGAATTCAGCGCACGCGTGCTGCGCGATGTCTCGATGGCCAAGCACACCTCCTGGCACGCCGGCGGCCCGGCCGATTTATTTTTCACGCCGCGCGACATCATGGATCTCGCCTCCTTCGTGCGCCAACTGCCGCCCGAAGTGCCGCTGTTGTGGCTGGGCTTGGGCAGTAATCTCCTGGTACGCGACGGCGGTGTGCGCGGCGCCGTGGTGGCGACGCACGGCGCGCTGGGCGCGCTCGAGCGTCACAGCGCGACGCGGATCCGCGCGGAAGCGGGGGTGCCCTGCGCGCGCATCGCGCGGCAATGCGTCAAGTGGGGTTTGGGACCCGCGGAATTTTTTGCCGGTATTCCGGGAACGCTCGGCGGCGCGCTGGCGATGAATGCCGGGGCGTGGGGCGGCGAGACCTGGAAGCACGTGGTCGAAGTGGAAGTGCTCGATCGCAAGGGCGTACGGCACACGCGCACGCCGGCCGACTACCAAATCGGCTATCGCCACGTGAAAGGGCCCGACAACGAGTGGTTCATCGGGGCGCGGCTGGAATTCGAGCGCAAGCCGGGAATCAACACGGATGCCATCAAGGAACTGCTCGACAAGCGGCGCGAGACGCAGCCCATCGGCGAGTGGAGTTGTGGCTCGGTGTTCATCAATCCGCAGGGCGATCACGCGGCCCGGTTGATCGAGGCCGCGGGCCTCAAAGGCTTTCGCATCGGCGATGCGTCGGTGTCGCAGAAGCACGCCAATTTCATCATCAATCATGGGTCTGCCCGCGCCGCCGACATCGAGGCGTTGATTTTGCACGTGCAGAAGACCGTCGCCGCGGCTCAGGGCACCCTGCTGCACACCGAAGTGCGCATCGTCGGCGAGCCGGCCGCCGTTGGAGGCCCGACGTGAGCCTGCTCAAAGAAAGCGCCATGCGGCGCGCGGGCTCGCCGAAGGAATTCGGCAAGACGGCCGTGCTCCTGGGCGGAGATTCGAGCGAGCGCGAGATCTCGCTCTTGAGCGGCAACGCGGTGCTGGCCGCCTTGAAGCGCCGCGGCGTCGATGCGCATGGGTTCGATCCCTTGGATCGCCCGATCCAGGCGCTGCGCAGCGAGGGTTTCGAGCGCGCGTGGATTTCGCTGCACGGCCCCGGCGGTGAGGACGGCACCATGCAGGGCGCGCTGGAGTGGATCGGTGTGCCCTACACGGGCAGCGGCGTGCTCGCCTCGGCGCTCACCATGGACAAGCTCAAGACCAAGCGCGTGGTGGTCGGCGCCGGCTACGCGGCGCCGGAGTACGCGGTGTTGTCAAGTCCGGCGGATCTTGCGCCGGCGCTGGCGCGCATTGGCCTGCCGATGATGGTCAAGCCCGCGAGCCAAGGGTCCAGCGTCGGCATGACCAAGGTCAAAGCCGCGGCGGAACTCGACGGCGCCTACGCGGCGGCGCAGGCCATCGACCCGGTGGTATTCGCGGAGCGCTTTGTCAACGGCGATGAATACACGGTGTCGATTTTGCAGGGCGCGGCGCTGCCCTCGATCCGCATCCTGCCGGCCACCGAGTTCTACGACTATGAGGCCAAGTATTTCCGCGACGACACGCAGTACTTCTGCCCCAGCGGCTTGAGCTCCAAAGAGGAGGCGGAATTGCAGGCCGCGGCGCTCGCGGCGTTCAAAGTCACCGACTGCTCAGGGTGGGGCCGCGTCGACTTCATGCGCGATCGCGCCACGACCAAGTTTTATTTCATCGAGATCAATACCACGCCGGGCATGACCAGTCACAGCTTGGTGCCGATGGCCGCACGCCAGGCCGGCCTCGATTTCGAGGAGCTGGTGTGGCGCGTGCTGGAAACCAGTTTCTCGAGGACGCGCAAATGATGGGGCGTCTCCTGCACCGCAATCGATTCAAGAGCAAGGCTAAACCTGAGAAGCGGCGCTTGAAGTGGCCGGCGTTTCTTCGCGACTGGCGCCAGTACGCGCGCCGCGGCGCGCTGCTGTTGATCCTGGTGGGCGCCTTGAGCGCGCTGACCTGGGCGCTCGATCGCCCGGTGCGGGTGATTTCGATCGATGGCAGCTTTCAGCGCGTGAGTCCCGGCCAGATCGAAAAAGCCGTGGCGCCCTTCGCCAATCAGGGCTTCATGTCAACGAATCTCGACGACATTCAGCGCGCGGTCGAGTCGCTGCCGTGGGTCGATCACGCGCGCATCGCACGACGCTTCCCGAACAGCTTGCGGGTGACGGTGACCGAGCAGACCGCCGCGGCGCGCTGGGGCGACTCAGGGCTTTTGAATACGCGCGGCGAACTGTTCGTCCGGGCGGCGGCGCATGTGCCCCCGGAACTGCCGCGCTTGAGCGGCCCCGAAGGCAGCGAATCGCAGGTGGCGCAGCGTTATCTCTCGGTCCAGGGGCGGATGCTCGAGGCCGGCATGCGCATCGCGGCACTGCGTCTCGATGAACGCGGCGCGTGGGAGATGGACTTGGACAGCGGTGTGACCGTGCGCCTGGGCAGGCGCGAGGTCGATGAGCGCATCGATCGCTTCATCCACACCGCCTCGCAGGTCATCGCCCACCGCTTGACGGAAATCAATTACGTGGACATGCGCTACTCCAATGGCTTCGCCATCGGCTGGCGCAACCAAGGCACGCCGGCCTCTGTGCCGGCCAAACACACCGACGATGCGGATGCCTGATGCCGACGCCTAGAGGAAATTCGTAAAGACATGGCCAAGCGCTCTGATCGCAATTTATTGGTGGGCCTCGACATCGGCACCAGCAAGGTGGTCGCCATCGTCGGCGAGCTCAAAGCCGACGGCGCGCTGGAAATCATCGGCGTCGGCAGCCATCCCTCGCGCGGCTTGAAGAAGGGCGTGGTGGTGAACATCGAGTCCACCGTGCAGTCGATCCAGCGCGCGGTCGAGGAAGCCGAGCTCATGGCGGGCTGCGAAATCCATTCGGTGTACGCCGGCATCGCCGGCAGCCACGTGCGCAGCTTGAACTCGCACGGCATCGTGGCGATCAAGGACAAAGAGGTGGTGCAGGGCGATGTGGAGCGCGTGATCGACGCCGCCAAGGCCGTGGCCATCCCGGCGGATCAAAAAATCCTGCACGTCCTGCCGCAGGAATACATCATCGACTCGCAGGAAGGCATCCGCGATCCGATCGGCATGTCCGGCGTGCGCCTCGAAGCCAAGGTGCACATCGTCACCGGCGCCGACAGCGCCGCCCAGAACATCGTCAAGTGCGTGCAGCGCTGCGGTCTGGCGGTCGATGACATCGTGTTGGAACAGCTGGCCTCGAGCTACGCCGTGCTCACCGAGGATGAGAAGGATCTCGGCGTGTGCGTGGTGGATATCGGCGGCGGCACCACCGACATCGCCGTGTTCGGCGGCGGCGCCATACGCCACACCGCGGTGATTCCCATTGCCGGCGACCAGGTGACCAACGACATCGCGGTGTCGATGCGCACACCGACGCAGTACGCCGAAGACATCAAGATCAAGTACGCCTGCGCGCTGTCGCAACTGGCGAACCCCGACGAAACCATCGAGGTCCCGAGCGTGGGGGATCGCCCACCGCGCCGCCTGGCGCGCCAGACTCTCGCCGAAATCGTCGAACCCCGCTACGAGGAATTATTCGGGCTGATCCGCGATGAACTGCGCCGCGCGGGACTCGAGGAGCAGGTCGCGACGGGCATCGTGCTCACCGGCGGCAGCGCCAAAATGGAAGGCGCCATCGAGCTTGCCGAAGAAGTTTTTCACATGCCGGTGCGCCTAGGTATCCCGCAATACGTCACCGGTTTATCGGAAGTCGTGAGCAATCCGATCCACGCCACCGGCGTGGGTCTGTTGCTTTACGCCAAAAGCACCATGGATGCGCAACGCACGGATGCGCCGCTGCTCGCGGGCGGCATGAAAAGTCTATTGGAGCGAATGAAGGCTTGGTTTCAGGGCAATTTTTAATTGAATGAACAATCGTTGATTGAGTTGATAAAACTTAACGTAGGAGAATTGGAATGTTCGAACTGATGGATTCTTATAGCCAAAGCGCCGTCATCAAGGTGCTGGGCGTGGGCGGCGGCGGCGGCAACGCTGTCTCGCACATGGTCCAGGCCGGACTCGAGGGCGTGGATTTCATATGCATCAACACCGACGCGCAGGCGCTGAAGCACTCCAAAGTGCGCACGGCGCTGCAGATCGGCTGCAACATCACCAAGGGTTTGGGCGCCGGCGCCGACCCGGAAGTCGGCCGTCAAGCGGCGATGGAAGATCGTGACCGCATCATCGAGCTGATCGAAGGCTGCGACATGCTGTTCATCACCGCCGGCATGGGCGGCGGCACCGGCACGGGCGCGGCACCGGTGGTGGCGCAAGTGGCGAAGGAGCTCGGGATTCTCACCGTGGCGGTCGTGACCCGGCCGTTCGAAATGGAAGGCAACAAGCGCTCACGCGTCGCCGATCAAGGCATGCTGGAATTGTCCAAGTATGTCGATTCGTTGATCACCATTCCGAATCAGAAACTGTTGTCGGTACTCGGCAGTTCCACGACTCTGCTCGATGCCTTCAAGGCAGCGAACACCGTGCTGCAAGGCGCCGTGCAGGGCATCGCGGAGTTGATCACGCGGCCGGGCCTCATCAATGTCGACTTCGCCGATGTGCGCACCGTGATGTCGGAGACCGGCATGGCGATGATGGGATCGGGCGTGGCATCGGGCGATGATCGCGCGCGCGAGGCGGCCGAGGCGGCCATTTCCAGTCCCTTGCTGGAGGACATCAATTTGTCCGGCGCTCAGGGCATTCTGGTCAATGTCACGGCCGGCATGGATCTGTCCATCGGCGAATTCCAAGAAGTCGGCAACGTCATCAAGCAGTTCGCTTCCGATGATGCGACCGTGGTGGTGGGCACCGTCATCGATCCGGAGATGACCAGCCAAATCCGCGTTACGGTCGTTGCGACCGGTTTGGGCAAACCCGTCGCGCGCGCTGCACCACAGACTGTCGCGGCCACGGCTCATCATGCACCGCCGCTCACCATGCGGGTGATTCGGCAACGTTCGCCGATGGCGCCGACCGACTACGCGATGCTCGACAAGCCGACCGTGCAGCGGCAACGCGCGGTGGGCGACGGCTTGCGCGCTGAAGCCAGTTCGGAGGATTTGCTGGATATTCCGGCGTTTTTAAGGCGGCAGGCAGACTAAAAGAGACTCAAGTTTCGACATTCCATTTGGCGCCCTGTAGGAGAAAGTCCGACGGGCGCCGGTCTTGTCGAGAAATGTGAAGAAAAGCCCCGCTAACGTAAGTGCTCCGCCTGTCAACCAAAAAGGGATTTTTGAGTTCAGGGTAGGCCACCGCGTGTGGTACCTTTGCGGGATAACATAGTCCGGTTTCACTTAATGTTGAATCAAAGAACCCTGAAGAATTCGATTCGCGCCACCGGCGTCGGGCTGCATACGGGCAAGAAAGTTCTCATGACTTTGCGCCCCGCGTTGCCTGACACCGGCATTGTATTTCGGCGCACCGATCTGGATCACCCGGTCGACATTCGCGCGCATGCGGAAAATGTCGGCGACACCACGATGAATACCACCCTGCATCGGGGCGAGGTCAAAGTATCGACGGTGGAACATTTGCTGTCCGCCTTGGCGGGATTGGGAATCGACAACGCGCTGGTGGAAGTCAGCGCCGGTGAGGTGCCGATCATGGACGGCAGCGCGGGACCCTTTGTGTTCCTGCTGCAATCCGCCGGCATCGAGGAACAAAAGGCGCCGAAGCGTTTCATCCGCATTTTGGAAACACTACAGGTCGATGATGGCGACAAGTGGGCGCGCTTCGATGCTTACGATGGATTCAAAGTGAATTTCGAGATCGAGTTCAATCATCCGACGTTCAAGAAGCATTCCCAGGTCGCTTCGATGGATTTCTCGACGACCTCGTTTTTGCGCGAAATCAGCCGTGCGCGCACCTTTGGATTCATGCGCGATTTAGAAAGCCTGCGGGCGCGCAATTTGGCGCTCGGCGGCAACATGGACAACGCCATCGTTCTCGATGACTATCGAGTGCTCAATGAGGACGGCCTGCGTTACGAAGATGAATTCGTGAAGCACAAGATTCTCGATGCCATCGGGGATTTGTATCTCTTGGGGCACAGCTTGATCGGCCAATTCAGCGGCTTCAAATCGGGCCATGCACTGAACCACAAATTGTTGCGCGCCCTCATGGTCAAGCAAAGCGCGTGGCAGGAAGTGACCTTCGAGAGTTTGGCCGACGCGCCGATTTCCTACGTGGCGGCTGCAGCCGCGCGCGCCTAAGAGCCCCTTTAGGGCAGCGGCGGCACGACCCGAATTCGCACGGTTAGAACCTCTTTGCCTAAAGACTTGGCCACGCGCTTGAGGATGGCGTCCGTGGAGTAGCGCAGCCTCGAGGCCCACTGCGCTCCCACCACACCGATCGTGAGACGGCCCCCGTCGAGGCCGGCGCTGACCACTGACTGGGCCAGGCGGGCGGGGAGGGCCGCACGGACTTGCTCCACAATTTGAGAACGCTCCGCGGCCTTGTCCTTGAGGAGTGAAAGCCGCTTGCCACCTCTTGCCAGTAACTCGCTGAGACTCTTAGAGTTTTGCATTCAACAATAATCTGCGGTGCGGACCAGTTGGTAGAAACCGTGCGGAAATCCTTGTTTTGAGACAGTTATCTGCATAGTCTACCCATACTCATCGGGCATAATCTTGAAGCCCTGATGACATAAGCCTTAAGTAAGCATCGCGTCGGCTTTGGAAGAATAAAACCGTATGAATGTCATTTTTGTCGGCCGCAAGTCCGGCCGCGTGAAACAATTTGACCTGCGACATCCGGTGATTATGTCGTCTGCGGCGCTATTGGTGCTCGCGATCGTGGGCACGGCGTTCTCCATCGGGGTGGGTTTGGGCGCGCGGCACAGCGGCGGCAACCCCATCGATCAATTGGGCAATTGGTCGGCCGAACTACTGCACCAGAAGGCACAGATCGAGGATACCAAGCGCGTACTGCAGGAAAAGGTGAACGCCCTGGCCATGCGCGTAGGCCAAATGAATGCCAATGTCATACGTTTGGATGCGCTTGGTAAGCGTTTGACCCGCATGGCGAATCTGGACGACGGCGAGTTCGATTTCGGCCATCCTCCGGCCTTGGGAGGCGCGGAGAGCGGTGCGGACGGCCAGCCCGCACAGATCCCGAGCCTAACCGCCATGGTGGACGACCTGCAGACCCAGCTTTCCAGCCGGGAGCAGCAGCTCGGGGTGCTTGAGAACCTCATTTTGACCCGCGAGCTCAATAAACAGGTCTATCCCGAAGGCCGGCCGGTTCAAGAGGGCTGGATATCGTCGTATTTTGGCCGTCGGGCCGACCCGTTCACCGGTTATTCTGCGGTGCACAAAGGATTGGATTTTGCAGGGCCGGAGGGCACCAAAATCACCTCTGTCGCGGCCGGGCTGGTCACTTACGCCGGTGAGCGCGCGGGCTATGGCCAAATGGTGGAAATCAACCATGGCAATGGCTTGGCCACGCGCTATTGCCACAATGAAAAGCTGCTGGTGAAGCAGGGCGACATGGTGCGCAAGGGCCAGGATGTGGCATTGATGGGTTCGACCGGCCGATCGACCGGACCGCACCTGCACTTTGAAGTACTGAAAAACGGCGCTCAGGTCGACCCCCTGCGCTTCATTGGAGAAGATCGTTAGTCCTCGATAAGGACGCCAGGCCCTTGAAAAGGCCGATGTAGAAACGATTTCCTGGTCTTCCGGTCTATCCGTACAATACCCAGCTTTCTTGAAAGGGCCCTTAAGCGTGTGGAAGCTTCTGACGCAAGTATTTGGCAGTCGTAATCAGCGACTCATCAAAGAGATGAGCCGCGCCGTGGCGGCCGTCAATGGCTTCGAGGCCAGCGTCAGCGCCTTGAAGGATGAGCAATTTCCGGAGAAGACCAAAGAGCTCAAGGCGCGCTTCGCCGCCGGTACACCGCTCGATGATCTGATTCCGGAGGCCTTTGCGCTGGTGCGCGAGGCGTCGCGCCGCCAATTGGGCATGCGCCATTTCGACGTGCAGCTGATCGGCGGTCTGGCATTGAACGCCGGCAAGATCTCCGAGATGCGCACCGGCGAGGGCAAGACCCTCATGGCGACGCTGCCTGCCTATTTAAATGCGCTCACCGGCGATGGCGTGCACGTCGTGACCGTGAATGAATACCTGGCGCAGCGCGACTCGGAATGGATGGGGCCGGTATACCGCTTCCTCGGCATGGATGTCGGCGTCATCAAGAACGCCCAGACGCCCGATGAGAAGCGCGCGGCCTACGCCTGCGACATCACCTACGGCACCAACAACGAATTTGGATTCGATTATCTGCGCGACAATCTGGCGTTTCGGCTCGAGGATCGCGTGCAGCGCAAGCTGTCCTTCGCCATCGTCGATGAAGTCGACTCGATTTTGATCGACGAGGCGCGCACGCCGCTGATCATTTCCGGACCCGCGGAAGAGAGCACCGAGCTCTACATCAAGATCAACGCCTTGATTCCGCGCCTGACCCGGCAGAAAACCGAAGACGGCCCCGGCGACTACGCGGTCGATGAGAAGACCAAGCAGGCGACCTTGACCGAAGCGGGACATGAAAAGGTCGAGCAACTGATGGCGGAGATCGGGCTGCTGCGCGAAGGCGAGAGCCTGTACGACGCCACCAATATCCGTCTCATGCATCACTTGAACGCGGCCTTGCGCGCGCACTCCTTGTACAAACGCGATGTGGAGTACATCGTGCGCCAGGGCGAGGTCATCATCGTCGATGAATTCACCGGCCGAACCATGCAGGGACGGCGCTGGTCCGATGGCCTGCACCAGGCGGTCGAGGCCAAGGAAGGCGTCAAGGTGCGCGAGGAAAATCAAACCGTCGCCTCCATCACCTTCCAGAATTACTTCAGGCTCTACTCGAAGCTGTCCGGCATGACCGGAACGGCGGATACCGAAGCGTTCGAATTCCAGCAGATTTACGGCCTGGAAGTGGTGGTGATCCCGACGCACAAACCGATGATCCGCAAGGACAAGTCGGACCTGGTGTTCCTCTCCGAGCATGACAAGTTCCAGGCCATCCTCGAGGATATCCAGGACTGCGTGAAGCGCGGTCAGCCGGTGCTGGTCGGCACCACCTCGATCGAGGCCTCCGAGCGGATCGCGAAGCTGTTGCAGAGCGAGAAGATTCCGCACGAGGTGCTGAATGCCAAACAGCACGAACGCGAGGCGCACATCGTGGCCGAGGCCGGACGGCCCGGCGCCATCACCATCGCCACCAACATGGCCGGCCGCGGCACCGACATCGTGTTGGGCGGCAGCACGCAGATGCAGATCGATGCCATCGAGAACCCCAATGAGGCGGAACTCCAGGGCATTCAGGCTGATTGGCGGCAGCGCCATGAGGCCGTGATCGCGGCGGGCGGCCTGCACATCATCGGCACGGAACGACACGAATCGCGGCGCATCGACAATCAATTGCGCGGCCGCTCGGGCCGCCAGGGCGATCCGGGATCGAGCCGATTCTATTTGTCGCTGGAAGATAACCTGATGCGCATCTTCGGCGATCCGACCCGCATGAAGGCGCTCATGACCCGGGTGGGTATGAAGGCGGGCGAGGCGATTGAGAGCGGCATGCTCACGCGGCAGATCGAGAAAGCGCAGCGGCGGGTGGAGCAGCACAACTTCGACGCGCGCAAACAATTGTTGGAGTACGACGACGTGGCGAACGATCAGCGCCGCGTGATTTACCAGCAGCGCACCGATCTCATGAGCGCCGAAGATGTCGCCGAGGCGATCAAGGGCATTCGCGAGGATGTGGTGACGCAATTGGTGGATCAATATGTTCCGGCCGGGACGCCGGAGGAGCAATGGGATGCGCCGGGATTGGCGACGGCGATCGAAAAGGACTTTGGCCCCAGTCTTCCGATCGTCGACTGGGTGAAGGCCGAGGAAGCCGGCGACGCGTCCGGACTGCACGGCAAGATCTTGGGCGCGCTGGAAGCCGCCTACAACCAGAAAGAGGCCAATGTCGGTACGCAGGTGATGCGCTATATCGAGAAGGAAATCACGCTGCGCACGCTCGATCAACATTGGCGCGAACATCTCGCCGCGATGGATTACATGCGCCAGGGTATCTATCTGCGCAGTTACGCCCAGAAGAACCCGAAGCAGGAATACAAGCGCGAGGCGTTTGAACTGTTCTCAGGCATGCTCGATCGCATCAAATTCGATACCGTCACCACCATCTCCAAGATCCAAGTGCGCAGTCAGGAGGAGATCGAGCGCGAAGAGCTCGAGCGCCAGCAACGCCTCGCGCGTGCGCTGCAAACGCAGCATCCCGATGCGGTGTCGCCGATCCAGGCGCCGCCCGGCATGGATGACTCTTCCGGTCCGCAGCCGCCGGCTGGCGGCGGGAATATCATGGAACTCGAGCCGCGCGGCGCTGGACCCGCGCCGACCCCCTTCGTCAGAGCCGTGCCCAAGGTCGGCCGCAACGAGCCCTGTCCCTGCGGATCCGGGCGCAAGTACAAGCACTGCCACGGCACACTGCAGCAAGCGAACGGTTGACTCGCGGCGATAAACCCCTGACCCATGTCGTCGCCGCTGCGGTGACAGACCTTGAGGGCCGCGTGCTCATCGCACAGCGTCCGCCCGGCAAACATCTGGCGGGGCGCTGGGAATTTCCCGGCGGCAAGCTCGACGCCGGCGAGGATCGGCGCGCCGGGCTCGCGCGCGAGCTGCGCGAGGAACTCGGAATTACCTTACTCCCACCACTCCGCCCGTTGATTCGGGTGCGCCATACGTACGACTACGGCGAGGTGCTGATCGATATGTGGGTGGCGCGGCAGTACTCGGGTGAGCCGCGGGGACTCGAGGGCCAGGCCTTGCGCTGGTGCACGGGCGATGAACTCGAGTCCGTGGAGCTCTTGCCGGCGGATGGACCGATTGTGGCGGCGCTGCGGCTGCCGGAGAAGTTGACGCAGGCTTCGACGCGAGACTATGTCGTGGGGCGTTCGGCTGAGGCCGATCCCGCTGGACGACTGCGCGGCGTGTGGTGTGCGGGTCTGGCGGATGCGATGGCGGCGAGCGATGCCGGTGCGGATTTTTTGGTGCTGCGGGCGGAGCTTCCGCATGCCGAAATCACGTCGATATGCGAGTTGGTTCCTGTTCCGGTGTATGTGCCGGGGCTTGAGCTGAAGGAGGCGTGGGAGTTGGGGGCCACGGGTGTGGTTGAGATCGACGGCTAGGTTTAACTCCCTCACGATCGGTGGGCGATGAAATCTGGCGTGTCCTGAATCAGCAGATTCCGAGAAGAATCAGCAGGTTGGGGGAGCCTGTGCAGGTATTCCTGCTATACTCCATGGGGTGTCGGACCTGGACAGAAAACACGTGCGTATATTTCGGTCTCACGCCGAGGCAGATGACGGCGGCTACATGTCCGGAAGTCCAGAAGAACGTCTCTCGCAAGTTTGGGAACTGACCCAAGAGGCCTGGTCTGTCTTTCAAGGCGCGCATGCTGAACAAAGATTACAGAGAGATGTTGCAGTGCTTATTAGAAGAAAAAGTTAGATTTCTTCTAGTAGGCGCCTACGCCCTTGCCGTCCACGGCTTTCCTCGTGCGACTAAAGATATCGATTTTTTTGTTTGGGCAACTCGAGAGAATGCCGCCAATCTGGTGCGGGCACTCGCGAGATTCGGCGCTCCGCTCGACGGCATATCGGAGTCGGATTTTTCAGCCCCAGGTATGGTGTTTCAAATTGGCAATAGCCCACGTCGAATAGACATCCTAACCAACATCAGCGGCATCGAATTCGATCACGCCTACGCGAATAGGAAAAACATCTTCCTGGAAGGATTGGAAATTCCTGTTATCTCTGTGTCCGATTTGATTGCGAACAAGCGCGCGAGCGGACGACCACAGGATCTTGCTGACGTTGAAAAACTGGAGTCGGTGTCGAAGCGTGGATGATGCCGTAAGTTCGACGAAGTCTATATAACATAGAATTGACTATCTACGTAAGTTTGATAAACTCTTTGTTATGCCAAAGAGTCCCCAGGCGCTGTTGACCCTGCCGCCGGCCGC
>Ga0209330_1000381_pt1 | contig 19743 bp, 14 predicted proteins | sample JacPinW_OM2H0_O3_FD_187969 | JGI IMG/M metagenome (GOLD analysis project Ga0209330, IMG submission 187969) | Forest soil microbial communities from Algoma, Ontario, Canada - Jack Pine, Ontario site 1_JW_OM2H0_O3 (SPAdes) (version 2) | ecosystem: Environmental > Terrestrial > Soil > Boreal...
GAGTAAAGGAAGCGTTTCATAATCTTTTCCCCTGATGTGAGTTTTGGTTTTGCAAAGTGCTCTTCTGCACCTGTGTGTCGCTCCTGCCGCTGTGGGGGTGGGAGCTACTACTCCGATAAGAGAAAAAACGGGAAAACATTTCAGGGGGGAAGCAGATTTCTTTCGTGGATGCGCGAGCGACGTGTGGGCCCGGCGATGCTGGCCGTGGAAAGGAGCGAATCCACCGGGTGATTCGGAATCGGCCGATCAAAACTCCGGCCTTCGCCTGAGCGAAGGCCGGGTTCAGTCTACCGATAGTGGACAATCCCCTACGGTTTAGCTGGAACTGAAGCCTTCACCAGGGGGCTGTGCACAGCCGGAGCCTGTTTGGCGGTGCGGGCTGCCTTCCACTGTTTCATGGCTTGCGGATAACGTGCCCACAGGATGCTCTTTTCTGCGGGTGCGTTGTACAGCTCAGGATGCTGATAGAATCCGCGTTCCTGCTCCGGCTTGACCTCTTCGACTGGAATGCGATGCGAGTTGGCCCACGCATCTTGCCGGATACCTGTGACCTGCCACGAGACCTTAACGTTCGCTTTGTCGGTCTTGATCGCGAATTGGTGGTTGGACACTTCGTCGGCCACAATGGCCTGAGCGAACTGGCCTACGACCGTGAGCTGATAGCGAAAATCGCGGTTGAGGGTTTCGAACCATTCCGGAAGGGTGACGACAGCGTCGCCCTTGGCGTTGGTGATTACGTTGCCGTTGTAGATGTTCATCATGTCGGGCGACTCCACAAAAGAGTGATAGAGGTACTTGTTCGCCGGATCGAGCGGATGGTCGATCTTGAACGAACCGCCATTTTTCGAGAGATTCCCATCGACATTCACGTCTCCGTTGAACCAGGCAGCGTAGCCGGAGACACTCCCAGCCAGGACTCCCGTGCTGTCTCCGGTGTTGTAAGCATCCACTGCCCAACCGTTGTCGCCGGACTGCGCGTAAACTCCGGGGCCGCCGGTGTTGCTCACGCCGACCACACCGGTCGAGGCGAGGCCGTACACTCCGACGCCGCCCGCTTCCGTGTTGGTTCCGTAAACACCGTAGGCGCTGGCGTTCAAGGTCTGACCCACTACACCGTGGTTGGACTCGCTCAGACCGTAGATGGCATAGTTGCTTCCACTGATTCCGCCTACACCCGGGAAGCTGCTGCTCTCTCCGAAAAGTCCATAACCGGACGAACTCTGCCCGATGATTCCATAGCCGTCACCTGTCGCCTGCCCGTAGATTCCTACACCAGTCGCGCTCGTCGCTGTGATTGCCGTGCCGCTCGAGCTGGGAGAGGTAGAAGCGATCGACCCGGCGCTGAAGCTGCCCGTGGAATCGCGCTTGACGATGGCGTTGGCCGTGTCGGCGCTGGTGGGAGCGGTGTTCCATTTCAAGGCCAGCGTACCGCTGGCGGTGACGGGCGAGCCGCTGACGCTGAAGTCTGAAGCCGGAGCGCTCAGACCGACGCTGGTAACCGACCCCTTGCCTGCGCCCGGGAACGTCTGACCGGAGGCGAACGTAAGCACACCCTTGTTGTTGATTTTCAGCCCAGTTTCGGCAGGAGCCGCCGTGCCCGTGGCGTAGAGCAAGCTCATGGCACCGGATGCGCTTGCCGTGTTGTTGCTGATTGGTTCCGCCTGCCATTGGAACTTCTGGGTCACCGGCGTGGCGGTGGAGCTGTTGAAGACGGAGGCTATGAAATCCTGAGGCTGCGAGTTCTTGCCGGCGGTGGCCGTGGCGGAGCCGGTGGCGGGCAGATTCAGGGTTCCGCGAACGGTCTCTGCTCCGTTGACATCCAGAGTGGTGCCGGGTGTGCTGGTGTTGATGCCGATTTTCGCGGTGGTTCCGCTGCCGGACTGAAACAGCACGGAATTGCCCAGCGCGCCGGTGCTATTGGTCCAGAGAGGAATAAAATCAGTCGAGCCCGTTCCCGACACTGCTGCCGTAGCCGCCGCTGCGGGCAGAATTGCCGTGGACGAACTGCTGCCCGCCGCCACGGTTCCAGCCAGCATAAAGGCTGAAGCCGGTAGTCCGGCGAGAGTTTGCGCGTCGGCGGCTTTCAAGGCGTAGGGCACGCTGAGCAACAACACGCGGGGTTGCTCTTCGCCGCCGTTGACGCGGACGCCGAGCCAGCGAGCTTCGCCGGAGGTGAACAGATCTAACGGCAGGCCTTCGGATTTGGTAGCGCCCAGTTGCGCGGTGTAGTTGCCCTTGCTGTCGGCCTGCACGTTCTGGGTTTCCAGCCAGAGCGGAGAGCCGCCAGTTTCTTCGCTATAGATGGCGAAGGTGGCTCCGGTGACGCCGGTCAGGGTCTTGCCCTGATCGATCGCCTTGCCCGAGAAATTGACCAAGCGCGGCACCACGGCCGCGGCTGAGGTGGACACGGCCGCCTGTTGTGCGCTCAGAAGCGAGCTCAGCAGCAGGATGGCAGCGAGTAGGGAGGGTGAGTAAAGGAAGCGTTTCATAATCTTTTCCCCTGATGTGAGTTTTGGTTTTGCAAAGTGCTCTTCTGCACCTGTGTGTCGCTCCTGCCGCTGTGGGGTGGGAGCCACTTACTCAGATAAGAGGAAAATGAAAAAACATTTCAGGATCTTGCTGAGTGTGAGCTCAGAGCGAAAAAAAGCTCATCCCCCAAAGCCCTCCAGGCTCAGAGGGCGCACCGGGCTGAGTGCTTGCTGAGTGTTTTTGCTGTGGCTTGAGCAGTTTTGCCGCTTGCCGCTCCGGCGGATGATTCAATGCGTGGTGACCAGATACTGCGGCAACCTGCCCCTGGCCGAGGAAATCGTCCGGGTCGCCAATATTCCCCTGGTCTGCCAATCGGTATCCCAAAACAGGGAGCAGCTGACGGCGTTTACAAAATAGCCCGAATGGAGGAATCCATGGTGAGCGCCAACCGTCACTATGAAGGAAACGACCTTTCCGGTCTTGCGCCGGTGACAATCACGAATCACGAGCAGCTAACGTTTTCAGACATAAAGAAACTAGAAAGTAAGCTTTGCGGCCAAGCATGAAAAACATTGAAATAACTCATTCCAGGATCCCAACTTTCCGTGTTCCTATCCATGGACTGCCTCCCTTAAGTGGATGGGCTGTGAGGTAGATCTCAGGCCTGGAGGGGACGCCGGATATTGAGCCGGGTGATTGGCTCGGCCAATGGCATGTCAGTGCTGATGAAAGTCATAACCGTAGACAAGGGCGGAAACTCTGTCGTTGACGAAGTCCTAGAGCAGGAGCAGCTGGACGATATTCGCGGGAACTCTGCACTCGAGAAAATCGAAAACCCTGAAACGCGGCCCGACTTGTTTGTTATTCGGTCGGCCTTTTAACATTTTTTTAACCTCACCGTAACATGCGTGCTCTAGCATCGCCAGGACTGCGGCATCCCTCACCTTCCATAGGGAAAGGATAAAAAAGCTTATGCGCGAATTTCTGTCTGTATGCCTTATCGCGGCCATGATTACCGGGCCAGTGTGGACTCCGGTAGCAAGTGCAGCGACCGTTAAAACCGCCACGCCAATCAAACACATTGTGATTATTTTCGGAGAAAACCGATCCTTCGACCACTATTTCGGCACGTATCCCTCCGCGCTGAACCCAAAGGGCGAGCCGCAATTTCACGCGCTTCCGAACACACCTACCGTAAACGGCCTGAGCAACGCGCTCCTGCACAACAATCCAAATCTAAATCCGCTCAACGGCAGCGGAGCTGCCAATCCGTTTCGCTTCGATCGCTCGCAGGCCAACACGCAAGACATGGGCCACGATTACACTCCCGAACAATTGGCCTTCAACGGTGGGGCGATGGATTTGTTTCCCGCCAACACGGGAAGCGCGGGTCCTCCCCCCAGTGCTCCTCCGGATGTTGTACTCACGACTGGTCAAGTAATGGGATACTTCGATGGCAACACGGTCACTGCGCTGTGGAACTATGCCCAGCACTATGCGATGAGCGATAACTCTTACAGCACCAACTTCGGTCCTTCTACGGTCGGTGCGATCAATCTGATTTCCGGCCAGACCAATGGCGTTGCGAAACACGCAGGGGGCACCGGTGCGCTGGTAGGCGATGGCAATGGTGGGTTTACAGTCATCGGTGACCCAGATCCATTGGGCGATGTGTGCTCCGGTAGCGAACAGGTGCAGATGGGTGGAAAAAACATCGGCGACCTGCTCAACGCAGCCGGGATCACTTGGGGATGGTTCGGCGGAGGCTTCAACCTCAACATTGTGAATCCGGATGGCAGCACGGGGTGCAATCGCCAGTCCACTTCGCCAATTGTTGGTACACAAGGCGATTACGTTCCCCATCACACGCCGTTCCAGTACTATGCCTCGACCGCAAATCCCACGCACGCGCGTCCGAAATCGGTGAAGACGATTGGTTTCTCGGGCGACTCTGCCAATCACGATTATGACATCGATGATTTCTTTGCCGCAGTGCAAGCCGGCAATTTCCCGACGGTGAGCTTCCTCAAGGCAATCTCAATTCAAGATGCTCATCCGGGGAATTCCGATCCACTCGATGAACAGGAGTTCGTGGTGAAGGTAGCGAACTTCCTGCAGGGCCAGCCGGAGTGGGCCAACACGGCGCTAGTCGTGCTCTATGACGATTCCGATGGCTGGTACGATCACCAGCTCGGCCAGATCGTGAATGGGTCGAAGAGCCCGGCTGATGCTCTCACCGGTCCCGGAAGCTGCGGCAGCGGTGCTACAGCGCTGCCCGGCCTCAATCCCTCTACTGCGCACGCTCAGGGGCGGTGCGGATACGGTCCACGGCAACCGCTGCTTGTTATTTCTCCGTGGGCGAAGCACAACTTCGTGGATCATTCGGCCACCGATCAAACCTCGGTGATTCGCTTCATCGAAGATAATTGGCTCAACGGCGAGCGCATCGGACATGGATCTTTTGATGGCATCGCAGATTCCATCAGCTCTCTGTTCGACTTCCATCAGGTCGTGACTGACGACTTGTTCATTCTCAACCCAAATACAGGCGAGCCTGTCGACACAGGCTCCCTCCATTAGCGCGCATCCTGGCGGGTGCGTTTGTCGCCAATCTAGATACCAAACGGCAAGGCACGCGGAGCGCCATTCCTGTGCCTTGCCGTTGTTGTATGCTTGCGCGAAAGGTATGTGGTGATTACACGTCGAGATTTTCTGCAAAGATCGAGCCTGCTGGCTACGACGCTGGCGGCGGGCAAGAGCGGGTTACTCAATGCGATGTCGCAGTCGGTGGCTACCATGCCCCCGGCGCTTGATGTCAAGACTCTTGCACAATTCGTAGACCCTCTTCCCATTCCTGAAATCGCGAAGCCTCAGGGACTGCGCGCTAGTCCCGCTGATGCGAAGCTAAAGGTTCCGTTTTATCGAATCCAGGCGCAAGCCATCAGCAGCAAAGTTCATCGCGATCTGCCACCTACAAAGTTCTGGAGCTTCGGCTCTTCTACTCCGGGTCCAACCTTCGAGACGCGCTCCGGTGAACCCCTGCTGGTGGAATGGGTGAATGCTCTACCCAACCAGCATTTCTTGCCGATGGACCACACAATTCACGGCGCCGAAGCGGACAAACCTGCCGTCCGCACCGTGGTGCACCTGCATGGAGGGAAAACCGGACCAGAAAGTGATGGCTATCCGGAAGACTGGATCGTGCCCGGAAAATCCTCTCTTTACTACTACCCCAACCAGCAGGATGCGGCCATGCTCTGGTACCACGATCATGCGCTGGGGATTAATCGTCTGAATGTCTATGCCGGATTGTTGGGAACCTTTCTCATTCGAGACAGCCTGGACGATGGGCTTAATTTGCCCAGAGGCAAATACGAATTGCCGCTCATCCTCTACGACCGACTGTTGACGCACCAGGGGCAGCTGCTTTATCCAGTTTCGCCCGATCCGCAATCTCCTTGGGTTCCTGAGATATTTGGCAATGCCATCCTCGTCAACGGAAAATTGTTTCCCTATCTCGAGGTCGAGCCGAGAAAATACCGCTTCCGATTGCTGAACGGATCGAATGCCCGGTTTTACAATTTATCGTTCGTCGAAAATGCATCAGCCAATAAGAACGAAGTGCCTTTTCACCAGATCGGGACCGATCAAGGATTGTTGTCCGCCCCGGTCCCGCTTACCAATCTCGAAATCGCGCCGGCGGAGCGGGCCGATCTCGTCATCGACTTCAGCCAACATCGGAGCAGGCAAGTCGTGCTTAAGAGCGATGCTTTGGTTGTGATGCAATTCCGCGTTTCATCACAGAAAGTGGACGACACAAGCGCGCTGCCCGCAGCTTTGCGGGCAGTGCCAAAGATCCAGGAATCACGGGCCGTCCAAACCCGCTTGTTGACGCTCAATGAATACGTCAACAAGGCCGGCAATCCCGTTATGTTGCTTTTGAACGCGGCTCACTGGAAAATGCCCATTACAGAAAAGCCAGTGCTGGGCTCGACCGAAATCTGGTCTTTGATCAATCCCACGAACGACTCGCATCCCATTCACCTGCACCTGGTGCGCTTCCAGATTCTCGACCGTCAGCCCTATGTGCCCTGGCTGTTCCAAACCAGGCGGGAACTACGCTTTATCGGACCTCCGGAACTTCCCGATCCGAATGAGGCCGGCTGGAAGGATACGGTACGAGCCCACTCCAAAATGGTGACGCGGATTATTGTGCCCTTCGAAGGATTTACCGGACGTTACGTGTGGCATTGCCACATCCTGGAACACGAGGATAACGAGATGATGCGGCCTTACGAAGTAATCGCCGCGAGCTGATTTGCACTTGTTTCCGCTTGATTTCTCCTCTTAAAAGTAGCCTGTGATCATGTGGGTTTGAGGCATGACGGCAGCATCCACTTGTTTCATAGGGTTACTGGGCCATCAGGAAGCGTGAAGCTCAGCTCCACAACTTCGCACAAGGGAGCTTCGATTGTCAGCATGGCTGAAATCCCGGATTCGCTAATGTCCACAGTGCGGCCCTTCAACGCAAATGCAACTCCGGGACTTGATTCTGATGTTAACCTCAATCTTGAAACGGGGATGGCGACGGGCGTCTGCGGACTGATTTTCAGGTTCCAAGGTTTGCCCTCCGCTTGTCTTGCAAAGGCTTCTTGCATATTTGTGCCCGGATATTTCTTAGTCCTGCTTCCCCTCACCCGAATTCTGCACAGGGTGAGACTTGCTTCCGCCGTGAAATCTTGGTCACCCGCACTCGCCTCTTAGGGGTTCCGGATCAAGCGTTGTGAGCTAAGGTCTGTCGCAGCTTGTCGGCAACTTTGTCGACAGCTAAGGGCTTGCTGAAGTAGTAGCCTTGAATTTCGTCGCACTGGTGCGCCCGCAGGAATGACATTTGCGCTTCGTCCTCGACCCCTTCAGCAATCACCTTGAGTTTCAGGCTTTTTGCCATGCTGATGATAGCGGTGGTAATTGCCGCATCATCAGGGTTAACGGCGACATCTCGAATAAATGACCTGTCGATTTTGAGCTTGCTGACCCGGAACTGTCTCAAATAGCTGAAGCTGGAATAGCCAGTTCCGAAGTCATCAATCGCCAGCGTCAACCCCATAGCTTTTAATTCCTGAATAACTGAGAGAGTCACCTCAGCATCAGCGAGCAAGAGGCTTTCCGTGAGTTCCAGTTCGAGGCACTGGGGAGCTAGTCCGGTCTCGTGGAGCACCCTCCGAACCAATCCGCAGAAGTTCTCTTGACGAAACTGAATCGCTGACACGTTGACTGCTATCGTTACCGCAGGAAGATCTTCCTCTTGCCATTTCAGGGCTTGTGAACAGGCACTCCTGAGCACCCATTCGCCAATAGGAAGAATCAGCCCGCTGTTCTCCGCGATTCGTATGAACCTGTCCGGCGGCACAAGGCCCAATTCCGGGTGTTGCCAGCGGAGAAGTGCTTCCAAGCCGACGATCCTTCCAGTGGCCATATCCACCTGCGGTTGATACACAAGAAAGAGTTCTTTCCTGTCGAGTGCCAGTCGCAAGCTGTTCTCCAAGGTTAATCGCTCCACAACTTGAGCGTTCATCTCCTCCGTGAAGAACCGAAAGTTGTTGCGCCCATTCTGCTTTGCGTTATACATGGCTGCGTCAGCGTTCTTCATCAAGGTTTCGGGGTCTGTACCGTGTTCCGGGAAAATGCTGATGCCAAGGCTGCAAGTGATGTTCAGTGCGTGACCTCGAATGGAATACTCACCGATGATTCCATCCAGTAGCCGTTCAGCGGCAACTGCTGCATCGGTTATGTCCTTTAGTTCAGTCAGCACGATGAGGAATTCATCGCCGCCCACGCGGGCCACCGTGTCTTGTTTACGCCCCCATGTTCTGAGTCGTTCAGCAAGCTCTTGCAAGAGGAGATCACCTACCGAGTGCCCCAGTGAGTCATTGATGTTCTTGAATGAATCGAGATCGAGGAACAAAAGCGCGACCCTACCCTTTTGCCGACGAGCAGCGGCGAGTGCTTGAGTCAATCGATCCTGAAGCAGCCTGCGATTGGGTAGCCCCGTAAGAGCATCGGTGTAGGCTAGAAATTGAATCCGTTCCTCCGCGACCTTGCGCTCGGTGATATCGGTCCGTATTGCAACGTACTGCCGGGGTCGGCCCTTTGGATCGAGAAAAGGGACGATGGTGGTATCGACCCAGTACAGCGATCCGTCTTTGGCCCGGTTCTTGATTTCGCCGTGCCAGACCGCGCCCCCCGTAATCGTGCCATACATCTGTTGGAAGAAATCCTTGGGGTGGTGGCCCGAGTTAAGGATGCGGTGATTCTGCCCAATGAGTTCGTCCTTGGAGTACTGACTGATGGCGCAGAATTTCTCATTGACGTAGGTAATCGTGCCCTGCACGTCGGTCACGGCAACGATGGAGTGTTGATCGAGAGCGAATTTTTGGTCGGCCAATTCTTTGATGGCATTCTCGCTCATTGCGAGGCTCTCTTTCACAGCTTCTTCCGCTTGCTTCCGTTCCGTGATATCAGCGCGAATGGCTACGTACTGTTGCGGTTTGCCCTCCGTGTTTAAAGTGGGGACAATGGTCGTATCCACCCAGTAGATCGAGCCACCCTTGGCCTTGTTCTTGATTTCGCCATGCCAGACCTTCCCATTCGCGATGGTGTGGTACATCTGCTCGAAAAACTCTTTGGAGTGGCAGCCCGAGTTGAGGATGCGGTGGTTCTGGCCGATCAGTTCATCCTTGGAGTATTGACTGATGGAACAGAACTTGTCGTTCACATAAGTAATTGTGCCATGTACGTCGGTCACCGCCACGATGGCGTGCTGGTCTAGAGCGAATTGTAGATCGGCCAGTTCTTTAAACTGAACCTCGCTGGGCGCAAGGCCGGCGCTTTCGTTGGCTTGCTTACGTTCTACGACGTTGCGGATTATTCCCATTGCCATGCTCCTTTATCTTCTCTGAGGAGCTGGTCGGCTAGGCTTCCGATTTCGACGGAGTCGCGGCGAAAGAAGAGAACATCGAACTGTAAATAGATTACCTCATAGCGACACCCTCCGTTCGGGCATTAGGTGTGCAACCTTAGTACGGACAATGGGGGTCGCGAACTGTGCTTGGTGGGTGACGCGAGTGCCGGCGACGCTCATTTCGCAGGATCATACGGGCCAGTATTCATGCGGGTCCGAGGGCACTCCCGCAATGTTTTCGTCAACTGTATTGTCAAGAACTTATGGCAGCCCGGCGAACCCTGTAAGTTGATCAAAACACTAAATATCGCGGTGACCTTTTCCCAATGCTTCCGGTCAGAAAACTGCTCTGGAGTGATGTCTACCCAGACGGCGAGTTTTGCGAGGCCGGCCAGTACCCACAGCAGCCGGACGTCACCGACGGGAAGCATATCCCGGATCATTGCGGAGTCGGTAGCCCGATTCGTAATGTGCAGATGTCCCGAGGACTCCCACGCAAGTCGAGGGCCCGAGACATTGTTCCAGTCAACCAGCCCATCGAGAAAAGGCTGCCACCGTTCCTCTTGCTGCGTTTGCGGGCCGAACTTTCGACCTCGCCCCATCGCCTAGGCGGCATGATCGTTCACGCCGAGGGGGCCGGGGGAACCGCCTAGATGAACCGGAGCCCCTGGAGCAGCACCATCCCGGACTCCAAGTGTGCCCGGCGTGGTTGCCGGAGGAACCGTGGAAAACGGACTTGAGTTCGAAGGACCAGGAATTCTCGACATGTGCGGAGGAGGATAAAAACCGGGACCCGGCATCGTAACTACAAAACAGGCGGCGAACGAAACTCGTTTAATTGATTTGTGCTTAGGTCTTCGCGCGCGGCCGACATGGGCTTGGTGTCAGACGAATTTATCCGGCGATGAGTCAACAGCTCTCACTCGTAGCGCAGCGCCACCATGGGATCAACCCTGGCCGCCCGCCGTGCCGGCATATAATTTGACAGCAGAGTCACCCCGACAAGCGCTATGGACACCCACACAAACGTAACGGGGTCTGAAGGTTTCACCTCATAGAGCAGGCTGGCCAGGAGGTGGCCAAATGCCAGCGAACTCGCAATACCGATTGCCAGCCCGGCGAGCGCCAGCCTCATCCCTTCCATGACAATCATCCTGAGCACATCGCTCTGTTTCGCCCCTAACGCCATCCGAATGCCGATTTCATTCGTACGCTGCGTGACCGAATACGCGATGAGTCCGTACAGTCCAACTGCGGCGAGCACGACAGCAAGTGCAGCGAACATGCCGAGTAACAAAGAAGAAAAACGCGGCTGCGCTACTGAGGACTCGACGATATCGTCGAGCGATCGGAAGGCCGATAGAGTCTCGTCCTTATCGACTACTCTCACGGCGTCGTAAAGCGCGGTTTCCAGAGGAGTGGGATTGGCCGTGGCGCGCACCACTAGATTCATTGTTGGCGGAGCATACTGCGCATACGCCACATACATTTCGGGCTGTTGCGGATCGCTCAGCGCTCTGTGGCTGATGTTTCCGACGACGCCGACGACCTCGCGGTCCGGCTGGGAATCTCCCATCAGCTCAAGATGCTTGCTGAGCACATCCTGTCCGGGGAAATAACGTTTGGCAAACGCTTGATTGACCAGCAGAGTTCCGGGACTATTGGCTGTGTCATGTTGACTGAGCCATCGTCCCGCAAGCAAAGGAATGCGCATCGCTGCGAGATAACCCGGTGTCACCTGGCGGTAGTACGCGTCATCGAATTCACTCTGCCGGTAGCTGTGGCCTGGAATTTTGAACGGGCCGTCGCTGTGCTGGCCGGTCAAGGGCAGCTCTGAGGTTGCACCGACTGCTTCGACCCCCGGAAAATTTGCGACTCGCTCCTCAAGTTCCTGCCAGAAACGTACTCTATGCGCAGGATCGTTGTACGAAGGGCCGTTCAGACTTAGCTTTGCGGTCAGAACGTGCTGACTCTCGAAACCAGGATTGACGTGTATGAGTAGCCAGAAACTCCTGATGAGCAGTCCGGCACCCACCAGCAACATAAGCGATACTGCAATTTCTCCGACCACCAGCGCACTGCGGATTCGTCTGTGCGTGATCAGCGCCGAATTCCGCGGGGATTCCTTCAGTCCGCTCAACCCGCTCTTGGCAAGTTGCATGGGAGGAATCAACCCGAACATTGCGCCGGTAAAGAGCGAAATAACGAAAGCAAAAGCCACTACCTGCGGATTCAAATGGACCTCCTGCAGCCGTGGCAGATCGGGAGGCCCAAATACTCGCAACAGCGAAACTGCCCAACCCGCGGCAATCACTCCCAAGCCGCCGCCCGCCAGCACTAGCATCATGGTTTCCACCAGGGCTTGCCGCGTAATGCGCGAGTGGGTCGCACCCAAAGCTATGCGCACGGCAAATTCTCTCTGCCGCCCAACCGAGCGCGTCAAGAACAAGTTGGCAAGATTTGTGCAGACGATCAGCAACAGCAAGCCAGCCGCTGCCCAGATTACCAGCAGTACCGGACGCACCGGCCCGATCAGCACTTCCTCCAATGGGCGCTGGCGCAATGACCATCCCTGATCCGTATCCGGATACTTTTCCGCGAGCTGATGGGCGATCGCATCCAAGTCGGCTTGGGCTTGCGGTAAAGCGACACCCGGCTTAAGTCGAGCAATCACTTTTAGGAAGTGGCCTCCGCGCAAATGCATCAGAAAATGCAAACGCGGTGTCGGCAGCCATATCTGCGCCTGGCTGATCAGGGGAATATCGGTCGGCAAGACACCGACCACGGTCAGGCTTTGTCCATCCAGCCGTATGTTGTGCCCAATGATGTTTCGATCGCCATCAAAGTGGCGTTTCCAGATTCCGTTGCCCAGAATCACGACCTGAGACGTATTCGCTTGCTCGTCGCTGTTCTGAAAGTCGCGCCCGAGCAACAGAGGAACTCCCAGAGTTTGAAAGAAACCCGCAGAAACCAGGTTTGTCGTCACTTGTTCGGGCTTGTATCCGGAGAGATTTGAAGGCCCGGCCATGACCGATTGAGAGATGCCGGCCATCTGCTCAAAGCTCCGATTAGCATCACGATAATCTAGGAAGTCGGCAGGAGAAACCCCGGCGTCGTCTGTCTGCGGCATTTTGCCGTTGAGCCAGACGAGTCGGTCGGCATCCGCAAAGGGCAGAGTGCGCAGCACCACTGCTTCAATTACGTTGAAGATCGCAGTGTTTACTCCAATCCCGAGCGTCAACGTAACAATAACAACCGTGACAAATCCCGGGCTCTTGCGCAACTGCCGAAGCGCGTAGCGAAAATCTTGGGCTAGGCCAGTCATAACACGACCTCCGGCTACCAGTTCTTACAAGCACACCACGAGCACTCGCTCGCCAAACACGCAGGCAATTCTCCCACCGTCAGTCGATGACAGTAAACTGTTGAGCACAAAGGTGGTATACGATGAATCCAGAACGGGAGCCGCACCGGATGTCCGCGAGTGGAAAAGTCTGTCCGGAAGCGGACAGCATCAGGGTCGAACTGGCCCCGGCCGTTCCTATTGCTCCAGAGCGCGTCCAGTTTGGTTCACCAGCTTCGCGGACCACGCTTGAGCACGTGACCGTGTGAAGACGATCAAGCATGCCCGACAACTTGTTTCACGAGGATGCAGAGTAATGATGGCGATTTGATGGGGACAGCAGTCGCTTTCAAAACCTCGCCCGTCGTCTCGAAGTTCGACGGCCACGGTTGGAAACCCGCATTGGCATGCGCTAACATGTTGTGACATTGCCAATCCGGTTCTTGAGAGTGCCGCCTCGTCTAATCGGGAAAACCGAAAGGGTCATCGAAATGGGAATGCGCCAAAGCTTTCAGGCGTCGGCTTCATCTCTCTGCCTCCTTGCACTTTGTCTGCTCCCGATTCCCGCGGCCAGTAAGTCATCTCGGACACTGCACAACCATGTTCGTACCGCAGTGACGAGCGGACGGGCGGCGCGTATTGTCGCGATGTCACACAGTCAACGGATGACACTGGCGATCCTTCTTCCGTTGCGGAATCAGAATGAACTCGCCAGCTTGCTGAAACGCCTTTATGACCCATCGAGCCCCGAGTATCACCATTTCCTGACGGTATCTCAGTTCACTGCGCAGTTTGGCCCCACCCGGCAGGATTATGAGTCCGTGGAGAAGTTCGCACGGTCCAAAGGCTTCAGCGTGGCCAATACTCCCACCAATCGTCTGCTGGTGCATATCAATGGCACTGTCGCACAGATCAACAAAGCGTTTCACGTGACCATGACCAACTACCGGCATCCGACGGAGAAACGAACTTTTTATTCGCCGGACCGCGAGCCGTCGCTCGAGTTGAGTGTGCCCGTGGTGCATATTGCCGGGATGAACGATTTCTCCATCCCCCGGCCGAAATACAAGAGGGCGCCTCCCAATTTCCGGCGTAATGCCGTTGGTTCCGGCCCCAACGGAGCGTACCTTGGCAGCGATGTGCGCATCGCCTATTACGGCGGGACCGCTCTCACCGGTAGCGGCCAGTCGGTGGGATTGCTCGAGTTCGACGGATACAACATGAGCGATGTCACCGCCAGCTTTGCGGGCCAGCCCAACAGTGTTCCGATCCAGAACGTCCTGATCGACGGCGCAACGGGCGGCTCGGATGGTGATGATGGAGAACAGGTCCTGGATATTGTGCAAGCGGCGTCGATGGCTCCGGGCCTCTCGCAAATTCGAGTCTACATCGCTCCTGGCAATTCGCAGATCGGTGTCGGCGACGTCGACGTTTTGAACCAGATGGCCACCGACAACATTGCCAAGCAGCTGAGTTGTTCGTGGGGATGGAATCCCGACGACACCGCGCAACTGGATCCCATATTCCAGGAGTTTGCGGCGCAGGGGCAGACTCTATTCGTGGCTTCCGGAGATGCAGGAGCGTACACCGGCTCGAATGCCACCGACAGCAGCTATCCCGCCGAGGACGTGAATGTGGTTGCCGTTGGCGGGACGGATCTAACGACCAACGGTGCAGGCGGTGCCTGGCAATCGGAAAGCGCGTGGTCTGACAGCAGCGGCGGCCCTGCCGATGATGGCTTCCCCATTCCGAACTGGCAGGCTGGCATCGCCAATTCCTCGAATCAAGCTGCGAACACCGTGCGCAACGTACCCGATGTTGCCATGGAAGCCAATACCGACAACTATGCCTGCGACCAAGGCAACTGCAGCGGCGACTATGGCGGCACCAGCTTCGCGGCACCGCGCTGGGCAGGATTTCTTGCGCTGGTCAATCAGCAGGCTGTCGCCAACGGCAATGCAACCTTGGGATTCATCAATCCTGCAATCTACTCCCTCGGCAGCGGGCCCAATTACAACCAAGTCTTCCATGACATCAGCAGCGGAAACAACAGCAACGGCAAAGGGCAGTCGTACAACGCAGTCGTTGGCTATGACCTGGTAACCGGATGGGGAAGCCCAAACGGGCAGAATCTGATCAACGCCCTGGCTTCGTCTTCAACGTCAGGCACGCACTAGGGCTGTGCGGCTGCGCGCAGCTCAACCTAGAAAGTTCACCGGAACATACCCGAGAGATGGGGATTCATCAATCGTTGCTCTTTGCTCGTTGCTCGTTGATCATTGATCGTTGCGGAACCAAGCTACCGGCTGGTTACCCGGGTCGCCGCAGCTCATCGTTGTTCGGGAGCTCCGGTTTTCCAATCGAAGCCTTCGAGCGGAACGACAATGTCTCGATCCAAGGTCAGCATTCTGATGTCCAGGTACTTCTCGGTAGGTGGCGCCCACGCCAAGTTTTCATAGATCTGAAGATTGCCGCTGTGCACCCCATTCTGGCCGTCAGACAGTCGAAACTGGTCAAGGAGGCGGAACTGGGGCGTCAACAGCATTTCCCGCAGGTCTGTTTGCGAGATGAAGCGGAGCGGAATGTTGTCAGAAACGGCAACGAACCTTATTCCATATTTGCGCAGCAAGTCTTGAATTTCCTCCCGGTTGTGCACCAGTTCGACAGAGCCGCCCCGCTGCTTGATGCGATATGCGTAGAGAGCTTTGCGCAAGACCATGAAATGGTGGTCCGGATCGTTGGCGCGAATAAAGAAAATGAAATTTCCCGGGAGATCAGCGTCGTACAAAATCACCGCCGAACGGCTGGCTTCCGTGACCCGCTTGGCCGCCTGAGCATAACCGGTAACGTACGGTCGTTGAAATGACCACGCTCTGGCGGTTTCGTTCGCCACCAGCACGATGCAGCACGCCGCGGCCGCCATGCGCATCCGGCGTTCACGAAACATTTTGGTGAGCAAACCTGCGGTGAAATAAGTGAACGGTGGAAGCCAATAAAGTACGTAGCGGGCTTCCTTGTGTCCGATGAAGGTGAACGTTAGATAGCAGCCCGCGACCCAGGTAATCATGACCATAGTCGTCGACCGTTTATCCCAGCGCGGGCTCGTGAGTAGGCCTATCACCGACAGGATGAGGAGCATCCATCCGGTTTGCGCAGGCAAATTTCTCCAGTAAAAAGCCAGGTTCGCCACGCCGGAAATGTATCGATCGGTCAAGTCCATTGCGATCGGCTTCCAATGGATCAGGTACACCAGCGTATAAAACGGGCCTACCAGCACCATGCCTATCAGCAACGCCAACGCGACATGATAGCTCCAGAGGCGCCGCCATTTTCGTAGAGCAGCCACCGAAAGAATGCAGAACGGTATCAGGTAAATGCCGTTCTGCTTGGTGAGCAACGCGGCACTCGCGAATACTGTGAACCAGTACAAGTGGGCCGGGCGCCCCTCCTCGAGGTATTGCAACCAGAAGTAGGTCGCTGTAATGCAGAAGCTCAAGCAGGGGATCTCGAGCATCACCGTTTTTTCGAAAAGCAGCACGCTGGGGATAAACGCGAGCAGAGCGGTCGATATTGTCGCCGTCCACACCCCGTGCAATCTTTCAACCGTAAGGTACCAGAAGAACAATCCGAACAACGCGAACATAACTATGGTGAGCCGCGCCGCCACTACGTTGGTTCCTAACACAAGAAAAGAGATTCCTTCAAACCCATAAAACAGCGGTGGCCAGTGCACCACCCCCGATAACGCTGGGTAGTGCGCATAGTACTGATAGGTGTACTCGATTGGATGGGAGAAGGGACGATCTCGGATCAGGTCCGCAACGTATAAGCCGGTCACGGCATGCTGAGTCTCATCTGTGTTGTAACTGAATTCGCCTTTGGAAATTCCCCTTACGATCACAATGGTGACAAGAACTAAAACGACAACCAGCGGGGCTCTGGAATGGCGAATTGGCTTCAAGCCAGGCCTCAACTCGAGCTCCGGTGTACTGCTTGCTCCGGTTAGCCGCTGTTGGTCTATGCTGGCCCTCATAGCGCCCATGTCGTTGGTCTCCCCCGGTCGGATTCAGGAACTACAAAGGTGAACACGTAGTCTACCCGGATTATTCTGTTTCGGGCAGCTTAGCAATAGCGAGGCAAAATCTATTTTGTGAAGCTTGTTTTAATGCAGGTTTTCATGGAGATTCGCCGCCTGCTTTAGGAGTCAACAGGAAGGAATGAACGTCAACACTGTGCAACTCGTCCCCCTCATCTTCATCCACTCGGTGGTCGGGAGAAACATCGGGGTGCGCCATCCCAAGAGCGAGGATTTGTCCTCGATCGTTGATACTGACTGCCATCGTCAATAGAAGGCCGCTTCCTGCTGGAATCAAAGTGTTCAGATCGACGAAACCGTTCTTCCTCGTCCACAGATAGGCACGATTCCCTAAAGATCCCTCGTATGACCCGACAACTTCAGAATGGGTATTGATATCCAATGCTTCACTGAATTCCTCAGACGGTATATCGCTAATCGCCTGCATTCCATCTCTGGGTGTCCATAGGAAGGACCGAGTGTTGAACGGTCCTGATGAAGATCCCACCACCTCACCAGAGTCGTTTATGCCTATCGCCTTACTCGTCTGGCAGCCAGGAAGTACGCCGAGATCCTGAAATGCGGAGTCGGGCGTCCACAAAAATGCGTGTATTCCCGCCGGGCCGCGGAAATGCCCGACCACCTGATCCCGGTTATTGATCCCGTGCGCCTCTGAACTCTTTGTCTCTGGCGGTACCTCCAAGACAACCATGCGGTCGGGCGTCCATAAGAACGCCCGTTCTCCCCGCGGACCGCTCGACAGACCGACGACTTTACCCCGGTCATTGATAGCGAACGCGCGACTGCTCGTGTCACCCGGAAGGGCTCCCAAATCCTTGATCGCACCTGAGATGCTCCAGAGGACCGCATGCATATTGTTCTTCGTGTTCGACAGACCTGCCATCTCACCGCGATCGTTGATGCTTGTCGCTTCGCTGTAGTCGCTGTCGTCGAGAGCCGATAACCAGACAAGACTTTTCGCGGAGTTCCTCCACAGGGCCGCGCGAGCCCCGCCCCCGTCCCGCTCTTCCGATGTGGCTGCTGCTTGACCCCAGGCATTGATCTTTCGCGCAATAGTGCTTGCACCCGTGAGCGTGCCCAGGTCAGTGACCACATAGTGGGTCTGAGCTTGACAGATCATGGCCCACATCCCGATAAACACCGCAGCTAGTTTTCTTAAAATCGAAGGCCTCATGAGCTCGCCTCAATTCATTTGCCTGTTCCGGTCAGAGCGACAGTCTGAGGGCTATTTTTCGCATCGTCCGTTATTGTCAGAACTCCAGAAATTAGACCAACGGCGGTGGGAGCGAAAGTCACGGTGATATCGCAATACTGGCCCCCTGCGAGTGGAGAGACACAGTGGTTCGTCTGGGAATAGGTTCCAGTCGCAGTGATGCTTGTGATGTTCAAGGGAACGGTTTGGTTGTTGAGCAGAAAAAGCTTATACGAGGCACTTGTCCCGACGGCAATCTTGGCAAAATTGTGCGAGGTCACCGAAGTGGTTGCTGCACTTACCCCATTCCCGGCAAGGTTCAGTACCTGTGGACTGTCAGTTGCACTATCTGTAATCGTGATCGTTCCAGAACGCAGGCCGGTTGTTGTCGGGCTGAAGGTGATCGTAAATTTGCAAGACGTACCGGCAGAGATTGGTGAGCTGCACGTATTGGTCTGTAAGAAGTCACCAATGACGGCAATGTTAGTGATGTTCAAAGGCACTTTCTGGTTATTGGTGAACGACGCGGTGTCGCTGGCAGATTGCGTCCCGATCACCGTGTTCGGCATGAAAATGCTTGAAGGTGCCAAGGCCACCGGTAGCGGCGTACTGTTCTTGGGGTTAAGACGGATGAAACGCGCCACTGAAGGTACGCCCGCGGAATTTATCAAGAACATCATGTAATAGCCCGGAGGCGCCAGATTCGGATTTGCTGGCGCCGTCACCTTCAATTGTGTCGAGCTGGTAGCTGTGAAAATAAGACTGTTGAAGCGCTGATCCTGGTTGAATGCGTGAGTGACCGACCCCAGGCGCAACCAAGTCACCTGGGTGATGCTGGCGGAGTTCGAAGTGCCGACGGTGAATGTGCTTCCATAGCCGACCGCGGCTGCCGCAGAAGAGATTACTGGCCGCGGACCGTTGAAAAGATAAGGTGGTGAGAATATCTGTGCCGTGGAGAGATTCCGGTCGCCACCGGCCGCAAGCACGGTCGCGTCTGGCAGCAGCAAAGCCACGGAGTGATATCCACGATAACCTGTTTGACTTGCCAGAGTAGTCCAGTTTTCAGAAATAGGATCCCAAAGCTCGGCCGGGAAGACCGGGCTTGTCAGATCATTGAATCCCTTGCCGGAGGTACCGCCTGTCACTAGCACCTGCCCGTTAGGCAAAAGCGTAGCGTTCAACTGACGCCGGGGATGTGCCATCGATCCGACCATGCGCCACGCCGGAGTCGTAGCGTTGAGATCGATCACCTCCGCCGTTGCCGTCGGGGGATTTCCTCCCCCTACAATTAAGATCTTGCCGTCCCCATACTGGATTGCGGATCCATAGTCGCGATTCAGATTGCTTTTTGCGACCAGCGACCATTGGCCTGTACCCGTTGTATCTAAATAGCGGGACTGGGGTGCTTCTCCGGCGTAGAACACTTTGCCGTTCGGAGCCAGAAACATTCTCGGATAGAGCGGTACGATCAACTGTGCAGAACTGAGATCCTGCCAGGTTGACGTCGCGGCCTGCCATATTTGCGGCAGACCGTTAATTCCGCGGACTGGATCCATCTGTCCCGAGGTGACCAGGACGTCGCCATTGGCCAAGGCTGTGCTCGTCGGGTACCAGCGCGGTGACTGCATGTCTGGTAAACGCGTCCACGTATCCGTCGTTGGGTCGTAGATCGAGGCGTTCGG
>Ga0209330_1000382_pt1 | contig 19717 bp, 18 predicted proteins | sample JacPinW_OM2H0_O3_FD_187969 | JGI IMG/M metagenome (GOLD analysis project Ga0209330, IMG submission 187969) | Forest soil microbial communities from Algoma, Ontario, Canada - Jack Pine, Ontario site 1_JW_OM2H0_O3 (SPAdes) (version 2) | ecosystem: Environmental > Terrestrial > Soil > Boreal...
GCGCTCCATTCAGATTCGCGCTTCGAGACATCAGAACACTGTGGTGATTCAGTTTGAGGATTCAGGGCCGGGATTTGCGGACTTGAACCGCGCGTTCGACCCGTTTTTCACCACCAAGCCGGTGGGCAAAGGCACCGGGCTCGGCCTCAGCATTTGTTACGGTATTGCGCAGGAATGCGGCGGCGAAATCGTGCTCTCGAACAAGCAGCCGTATGGCGCAAGCGTCGTAATAGAGCTGCCTGTCGCTATCTCCGCAGTGCAGCCCGCTATCACGCTTTCGGTCTAACGTTCCGCAAAAAATTCCCATCAAAAATCTGCGCCGGTTTCCTATTGGATGGTTTTCAAAACGTAGGAGCGGTAGAGCGTGTCGCGTTGCGCGGGGATGTATCCTGCATCGGTGATGATGCGGCGAAGCTCAGTTTCGTTTGTGCGGTTGCGGACGCCTGCCGCGTAGACAACGTTTTCTTCAATCAAGATGCTGCCCACATCGTCCGCGCCGAATTGCAAACCGACCTGGCAAATTTTGATCCCAGGTGTGAGCCAACTGGATTGAATGTGGTCGATGTTGTCGAGATACAGCCGGCTGATGGCCAGCGTCTTCAGGTAATCGAAAGCCGTGGCCTCCGGGATTTTCTTTCCCAGCGGAGTATTTTCAGGCGCGAAAATCCACGGGATAAACGCGGTGAACCCACCCGTATCCTCTTGTATTTGGCGCAGCAGTTCGAGATGGTTCACGCGGTGCCGCGCTTCTTCGCCGCAGCCGAACATCATCGTCGCCGTGGTGCGCATTCCCAACGAGTGCGCCGCGCGATGCACTTCCACCCATTCCTCGGACCTGCATTTCAATCGCGAGATGCGCGCGCGTATTTCGTCATCCAGAATCTCGGCTCCGCCGCCGGGGATCGAATCGAGCCCGGCGTCACGCAGTCGGGCAATCGTGTCGCGCAATGAAAGCCCCGAAACGTCCGCGATGCAGGTAATCTCCGGCGCAGAAAAACAGTGCAGGTGAACCTGCGGATAGCGCTCTTTGATCGACCGCAGCATATTTTCGTAAAACTCGATGCGCAGATCCGGATGCAAGCCGCCCTGCATCAGCACGCCCGTTCCGCCCAGTTCGAGCATCTCTTCGATTTTTTCGTAAATGGATTCCAGCGGCAGAATGTAGCCGTCCTTCGCGCCCAGCGGCCGGTAGAAAGCGCAGAACGAGCAGTACTCCGTGCAGAAATTCGTGTAGTTGATGTTGCGATCGATCTGATAAGTGGCGATGCGCCCGTCGGTCTTCTTGCGCCGGACTTCGTTCGCAGCCATCCCGATCCCGATCAAATCGTCGGAGTTGAAAAGGTCCAGCGCTTCCTGTTGTGAGATGCCCATTTCATTCGTCCTTACCGGCAATCAAATCAAATAAACCGGGTTGTTGATGCGCGCGATGCCTTCCCGCAGCACGGCTCCATAAACGCCAAAGCAGCCTTGGTGGCGCAGCGCCACGGTATGCAGAACCTCCGGCGAGGGCGCCGCCGTCTCCGGATCGAGCGCGATCATCACGCAGCGCTCGTTTTTTTTCACCAGCTTCAGCGTAACGGTATCGCCGATCCTCACCTCGTGCCCGATCAACTCATCTTCGTAATACGGCTGGTCGTTGTCCCAGCGCACATAAAAGTTAGCACGAAATCGCCGCGTATCGAGGTCAATACCTGTTTCTTTCGAAAGCGCGCTGGCCGTGCTCAATCCCAGCACAGAAATCGGACGCGCGTCCGTCTGGCAGCGCTCCGAAAATCTCAAGCGCAACGAGCGCCCGAATCGCTCCTCCAAATATCTGGTGAATCGCGAATCGCCCATATGAAACTTTTCGCCTTCGGGCGTGGTAACTTCTACCGTGTAACGCGCCGCGTCAGGGTTTTCATCCTCAATCGCCGGCGGGTCCAGAAAACGCGGACGAAAAAGAATCATTTCGTGGCCCTGCCGTCCCGTCATCCACGGAAAATTCGACTGGTTTCGATTATCGATGAATGCAAAAACGCGGTCGCCAATCAGTCCGGCAAATCCCACACGCGCTTCTTCCAGATCTTCGCCGGCCATGCTTTTCACCGGATACCGCCGCAGGATGCTTAGCTGGCCAATTCGTTCCAAACTCCTACACTCCGTGCCGGGCTGCCACTCTCGCCGGTGATTCGTAAAATTCGAGTTGGCGCGCGCGTGGAATCAAGCCTGCTGCCGCAGCTTTTTCGTAATAGAGTCGCAAGCCCGCGAGATATTCTTCCTCCAGCCCGTAATGAATATTTTCCGTGAGGTAACGTTCCAGCGCGCCGGCCGGAAGGTTAAGCTTCAATGAAGCGCCTTCCGCAATTTCTCGCAGCCGCGCAACTCCGTAATTCTTCGAAGCTTCAAAATCAGCCAGAACTTCTGGAGTCATCGCATCGCGCCGCGCCGTCCAAATCGCAAGCACGCACGGTTTCCCCGTAAGCTCCTGCCATTGGTATGCCACGTCGTACACGAACAGCGTTTCAAATCCCGGCACCGGCGCGCTTTCCGGATCGCCTTTGCAGCAATCTTCGCCGCTGGGAATTTTCCCCGCTAGTTCGTCCATTTTTACCGCGATGCGCAACGCCGGGTCGCCAATCACCAGCGCCGCGTCGGCATTCTTCAGCATTTCCGACGGGTCAGGCGCGGCGTCCACAAATTCGGGGTGAATCTTCCAGTGTTCAGCCGCAAGCAATCGAACCAGCGCTGCCGAACTCCGCGAACTTGTATCCAGAGCGATGCGCTTTACTTTTTCGATCGGCCTTTTCGCCACCAGCAGAATGCTGCGGACTTCGCCCTTCGCCGCGACGGCCATTCCCGGCAGCGCAACCACATTCTCCATCCGTTGATATTCGATCGCCGGAATGATGGCAACGTCAACGTCGCCGCTCCGCAGCGCTTCGGCGCATTGCGACGGCAGCGTAAACGAAAGGTCGTATTTCCCCGCGAGCGGGCCATCCGTGAAGCCCCACACCAGCGGCGCCGTATTCAGGAATTCAACAATCGAAATTCGCAGTTTTCTCATTTTCGTTTCTTACGAATGCCAGTTAAAGCTTAGCACACCGATGCAGATCACGCTTTCCACGGAGCAATCGGGCCGCAATCGTAAATCCAGCTACGGAGCGGATGAAAACCCTACCACCTCATCCTCCAGCGGGATTTCCATTTCATGTTTAGCGCCTGGCCCATGCGCATCGGAGGGTTTCCATCCATCTCCCTTTCCCAAGACTTCAAACGAGGCGAACGCATAGGGAAGCCCCTCGCAACCGAGCATCGAGCTCGCGTTACAAATATCGAAGTGCAGATGAGGCTCGGTGGAATTTCCGCTGTTGCCAAGCAGCCCAAGGACTTGGCCGCGGCGCACCTTGTCGCCGACCTTTACACGCAGAGATCCCGGCTGCATGTGCGCGTAGAAAGCGTATTGCCCGTCGCCGATGTCCATAATTACGTGGTTGCCGCCTATCGTCTCCAGCGTGATTGGAACGGCGCGCGATGTTTCACCCGGTATATTTTGCGGAATGCCGTCCTTCGTCTCCGTGACTATCCCGTCGGCCACAGCGAGGATTTCGTGCCCGTAGGCGCGGTAATTCTTATTGTCCGCCGGATCACCTTTGTACGTCTGGCCGTCGGGATAAAGCTCCACCCAATCAATCGCGAAGCGTTGCGAGATATAAGCGCGGCCGTCAATTGGAATGAGCGCGCGCCGGTGTCCCGACGTATTCGACGGGCCGTTTCCCGCCTGCCAATCGTCGCCGCTCAAGGGCGCGCTGATTACCGTCACTGGGTTTTTATTCACCTTGATCGCCGGAGTGTCAATTGCGAATCCCTCCGGATAATCGCCGACCTTCACCGTGATTCGTTGCCTGATAGAGCCTGGGACATCATTCAAATTGTCAAAGTTCGCCCACATGTACACTACCGCGAATCCACCCGGCCCAATTTTTGACTTCTGTGCGGCATCTCCGCCGGGATGAACCATCATTCCGTCCAGCTCACCACCTGAGAAACTTGCAAGCGATTTTTGTCCGGCATTTTCAGGTACCACGTCTACCTGCATGAGTCGGCAATCCGCATGGCTATAGTTCGAAACGTGCAGCTCGTATGCAAGATGCCATTTCCCATCGGCCTTGAAGGCCGTGGGTGCGATCGGAATCACCACGTCGACCGGCACGGTCAGCGGTTTCGGAGTATGTTCCGCCGGCTTTGACGGATTCGCCTCTGCCGCTTTAGCTGCTTCGGCGTGTTTGAATGAAAGCGGTTGCGCCGGAACGCCGTTTTGCACCCAAGTCCCTTCGATCTCCGTACCGCTGTCATTCATCTTTCCTGTGTACACGCCGCCGACTCGGCTCACCTCAAACCTCACCGCGTTGCCGTCCAGCATGGCCTTTTCAATTGGCAATGTTGCGCCTTGATCCACGCTGTTCAGCTGCCCTGCCAGATCTCCGCTGCTGGTCTTCGAGATCGTTACCACCAGGTGAAGCTTGCCGCCCAGTGTTCCTTCCCAAGTCCCTTCAAGCCCGCTTGCGGCAGACACTTGCTGCGCCATCGCGCCGCCCCCTGAAAAAAAGGCGATTGCCATCGCCGCGGCTAATAGCACACGGGTGCAAGCTCCCACTAACTTCAAACCGGGCGCGATCATCACTCTCCTCCGCTCAAGGGCGATAGCATTCTACCCTAACCGCAAAACTACGCATTCACCGAACGAAAGGAGTGGGTATTAACCCCGCTGGACAACGAAGCCGCGCCATGCGTACCCTCACGCTAGTTAGGCTTTCCCTCTCCATGCAATCCGACCAATACTTGGGCTGGTTGGCGCTCGCGTTGACGCCGGGGCTTGGCGCGCGCTCGGCCGGGAAATTGCTTCGCCAAATGGGCAGTCCCGAAGCTGTGTTTAACGCTTCGCTGACCTCGCTCGAAGCGCATCGCTTGCCCGCCGCGGTCGCGCAGGCAATTCATACTCGTCAGTCTCTCAGCATCGCTGCCAAAGAACTTGCGCAGGTCCAAGCCGCCGGCTGCCGCCTGCTCACATGGGACGAACCGGAGTATCCTGCGCGCCTTCGTGAGATTTACGATCCCCCGCCCCTCCTGTATGTGCGCGGAAAGATTGAGCTTCTAAGCCGTCACACGATTTCCATCGTCGGCTCGCGTCGTCCGACCCCTTATGGGAATCAAATGGCACAGCGGCTAGCAAAGGACTTGGCGAATTGTGGCCTGGTGATTTCCAGCGGCTTGGCTCGCGGCATTGATTCCAGTGCGCACCGGGGGGCCCTCGGTTCCGACACTGGCGCGACCATTGGAGTACTCGGCTGCGGCATTGACGTCGTGTACCCCAAGGAGAATAAGAAAATTTTCGAGGAAATAGCGCAACGCGGCGCAATCATCACGGAATTTCCCATGGGCACGTTTCCTGCACCTCAGAACTTTCCCATACGCAACCGGATTATTGCCGGTATGGGCCTCGGCGTTCTGGTTGTCGAGGGTGCGCAGTACTCTGGTTCGCTGATCACGGCCCGCCTAGCCATGGAGTTTGGCCGTGAGGTTTATGGAGTGCCGGGCAACGCCACGCAGCCATCCAGCTACGGACCGAATCAACTCATAAAACAGGGCGCCAAGCTGGTCACTTCCTGGGAAGACGTGATTGAGGAGCTGCCGACCCCGGTCCGCTCCGAGCTTTTACCCGTCGAGTCGGCAAATTCCGAGGAGCGGACTGCGCTCGTGCAGCAGAGTCTGGCTCCGGCCGAGCGCACGCTCTACGACCTTTTGACTGAGGACGAGTCTCGCCATATAGATGATTTGGTCGAACTTTCCGGCCTCACTTCCTCGGAAGTCCTAGCTGCCCTATTTGACCTGGAGCTCAAAGGCGTGGTACGTCAGTTACCTGGTAAGCAATTCCTGAAAGTCCTGTTGTAACCTTCTAGGGGATTGCAAGCTAGGATGTGAGGGTACCCTAGTACCCCCAGGTACTTGCATTTCAGAACTGTTTGACAAGGAACGCGAAGAGAATGGCCCGATCGCTCGTAATCGTCGAATCGCCCGCCAAGGCGAAGACAATCAACAAGTATCTCGGCCGGAACTACACGGTGAAGGCCTCCTACGGCCACGTGATGGACCTGCCGAAAAAGACGATCGGTATCCTTCTGCCCGGCCAGGAAAACGGCAAAGGCAAAAAGAAGAAGCGCAAGACGAAGAAATCCAAAGGCGCGGATGCCACGCCCGAGAAAAAGTCCCCCAAGCCGGTAGCCATCACTGCGGAAAATATCTTCGAGCCCACCTACCAGGTAATCCCGGGGAAAATCAAGGTCATCAACGATCTCAGGAAAGCAGCGCAGGGAGCGGAGGCAATCTATCTCGCGGGCGACCCTGACCGTGAAGGCGAAGCCATCTGCGCGCACTTGGAAGAAATCCTGAGCAATCCTCGCGAGTACGCCAATCTGAAAGAAGAATCCGACGAGAAGACGAACGGTGATGCTCCGATAGATGCTCCCAAGAAAGAAACGAAAATCGCTAAAGCGAAATTAGCGGTTCCTCCGATTTACCGCGTGATGTTTAACGAGATCACGCAGAAGGCCATCAAAGCCGCTTTTGAAACGCCCTCGAAGGTGAATGCGAACTTGGTCGATGCGCAGCAAGCCCGCCGCGTCCTCGATCGAATTGTGGGATACAAAGTTTCGCCGCTTTTGTGGAACAAAGTCCGGCGAGGCCTCTCGGCAGGCCGCGTTCAAACGGTCGCGCTTCGTCTGATCGTCGAGCGCGAGCAGGAAATTCGCGCATTCGTCCCCAGGGAATACTGGACCATTCATGCGCTCCTGGGCGCCGGGGAGCCGCCATCGTTCGAAGCCAAGCTCGTTAAGTACAAGGGCGAAGACATCGAAGTGCCAGACGAAGCGGAAGCGCAGCGCGTCCTGGCTGCGGTCCAAAAAGCTATCTGGCAAGTCTCCAGCGTCGCTCAAAAAGAAAAGCGGCGTTTCGCTCCGCCGCCATTCACTACTTCCAAATTGCAACAGGCCGGCTACAATCGCCTGCGTTTCACTGCCAAGCGCACCATGATGTTGGCCCAGCGTCTTTACGAAGGCGTGGAGCTCGGTTCGGAAGGTTCCGTCGCCTTGATCACCTACATGCGCACGGATTCCGTCAAAGTTTCCAACGACGCGCTGGCACAGGTCCGCGACCACATCGGTTCCAGCTACGGCCAAAATTATCTTCCCGAAAAGCCCAATTTTTTCAAATCGAAGAAAGACGCGCAGGAAGCTCACGAAGCCATCCGCCCCACCGACGTTGCCCGCACCCCGGAAAGCGTGAAGCCGTATCTCGACGAATCCATGTTTAAGCTCTACCAGATGATCTGGCAGCGTTTCGTCGCCTCACAAATGGTTCCCGCGGTTTTTGACCAGACCACCATCGACGTGGATGCCGACGATTACACCTTCCGCGCCACCGGCTCGGTCCAGAAATTCGACGGCTACCTCGCCGCCTATCAGGCCGTGAAGGAAGAAGAAGAAAAAGACGATGAAGGAGACGCCGCCGGCAACCGCTTGCCGCCCGTTCGGGAGGGTGATCAGCTTCGTCTTGAATCGATCCGCCCGGAACAGCATTTCACCGAGCCTCCCCCGCGTTACACCGAAGCAACGTTGGTAAAAGAGCTGGAAGAAAAAGGAATTGGACGCCCATCCACCTACGCCACGATCATCTCCACCATCGTCGAGCGCGAGTACGTCACCAAAGACCAAGGCCGCTTCACGCCCACCATGCTGGGCGAGCGTGTCAGTGTGTTGCTGGTGAAAAGTTTCGAGGATATTTTCGACGTGGGATTCACCGCTCGCCTCGAAGAAGAGCTCGACGAAATTGAAGAGGGCAAATTGCCTTGGCGGCAGGCGGTGAAGGAGTTCTGGGATCCGTTCCTGCTGGACCTCGACAAAGCCGAAGACGAAATGCTTTCCTACAAAGCGGGCATCCCTACCGGTCAGAAATGCGAAAAATGCGGCCAGGGAGAATTGCTCGAGCGCATCAGCCGCCATGGTTTTTTTCTGGGCTGCAATCGCTATCCGGATTGCGACTTCATCAAAGATCTTTCGCCCGAGCTTCCGGAAGAAACTTCAGGCGAAGTGAAAATCGAATACTGCGACAATTGCGGCAAGGAAATGGCCATCAAGCGAGGCCGCTTCGGCGTGTTCCTTGCGTGCACCGGCTATCCGGATTGCAAAACCACTCGCCGTTTGGTGAGCGGCACCCGCACCGCGCGCCAGCCGGATGTCCGCCTCGACGAAAAATGTCCGCTCGACGAAGGCCAGCTGCTTCGACGCCAGGGCCGCTTCGGCGATTTCATCGGTTGCGAGAATTATCCAAAATGCAAATACACGCGTCCGATCACGCTTGGAATCAAGTGCCCGAAGTGCGGAGAAGGTGAATTTGTCCGCCGCGGCACGGCCAAAGGACGCGGGCGCGGCCGCATCTTCTACGGCTGCAGCCGCTACCCGGATTGCGATTACACTTCGCCGCACGAACCGCTCAACGAGCCATGCCCGAAATGCGGCGCTCCTTTCATCGTCGAAAAACGCACGAAGGCGGGCAACTTCCGCTCCTGCGTGAAGGAAGGATGCGACTGGGAGATCGAAGCTGTACCCGAAGCGGCAGCCAACTCGCCGGCTCCTTTCGTGCATCCTCAAGAGCCGCGTGCAGAAAATCTCGCGGTTCCTGTGAAATCCTGAAGCGAGAGCAGCGGTTGTTTTCGGGCGATCGACATTCGGTTGTTTCGGTTTGTCGGGCTTTCGGCATCTAACAAACTGGCCGCCAGCGGCCTGGCTCCGTGAAACAGACCATCGAACAATTCGCCAGGTACCTCCAATACGAACGGAACGTCTCGCCCGTAACCATTCATAATTATCGCGGCGATCTCGAACTTTTTCGCCAATTCCTGACGCCGCCCGGCGAAAAAACACTAGCCCTTGGTGAAGTAGACGCGAGAGTCGTCCGCGAATTCATGGGCTGGCTCTACGACCGGAAGTTGCAGAAGGTTTCCGTGGCTAGAAAGCTGGCCGCCCTGCGAACGTTTTTTAAGTTCTGCGTGCGCGAGAAAATCACCAAGCAAAACCCGGCGCGCTTGGTGAGCACCCCCAAGATACCCAAGCGCATCCCGCGAGTACTGACGGCCGAAGAAATGAACGGTTTTCTTAACGCGCTGGCGGACAAGAAACCGGAGCCGCGGCGAAAAAATCAATCGGCTGCCAACGCGAAATTGATCCCGTGCCGCGATCGCGCGATTCTGGAACTGCTCTACGCCTCCGGGCTTCGCGTCAGCGAACTCGTCGGCCTGAGGCTCGGCGATGTGGATCAGAAGGGCCAAATGCTGCGCGTGTTGGGAAAAGGCCGCAAGGAACGTGTGGTGCCCTACGGCGGGAAAGCGCAGCAGGCCTTCGAAGCCTACTTGCCGCTGCGAGAAGAGTTTCTCGCGCATCCGCACCCGAAAGCCGATCCCTCGGCTGTTTTTTTGAATCATCGCGGCGGCCGCCTCACCTCGAAGTCGGTTCGCGTGATCGTGAAGGCGTATGCGCGGCTCGTCAATGCGAACTGGAACCTGCATCCGCACTCGCTGCGGCACGCTTTCGCCACCCATCTTCTGGCGGATGGAGCGGATTTGCGCGCAATCCAGGAGCTGCTGGGCCACGCGTCCCTTTCCACCACGCAGCGGTACACGCAGGCGAGCATCGAACAGCTCATGAAGGTGTACGACAAAGCTCATCCGCACGCGTAATTTCTTCGCACGTCGCAAATAAAATAAACTCCGCGATTTTTTATTCCATCAAAGCGTTGGCTATTTTTTGTTAGATATTCAGCGTCAGTGAAGTTTCGGGGATGAAGCCGTCGATGCTGCGGGATGAAACGCGCGCGGGCGGAATGGGCATTTTTTCGCGATCTACGGGATTGTAGAGCGTGTCGCGCTCGACTGGAACGCGTCCTGCGGCGCGGATCAGGCGTTCGAGCTCGGCGCGAGTCATGTGCTCGGGAGTTGTCGCTCCGGCGTCGTGGTAGATTTTTTCTTCCACCACGGTGCCGTCGAGGTCGTTCGCGCCGAAACGCAGGGCCACTTGCGCGATGCGCGGCGTCAGCATGATCCAGTAAGCTTTGATGTGGTCGAAATTATCAAGCAGCAGACGCGAACAAGCGATGGCTTTCAAATCGTCGAAACCCGTGGGGCTGGGAATGTGCGAGAGCCCGGTGTTCGCGGGGTGAAACGCGAGCGGAATGAAGGCGACGAAGCCGTGCGTCTTGTCCTGTGTTTCGCGAAGCTGGACCAAGTGGTCCACGCGCTCTTCGTTCGTTTCGATATGGCCGTAGAGCATGGTGGCATTCGAGCGCAAGCCAACTTCGTGCGCGGTGCGGGCGATTTGCAGCCACATTTGGCCGCTGACTTTGTGATCGCAAATGATTTTTCGCACGCGGGGATGGAAAATCTCCGCGCCGCCGCCGGGCAACGAATCGACGCCCGCCGCTTTCATCGCAAGCAAAGTATCGCGTATGGAAAGTTTTGAAATGCGCGCGTAGTAGCCCACCTCAACCATAGTGAAAGCTTTCAGGTGAACTTGCGGGAAGCGCTGTTTCAAGCCGCGAATTAATTCCAGATAATATTCGAAAGGCAAATCGGGATGCAGGCCGCCAACGATGTGAAATTCCGTGGCGCCTTCGGCGACACCTTCGCCGGCGCGCTGCCAGATTTCATCGAGCGCGAAGGTATAGGAGCCGGGAGCGTTGGGCGAGCGTCCAAAGGCGCAAAGTTTGCAGTGCGCCACGCAGACGTTCGTGGGATTGATGTGCCGGTTGACGTTGAAATAGGTGACGTTGCCGTGGCGTTTTTCGCGGACGTAATTCGCGAGCCAGCCCACGCCCAGTAGATCGTGCGATTCGTAAAGCGCGAGGCCGTCGGCGGAGTCCAGGCGTTCGCCGGCGAGAACCTTTTTCGCGACGGGCTCCAGGCGCGCGTCCTGGAACGCCGGAGCCGATGTTGGGCTGAGTTGTAATCCTGTCGCCATTGCGTGTCAGTCCATTCCTCTAAACCCGCCCGCCTGAAGGCGGCCGCTACAAAATCCCCGCTCGAGGCGCGCGTCCTGAAACGCGGGAGCGGATGTTGGGCTGAGTTGTAATCCTGTCGCCATTTGCGTTTAGCCCGCTAGGGCATCACCACCGCGGCTGCGCCCCAGAAAAGCAGGAACAATAGACTAATATAGCCATTCACGGTGAAAAACGCAGCATTCATTTTGCTCAGGTCGTTCGGTTTCACGAGCGAATGCTCGTAGGCCAGCAGAGCCGCGACCACGGCAATTCCCGCCCAGGCAGGCCACGCGAGTTGAAAACTGACCGCCAACCAAGCGAGCAAGCCGACCATGACGATGTGCATTGCGCGCGCAATCAAGAGCGCTCGCGCGACGCCGAATTTTTTCGGAATGGAATAGAGGCCGGCGGTCTGGTCGAAGTCCACGTCCTGGCAAGCGTAGAGAACGTCGAAGCCTCCGACCCACAGCGTGACGGCGGCGCAGAGGATCAGCATGCGCCAGTCGAGCGAGCCGCGAATCGCAATCCACGCAGCAGCGGGAGAAATGCCGAGGCAGAAGCCCAGCACGAAGTGCGACCAGGAGGTGAAACGCTTGGTGTAGGAATAAAAAAACAGAATCGCCAATGCGACGGGAGAAAGTTTCAGCGCGAGCGGATTCAGTTGCCACGCGGCCAGCACGAGAAGCGCCGACGCAATCAAAGTGAACATCCAGGCGAAGCCGACGGAAAGCTCGCCTTTTGGCAGAGCGCGATTCGCGGTGCGAGGGTTGCGGGCGTCGTATTTTAGGTCGGCGATGCGGTTCATGGTCATGGCGGCGGAGCGAGCGCCCACCATGGCGACCACGATCCAGAGAATCTGCCGCCAGTTTGGAAGCGCGCCGCCGGCCCGGGCGGCGAGCAACGCTCCTACCAGCGCAAAGGGCAGGGCGAAAACGGAATGCTCGAACTTGATCATCTCGAGTACGATACGGACGCGGCTTTTCGTCATGGCTGTACCTGCAGCGTTGCCAAATCCTTAATGTGCATTCTGGCCCCGGTTAGAAATTTTTCCGTCGTTTGTTTTCTATGAGTTACGTCGAATTCTGTTTGTGGGGCAGAACCGGTTAGAAATGGGCGCAGAGGACGAGGATTCGTATCAGAAATGGCCGGCAGAGCGCGCCATTCCACCACCAGCGGCATGCTCCCTCGGGTCAGCAAAGCGGGCCCGACGACATTGATGGCGCGGACCTGTACGGCCCGGTTTTCCTTCGACTGCCCGTCGCCAAATTTGCCAAAAATAATCACGATTTACGCTAGCACTTCGCTTCGCGCGTTTCAAGGACTTGGAGGCTGTGGACGCCCGTTCCGCCGCCCTAAATTAGTTGTGCCAAGTGGGACCGAATTGATAAATGGCTAAGTCCCCGACTTGATTGTTGCCGACCACAAGCCAACAGCCATCGGGGCTGAAGAGTATTCGGTTGATCCGAGGTCCTCGCCATTTCCATTCTTTGGGGGTTTCCATCATCACTGGTTTTTTCGACGACAAGTCCCAAATCTGAAAGCGCAACCCACTCCAGGTCGTCGACGCGAGCCAGCGGCCATCGGAGGATATGTCAAAATCGCGTACTGTATCTTTTTTTGAAAAATCACTAATCATTTCGCCGGAGCTTGTTTCGTACGTCGCGATGTCCCGCCATAGTTTATTTTTGCGGTTGCCTTCTTCGACCCGGTTTGTAATGAAGGACTGGCTGTCTCGGGAGAATCGGATAGATGGGGGATCGGCACAAGAACCGAATGAATGTAACCATAGAGCTCGTCCGTCGCTGAAGTTGTGCATTCCAACGGCGCAATGCCCCGGGTGCGACTCCACAACGGCGAATCTGGCGCCGTCGAGAGAAGGGACAATTCGGTTAACCACGCTGTTCTCGTCGTAAACGTGTTCCCAAACTAAGCGCGCCGAGGCAACTTCCCAAAGTCTTACCGGGTCGTTTCCCGTTGGAAAAGGGACTGAACGAAAAGAAGGACTGGCATAGCAGCCTCCCCGGCAATACGCGGCGATGATGGACGAGCCGTCGATTGTGAATGCGAAATCGGTTATCCGTGTCCTACCGTCTCCTCGCATCTTATCGCGTGCCCAAGCCCTCACAGAGTCGTTCAGGCTCAGAACCGGCTTGTTCTTGTCGGCTTGGGCTTGTTCAGTGGAACGTCTTTCCAATTGCGGAGTTTCTGGCGTGACCTTGAGGTCGGAACGGTGCTGATCCTCGCCGGGCACACCCAAACTCGTCTTTTCCGCCCAGGTATCAACGTCGTAGAAATAGATTCGACTAAGAAAACTTATGGCCAAGCGTTTTCCGTCAGGCGAGAACCGAACAGAAATCGGTTCGACCTCTCCGGCGACCTTGAGGTGTTCGTCGGTCTCAGGCGAAGGAAAAGAAAATTCGTGCACGATTTCACCGGAGCCCAGTCTCCAAACTCGGATTCGCCGGTCGGCCAAGGCCGTTGCAGCCAGGTCGGAGCCGTTTGCGATATCGAAGGCCAGAATGAATGCGGAAAGCTTCTCCATCCGCACTTCTTGGAGATGCGGTTTGCCGGTTAGTTGAGAAGATGATGAACCCGGCTGCACGCTTACAAAAATCACAACCCCGATAGACAAGAGAATGGCGAAGGTGCCAAGTGGACGCTTCCGTCTCGACGACTTTGCAGGCCGGCGTGACAGCATGCGGGATCGTAACACGCCGATAGTTCACCACTAAGCTCCACGGTCAAAAGCGAAGGCTTGCGCGGGTGAGGCAGCGCAAAAGGTAGAAAGGCGAATTGGGCAAGATTCCCAACGCTTACGCGTTGGGCTAACTTGTGGCACGCCTACGGCGTTAGGAAAGACAAAAGAAAGCAAACAGCGGGCTCCCACCTTCGGGAAGACAACGTGAGAGTCACTCCCTTCGAGTACCCGCATGCTTTGATTATCGCGTTTGGTGGGCTTACCCGGATCTTGACAGAAGGCTGGAGAGCCGAGTATATTTAAACAGATGCTTAATTAAGTAATGGTCTAACACTTTTGAGGGCAACTTTGTGAGCGGCAATTCGCAGCAATGAGCGTCAATGAGCAGCAATAAGACATTTCGGGCGTTGGCGGATCCAACTCGCCGGGCAATTCTTGGGTTGCTGCGCCACGGTGAAATTACGGCGGGGGCGCTGGCAGAAAAGTTTGACATGACCAAGCCAGCGATGTCGCATCACTTCGGAGTGTTGAAGGAAGCGGACCTGATCACCAGCCGCCGCGAAGGGCAACAGATTTGGTACGGATTGAACACCACGGTGGTGCAGGACCTGATGGCATGGGCCATGCAGTTGGTAAAGGACGGAAAGAAGAGTCGAGGTAAGCAAAAATGACGAGGAAATACTACCTGGCTGGAATGTTGCTGACCGCAGCGGTGTTGGTTGCGACCGTGATTGCATATCCTCATCTGCCCGATTCGATTGCGACGCACTGGAACATACACAATCAGGTGGATGGGTACGGTCCGAAGTGGACGGTGTATGTAGCGGGGCCCGGATTGATGGCTTTCGTGATGCTGCTGATGTATTGCCTTCCGTGGTTCTCGCCGAAAAACTTCGAGGTGGACAGTTTTCGGTCGACCTATCTTCAGATCATGCTGGTGCTGTTGTGCGTGGCGGCCTATTTTTTCGCCGTGTTCCTTTGGGCCATTTTCGGCCATGCGGTAAATATGGGCCGGGCGCTGGTGGGCGGAGGGTGCCTGGCAATTGTGTTGTGCGGGAATCTGATGGGAAAGATTCGCCGAAATTTTTTCATGGGAGTGAGGACTCCTTGGGCCCTGGCCAACGAAAGAGTCTGGAATGCCACTCATCGTTTGGCGGCGAAGACGATGGTCGCGAGCGGTCTGGTGGGCTTGGCGCTCACCGCTGCCAGCCCGAATTTTTGGCTGGTACTTGTTGTGTTGACGATCGGCTTGTTTGCTCCCGCGGTGTATTCATTTGCTTTTTACAAGCAACTGGAACGGCGCGGAGAACTCTGAGATTATTTTCCGCGCGCCGTTATTCCCTCCTCCGATGGATCAAGTCCCAAAAGCAAATGCTTCCGCAGGTGAAGCAGCGCAAGCGGTACGGCAAGCAGGCAGATTGTGTACGAGAACATTTGGATTCGGGCGGCGCGGCGGGTGTGGTAACTTCTCGGCACTCGACGACTGACGGAGGAATTTGTATGGCTAAGAGATTCGCGGGGATGCTATTCGCGATGTCTATCGCGGCGGTTGGGTTGGCGTTTGCGGCGCGCGGGGGAATTGCGCAGCAGGGGGCGCCGAACCATTTTGATGGGAAGACGTGGTGGGGATACATCAAGGTGTTGGCGGACGACAATATGGAAGGGCGCGAGACGGGGAGCGACGGGCTGCGGAGGGCGGAGGCGTACATCGTCGAGCAGCTGAAGATGAATGGGCTGGAGCCGGCGGGGAGCGACGGATTTTATCAGCCGGTGAAATTCGAGTCGCGAGAGATTATCGAGAAAGATTCGAGCGCGGCGCTGGTGAAGGACGGCAAGAGCGAGCCGTTGACGTTGGGCGAAGATGTTTACTTTGGCACGAGAGCGGATCTGGCGCCGGAAGTTGATGCGTCGCTCGTGTTCATTGGATATGGACTGAAGATTCCGGAGCAGAACTACGACGATTTGGCGGGGCTGGATTTGAAAGGCAAAGTGGTGGTGATTTTTGCGGGGTCGACGGCGGAGACGCCGAGCGCGCTGTCGGCGCATTATCAGTCGGCGGGGGAGCGGTGGAAATCGTTGCGCGCGGCGGGAGTGATCGGCGTTATCGCGATTCCGAATCCGGCGTCGATGGATATTCCGTGGTCGAGGATGACGGCGAACAGGACGCATCCGAGCATGGCGTTGGCGGATCCGCAGTTCAACGAGACGGAAGGGTTGAAACTTTCGTTGACTGTGAATCCGGCGAGCGCGGAGAAATTCTTCGCGGGGTCGGGGCATACGTTTGCGGAAATCGCGGCGTTGGGAAAAGAACGCAAGCCGCTGCCGCGTTTTCCGCTGGCGGTCTCGATTCAGGCTAAAGCGAAGATTGAAAAAAAGGCGATCGAATCGGCGAACGTGATTGCGAAATTGCCGGGGAGCGATCCGGCGCTGAAGGATGAGTACGTGGTGCTGTCCGCGCACGTCGATCATTTGGGGATTGGAGCGCCGATCAACGGAGACAAAATTTATAACGGCGCGATGGACAACGCGTCGGGCGATGCAGTGCTGCTGGATGTGGCGGCTTCGCTGAAGAAATCGCCGGAGAAGCTGAAGAGGTCGCTGCTGTTCGTTTTCGTTACGGGGGAGGAAAAGGGGCTGCTGGGGTCGAGATATTTTTCGATGCATCCGACGGTGCCGGCGAAGTCGATGGTGGCGGACGTGAACATCGACATGTTCCTGCCGATTTTTCCGCTGAAGGTGCTGACGGTGTACGGCTTGCAGGAATCGACCTTGGGCGAACTCGTGACGCAAGTGGCGGAGGCTCGCGGCATTCGCGTGCAAGCCGATCCGGAGCCGCTGAGGAATTCGTTCATACGCAGCGATCAGTATAGTTTTATTCGCGCGGGAGTTCCGTCACTGGCGATGAAAGTGGGATTCGTGCTGGGATCGCCGGAGCAACAGATTGCGAAGGATTGGCTGACGAATCGTTATCACGCGCCGTCGGATGATTTGAACCAGCCGGTCGATCTATCGGCTGCGGCGGGATTTGAGGAGATTATGCGCGGGTTGATGATTGCGGTGGCGAACGATCCGCAGCGTCCGCAGTGGAAGCAGGACAGTTTCTTTCGGCGGTACGCGCAAGCGGGAAATTGAAGAGGTCACAGGTGGGAACAGAGTCGAGAGACTCAGAAGCGAATTAAAAACTTGAGGCGCAAGTCAAAGGCCTCAGGTCTGAAGACCTCAGCTACGTTAACTCCGCAGAAATGCAAGATGCCGGGCTGAAGCCAGGCGCTACGACCTCCGGCGCGAGAGAGCCGACGAGATGCCGCGCTGAAGACCGCGGCGCTACATTAAAACCTAGGAAGGCTTGGTGCCGCTCCAGCGGTATTGTTTTTCTTGCGGGAGGCCGAGTTGGGCGAGGACGCGGTAGGAGAATTGGGTGACGATGTCGTCGATGGATTTGGGGGCGTAGTAGAAGGCGGGCATGGCGGGCATTATGGTGGCGCCAGCGTCGTGGACGCGGAGCATGTTTTCGAGGTGGATGCGGTTTAGGGGAGTTTCGCGGAGGCAGAGCACGAGGGGGCGGCGCTCTTTCAGGCAGACGTCGGCGGCGCGGGAAAGCAGATCGTTGGCGATGCCGGAGGCGATGGAAGCGAGAGCGCCGGCTGAGCACGGGATGATGACCATGGCGTCCACTGGGGCGCTGCCGGAGGCGATGGTGGCGCCGATGTCTTTGTTGGGCAGGTATTCGATTTTTTTTGCGGGCGTGCCGGTGAGGAGCGACGGAAGTTTTTTTGCGTCGGTCGAAACGATGTCGAGCTCTGTGGCGACTAGGCGCAGGCCGGCGTCGGTGGTGACGAGAAAAACTCGTTCAACGCGCGGGTCAGCGTCGAGCAAGCGCAGCACGGTTTGCGCGTAGGTTGCACCGCTTGCGCCGGTGATACCGACCGTGATGTAGGTGCCTCTGGATTTCGCCATGGTGCGTGCCGAATCATCGAGTCTAGGGGGGCGGTTTCCGCAAAGTCAAGGCGACGGCCGTGAGTTGCCCCGCGCTATTTGGTGATCTTCTGATGTCTACTCTCGCTTGGTAATCCACGCGTAGAATATTCTTCCCGGTTTGCGAACAGACGTCTCTTCGGGGTCATTACATTCTTCTCTAAGAATATTCCTTGACACGTATATTCTTTTGAAGGCATATTGTGACTCACGATGATAGAGACGCTGCAAGCGCTGGCTGAGCCGAACCGGTTTCAGATTGTGGAACTGTTGCGCGGGGGGCCGCGACCGGTCGGTGACATGGTCGAGCGGTTGGGGTTGCGACAGCCGCAAGTGTCCAAGCATTTGCGAGTGTTGAGCGAGGCGGGACTGGTGGACGTCCGCGTGGACGCGCAGCGACGGATTTATGGGTTGCGGGCGGCGCCGCTTCGCGAGTTGGAGCAATGGATTGGGCGGTACCGGCGGGTGTGGGAAGCCAACTTTCAGCGGCTGGATGGCGTGCTGGAAGAATTAAAAGCCAAGGAGAAAAAACGTGGACGCATCAAGCGAAAGAGCGCCGATTAAGAAAAACAGCGGGACGTTGAAAGTGACTACGCCGTCGGACCGGGAGGTAGCGATGACGCGCGTGTTTGATGCGCCGCGACGGTTGGTGTTCAAAGCATGGACTACGCCGGAGCTGATGAAGCGCTGGCTCTATGGACCGGAGGAATGGAAGCTGGCGGTGTGCGAGTTCGAGATGAAGGTGGGTGGCAAAGTTCGTTTTGAGTGGCGCGATCGTGAAGGGAAAGGCATGGGGTTGAGCGGAGTTTGCCGCGAGGTGGTGGCGCCCGAAAAACTGGTGTTCACTGAAGTGTGGGACGAGGATTGGACGGGCGGCGAGACGTTGGTGACGATGGTGTTCACCGAGGACGCGGGCAAGACCACGGTGACACAGACAGTGCTGTACTTGTCGCAGGCTGCGCGCGATGGCGCGCTGAAAACCGGAATGGAGCATGGCGCGGCGATGAGTTACGACAGGCTGGCGGAGCTGTTGCCATCGCTGGCGTAGCACGAAGTGTGGAACTCCTTTTTTCGTTGCGCGAGACGCCAGGAAAACGCAGGGATAAAATGGAGGAATGCAGAAGAAGATCTTCTGGGCCACGTTCGCGCTGCTTGGGCTGATTGCGGATATGGCGCTGCCGTTGTGGTGGGCGCTGGCGGCTACGATTCCCATTGGGATTGCGAGCTGGTGGTTTGCGTATCGGACGGGTTGGTTTGGTTAGGACATACTTCTGCCCGCGGAACAAAGAACATCATGAAGCGAAGATTAGTGGGAGCGTTGTTATCGCTCTGCATGGCCGGGATCTGCTCTGGGCAGACAGCTGAGGCGCTTTGCCCGAGACACATTGAAACGCGGTCGTACCCCCCGATCGGGCGCACGGCTAACATCACAGGAAAAGTTGTTCTCGCACTAACAATCGATTCGGAAGGGAATGTCGCCGATGCGAAAGTCACGAATGACAGTAAATCAATCGCGATCCTGGAAATCGGCGCAATTGATAACATTCGCCATTGGACTTTTGCAAAACCGCCTGCCGCGCCGTACTTTCAAACGATTGTCTATGACTACGAATTGGATGAGTCACTTCCCGGGGATGATGGCACTCGACCAATAATCAAAGTGAACTTTGATTTGCCGGGTCGCGTAACGATCTCGGCGAATGTCAGGTTTATAGAAACTGAGAGAAAGATGCCGGGCTGAAGCCCGGCGCTACGAAAGCAAGATCGAAGGCAACGACGAAAGCAACATCGAAGGCAACCGAGAGCCAGCAGCATGTCCAAATATGCGACTGGAAACCGGGTGAAAATAGACAGCACGGATGGGGGAAGTGTGTTATACTGCGCTTGCGCTTAATACCGCGGTTGTGTTGTGCGGTTCCTCTGGTAGTAGTTGATCTGAGAACACCCGCCATCAGTCTTCTCCGTAAGTCTTCAGCGTAATTT
>Ga0209330_1000383_pt1 | contig 19702 bp, 12 predicted proteins | sample JacPinW_OM2H0_O3_FD_187969 | JGI IMG/M metagenome (GOLD analysis project Ga0209330, IMG submission 187969) | Forest soil microbial communities from Algoma, Ontario, Canada - Jack Pine, Ontario site 1_JW_OM2H0_O3 (SPAdes) (version 2) | ecosystem: Environmental > Terrestrial > Soil > Boreal...
CCCCAGCCGTTCAAATCGCGGCAAGCTAGATACAGTCTCAACTCGTTACCGGTCCATCACTTGCCGGCCGCACATAGCGCGTTAGCCGGACAGTAGTGGTGTGCGACCGGGAGCGCAGCCGAACCTCACTCGCTGATTTTCATGATGTGATCTCTTCCGGGCGGACGGCGCGCTTTTCTGCCATGGAACGGTACTCGGCAAACATCACCTGCAGCGTACGCAAGTTGTCGCGCCCACTGGTCTCTGGTTCTGAGCCGCTCTCGATGGCACGCATGAGTGACGCCATTGGGCCCACGAACGCATCCGGGATCCACATGCTCTCGAGGCGAGCAGAGAACCAATACCCCGGGTTGCGCTTCGACATGAACTCCAGAGTATCGGGGCGGCCAGCCGGATAGTTGTACATTAGTCCGATCGTTCCCTTGATCACTCCTTCGCTGCCTTCGAAACGAAAGATGGCGTAAGGATCGTCCTGCCAAGTGGTATGGCAGACATCGATTAGCACTTGCAAGCCGGACGTGTACTCCCAGGTAGTCAACGTTTTCGTCTCGGCCTTCGTGGTTTCGCCCGGAGCTCGACTCCCGCTGGTGAACACATACGCGGGTTCGCCCAGCAGATAACGAAGCGAATCGATGTAATGGATGCTGTGAAACATGATCTCCAAGTGTTTGCCCTGATAAATCCACGGCCAAAGACTCCAATCGGTTTTGCAGTGGACCTGAATCGATCCGTAGGTGGGGATACCCAGCCAGCCGTCGTCTATCAGGAGGCGGATACAACGGATGCCGGCGTCCCAGCGCATCTGCTGATTGACTGCGATCTTCACCTTGGCGCGTTCGGCGAGTTCGACGCTACGCACCGCTTTCGAATACTCATCGGCCAAAGGCTTCTGACACAGCACATGTTTGCCGGCGGTCGTGGCCTGTTCGACGATATTGACCTGTTCAGCGGGATAGACGGCGATGTCAACGATCTCGATCTCCGGCTGAGTTAGCAATTGGCCGACAGTGGCATAGACCTTGGCGATTCCGTGGTCTTTGGCAGTACGCTCGGCCTGCTCACGATTCCGATCGGTGATGCCGATGACGTTGAATCCCGCCTTCTTGTAAGCGGGTAGATGCGCATAGTTGACGATGCCTCCGGCGCCGACGATACCGATTCCACGGTCCATGCGCTGTGGCAACCTAGGTTTGTAATCGAGATGCGGGAAAACTTCAGGCATTTCAGAGTTTGTTTTCATAATCGTTCGCGAGTGAATGCGGGGTGCGTAATCGCAAACTCTAGCAGCAACCACGATCTCTGACCAAGCTGTGCGGACTTGCTTGCTTGAGCGGTGAAGAAAATGTGTCAGTCTTGACGGCGGGAGATGTCGTTAATTGGGGTCGGCTGAGTCCCGGCAGTCCGTGGCGGCATGGCAGCCGGCAACGGTTGACACCGCCCGGTACCAGTCCAGAGAGATGAGACTTGTCGAGAAGGGTTTCGATTTCTGCTTTAAGATGTCATTGTGATTCCGCTCCGAAGAGTGCAAAGGTTCAGATTCGTCTTGTTTCTCGCAACGGTTTCAGCGCTCACAAGCTGGCTTGCAGGCCAAACCACGCAATCCACTAAAACGACGACAGCGAAAGTCAAGCCCGGCGAAGTTCACTTCGAAGACATTGCTTCGCAGGCGGGACTGAGCGCGCTCAACGTATACGGCGGCGACACTCACAAGGAATTTATAATCGAAACCACCGGAAATGGCGCCATCATCTTCGATTACGATAACGACGGATGGCCCGACATCTTCCTTCCCAACGGTTCGACGGTAGAGGGATTCGCCGGCGACAAAGACAAAGCACCGACCGGACACCTGTATCACAACAACCATGACGGCACCTTCACCGACGTTACGTCACGCGCCGGACTGGCACGCCCAGGCTGGGGACAGGGCGGGTGCGTCGGCGACTACGACAATGACGGCTATCTCGATTTGTTGGTCACGTATTGGGGACAGAATGTGCTGTATCGCAACAACGGGGACGGAACGTTTACCGATGTGACTGCCAAAGCCGGACTCAAGACCGCGCACGACGAGTGGAGTACCGGGTGTAGTTTTGTGGACTACGATCGCGACGGAAACGTAGATATTTTCGTGGTGCGCTACGTGGACTTCAGTTACGACTCGGTGCCGCGGCCGGGGCAGGGACGCTGGTGCCAGTGGAAGGGCATCAACGTAATGTGCGGGCCGCGAGGGCTCAGAGCGGGCGCGAATGCGCTTTATCACAACAACGGCGACCGCACGTTTACCGACGTATCGCAGAAATCCGGCATTCCCAATACCGCGCCGTGTTACGGATTCACATCGCTGACGGCGGATTTCGACCATGATGGATGGCCGGATATCTACGTTGCCTGCGACTCTACTGCCAGCATTCTGTATCACAACAACCAAAACGGAACCTTCACTGACATCGCAAAGAAGGCTGGTGTGGCTTACAACGAGGACGGCTCTGAGCAGGCAGGGATGGGCCTTTCCGCAGACGACTTTAGGCACAAAAGCTATCAGGACATCGTCAAAACAAATTTCAGCGACGACACCCCAACACTCTATATGAATCGTGGCGAAAATAACTTTGACGACGTTACCTACAGCTCCGGGCTTGGCAAGATCAAGAATTGGCTGGGGTGGGGCGTCGAATTCTATGACTTTGACAATAGCGGGTGGCCGGGAATCCTGATCGCCAATGGCCATGTTTATCCGGAGGTGGATGGCAAGGGATTGGGCACCAGCTATCGGGAACCGAAGGTCGCCTACTATAACCTGCGCGACGGGACATTCGCCAACATCACCGCCGATGCGGGTTTGGTTCTGACCGAGCCGCACTCTGGTCGCGGCATGGCGCTCGGCGATCTGTTCAACGATGGTCACCAGGAGGCTTTGGTCAACAACATGAACGAGAAGGCGTCGCTTTATTACAACACTTCGCCGATTGGAAACTGGATCAGCCTACAGTTGGTCGGGGTGAAATCGAATCGCGCAGCTTTGGGCGCTCTTGTCACTCTGGAGCAAGGCAGTAGTAATCGCGAAAACGATAAGCACGAAAAAGAAGTGCGCAGTGGGGACGGCTACATTTCGCAGAGCGACCTTCGTCTGCATTTCGGTTTGGGAAAGTCATCGAGGGCGGAGAAGATCATGATTCGCTGGCCGAGCGGATTGGTCGAGACGCTTTCTGACCTTCCCGCCAATCAGTACTACGTGGTTCGAGAAGGCAGAGGTGTGGACAAGAGCAAGACTCATGGAGTGAGTACAGTGCGGATTGGCGTGCCAATCGCGAATGCGAAATAGTCCGTCCAGACATGCGACCTGGAATGGGGCGCGCTAGGTTGCATTGCCGGCGGAAATGACCGCGATCGCCACCACCAGGACCGCAATTCCCGCCCAGTTGTAGATCAGGGCCCGACGACTCGCCCCCTTCCATTCGCCCGACACCGCACCCCAAAAAAGAGCCGCGATGATGTCAATGGTCATGAAGATGGGCCAACCCACGATCCCGCCGAGCGCACCCAGTGAAGCTGCGCCCATTCCGTAGAAGACGGTTCCGCCAAACCAAAGCAAGCCCATCAACAAGCCCAGCAGCCAATAGGCGGATGAATTTCCTTTACGGAATACAGACCATGTCCGGTTCTGGTTCAGCAGATACACGCAATAAATGAAATTCGCAAGAAAGCCGCCGGTTACTGTAAGTGCCCAAATCGGATTCGCGGCCATTGCATTGCTCGCTCCGGACTGAAGAGCACGAACTTTCAGTTCATCGCCGAAGACGAAACTGAAGTTCATCATCGAGGAAAAGACTCCGGAAAATATACAGAGCACTAAACCGAACGCGAACCCGGAACGCACACCGTTGCCCGTTCCCAAGTCTTGTTCGCGAACGCGTCCGGCGAGTGCGAGAAAGACGAGACCCAACACCATGACCGCCGTGCCTGCGATTAGGGACAGCCCGCGCTTCGCCAGAAGTTGCTCAGAGTGAAGAATGGCCATCGGGATCAGGGAACCAAACGAAGACGTAATGCCCAGGATCAGCGCGAATCCAAGTGCCATTCCCACGCGGCTGATGGCCAGGCCAAATAATGTGGAGCCCACGCCCCACAGCAGTCCAAACAGGAGCACCTTGATGAGAACGGACGGGGACGCTCCTGCATAAACATCGGTGAGGTTCGGCACGGTGGCGAAATTAACGATCCACGGAAAAATGATCAAGCCTGACAGTGCAAAGAGTAGCCAACTGTTTTCCCAGCGCCACGCAGGCATCCGCTTCAGAGGCGCAGCAAAGCTTCCCTGGAGAATGCCCGCCAGCGTGACCATCCCAATTCCCCAAAGCAATGCCTGATTCATTCCGTACCCTGAGGTAAAGGCTTGCAGAATGGACTACGCCAGCCCTGCTCGTCAAGCGGCGGCCGCGGGAAAGTTTGGTTGCCATCGGAACGCCCTTTGGGCTAGAGTGCGCTTCATGTTGAAGTGGGTACTCCGAATCGGGATTCTTATTTGTCCACTTGGTCTTCTCGCCGGCCAGGACATTGATGCGAATATCACGACGCAGAACCGCAGGCCGCTCACAGTAGCCGATCAGATTTCTGATCCGACCGAACGGGCGGCCTTTCTGGCCCTATTCCCGCAGACACAGCCGAAACAGTTGTTGGAGCAAGCCCAATTGTTTCTGGCGCGATTTCCTCAATCCGCCTTTCTCTTCCAGGTCTATGAGATGGCGGCGCGCGCCAGTTTCGGACTGGGGGACTACGATGCGGGGCTGAACTACGCTAGACAGTCGCTGACACTTTTGCCGGAAAATCCGTTGCTTCTCGTCTCCGTGGGCGACGTGGAGGCACAGAAACATCTGAACGATGCGACAATTGCTGACGCTCGTGATGCGATCGAATACCTCGACAGTTTTGCCGCTCCCGCAACCGTGCCGCCGCAGAGCTGGCCAGAGCTCAAGAGCAAATTGAAAGCCACCGCTGAGTTCGCCGAAAGCCGGGCTCTGCTGGAACAAGCGCTTGCAGTTCCGAAGGGAGAGAAACGTGATGCGCGGCTGAAGAATTGCAAAGCATTGTTGATGGATGCGCAAACGTTGAATCCTTCCGACGCTGAAATTACTTATCTGTTCGGGTTAGTTCAGCTCGCCTCCGGAGATCTGCAATCCGCCTCCGGAAGTTTCGCCAGAATCTATCGAGCGGGCGGCAGCTTGGCACCGAAGGCACGCGCCAACTTACAGAACATTTACACCATGCTGGATTCCCACGATACTTTTGAGAGCTTTGTGGGCCAAGCCGAGCGTCAAGGCAGCGTCTCTTCAAAAAGTCAAATTGCAGCGGCAGCAATCCCATCAGTCCAGCCCCCGTCGGACTACGCAGGATCTACTTCGTGCCGAGGGTGCCACACCAGTGTGTATAGCCAGTGGTCCCAAACCGGAATGTCAAAAATGCTTCGCCCGTATGCTGCGCAGAATGTGATTGGCGATTTTCAAGACAACAACGAGTTTTACCTGGAGGATGAATCCACATATCGCGAAGGAAAGGTGGAATTTGCCAACCGCCCAAGGCGAACCCTCTTTGCCCGCATGGTGCTCCGCGACGGTCGACACTATTTCGACATCCGGCAGTGCGACGGCAAATTTCACGCATACCCTGTGGACTACACGATCGGATCAAAGTTTCAGCAGGCTTACGCAACCAGGCTGCCCAGCGGCGAGATTCATGTGTTTCCGATCCAGTACAGTGCACTGCAAAAGCGCTGGCTCAATTACTGGGAAATTATTGATGGCGCCGGGAGTGAGCGTGGCGATCTCCGCTCTTGGGAGAAACTTAGCTCCGCCACCAGCTATCAAGCCGTCTGCGCCGTTTGCCATACCAGCCAACTAAGAAATGTAAAAGGCGGCGGCTTCGATGTGAACCATGTGGAATTCAAGGAGCCGGGCATTGATTGCGAAATGTGTCACGGCCCGTCGTTGCAGCACGTCATAGAGATGACCACAAGCGAGCTGTACCCGAAAGCAGCGCAGGATCCCCCGGTGAATTTCCATGACCTGGGCAACCGCGATTTCAACCGTATTTGCGGGCAGTGCCATATGCAGTCCGCGATCCGTGCCCCCGGCTCCAGCGGTGAGTTGAATTATTCAAGCGCTGGTGAGTTCTTCCCAAGAAATCTAAGCATTCCTTTCGGCGAGTTCTCCCGGATGGGCTTTTACAAGGACGGGCGCTTCCGGCAGACCACCTTCATCGTGGAAGCGCTCGAACGGTCTCAATGTTTCAGGAAGGGTCAGGTGAGCTGCGGAACCTGTCACGATCCGCACGGACACGATGCAGCTTCTAACCTGACTTCGGTAAAGTTTCGCGATCAACCGGACTTGATGTGCACGAACTGCCATTCCCAATTTCAGAGCAGTGCCTCATTGGCCGCCCATACTCATCATCGTGTCGACTCGGAAGGCAGCCGCTGCGTTTCTTGTCACATGCCCCGTATCATGGACGCTGTTCTTTTTCGAGCTCGCACTCACCAGATTGACGATATTCCGAACGCCGACACGACACAGCGATTTGGACAGGAGGAAAGTCCAAATGCCTGTTTGCTGTGCCACTCGGAAAAAAACGCAAGGTGGGTCAAACAGCAGTTGGCGGGATGGAAGCCAGGATCCCCGTCATGAAGTCTTCGAACTGCGCCAGAGGAAAGGGAGCGCGAGCGATCGCAAGGGGTTTGGCGTATATGTCAGGAACTCTGCTGCTTTTCACCTGCCTCAGCTTCCAGAGCAAATCGCCAGGAATACCGGCGTCGACCGATCAGAATCCACTGGCAGATTCTGGCTATGTTGGTTCCAGAGTCTGCTCCAAATGTCATGCGAGCATCTATGCATCTTTCTCGCGTACAGACATGGGCCACTCGATGTCGGAAATCACTCCGGCTCTTCTGGAAAAGATTCCGACATCGGGCAGCATCTTTGATCCCAGTCTCAATCGCCATTTTGAGATCTCTGCCCACGACAACAATCTTTACCAGAGCGAATATGCGACTAACGCCAGCGGCAATGACGTTTTTCGGGAAACGCGGAGGGTCGAGTGGATCATTGGTTCAGGAGCAAATGGCAGCGGAGCCATTGTGAAGCAGGACGACTACCTCTTCGAAGCTCCGCTCTCGTTCTACGCGAACCCACATCGCTGGGCACTCTCTCCCGGGTACGAGTTTGGCGATTACGGTTTCAACCGCCCTATTCTCCCCGCTTGCATCTCCTGCCACAGTGGGCAACCCCGCGCGCTTCTCGATGGGAACGGCCGTTTTCAGGAAACGCCGTTCGCGGAACTGGCCATCGGGTGCGAGAATTGTCACGGTCCAGGGCTGTCCCACGTCGCTGCGGCGCACATGGGAGATCCGACTGGCTCAATTACAAACCCGGCCAAACTCTCGCCTTGGGTTGCGGACAACATCTGCATGTCGTGCCATCAGACCGGCGACGCACGCATCCTGCAAGCGGGAAAAACATACGGCGACTTTCGCCCGGGCGCTGAACTGAACGACACTCTGAGTATTTTCTTGGTTCCCTTTAGCCGCGAGTCCGCGCCCAAAGATGACCTGCTGGAGCACTACCTATCCATGCGTCTCAGCAAATGTTATCTGAACAGTGGCGGACACCTGGGCTGCATCAGTTGTCACGATCCTCACGTGCAACCTTCGGCAAAGGAAGCGGCCGCGTACTTTCGCGAAAAATGCTTGGCTTGTCACAGCGAAAAAAGTTGCGCAGTGCCGCTATCTCTGCGGCGGCGCAAGACACCACCTGACGATTGCTCGGGGTGCCACATGCCGAAGCGGGATGTGACGGTGATCTCCCATTCCGTTCTCACCAACCATCGCATCGTGGCCGAGGCCGAAGAGCCGTTTCCCGATATTGCGTTCCACATGACAACCTCCAAGCTTCCGGATCTGGTTCAACTCAGCGCCAATCCAGCAAAGCAGGACGCGCCATCGCCGCTCACACTGTTACAGGCTTATGGCCAAGTTATGTTGGCGCACCCAGAATATCGGACGCGCTACTGGTCGCTGGCAGAGCAACTCAAGGCCACGCTTCCCGACAATGTTCAGGTGCTGGAGGCATTGGCTGACCAGGCTGTGCACAACAAGAACGTCGAAAGCGCGGCTGTGGCAATTCGATATCTTGAGGACGCCATCCGTCATAGTGCGACGAACCCTGTGGACTTTGAAGAACTGGCAGAGTTGCTGGTAGCTGCCAGTCGCCAGGGCGAAGCAGAGAACGTCTTGCGCCAGGGAATGCAGTTAGATCCCTACGACGCTGAACTCTATCGCCTCAGTACAAGGATCTACCTCACGCTTAACAAAATGCAGGAAGCCTGCGAAGTTGCTGCTAGAGGAAGCCAAAACTTTCCACAAGACGACGCGATCCGAACCCTCAGGCAGCGGTGTGACCCCGCTCGAGTTGGACTGGACAAATAAACCCCAGTATGAATTTCGCAGGTTAATTCCGAGCCGACGCGACCGTCTTAGCGCGGCGACGGTTTACCGCTTCCGCTTCAGGTCGTGAAAATCCCATAGCAGCCGAAATTGCGCGGGCCGCCGACGTCACGGCTCCAGCCAGCGCAACCACCTGATTAGGGCTGACTCTGGTCACAGGTCCGGAGACACTGACAGCAGCGATTGGTTCACTGTCTGAGTTGAGGATTGGGGCACTCACGCAGCGCGCACCTTGGACGGCCTCTTCATCATCGACTGCGTAACCTTGCCTCCGGATCTTCTCGAGTTCCTGGCGAAACTGCAATAAGTTCAAAATGGTTCTTGACGTCGCAGGCTGGAATGTAATCGTGCTCAAAATACTTTCTCGTAACTCCGCGGGCAGAAAAGCCGCCAACGCCTTGCCCAGTGCCGTGACGTGTAGCGAACGGCGCGCACCCACGCGCGATGAAAGCCGGAATTCATGCGGGCTCTCGATGACATCCACGTAAAGCACAGTGCCTTGGTCGAGAACAGCCAGATTGACGGTTTCCTGAGTTGACTTCCACAGCTCCCAAAGTATCGGCCGCGCGACTGCTTGCAGAGTGGCGCCCTGATTACCGCGCGCCGACATCTGCGACAGTCGCGGACCGATCAGGTAAGCTCCGGCTTCGGTACGAATGAGATAGCGCTCGCGCTCCAAGTGTTTCAGAAAGCGGTGCGCAGTGCTCTTGTGAATGCCAGTCAGATCGCAGATGGCCTTCAATCCTAATCCAGCAGAAGAGCCTTGAAGGGCTTCAAGAATCAGCAACACTTTTGAGATCACACCGACAGGCGCTGAACCTGCACTGGATTTTGTGACGCGTGGCATTGCGGCGGCTCCCGGGACTTTTCGCTCTTAACGCCAGATTTTAAGGACGCAATGATCGTATCTCTCGGACGAGATTCTATTTCAACATGCAAAACACTAGCACGATGTATCGCCAAAAGCCAAGAGAATCGTTTCATATATTGAAATGAGATTCGCATATATGAAATTTTTTGATTGACAACATTCTAAACGCAATGCTAGAACCTTGTGCCGTGGGGTTTTCTTTGCTGGGCTTTGTTGGGGCCCCGGTTGTCTGTTCCGATGAAAAGCCCGGCTGAAGTTGCGGAACCGTGTTCGCAGAGGTCCGATAAGACCAGGTGCGGAGGAGGATCTACGATGGCACACCGGGTTTCCTTGAAAATGCGTGAGCGACTGATGGTGGTGTTGACGTTGATGCTCGCGGCTGTGTTGGTAGCCGGGCTCTTCCCGTTGCCCGCTTGGGGTCAAGCCACCGCAGCCGTGAATGGCACGGTTCGCGATTCGGCGGGTGCGGTCGTAACCGGAGCCACCGTCGTGCTGCACAACCGCGACACAAACTTGGATCGCACCGCGACCACCAACAGCGTAGGCGCCTATGTCATGCCTGACGTACAGCCGGGAAATTACGACCTGAAGGTAACCGAGAGCGGCTTCGGTCCGATTATTAAGTCGGGAATCATCCTGGTCGTGAACCAAACTGCAACCTACGACTTCGCGCTCAAGGCTGGAGCAGTCAATGCAGTCATCGAGGTGCAAGCCAACCCCGTTGCGCTGGAGACATCGACTGCCGAACTCGGCGTCGCCGTGGTAAAGGAACAAGTCAACGACCTGCCGTTGAATGGACGAAACTTTACCCAGTTGCTCAATCTCACCCCAGGCGTGAGTACGGTCAACGTGGCCCAGAACTCTCAAGCCAGCGGTGGCATCTGGTCTAACCCTGTGGGTACGTTCTCCTACCCGTCGGTGAACGGGCAGTCCAACCGCAGCAACTTATTTTTGCTGGACGGTGTAAACGATCAGGGGTCGTTCGGGAGCACTTACGCCATTCCCCCGATTGTCGACGACATTCAGGAGTTCAAAGTTCAATCACACAATGACGACGCATCGTTCGGTGGTGTGATGGGCGGAGTCGTCAACGTGGTCACCAAGTCGGGGACATCGAAGTTCCATGGGTCTGGCTGGGAGTTCATTCGGAACAAGGCTTTTGACGCAGTCAATCCGCTGATCGAACCTAGCCTGCAGCCCAATTTCCAGCAGAATCAATTTGGCGCGACTTTTGGCGGGCCGCTGCCCATTCCTGGCGAACATCAAAAGAAAACATTTTTCTTTTTGAGTTATGAAGGCTTCCGAAACCACTCGGGGGCTAACAACCCTTACAACACGCCAACCGCTGCGCAGCTGGCCGGCGACCTCACCGGAATTGGCACTCAAATCTACAATCCGTTCAACGGCGGGCTTGCGTTCATGTGCGACGCAACTGGTAACCCGCTGCCGGCACCTGGCGGTATTCAGGCCTCGGGCACGCCTTGCGACAAGATCCCGTCCAGCATGATTGACGCGAACATGGTCAGCTACGCGCAGAAGTTGTTTCCTACGCCAAACGCCACTCCTACCGCCAGTTCACCGTTCAATGGCGTGGACACAACCAAGGCCATTACCCGCCAAGACGAAGGCAGCGGGCGGCTGGACCACCAGTTCAGCGAGCATGACACGGTGTGGGCGCGCTACAGCAGCTTCCGGCAGCCGGTTACGGGTTCGGGGGGATTTCTTGGACTGTTGCACAACCAGGTAACCGACGGCTACAACTTAGCGGCTGACTACACGCATTTGTTTTCGAGCAGCATGTTGGCCGAATTCCACTTCGGACGCACCAGCGTCAACATCGATCAGGGCTCCCAGTTTGCGAACGCAGGTCCCAGCTTTGGCACGCAATTGTTCAACCAGAATTTCGCGGGCGGTTTCAGAGGTGGCGTTTCGATGATCCCGGAAGTCGTAATCGCAGGATACATCGGGAATACCAATCCCAGCGGGCACGGCGCCGCGCAGGTTGACGACACTCATGTATCAGATATTTGGGAATACGGAGGCGATTTCACAAAAACCATCGGACGACACACTTTTAAAGCGGGAGCTAATTTCGCCAGCAATAACGCCAACGCTCTCTATCTGAATTCGAATGTCCAGTTTACCGCGGGGAATACGGCCAACCCAAACCCGGCCCTGAATACTTCCCCAGGCGGCAACGCTCTGGCGTCGTTTCTGTTGGGCGACCCGAACAACGCTGGACGCCGCAATGTGATTGAAACCGAACACGGTGGATTTGTGGACGGATTTTATGCCATGGATCAGTGGAAGGTGACCAGCAAGCTGAATGTGAATTTCGGTTTGCGCTATGACCTCACACTGATGCCGACTTACGGGGATAACAAAAACGCCAACAATTTTGTGGGGGACATGGATTTTCGCAATGGAACCTATATTCTGGCTCGCAACGCGCCCTCGTGCGCACAAACGAATGCAGCTCCATGTATCCCCGGGGGCGTCCTTCCTGCACATGTAGTAGTCACTCCTCTCAGTGGTACGGCGCTGTTCCACACCGATTACAACGACATACAACCGCGAATTGGTATTGCCTATCAGTTGTTTCCAAATACCGTATTGCGCGGCGGTTACGGAAGATTCTTTGATAACTGGGCAGCAATCACTCAAACCGCGCAAAACTACGAGGGCACATGGCCGAGCCTGGACCAACTCGGAGCCAGCAACCTTAACCCGGTCACCGCCGGCGCCCCGACCGTGAAGGCAGAAGATCCTCTCAACCAGGGGGCTGGGGCACCAGTTACCACTGGTACTCCCTTCACCCAGTCGACCTGGTTTGCTGATCCATATTTGAAGAGGCCTTATGCCGATCAGTGGAACTTCGGGGTTCAGCAACAAGTAACTTCCAGCGCGGTGCTGACCGCCAATTACGTCGGTTCCGTTGGCCGGCGGCTGGATATCGGAGGAGCCTATAACGTAGCCATGGCCGCCGGTGGAAACGCCAACTGTCCGACCTCAACTCCCAACTGCGGGGCGCCTTTCCCGTACATCGGGCCGACTGCTTATGACCGCAGCCAGGGGAAGAGCACCTATAACGCACTGCAGGTTTCGTTAAACGGCAGGCAGCAACACGGGCTGACGTACCTGATCTCGTATACCTGGTCGAAGAGCCTGGATCTCGGCTGTTCCGGGTTTTACGGAGTGGAAGGATGCTCCATTCAAAACCCGTACAACCTTCAGGCTGACAAGGGCCCATCCGCTACCGACCTTCCGCAAATTTTTTCTGCCGCATGGGTGTATGCGTTGCCGTTCGGGAAAGGCGGCAAGTTTTCTTCCGGCAGTCCCATTGTGAACGCTTTGATTGGAGGCTGGAATCTGAATGGCGTTCTTTCATTTAATTCTGGAACTGCGTTCGATGTAGGCACCAGCCAAGACATCGCACATACTGGCAATTACAACTATGGCAACGGATATGGATACGAGCGTGCCAACTTGGTCGGCAACCCATATCCTGGTAATAAGACCCCCAATGAATGGATTAACACTGCAGCTTTCGCATACCCGTCTCCGAATACGTTTGGGGACTTGGGCCGAGACTCGCTGCGCTCGGACTGGAACAAGAACTTGGATCTTTCGATCTTCCGCCAATTTCCGATTACCGAACGATTTCGAATTGAATTTCGTTTCGAGACGTTTAACTTGACCAATACTCCAGTTTGGGCGATCCCGGTCACGAACTTGGATTCTACGTTGCTCTTCGGGAGAGTCACGAACACGGCCAACGTCCCCCGACAACTGCAATTCGGACTGAAGCTTTATTTTTGAGCGCTGCCAACTGACCAACACAATACGGAAGCGCCCGCCCAACGTTTCTTGAGCAGATCGGGCCAACGACATTTTCGTTTTTTGGCCGGCAGAATAATTCTTGCAGGCGCTACACTTTATGCAGACACAAATTTGGCGGGCGCGGGGGCGCAGCGACGAAGCGCGCCCCGGGGCGATGCAATTGGCGGTTGATGAGAGTCACAGTAAGCCTGAAGGCCATTGGAGATGTTGGCGGCTAGGACAGAACGCGCTCGACCTCGAAGGTTTTCGTTCGTGGTGCTTAGCGTCCTGATGACACTGGCGATCTGCGTTGCGGCCCAGCATACCGCGTCCAGCCGAGCAGCGTCCGCCGTCCGCCCGTCAGTTTTACCAAAGTCGTGTGTGCAGCAGAATCATCCTTCGGAAAAGATCGCCGCCTTGCTCGAGAGCATTCACGATCATCCAACGGCTGGCGCCTACAATACATTGGGAGTTTTATATGCCCAGGCGGACCGCGTGTCATGCGGCATCGCCGCTTTTGAAGCCTCTCTCAAGCTGGAAGACCAGAACTGGGAAGCTCATTATAACTTGGCGCTTGCGCTTCTTAGAAAAGGAGATCGAGCGCGGGCCATGCGCGAACTGCAAACCGCAATTGAGCAGAAACCGGACTCGGTAAGCTCCCATTTCGCTCTCGGAAGTGTGTTTGAAGACGCAAAGAAGTTCGGGAACGCGGAAGAACAATTTCGCGCCGCACTGAAGATTGATCCTCATTTCGCGCAGGGAGCGATCAATCTCAGTCGAGTCTTAATCAGCGAAGGCAAACCCCAGGCGGCGGTCGCGTGCCTGGAAGACGCGGTGAAGCAGGCGCCCCCGGACCAGGCGGAGCCAGTGCAGGCAGCCCTTGCCATCGCGTACGCCGAAAGCGGCGAAATGGAGAAGGCTTTAGCCTCGCTTAAGGATGTCGTCAACGTTCAACCCGATTCTTCCGACGCCCATTTCACTCTGGGGCTGCTCTATGCCAGGGAAGGTCAATTTAAGGACGAAGAACGTGCAGTAACAGAATTTCGTGAAGCACTACGCCTGGACCAAGGGATGGATCCGGCCAGAATCGCTCTTGGGCGAGTTTTGATTTCCTTGCACAAATATTCCGACGCGGCGTCGGTTGTTCTCGAGTATACCCGTCGCCAACCGCGAGACGCTCAGGGTTTCTATGCCCTGGGTCAGGCGTATGAGGGACTGAAGGAGTCAGACGCGGCAGTCACTGCGCTGAGGAGCGCGGTGGTTCTTGATCCAAAAGACCCGGCCATCCGCTTCGATCTTGGAATGCTGTTGGCCAACACCGGACAAACAGCCGCAGCTATTCAGGAGTTGGACGCTGCCGAGCGCATCAATCCAACTGACCCGGCGGCGCACAACGAACTTGCTTTGCTATTGGAAAAAACGGGCGATAAAGAGAGGGCTCGTTTCGAAAAAGCCAGGCTGGCGGGGCTGAAATCAGCGAGTGACAAAGAAAGAGAAATCGCCAGACTCGATGAAAAGGCAAGCGAATATCTCTCGGCGGGAAACGCCAAGGCAGCCGCGGAAAATTATAGAAAGAGCTTGCAGCTCAGCCCTCGCGACGCCAAGCTCCACTACAACCTGTCGCTCGCTTTAGACAGACTGGGAGACTCTGCCTCCGAGCGGAAAGAACTGGAGAGAGCCGTCGAGTTGGATCCCAAGCTTGCGGTTGCGCAAGATCAGTTAGGGTTGCTCGCCTGGCGCAGTGGGCAACAAGCCGCGGCAGAGAAACTCTTCAAGAAAACGTTGGCGATTGATCCCACATTCTCTGAAGCACAGAGCAACCTTGCCGTGCTTTACAGCCAGCAAGGCAAGAATACAGAAGCTGCGGCGCTGTTTCAGCAGGCCATCGAAAATGATCCCCGCTACACCAAGGCATACGTCAATTTTGGACTTCTTATGGCGCAGCAAGGAGCGTACTCCGAAGCCGAGCAACAGTTTCGGACAGCCATCAGCGTGGACGCAAACTATGCAGGTGCTTACGCCGCATTAGGAATGCTTCAAGCCAAAACAGGGCACGGGGCCGAAGCCGTGAAGAGCTTTCAGAAGGCGGTGACGCTCGAACCCGCGTCCGCGCAGGCTCACCTTAATCTCGGGATTGCTCTGGTAGATCAGTTCGATCGCCTGAGTGGATTTAAGGAATTTTCTGAAGCCGCCCGGCTGGATCCAAAGCTTGCCGCGGCTCACTACAATCTGGGCCGATTCTTCTTCGAGACCGGCAAGTACGAAGATGCGGACAAGGAACTTCAGACCGCAATTGGTCTGCAGCCGGACCATGCTGGTGCGGTCTATTTCCTCGCGCTCACGGCAAAACAGGAAAACCAAGTGGAGCGGTCGACCGGGCTCCTGCAGAAAGTGGTTGCGCTCCAGCCCGACAATGCGGACGCTCAATATCTGCTTGGTCAAAGCCTGGAGCATTCCGGCGACAGCGTTGGGGCCATTCAGCACTGGAAAGCGGCGGTGCAAGCCGACCCGAATGAGTCTCAGGCCCTTTACAATCTCGCCAAGTCCTTGACCAGGATGCATGATCCCGAAGCCAAGCAATATCAGGATCGCTTCGACGCGCTGCAGAAGAGCCAGCAGATCGCCGATCGCGTTTCGGAGTTGGGAAATTTCGCGCTGGAAGCGGCCAACGCGCAGAATTGGCCTCAAGCTGTGGAGCAAATGAATGAGGCTATTCAGCTCTGCGGCAACTGCGTGCAAAGCGCGCACCTGCACAAAAATCTGGGACTGTTCTACAGGCGAACGGGAAACATCGGTGAGGCGAAGAAGGAGTTGCGTACTGCTCTAGAACTGGCGCCGAATGACACCGATGCACAAAACGCGTTAGCCATGCTGGAGCGCGCGCAAGACCAGGAGGTTAAGTAGATTCCAGCGTTAGATCGAAGCGAGGAGGTCTTTTCTGAAGGGGAATTCGCACTCTTTCCGGCTTGACGGCAAACTTGCCGTAGTTACCGGCGGGGCCAGCGGCATCGGCCGCGCAGTCGCTCAAAGGTTCGCTAGTAGCGGAGCCTGCGTCCGCGTACTGGACATCGACGAGGACGCTGCCAAAACGGTAGCGAGTGAAATCGCATCCAGTGGTGGGAACGCGAAAGCCTATGGTTGTGACGTGTCCCAGCATGACAGTGTCAAGGCGGCTTTTAACAACGTGTTTCAAGAGGGACGTGTTCACATCCTCATGAACAATGCTGGAATTTCCCACGTTGGCAACCTGGAAGCTACGCTGGGAGCCGATTTCGACCGAGTTTTCTCGGTGAACGTCAAGGGCATGTACAACTGCATGCACGCTTCTGTGGCCCACATGAAAGCTAACGGAGGCGGCATCATCCTGAACATGGCGTCCATTGCGGGAACATCGGGCCTCGCCGATCGTTTTGCCTATTCCATGAGTAAAGGCGCGGTAGTAGCGATGACATATTCTGTGGCCAGGGATTACCTTGCCCACAACATTCGCTGCAATTGCATTTCGCCGGCCAGAGTCCATACTCCTTTTGTCGATGGTTTTCTGCATCGTAACTATCCCGGCCGGGAACGAGAGATGTTCGAGAAGCTGGAAAAATCGCAGCCCATTGGGAGAATGGCTGAGCCGGAGGAGATCGCTTCCCTTGCTCTTTATCTTTGCTCGGACGAAGCGTCGTTCATCACGGGTTCGGACTATCCGATTGACGGAGGTTTCATGAATCTGCGCGGCTAACGCTCGATCGTTACCCCTGGTGTGACGCTTCGCTACTGGTCTCGAACTCGTCGATGGGCACATCATCAATCCGCAAAACATGGATCTACAACTCAAAGACAAAGTTGTGCTGGTGACGGGCGGCGCGAAAGGCATCGGCGCAGCCATCACCAGAACCTGCGCCCAGGAAGGCGCCATTGCAGTTGCTGTCGACCGGGACGTGCAGGCGTGTCAGCGATTGCGTGATGAGCTCAGTGCTCAGGGAATGCAAATCAGTTTCATTGCCATCGATCTTTCACCGGCCACGAACTGCAAAGAAATTGTGCAGCGAGCGATTGCGACTTTCGACCACATCGACGCGCTCGTGAATAACGCAGGCATCAACGATAAAGTGGGTCTCGAAAACGGTGATCCTCAGGAGTTTCTCTCTTCGCTGGAGCGAAACCTTCTGCATTATTACAATATGGCGCACTACACGCTCCCGCATTTGAAGCGGACCCGCGGCTCGATTGTGAACATCAGTTCGAAAACTGCTCTTACCGGCCAAGGCGGCACATCAGGATACGTTGCCTCCAAGGGTGCGATCCTGGCCTTGACCCGTGAATGGGCAGCAGAATTGCTCCCCTGCAGTATCCGAGTGAACGCGGTCATCCCGGCTGAAGTGATGACTCCACTCTATCGACAATGGCTCGATGGCTTTCCCGATCCCCAGGAAAAACTGAGGAGAGTTGTTGACAAGATTCCGTTCGATAGACGAATGACTACCCCTGATGAGATTGCGGCAATGGTGGTATTCCTTCTTTCAACAAAGGCCGGGCACATCACGGGCCAGCACTTGTTTGTAGACGGAGGTTATGTGCATCTGGACCGGGCCTTGACCTAACAGGAGGGATATGACGAAACCGTCCGTACCAATTACGGAGCGCCGCTACGTCTTACCGTTTATTCTGGTCACCAGCCTTTTTTTTCTCTGGGCTTTCGGCGTCAATCTGAACGACATTCTGATACCCCACCTGAAGAAAGGGTTTCACCTTTCCGACTTTCGGTCGTCATTGATCCAGACAGCGTTTTTCGGCGGATACTTCCTGGCTGCCCTACCGGCCGGCTGGTTGATGGAGAAGATCGGGTACAAGCGGGGAATCCTGGTCGGCTTGCTGACCTGTGCTACCGGATCTCTTCTGTTCATTCCAGCTGCGTCCGTCCGACTGTACGGATTTTTCTTGTTTGCGCTATTTGTCATGGCATGCGGTCAGGGGGTTCTGGAAGTGGCGGCAAATCCGTATGTGACGATCCTTGGCCCTCCCGAGAGCTCGGAGCGTCGCTTGAACTTTGCCCAATCCTTCAACTCCGTCGGCGCCGTCGTCACTCCAATCTTTGGAGCTGCCTTCATTCTTTCCGGAGTGGAGTATTCACGCACACAGTTATCTGCCATGACTTCCGTCCAGTTGCAGGCTTACGAGGTGGCCGAGGCGAACACCGTGAAAGGGCCTTATCTAGTGATCGCGGCACTTTTCCTCGCCGTGGCCGGGCTCATCTTCTTTTCACAGTTGCCCGAAGTCCGCGAAGCAGATGACGCCGAAGCAACACCGAATGCAGTCGAAGGTTTGCGGGGATTGTGGCCGTACAAACATCTGTTAAAAGGTGTTCTGGCGCAGTTTTTCTACGTGGGCGCACAAGTGGGCGTGGCCAGTTTTGTCATCCGTTTTGCGCAATACAGTATGCCGGGACTGCCCGAAAAACAGGCAGCAAATTATCTGAAGCTGCACTTGCTGGGATTCATGATTGGCAGATTTGCCGGCTCGGCGATGATGAGGCGCATCGCAGCTTCCCGCCTGCTCTCGCTGTTTGGAATGTCAGCATTGCTCTGCCTTACAGTCGTGTTGCTTGGAACCGGCGCGGCGCCGATGTGGGCTCTGGTCCTGCTCGGTTTTTTTCATTCCATTATGTTCCCGACCATTTTCGCCCTGAGCCTCAAGCAGCTCGGACCACACACAAAGCTCGGCTCTTCACTGCTGGTGATGTCCATCATTGGAGGCGCCGTTTTTCCCGCTATCATGGGCTACATCTCCGATATGAGCAGTATTCGGTACGCATTTTGGGTTCCGTTCCTCTGCCACCTTTATGTGCTCTATTTCGCATCACGCGGCTACCGTCCGGCTGTTGATTTGCCCAAACCAGCTGTAATGCGAAGCATTCCTGTCGAAAACTGAATCCGGCTCCGCATTCTGGTCAAGCCACAAATGGTATTTTCAGCCCACCCCGGTAGGCCACACCGTGATCGACCTCAACAAAACCGACGCCGACCAAGTCCATCCCGCGATGACTCGCCCGCAAGTCATCGACACCTTCATGGAAGAGAGTAATCAACCACCTCCGCTCGGAGCCGAGTGAACGTCAGCTATTTGTTCCATTATTCCTACGCTGGGAAATCCGATATGTGCGACGCCACCGCGTTCAACACCAGCCGCAAAATCAAAGGCACCTGCTTCAACGGTGTAATCGATCCCATCACCGGCGGCCTACCCGACGTCGTCGCCGCGCTGATGAATCATCGTCAGGAGGTTCGGGCCCGTCGACGCGTTTCGGAGTTTGGCGCGTTCAACCTGAAATGAGCCTCCGCCCTTGAAGGCCGAACAGGTCCGACCTGTCCATGTGGCTTGCGTGTCGGGGCCAAGCTGTAGAGAATCAAGAGCTGGCAGCAAACTTAGTCAACTGCCCGAACGCGGCGCCGGAGTCTAGAGCCATGTTCACCAAAGCCGGAATCGCGGAGTTGCACGGTGCAATGCACGAGCGACTCGACCTTTTGCTC
>Ga0209330_1000384_pt1 | contig 19669 bp, 17 predicted proteins | sample JacPinW_OM2H0_O3_FD_187969 | JGI IMG/M metagenome (GOLD analysis project Ga0209330, IMG submission 187969) | Forest soil microbial communities from Algoma, Ontario, Canada - Jack Pine, Ontario site 1_JW_OM2H0_O3 (SPAdes) (version 2) | ecosystem: Environmental > Terrestrial > Soil > Boreal...
GGAATGAAACTGCTCACCCTCCGACTCTCGGGTACCTGCATTGGCTTTGGCTCAAAAGGATCGCCCTGATCTTGTCCTCCCTGACTTGGGCCTGCCCGGATTTGCGACCGGAGCTGCAGTGCTCAAACACATGCGATCATTCCCGTCGGTCGCTCTGATTCCTGTGATTGTCCTCACGAGTCGGGACTTGCGAGACTATGAACAACCCATGCTCGAATTAGGCGCCGCGGGCTTGACAGTGCGGCGTTTCGTGAGTAATTTCGGCCACCCGACCGATTAAACAACTACCCTACCGCCCCCACCGCCGATGAGCGGCAACAGCGCGCAGTTGACCCGCGGACTCCCCCGCTGGCGGTGGCACCACGCTCGAAGGGTGCACACCTAATGCCCAAAACAAGGACGAACAGTAAGGACTACAGTGAAACCATGATGATCCCGCTCGGAAGCTCTTACAAAATCATGGTAATAGCAACCGGTGACGTCATGGAGCGGAAGGGAGCCGAGGAAGCGCTAGAGAAAAGTCTGGCTGCCAGCGAGCAGGCGCTTAGAGAACTGGCCGATCAAAAGTTCGCTCTGGATCAACATGCCATCGTAGCGGTGACCGACGTCCACGGCACAATCATCAGTCTATATTCAGAGGATGAACTAATCGGCCAGAACCACCGCCTCCTCAACTCCGGCCACCACCCCAAGGAATTTTCCCAGCAGATGTACCAGACCATCGCGAATGGCGAGGTATGGCATGGCGAGATCTGTAATCGTGCCAAGAGCGACTGGATTTACTGGGTGGATACCACCGTCTTCCCGTTCCTCGATGCTAAGGGAAAATTCAGACAATACATGGTTCCATCCCGTCGGGCTCCGGGAAGACGACGGGCGAAATTTCAGAGTGTACTCCGCTTGCTTACGGTCTTCTTATTTACGGCCTTGGCGCTGGCGGCAACCGCAGTCGCCCAGCAGGATCTGACCCAGTTGAGTCTCGAAGACCTGATGAACACTAAGGTCTCCTCCGTATCCAAAAAGGAGCAGTCACTTTCGCGGACGGCGTCGGCGATTTCCATCATTACTTCGAAAGACATTCGACGCTCCGGCGCGACCAATATTCCTGATCTGCTGCGGATGGTTCCGGGAGTCGACGTCGCGCAGATCAACGCCAACACGTGGGCAATCAGTGTTCGGGGGTTGAATGGCCGGTTCAGTAACGAAGTGTTAGTGATGGTCGACGGCCGCAATGTGTACACCCCGACTTCTGGCGGAGCCAACTGGGATGTATTGGACCTACCTCTTGAGGATATTGAACGGGTCGAAGTGATCCGCGGCCCGGGCGCAACAATATGGGGAGCCAACGCGGTGAACGGCGTGATCAACATCATAACCAGGAAAGCCGCAGAGACCCGGGGCGGCATGGTAGTCGCGGGCGGAGGCAACCTGGACCAGGGATTTGGCACGGTGCAGTACGGAGGCGGCCTGGGCAAGAGTACGGACTACCGCGTCTACACCAAATACTTCAACCAGGATCACATGCCGGGCTTGACGGGCCAGGATGGAGCCGACGGCTGGCACCTGCTGCGAGGCGGGTTTCGAAGCGATAGCAGGCTCTCCACTAAAGACACATTGATGGTGCAAGGTGACCTTTACACGGGCAAGGAGGGTAATCCGTCGACGTCTCTTCCAGTTACGTCGCCAGGAGTCCAGGATATTGATCCTACGGTTCCCCTCTCGGGCGGTTTTCTTTACTCGGTCTGGGACCACGTTTTCTCTGCACGGTCCGATACATCTCTCAAAATCTCTTTCGATGGTTACAAGCGCGACGATGCACTCATGGAGCAACGAAGGACATTCGCTGTTGAATTTCAGCACCACATTGCCTGGGGCTCACGGCAGGACTTTGTGTGGGGAGCGAACTACCGCAATACCGACTCACACACGCACGGCGATTTGGGATTCTCGTTGAATCCTGCGAATGTCAACATGCAGCTATTCAGTTTATTCGTGCAGGACGAAATCGCCTTGGTTCCGGACAAGCTGTTCCTAACGGCCGGTATAAAGCTAGACCACAACTACTACACCGGCTTCAACATCTTACCGAGCGCAGACGTGGCGTGGACGCCCAACAAGCGACAGATGTTTTGGGCAGCGATCTCCCAAGCCAACCGGACGCCGGCCGAAACCGACACTGGCAGCCGCATAAACTTCGCCCCTTTCCCGGGTCCTGGCGGCGTTCCAACGCTCGCAGCCCTGGTGGGCAATCCTCATTTCAACGATGAAGCGTTGATTGCGTACCAGACGGGCTACCGAACCACGGTTCTCGAACATCTCTCGATCGATCTCGCCGCATATTACGGCCACTATTACAAGCAGGAAACGACCGAACCTGCTGCACCTTTCTTCGAAACCACGCCGGCTCCTCCTCATCTGGTTTTACCGGTGACCTACGAAAACTTGATGCACGGGGAGGCCCATGGCCTTGAGATGGCCCTCGACTGGAAGGCAACCGACCGCTGGACGTTGAGTCCCGGATACGGCTTCGAGCAAATTCACATGCACCTGGATCCGACGAGCCGCGACACTGGATCGGCCCTCGACGCGGAGGGAAACACTCCGGTTGACGGTGCCCAACTTCGATCGCACCTCGACCTCTCGCATGGAGTCGCGTGGGATGCTTCCACCTATTTTGTGGATCGCCTCAGGAGTGGACAGGTTCCATCTTACACGAGGCTGGACACTGGCCTCACGTGGCGGTGGACGGAGGGGCTTGCCATGAGCCTGGTTGGACAAAATCTTGTGAAAGATCGCCATCTGGAGTTCGTGGACGACTCCGGAGGCGTGCGATCAACCTTGATCAAGCGCAGTGCATACGCCAAGTTCACCTGGCAGTTCTGAACCGGAGACGCAACATTAAACCGACTCAAACCACCGCAGACGGTGGCGGAGGAAGAAACCCAAGGAAACTGGGCGCGTTTGTTGGGGAAAGTAAACCCGCAGCGACGCCTATTGGAAAGCCAACATGCAGGTTGTGAATCTCACTCCGGCGCAGCTTCGGGACATATTGAGTCTCCGGCGAGTTCTATGGGTGCTCGGCGTGGTGGCGCTGTGCCTCAGTGGCGTGTCGGCCCAATCCCCGACTGCGGGCGAGTATCAAGTCAAGGCGACCTTCTTGTACAACTTCGCGAAGTTTGTCGAGTGGCGGCCGAGTAGTTTCTCCGATGCTTCAGCGCCACTTCGGATCTGTGTTTTCGGGCAGGATCCCTTCGGCCAGGAACTGCGCGACATCACCAGCGAAAAGACCGTAAACGGACGCCAACTCCAGGTGGATCAGGTGGTTGATCTGCAACTGGCCAGAACTTGCCACATTCTCTTCATAGCGTCCTCGGAGAAGGCACAACTGAAACGGATCTTTGAAGATCTGCGGGGGACCGATGTTCTGACCGTGGGCGACACCAAAGGTTTTGCCGAGTTGGGCGGGATCATCAATTTTGTGCTGGAAGATGACCGGGTGCATTTCGAAGTGAACCGCAAAGCAGCCGACCAGGCCGGGCTCAAGATCAGTTCCAAGCTGTTGAGTGTAGCGAAACGTGTAATTGGGTAAATGCGGTGGGGAGTAACTCTGATGCGTCACTTTGGGGATTTGTCGATCGGCCACAAGCTAACCGCCCTGTTCATGGCGATCAGTGGCTTCACTGCACTGGCGGTTTCTTGCCCCATGGCCATTTATGAGGTGGTGAAATTCAAGCAGACCGTCGCCCAGAACCTGGCGGTTGTGGGCGATGTTCTAGCCGGCAATAGCACGGCTGCCCTCGCATTTCACGACGCGGAATCGGCGCGAGGGGTCTTGCGGGCCTTGCGGGCCGAACCCAACGTGACAGCGGCCTGCATTTATACCCCCGATGGCAAACCCTTCGCCAAGTATGCGCGGGATGCAAAAGATTCAGGCTTTATACCACCAGTACCGCAGGCGGAGAGCACCCAGTTCATGAACGGTCACCTGCTTCAGTTTCGGAAGATTGTGCTTGACGGTGAGACTGTCGGCACTCTTTACCTTGAATCTGATCTGGAAAGACTGCATTCGCGCTTGCGTGCCTATGCCTCCAACTTCGGACTGACTCTCGTAGTCACCTTCTCCCTGGCTTTCATGCTGGCCTCGCGCTTCCAAAAGCCCATCTCTGAGCCTGTCCTGAGCCTGGTGGAGACCACAAAGGCCGTTTCGTTTCGGGGCGACTACTCGATCCGGGCCAAAATCCTCAATCGGGATGAATTCGGCATGCTGGCGACCGAGTTCAACGGCATGCTACAGCAAATCGAATCGCGCGGCTTGCAACTGCAGCAACACCGGGAGAACCTGGAGAAGGAAGTTGCCCACCGCACCGCCGAGTTAGTGATCATGAACACGCAACTGACGGCGGCCAAGGAGGTGGCCGAAGCGGCCAGCCGCGCGAAAAGCGAATTCCTCGCCAACATGAGCCACGAAATCCGCACTCCGATCAACGGCATTATGGGCATGACCGAATTGACCTTGGATACGGAGCTGAACACCGAACAGCGAGACAACCTGCTGCTGGTGAAGTCTTCCAGCGAGTCGCTGTTGTCGGTGATCAACGACATCCTGGATTTCTCCAAGGTGGAATCGGGCAAGCTCGATCTGGAGATGATCGCATTCAACCTCTACGATTGCGTCGGCGAGACTATGAAGACCCTGGCTCTGCGAGCTCATCAGAAGGGACTGGAGCTGGCCTACGATGCCGATCCCGAGGTGCCCTCGCAACTGGTCGGCGATCCCGGGCGCCTGCGGCAGATTCTTATCAACCTGATCGGCAATGCTATTAAGTTCACGCAGCATGGAGAAGTGCTGGTCACAATTGAAAGACTCTCGCAGGACGCCCGCGGCGTGGAGCTCCATTTCAAAGTGAAGGACACCGGCATCGGAATTCCTCCGGAGAAACAAGGACTGCTGTTTAAAGCCTTTTCGCAGGCTGACAGCAGCACCACCCGCAAATATGGCGGCACCGGCCTGGGATTGGCAATCTCGACCCGCCTGGTTGAATTGATGGGGGGAAAGATGTGGTTGGAGAGCAGTGCAGGTCAAGGGAGCACGTTCCATTTCAGCGCGCGCTTTGCCGCGGATGAGGCAGAGACTCAGCCCGCGTCGCCCGCGCTGGAAGCCGAGTTGCAAGGTCTTTCGGTGCTGCTGGTCGACGACAATGAGACCAATCGGCGGATTCTCTGCGGGATGACCCGGGGATGGGGGATGAGGCCTTGCGCTGTGGAAAGCGGTGCCCTGGCCCTTGCTGCCCTCGAGACGGCGCAGCAAAAAGGAGATCCTTTCCGGCTCGTTCTGATCGACGGCAACATGCCCGTCATGGACGGGTTCGAATTAGCGGAAAGGATAAAGAAGGGGACGGTGCAGGAGGCAGAAGCCACAGTCTTGATGCTGACTTCCGGCGGACAACGAGGCGAAGCAAGCCTCTGCCGGCGGTTGGGGATCTCAGCCTACCTGCTTAAGCCGGTGCTCAAAGCCGACCTGATGGCCGCCATCCTTAAGGCGCTAAGCCAGCGGCAGGGGGAAATGAGAGCCAGCCCTATGCTGGTTACTCGCTGCACCCTGCGGGAATCGGCCCGCAAACTAAGGATCCTGGTCGCGGAAGACAACGAGGTGAACCAAAGGGTGATCATTCGCGTGTTGCAAAAGATGGGGCACACTCCCGTGTTGGCGCAAACCGGCAAAGAAGCGCTAGCGTTAGCGTCAGCAGAAAAATTCGATCTGGCTTTCATGGACGTCCAAATGCCCGAGATGGACGGCCTGGCTGCGACCGCCGCGATCCGCAAGAGCGAGACGAACAGCCGAGCTCACCTGCCGATCTTCGCCATGACGGCGCATGCCATGACGGGCGACCGCGAACGCTGTCTGGAAGCCGGCATGGACGGTTACATTACCAAACCGGTGCGCTTCAGCGACATCGAGCAAACGCTAGCCGGCCTGGCGGGGACGCCGGGAACGCCAGGAACGCCAGTCGAGCCTGCTCAGGCCGCATCCTGGAACAGGGTTGAAGCTCTCGATCGCATCGGAGGCGATGAGGAACTGCTCCGGGAAGTGTGCGAAATCTTTTTGGAAGAGTCACCGAAATTGCTGAAGAAGCTGCAGCAGGCAGTAGCGGCTGGAGACCCCGACGGGGTCGTGCGCGCAGCTCACAGCCTTAAAGGCGAGTCCAGTTATCTGAGCGCGAGCGGAACCTCTCGTGCTGCCCGTCAACTCGAGGAGATGGGACACAACAAAGACCTTTCCCACGCCCGCGATACGCTCGCAGTGCTGGAGCGGGAAGTGGCGGGTCTGCAGCTCGACCTGAAAGCATTGGAGGGGGCGCACCATGAATAACTTTCCAGCAGAGCTGGCCGGACAGCTCTGCGATCCCAAGCTAAGTGTTGACGGGAAAGCCTCCGCGCGCAACACCGTGTTGATTGCCGAAGATGATCCGCTCTTTCGCCGTATTCTGGAGCGCTGGTTCCAACAGTGGGACTACCGTGTCATGGCTGTGGAAAATGGGCTGGATGCGTGGGAAGTCTTGCAAAGGGAAGATGCTCCGCAGTTGGCAATCCTCGATTGGATGATGCCTGGGATGGATGGGATCGAACTCTGCCGCAGAATCCGGAGCCGCGACCAAAGTCCCTATCGATACGTTCTATTGCTGACCGCCAAGGACGACAAACAGGATGTGATCACAGGGCTGGAAGCCGGCGCTGATGATTACTTGACCAAGCCGTTTGACGTGGATGAACTGCGAGCCCGGGTTCGGGCGGGCAAGCGGATTCTCGATTTACAGGCGGCCTTGATTCATGCCCAAGATGATTTGCAATCCGCAGCGCTTCACGATTCGCTCACCGGGCTTTGGAATCGTGGCGCCATCCTCGATTTGCTGAGGAGAGAAGTGTGTCGTCGACAACGAACCGGGGACGCGCTGGGCGTGATGATGGTCGACATCGATTACTTCAAGAAAATCAATGACACGCACGGCCACCTTATAGGCGATGCCGTCCTGCAAGAAGTGACGCGGCGGCTGGCGGTGGACGTTAGACCTTACGACGCGGTCGGGCGCTATGGTGGAGAAGAATTCTTGATCGTCTTCCCAGGGTGTAATATGCCCGATTTGCTCGTCGGTGCAGAACGTTTGCGCCACTGCATTGCCGATCAACCGATCGAAACGAGTGTAGGCCAGATTCCAGTTACTCTCAGCCTCGGGCTTGCTTCCGTGGAACAGGGTGAGAACGAAATACTGGGTTGCGAATCGTTCCTGCAACGCGCCGACGCAGCCCTCTATGCCGCCAAGGCTCGAGGCCGGAACCGGGTGGAAACTGCTGCCGCGTCCACCGCGGTTGGGCAGCAATTCTAACCTTTTTGGTTGTGGTCTTGGTTGCACTATTGGAGTGCGGACAATTGAATTTTCCTAAATTGTCCTAGCCACAATCTCGCGAAGGTCGGCCATCTCCGTTACTTCCCCTTCTCCACCGCTTCGACTATCACTGGTAATGACAACACCGCTCTATGTCTCTTTAATCCCACTGATTGTTCCCAGATCTGGGCTCCTTCTCGCAAGCCTTTTTCATGCAGCCACGCCGAAGCAGGAACCGGTGCCAGCTGGTCGGGAACGCGCTGTTTCCTATAGCACTGGGCAACCGTTAAGGAGATTTGCCCCTACTACCATGCGCTCTTCCTCACCGCCGTGCGGGCGGGTCTGCGCCGTGGAAAACTCGTAGCCTTGCAATGGGGAGATCTCCAACTCGGTGAAGATGGCACTGACTCCGACCGCTTCATCCTGGTGCAGCACAACTACGTGCGCGCGAACACACAACTACGAAGAGCAAGAAATCCCGGTGAGTGGATCTGCCTCGAGAACTCCGCAGAGTACTTGTCGAGCTTCGAGACCAACGTCTGTTGGAGGGCTTACCTTAAGCTTAAGGGCAAGAACGACATCTCCGACGACCTTGTCTTCCAGACTCCCCCGGGGACGATTTCTCGATCCTGACAACCTCTACCATCGAGTCTTCCTGCCGGTGCTGGCCAAGGCAGGCATCCGCGAGATCCGCCTACACGATCTATGCCACACCTTCGGGTCGCTGCTCCTGCAAAACGGAACCTTGATCGTCTGCGTGAAAGAGGAGATGGGCACAGCTCCATTCAGGTCACACTTAAGGCCACCTGGTTCCCAGTGCCACCCTGTCCTTCGTAGATCGACTCATGAAATCCCCCCGGAGCGGGCAGAACAAGTCCGCAGCAATCCACACCTCCTGCGCAACCAGGGGAAAATGGAGCTTCCGCCAGATCTCGTGCAAGTGGTCCTATAAAAGGTTGGTGGCGGCGCGGGGACTCGAACCACGGACCTACGGATTATGAGACCGTCGCTCTAGCCACCTGAGCTACGCCGCCACTGTTTAGAATCAATGACATACAGTCTTGATACCTTCGCGCCAATTGGAGACCCGTTGCACCTTCGCTCAAAAATGGACATATGGAACGCTACTACCAGCGCGGTTACGTGTTCGAGGCGAGCAATGCTTTTCCTGTCAGGTACTACGTCAACGAGACAATCAGGGCAGATTCAATCTCGAAAGCATCCCGCCGGGAGATTACAAACTTTTTGCCTGGCAAGCGATGGAGCGCAGCTCTTATCTCGACCCGGAGTTTCTGCAGCAGTTCGAAGAGTTGGGCAAAGCCGTAAGTCTGAAAGAAGGCGCAAGCATGAGCGTGCATCTTGATGCTATTCCTGCAGAGTGAAACCGCTCGCCCCCTGGCGCATGTCGCCTCTGTGGAAAATTGCCGCCGCCCCAGAAACACAAAACCCCAAGAAAGAACTGGATAATTATGGACCCGATCGCCCGTCTTTCTGTTGGGCTCCCAGTATCGATCGTTCCGCAGATGCAAGAGCTCACCACACAGAGAGCTGCGAATCTCCTCGAGTTTCACGCCAGTTTTTTGTTCGACTCCTCGATGGTGAAAAACTGCCCTCCATCGGACGGGGATCCATCGGAGGGTGTATTTGAAAGACTTTTTTGAATTCAGGAAACGACGCGATCAGCAGCGAAAAGAATCCATCGAGAGAATCGCCAAAGAAGAAGTTGCCCAGGGAACATACGACTATTTTCCCTTGCCCAAATAAGGGCGCCCAGGTCGATCGATGACAGCTCGCCACTACCCGGTGCTAGCAGTCGGGAGCAACGGCGTAGCTTACGCATTGCGACCTATCCTTCCCTACGTGCCAAAACGCGGACATGTCACTCTGATCGGCAAAATCAGTAAACCAGAAGATGTAGTCAAAACCGCCAAAGTTCAAGGGAGTTCCGAACCCAAACTCATCAGCAAATTTGCCGGGATCGCAGGTCGGGCCATCATACAGGACCGCGTCAAACGGATAGGTGCCCGGGTTGGCAACCGAGATCCGAACCCCCTGGTAGCGATGACCGTTCTGCTTGTACCAACATCCCTGGAACGTCGCCCCGGGATCTGAGGAGACCACCTTCAACGTCAATCTGGCATTCCGGGAAGTCTTGCCATCGCTGGCTGTCACCCGAATGGGATAGCTTCCAGGCGCCACACTGCTTGGAACTGTGATGTCTGCCTTAGAAGTTCCGACTCCGGGAGCGGGAATCACCTGAGGAGTAAGGGTCACCGAGACCCCTGCAGGTACATTCGAGACGGTAAGCTCGAGTGCGTGATTGTATCCGTTCGTCACCTTGGTTGTAACTTTGGCCGATCCGGATTGCCCGGGGGGTATCGTGACGGTGGATGGCTGTACCGCGACCGTAAATGCCGACGTTGTCGCGGGAGCGATACTGAGCGAGGTGCCCACGACGGTATCCCCGTAGAGCGCGCTGATAGCAACTGAAGTGGCGTCTCTGACTGGTGAGGTCAAGGCCGCGACCGTGGCTCTGGTCCGGCCGGAAGGAATTCTTACGGTCGCAGGAGTTGCGATGACGCTCGCGTCAGAACTTTTCAGTTGTACGGCTATGCCGCCGCCCGGAGCAGGCTGTGTCAGGTTAACCGTGATTTCCGTGGAAGCGCCGCCCATGAGGTGGGCAGGGCTCAGCGTTACGTTGGCTACTCCGAGACGGCTGGTAGGCGTGCCGGTAGCAGGTCCACTCGTGGTGGCAACGGTCCCGGAGAAATTGCCGGCGTTCATTGTTCTCGAGCCCGAGCCGCAGCCTGCCAGTCCGAGGAGGGCTCCCGCCAGTACAATCCGCGATACATCCCTGTGTTTATGAAGCATCATGACTTCGGCCCCTCAATGTTGAGGGTTGAAAAGGACCGACCTGGCACGATTCTCACATAGCCAGGCAGAGACAGCAGACTCAGAAGTGCATTAACCGTCTTCCGATCCGTGTTACGGATCGCAGCGTTATACTAGGTGGGCGCACCGGCAGCGACCGCGTTTCCGCCGATTGCACCGAGCTGCCAAGGTTCAAGATTCCGTTTACCCCGCCATCCGACGCGGTTAATTTCGCAATCTCGTTGACGGTGCTCCAGCCGGTCGGCGGCTTCAGGAAAACGTAAAGCGCACCCTGGGGCAAAACAAAACCCTAAAATCTGGCGGCGGTGCGTGGACTCGAACCACGGACCTACGGATTATGAGAACACAGGAGGGTTCTGAACCGTTTTGAAAATCTTGTACTCTATTCCTCTTTTCAACGGGTTACAAGTCGGTCGATGTGATCCGTTCTGCTTGGAAATGATCCGTTTTGTTCATGCAACCATTACAATTTCATGACAGTATGCGTAAAAAGCCTTGGCGGGAAACAACTCACTTGCAGATAACCCCCCGACATGCTCACCAAAGCTGAGCGCGTTCCAACCACTCCTTGGAACGGCTGCGGGTTCGCGTCCGGCTGGTTTCCATTATGTGCATTGAATTCATATTCTGACATTCGATTCGTGCTGCCCTTCAGTCCGCCAAACCTCCGCCGTCCACGACCAAAGCCGCACCTGTCATGAAGGAAGAATCATCCGAGGCCAAGAATAATGCCGCCTTCGCGATCTCGTCCGTGGTGCCGATCCGCCCCAAGGGACGGCTGGCGCATCCGGCAAGATAGTCCTCCCACTTCAACCCACGCAGACGCGCATCTTCGGGAAGCATGGGCGTGTCGACATCGCCGGGGCAGATGCAATTCACGCGAATGCCCTGCGGACCGTGGTCGATGGCCATTGCCTTGGTCAACAGCACAACGCCACCTTTGGAGGCGCAATAGGCAGCGGCCGCGTCGCCGCCCGCGATCCCCCATCCGGAACTATTATTGATGATGACTCCACGACCCTTCTCGACCATGTGAGGCAACGCCGCCTTTGACATCAGAAAAGTTCCCTTCAGATTGACATCCATCTGCAGGTCCCACTCTTCCTCCGTGCAATCGAGAGTTGTGTGCGGGTAGAAAACACCGGCGTTGTTGAAAAGAATGTCGAGCCGATCGAATACACGGAGGGTCTCATTCACAGCATGACGGCACTCTTCCGCCTCGCGCACATCGGAGCGAATGAAGATAGCCCTGCCGCCGCCGTTCATGATTTTCTCGGCAACCGCATGGCCGCGCTTTTCGTTGCGGCCCGTGATCGTGACTCTGGCGCCCTCCTTGCCGAAGAGGACCGCCGTGGCTTCGCCGATGCCGGATGTGCCCCCGGTGACGAGAGCTACTCTATGTTCCAATCGCATGCCTTTAACCCGATCCCGCCAAACCTCCGCCGTCCACCACCAGCGCTGCCCCCGTTTTATTTAAGGATGCTGCATCCCTGGCGAGATACAGCGCGGCGTGCGCGTTTTCTTTCGGCGTTCCAATGCGACCCAGAGGACGCTTGGCCGATTCGGCGAGAAATCGATCTTCTGCTTCTCCCAATCGGCTTCGGAGACCAGTGATTCCGCGAGAAAATGGTCAATTGGCGAAATATCGCGATTTGACGCATCGACGGCGTATCCTCGGTTAGTCTCCGCGATAACGCCATCCGAACTGCCACTTGCCCTTCAACCTCCTCCATCTGAAACTCTGTTCACCAAGTTCGTCCAGAAAGACATAGTGGCCGTCAGGTATCTCGGCACCGTCTTCCCTGCGTACGTAAGCGAAAGAGTGCAGCCTATAGCGGTCGTCATGGTAGGTCAGAAATTCAACTGGAAACCAAGCATCGGAGCCGCGCTCACGGATTCTCCCCGCACCCTTAAACGGTCGTAGCAAGGGCTCTGCTTTGGCACGCCTGATCACAGCGGAATTATAGTCGGCAACAAATCGTTGGCGAAATATCGCCATGTCCGTCATTGAGCAGCGGTCAAAACGTGCTATCGCCTGATAGTGTCAACCATCCCAAATGGGCTGTATTCCTTCGGACTTTTGATTTATCGTGCGAGCGGATGGGAACCACTATGAGTTCGACGATTGACGCGTGGCTGGAATACCGCTCAAACAAAAGGACCGTGCTCGTACTCTTCATTGCAACAGTGCTTGTTGGTGCAGGCGTAAAGTTAGTCCTTCTTCGCTGGGCGCTCCCTCTGGTGGTACAGCACACCAATCCTGCGATTCTTCTTTGGGCAATACCTTTTGTCGCCTGTTTCGTCGCTTGGTTTGTGGCGATGGTTCGTTTTTGGTTGTGGAAGTGCTCAAGGTGCGGGCGTCGCTTTATCGGCGTGTACGATGCTGTTGCCTTCCTGCGAAACAAGTGCTTTTATTGCGGCCTTCCTATCGGAAGCGATCCCGCCTCAGTTGGACAGTTACGGACCGAAAGGTAGGAGGGTCTGCCGATTGGCAAACATCGCCATAGCACTCGTCGAGGGTCAACGGGTAAACAATGCACCAAAAAAGGGAGCGATCCTCCACGGGGCGGAACATCTCTAATTTATTGAAAACAAAACCTAAAATTTGGTGGCGGCGCGTGGACTCGAACCACGGACCTACGGATTATGAGACCGTCGCTCTAGCCACCTGAGCTACGCCGCCATTGTTTAGAATCAATGACATACAGTCTTGACCCCTTCGCGCTAATTGCAGACCCGTTGCATCTTCGCTCAAAAATGGACATATGGAACGCTACCAGCGCGGTTATTGTTCGAGGCGAGCAATGCTTTACATGTCAGGTACTACGTCAACGAGATTGTAAACGGTGAGCCGAAGCGCGCGCAACGTTCGCTGCGCTTCTGTGCGCTCTGTGGGAAGGATCGCGACAGCGGCCACGGCTCAAAGACCGCGAAGGCTGTAACGCAACTCGCGGAAGATTACATAGCTACCATCAACCGCCAACAGAACATGCACCTTCGATTGAGAATCGCCTACGAGTCAGGGGGACGTGCCTCCATATCTGCACGTATGCTCGAGATGTGCAGACGCTTCAAATCGCCTGGTTGCTAGTCTTGTTGCTTCTGTTTGGCCCAGCGCACCTGCCTCGGGAAAAATACCGCGAGCCTTCCATTCGCCGTCTCCAAACCGACGACCAGGGGTGGGCCCAAAAAACCTTGGCGACGCTCTCGCTCGAGGAGAAGGTTGGCCAGCTTTTCATGGTGCGTATGCGCGTGGGGGTCTCAGGGGTTCGGAACCCCGAGTACGTGCGGCTCTCCGACAGCATTCGCAAGTACCACATCGGATCGGTGGCCATGTCGGCGCCACCGGGAGCACGGTCTCTTCATAGCGACCACCGCTATGAAACGGTGGTCCTGCTCAACCGCCTACAGGCGGAATCGAAACTGCCGCTTCTGGTCGCCGGAGATTTTGAACAGGGTGTCCTCCCGGCGCGTCTTTTTGGCACGACTGTCTTTCCCCACGCCATGGCATTTGGGGCTGCTGGCAAGGCGGCCTACGCCGAAGAGTTCGGCCGCATTACGGCTCAGGAAAGCCGGGCGATCGGCGTGCACTGGAACTTGTTTCCCGTCGCGGACGTGAATTCCAATCCAGCGAATCCCATCATCGGCACGCGCGCGTTCGGCGCCAACCCGGAGCAGGTCGGCACGCTGGTGGCCGCCTACATCCGCGGGGCACGAGCGAACGGAATGCTGACCACGGCCAAGCACTTCCCGGGTCACGGTAATACCGGAACGGACTCGCACCTGGGCGTCGCCCGAGTCGACGAGGATCAGGAACTGCTGCGCACGGTGGATCTGCCTCCGTTTCGCAGCGCAATTGATGCCGGAGTTGATGCTGTGATGACGGCGCATATCCGCGTGCCGGCGCTCGATCCAGATCCCAACCTGGTTGCTACGACATCGCCGGCCATCGTCACGGGTCTGCTCAAAAACGAGCTCGGTTTTAAGGGCATCGTCGTCACCGACGGCCTGGACATGGCGGGCCTGACCCGCCTCTACTCTGGGAACACCGGGCGGGCGGCGGTGGACGCTTTTAAGGCAGGGAACGACGTGCTCACTATGCCCGCCGACCTGGATGCCAGTTACCGCGCGGTTCTCAATGCGGTCCGTTCTGGCGAGATTTCGCGGCAGCGTCTGGATGCGTCGGTCTTGAAAATATTGCAGGCCAAAGCTTTCCTCGGTCTCCACAGGAATCGACAGGTGGATGTGGCGGCGATTTCGAAGTTGGTCGGCAGCCCGGCAAATGTTGCGATCGGTCAGCGCATTTCCGACGACTCCATCACACTGGTGCGCGACAACGGCAAGCTGCTTCCGCTGCGACAGGGGGCATCGGTTAAGAACGCTGCTCTCGTACGTCCACGAGGAACACAGGACCGTCACGCCGTGCTCGTGATTATTCTCTGCGACAACGTTCGAGCCGACGATGGCCGCGTGCTGGAACATGAAATTCGGGCTCATATTCCCGATGCAAACGTCGTCTATGTGGACCCTCGGGTGGCGCCCAGCAGGGCTGGCAACGTACTTGCGGCGGTGGACCAGGCGCGGGCAGTTGTAGTCGCCGTCTACATTGTGCCCTCGGCCGCGAGGTCGAAGAAGCTGGGGCGTGCAGGAAAGCACCCCGCGTCTCTGCCGGACTCGACGAGTGCTTTGTTTGAGAAGATCCTCGGCCGAGCGAGCGAGAAGACGGCGGTTCTCGCGATGGGGAATCCGTACCTGACCGATGACTTCCCCGCAATTCAGAACTACATCTGCGCCTTCTCAAATGTGACGGTCTCGGAGATCAGCGCCGCGCGGGCACTGTTTGGTGAAATCCCGATGCACGGCCAAATGCCGGTCAATCTTTCTGGCGTCCGCGTCCAGCCCGCCAGGGCTTCGCGACCGGCACCAGTTGCGACCCTGACGCTCCCGTAGCCGCATTGCTAATGTCCGGACCAAGTTCAACTGTGGATAAGCAATGTCCGAAAGTTGTTCTATCCTGCTTTCGGCGTAGAGTTCGGCTTCTTTGCATCGCTATTCCTTGGATTTCCGGCGGCGTTTCTCATACTTACCGGAATTGTGCGAACCATCCCGCGTTTCATACCGCCGCGCTCGGTCAATCGGTGCACGAGCACGGTCACCACTCTCGGACTCATTCCATAGCACGGCTGTCAGGTGACGAAATAGCATTGACCACGCCGGAGGGGTTTTCAGTGCATTCACAGTACGTATATCCGAAGCATCCACCAGACAAGGAATATCGCGACGACCGCCCCCGCGATGTGAACTGTCCAGTCGCCAGCTGTTTTCGGTTTTCCAAAATTGAACATGCGGCAATGTTAGCAGGCCCCGCGCAGGGTGACGTAATATCCCGAAACGTTTTTTGACCCTTGACCGAAGATCGGGCCGATTCTCGGTGAGCGTAATTCGCCTGTTAGCGACAGTTGAGGAAAAGCCCCGTCCTGCTGCTGTTCAGTAACTGCGCCGTGGGCGATAATGCATCGTGCCTCTCAAGCTCACGTCGCGCCTGCATTACCAGAATCTTCATCGCGGCCTGACGGCACTTCTCTACCGTCACGACCCGTTGAGCTTAGCCGCCGCTGGCGCACCGAAGGACGAATACGAGCCAGAGGTGAGCACCATCATTCCGCGTCTGAAGGACGCCAACAGCGCAGAGGACGTGAGGCGGATCGTGCATGAAGAGTTTCTCCACTGGTTTGATGGCGAAGAGACGGCTGGTCCAGAATCCGCATACAGCGGCGTAGCCCGAGACATTTGGACCACTTTCATCGCACAGCAGTAGTCGGGTTCTGCAATCGCCGATTTTGTTACTTGAGAGCGGGCTTCCACAGACCTCGATCTCTGGGCAGGTCAACACGCATGTACTGGTAGCGCCGGTCGGCACGCAAAGTTAGCGCTTTCTGATCCGGCGTGTGCAGCACCCACTGTTCGCCCTTTCTGTTGTAGGGCACGGTTCTGAGAGTCGCACCGAGATCAAACTCGAATATGCACTGAACCTCTTTGGGAAAGAACGAAAACTGAATTAGCTTCTGGCCAGCTAGCAGATCTGCGACGCGGCGCATACTAGGCTTTCTCGAGCCTGTTCCAACATGTTTGCCTTTAGAAAGAACTTCCCAAGCGCAAGAATCGATTCTCAGATACCACTCGCCATGAACAAAAACGTTCCGGCGAGCCAAGGTTTTTTGCACCTTTTGAGAAGCGCCCTTGCTCGCGACGGTTGGCTCGCGAACCTCCAAGTGCGGTTTCCCAAACTCAAGGCTGAAGAACGAACCATATCCCGGTTTTACGTTCCAGCAGGGTTTCCCATAGATTTCGCGAAAGACTTTTTGAAAAATCGGCGCAGTCTGCATTCAGCGGAGTCTAATTGCACAAGTGCTTTCGATCAACTCGCGCAGCACGTTCTCGGGCGATGGTTGTCCTAACATCGCGAAGGAAGCGGCGAAGAGACGGCGCAAGCTTGTGACATCGCCTGATCTATAAGATCTATAAGAGGGGATGTCAAGAACATTTTTCTCTCTCCACCGGAAGTGCGGCTATAGTTCGCGACATCCAGTCCCTTGTCAGCTACGAGGCACGCTTGATTCTCGTGTTTCGTCCTGTGGTCTTTTGGTTTTGCTTCGTTCCATCTCAGCGGTTCCATCTTTAATTAGTGGCGACGACGCCGATCGGTTTCCGAAACTGGCAAGCGCTGCGGTTGTATGGTGTCAACCATGGATCTATCTGAGGCTCGTGACCTAGTGCTTTTTTGGGTTGTCCGAAGGGCTGTGACTTGGAAAGCGGTTGAAGTGACTGTCCGGCGAAAACGATCTTGACCGGACTTCATCTCCCATGATGAGTACCCTAGGAGCTACAGCGGGAAGGCAACGACCTGTCGAAAGCGCTCCGACAACGTACCTGCGATCGAAAGATCGGCATCGGAACCGCGAGGTAACGATGCATCTGCCAGCATCGAGGCGGTGAGGGCCCAGGGTTGATAGCACGGTGAGCATATGCAAATTCTCGAAAGCGTCGTCAATGACAGGAAGCCGAAGATGCTTACAGGCTTCTCTTGCAGTGGGTACGGATGGTCCCCTCTCTTCCGTCATGGGCGAACAGCACTGCCGGCGCACAGAGAGCACCTACTCTATCGTGTCACTTCCACGGAACAAAGTAAGCCCGTAGCGCTCTCCGAGAGGAGAAGTGAAGTCGCAAGACCGATCGATGGCGATGCGGGTATGAGATCAGGGAGGAAGCGAAGGCTGTTCGGTAATGGAGCAGATACCGGTTGCGTCGTTACACCGACAACATCACCGGACGCGAAAGCGGGCAGACTTCCCTGTGGTGCTTCACGCGAGAGAAACTTGATTAATCGGCTCATGAGGCAAGGCAAATGACGGCAGCGCAAGCTGTTGGTGCAGCCTCAAGCGAAGCGGCGGAATGGTATGCCATTCACTGGCCAACCATCCAGCGCAACGTTCGCCGACTCCAAGTGCGTATTGCGCAGGCGACGAAGGAAGGCAGTTGGGGCAGGGTTCGAGGCTTGCAACGACTGCTGACCCACTCATTTAGCGGCAAAGTACTTGCTGTTCGACGAGTGACAGAAAACGCTGGCAAGAAAACCCCCGGCGTGGACCAGGAAATTTGGGACACGCCGGAAAAGAAGATACAGGCAGTACATGCCCTGAAGCGTAGGGGCTATCAATCTCAGCCTCTGCGACGTGTGTATATTCCAAAATCGGACGGCAAAACGATGCGCCCACTCGGAATCCCCACCATGAAGGATCGAGCGATGCAAGCATTGCATTTGCTTGCTCTCGACCCCGTGGCGGAAACCACTGCTGACAAAAACTCCTACGGGTTCCGTCAGCAACGGTCTTGCGCTGATGCGATCGAACAGTGCTTTCTTGCACTGAAAACTGCAAAAACGGCGTGGATCCTAGAAGGCGATATCAAGAGCTGTTTCGACCGAATTTCACACAATTGGCTTCTGGCTCACGTCCCTATGGATCGAGCTATTCTCCGAAAGTGGCTGAAATCCGGATATATGGAAAAGCACGTCATTCACGAAACAACGGATGGAACGCCACAAGGCGGTATTATCTCCCCCGTGCTCTCGAACTGCGCACTGGATGGACTGGAACGACTCCTGAAGGAAAAGTACCCAACGGGAACACGTCTCCGGTCTCTGGGAGGTAAGTATCCTTCTGTGAATCTCATTCGTTATGCGGATGACTTTGTCATCACCGGTAAATCGAAAGAATTGCTGGAAGGAGAAATCAAACCCCTGGTCGAGCAGTTTCTGCGAGAACGCGGGCTTGAACTTTCTCCTACGAAGACAGTCGTCACGCCCGTGACGCAAGGCTTTGATTTTCTCGGTCAAAACGTGCGCAGATACCCCAACGGGAAACTGCTCATCAAGCCTTCCAAGAAGAATGTCAAACGCTTCCTGTCGGGCATCCGAGAAACCATCAAAGCGGCGCTGGGCAGGTCTGCCGCCGATTTGATTAATGAACTCAACCCCAAAATACGGGGCTGGGCAAATTACCACCGGCATGTAGTGAGTAAACGCACGTTCAATCGCGTGGATCACTTAATCTTCTATAAGTTGTGGCAATGGGCACGAAGAAGACACCCGAACAAAGGCCCGAGCTGGCTCAAACACAAATACTTTGAGCGGCATCAGGACCGTGACTGGATCTTCTTTGGGGAAACCTGTGATGAAGAGGGGCAACCGCAGAAGCTGCGGTTGCTGTTCGCCAGTCGCATACCCATTCAACGACACGTTAAGGTCAAAAGCGGAGCCAACCCGTATGATCCGGCCTGTGAAACCTACTTTGAAAAACGCGATGGGGATCACATGCGGGAAAGTTTTCGGGGGACTCAAACTCTTCGCTTTCTCTGGCATGAACAACACGGACTCTGCCCTGTGTGCAATACAAAAATCACCCGGATCACTGGATGGCGCATTCATTACTGCGTCCCTCGTGTGCTGGGAGGTTCGCGCAGCATCGAGAATCGCGTCTTGCTTCATCCGGAGTGCCATAACAGGGTTCACGACCAACGTATTGCTGTATCGAAACCGCGTCCCCTCCCGGGGGGCGTTCGAAGGGCTTGAGCTGTGTGAGGGGAAACTCTCATGCACAGTTCTTAGAGGGCTGGGCGACCGCAAGGTCGCCCGGCTACTCGGTGCATAGGGATTTCACAGAGGCTAAGTGCCAGCGGCACTACGCCTACAGGCGATACCGCTGAGATGGAACGAAGCAAAACCAAAAGACCACAGGACGAAACACGAGAATCAAGCACCCTCGAACCCGAGCGTCTCAAGAACCAACTGGCCACCACCAGAAAAAGATCACCGGAGATGGAAGGGCTCTTCACCC
>Ga0209330_1000385_pt1 | contig 19655 bp, 18 predicted proteins | sample JacPinW_OM2H0_O3_FD_187969 | JGI IMG/M metagenome (GOLD analysis project Ga0209330, IMG submission 187969) | Forest soil microbial communities from Algoma, Ontario, Canada - Jack Pine, Ontario site 1_JW_OM2H0_O3 (SPAdes) (version 2) | ecosystem: Environmental > Terrestrial > Soil > Boreal...
TGCAGCGGCGCGCTTACCTGGTGTCGGACGGCAAAGTGACCGATGAAGTGTTGGTCGACCCGGGCGATGATGACACGGATTCGAAGGCGCCCACACCGCCGCCGAAAACGCCGCCGCCCACGGCAACGCCGCCGCCGCAAACACCGCCGCCTCAAACACCGTCACCGTAATCGTAATCGGCGAAAGGCAATCAACCCGCCGGGTTGGCTCGGCAGCTAATTCGGCGGATTATTCGCCCTGAGAAAGTCCACGGTGGCTTGCAGCATCTGCAAGCGTGTTTCACTGCGCGACAGCCAATGATCTTCGTGCTTCATCGTCACCAAGGTCACCGGCTTTCCGGCGCGCTTGAGCGCGCTCAGCATGACATCGCTTTGTTCGTAAGGGACCACGGTATCGTCGCGGCCGTGAATCAGCAGTATCGGAACGGTCACGGCGGCGACATGCTCTATGGGTGAGATCGCGATCAGGGCCGGGTCTTTCTGGTCGGCCGTGCCGATAAACCGGTCCCAATAGCGCTGACTAATGCCCACTTGGTTGACCCCGGTCCATTTGCGAAACCGGCGCAAGTCCGAGATGCCCGCCACCGACACGGCGCAACGATACACGCCCGACTCGATGGCGACGCCCGCAAGGGCCGCATAGCCGCCATAGCTGGCCCCAACGATGCAGACTCGCTTGGGGTCGACGATGCCTTGGCGCGCAAGGTAGCGCACGCCGTCGGACAGGTCGGTTTGCATCTTGCGGCCCCACTCGCCAAAGCCCGCCTCCAGGAATCTTGAATCGAGAATCGAGCCCCGGAAATTGGGCTGCAGGACCGCGTAGCCTTGCGCGGCCAGCGCCTGTGACCACCAGTCGAAGTCCAGCGTGTCCGCGGACGCAGGCCCGCCGTGCGGTAGTACGATCAGCGGCAGATCTTTTCCCGCTCCTTCCGGTAGAGTTAAAAATGCGGGAATCGTGAGCCCGTCCGCGGCCGGATAGCCGATCGCCTTCATGTCCGCCGGCGCAATGACCCCTTCATAGACTCGGCCCAGTATCGTCGCGCGATGGCCATACCACTCGTAAAGTGCGTAGACGTAACCCTCCTTTCGGCCGAATACCTTCAACACGAGTCTCGAGAAATCGTCCGAGTGAGACTCGAGTTCCACGCGTTCGTCCGGAAATGCGCGCAGCACCGCATTCCAATGTGCCTGCAGCTCATTGTCGAAAAACACGAATTCGCTGCTGCCAATCTCGCGAATGCCACCGATGATTCGGCCGGTCTTGCGATCCTCGATGGTCCTCGAGAACGAGGCGCCATTCGCGAGCGGAGGCCCCCAGGTGTTGTCCGACAGATTGAGCGGTTTCCATTGCGGATCGCCGTTGATCACGAATCGCACAATGATGGCGCTGCCGTCGGCGCTGAATCCCATGATATCGGGCGTGTCGATTGCCGCGGCTCCGGAGGCAACAGTGGACCAATGACCGTTCTTGCGGGCTTTGATCTCCCAAAGTTTTTTGTCATCGTGGTAGCTGAACTGTGCCGCAATGTTTCCCGCTTCGCCCACCAGCCACTCGGTGTCAGGCTCGGAGCCCTCATCGACCAATCGCGTGCGGCGCTCTGGATAAGCAACAGAAAATAAACAGGGAACCGTCGTGTCACGCACACAGATGCCGCGCGTGTACAGCATCGAATGACCCGACACCTCGCGCATCGACCAGCCGCCGGTGACCACGTTGAAAGTATCCACATGGTCCACTTCAAACAACAGCTGATTGATCTTCTGCTTGCTGATATTGAAGTTCACGAGCTGATACCACTCGCGGGTGGAGCCACTAAAACCGAAAGGCGGCGGACTGGTGCTGGAAACCGTGGCGAGAATATTCTCATCGTCGACCCAGTCGATGTCTCGCAATTTGGTGTCGCCGATGCGGACCTCGCCGATGATCTCGCGCTTGCCCAGCGGAATCACGACGAGATTCCGGCTCTCGCCGTTCGTCCTGACAAACGCAAGCTTGGTGCCGTCGGGAGAAATGGCCACATCTTCCAGGCTCGGGAGCCGGCCGAACGCCTCGAGGGGAACAGCGTTCGCGGCGACAGCGGTGCGCGATCCGACCAGGCAGGCAGCGGCCGCCGTGCAGGCCGTGATGGCGGCAACGAGCGCACCCAACGATGACCGTTTACTTATTGTTCTTGCCATCCCTGGACCACCTCTGCGGGCTTTCGTATCCGGGCCGGAGCTATCCTATCCCGCTGTCAACAATTCTTCCACATCGCTCAAGCGCGCAAGTTGATGCAGTTGGACCGGAATGTTTTCATAGCGCAGATTCTTGTGTTCGGCTCTCGCGATGCTCAGCCATTCAATCAGCAGCGCGAGGCCGGAACTGTCGCTGTCCTTGACCCCGGCCAGATCGATGACGGAGGTATGCCCGTTGGCGATGGCTTCGCTGCCGGAGCGCAGCAGCGCCGTGACGGTGGTGAAGTGCATCACGCCATTCACGCGTGCGCGCTCGCCGCCTTCCGGCACGAAATCGGCGGTGAGCACTCCGCTATTGTTCAATGGGGGACCGCCGCACTGGCTGGACCCACGCGACCTTCTTTCTCCAACCGCGTGATGACATCATCCAGCCCCTTTTGCTGGATCTCAGAGGCGAAATCGGTGCGAAAGCTCTTGACGTAGGAGATGCCTTCGATCACCACATCCCAGGCCTTCCAGCCCTCGGGGGTTTTGCGCAGGCTGAAATTCACCGGGACTTTATCGCCCGTCGATTTCTTCACCTCGGTGCGCACCGTCGCGGTGGTGTCGCTCGGGTCGCCCTTATACGGCAGAACGACGAATCGATCGCCCGTAAAGTCGATTAGCGCCGCGCCGTAATTTCGCAGCAGCGAGTGATAGAAGGCATCCACAAATCGCTTGCGTTGCTCAGGGGTTGCGGTGCGCCAGCTTTGCCCCAGAACCAACCGGGCCGAGTATTCAGTGTCGAAATTCGGCAGCAGCACATTGCCCACCAGCGCATCCAGCTTCGCCGGATCGGCCCGGTAGGTGGCCCGGTTCGCATCCAATTCCTGCAGCATGCGCTTAGCGGAATTCTCAACCAGCTGCTGCGGGGTCAGGTCCTTCGCATCTGGAACGGGAGCGGGCGCATCCGCGGCGTGCGCACCGATTGCCAGCATCGATATCAGCAAGGCGCCGATCGTAAATCTGCTCATTTCGTTTTCTCCTTCGATTTCGTATCCGCATTCGGTTTCGCATCCGTGTTCGCTTTGGCGCCCGCGGCCGCGGCGGAATCCTGATCATCCGCCTTGGACTTGGTGAAATTCGCCAGGACCTGGCCGATCAGATTCTCCAACACGAACGCAGATTGCGTAAAATCTATTTGACCCTTGTCCTTGAGATACGTATCGGCGCCGCCGGCGGTGATTCCGATGAATTTGCCGCCCAACAGACCTTGCGTATAAATGCTCGCATCACTGTCGGTCGGAATTTTGTTGTAGCGCTCGTTCAAACGCAGCTGTACGACCGCCTTGTACTCGTTGGAATCGAACTCGATCTTGTCCACGCGTCCAACTTCAACACCGGACATGGATACCGGCGCACCCACTTTGAGATCCCCGATGTTGTCGAACTTGGCCGTAATCTCGTAATGCGGCGGACCAAACCAAGACAATCCGCGGCTGGTGGTCTGGGTGGTGAGAAAAAACAGCGCCGCGAAGCCCAGCAGTACAAACGAGCCGGTGCCTAGATTCAACGTGCGTGACTTGCGCATCAGAACACTCCCTACAAAAACGCCGCGGTAATCAAATAGTCCAAGAACAAAATCACCACGGCAGAGGTGACGACCGTGCGCGTGGTGGCTCTACCGACGCCCTCCGCAGTGGGCGTCGCATAATAACCTTGATATACGGCGATGAGGCTGCAGGCAATGCCGAAGGCAATGCTCTTGACGATGCCCTCGGTGATATCCGAGAGGCCGACGGCGGAGCGCATTTGCGACCAAAAGCTGCCCGAGTCCACTCCCATGATCTGTACGCCGACCAGCTGCGCGCCATAGATGCCGATTACGCTGAATATTGCCGCGAGCAACGGCATGGATATGACCCCGCCCAAGAATCGCGGCACCACCACACGCTGTATGGGATCGACCGCCATCATCTCCATGGCCGAGATCTGGTCTGTCGCCCGCATCAATCCCAACTCGGAGGCCAACGCCGTGCCCGCCCGCCCGGCGAACAGCAGCGCAGTCACCACAGGCCCGAGTTCCTTCACCAAGCCGATGGTCGCGGCGGTGCCCAGCGCTTCTTCCGAACCGAAGCGCTGCAACAGCTGGAAGCCTTGCAAGCCCAGCACCATGCCGACAAACAGGCCGGAGAGCATGATGATGACCAGCGAAAATGCGCCGGAGTTGAAAATCTGTTGCGAGATCAAGCTGAATCGCAGCAGAGCAGGCGGCGAATGAACCAACAGACGAAACAGGAAATGAACGACCGAGCCCAATCCTTCCAGGGCGTCGGTAAAGCTCTCCCAGAGTTCTTTGAACATGCTCAGAGAACCTCTTTGCGGGACAGGAGCTCGTCGAAATAATCCGGCGCCGGAAAGTGGAATGGCACCGGACCATCCGCCAGACCGCCGATGAACTGCTTGACGATCTCGGTCGGGTTGGTCTGGAGTTCCTGCGGCGTGCCGCCCGCGACCACCTTGCCGCCCGACAGCAGGAACACCTGATCCGCGATCTTGGAAATCTCCGACACATCGTGCGACACGACGATGCTGGTGATACCCAGCGTGTCATTTAGGCGGCGAATCAGCCGTAAAATGACTCCCAGAGAAATCGGATCCAATCCGACGAACGGCTCATCGTAGATCAGCAGCTCCGGGTCCATGACGATCGCGCGCGCCAGCGCCACACGCCGACTCATCCCGCCGGAGAGTTCCGCCGGCATCAATTCCGCCGCGCCGCGCAGCCCCACTGCCTGTAATTTTGTGAGAACCAATTGCCGGATTAGCCGCTCGGTCAGATCGGTGTGCTCGCGCAGCGGGAAGGCGACGTTTTCGAACACGCTCAAGTCCGTCAACAACGCGCCGTTCTGGAACAGCATCCCCATACGCCGGCGCAGCACGTACAAATTGCTGCGCGAAATGGCCCGCATATTAGCGCCCGCCACTTGGATGTCGCCGCTGTCGGCCGGCACCTGTCCGGTGATCAACCGCAACAGCGTGGTTTTGCCGGTGCCGCTGGGTCCCATGACCGCGGTGATTTTGCCGCGCGGAATCTGGATATCGAGACCCGCAAACACGGGTCGGCCGTTCACCGAATAATCGAGATTGCGGATATCAACGATGGGGGTGGATTGGTTCAATGGTTGGTTACCGGGCCGCGCCTCAAACGACGTGGCCCGTGGCCGGCGCTCTTATGCCGCGGCTGATTCCAAAGCGGCACTGTACTGCCCCACCGCGGCCAATCCATTGAGCTTGGCCCTTTTCGCCAGGGCCTTCTGACCGCCGGCGAATCCGCTCTCCTTACCCGCCCAGGCGTTTAGCGCATCTTCCTGCAGAGCGCGTCCGTAGCTAAATGTCAGCGCCCAGGGTAGAGGTCCCGCGGCATGCATCAGGTTCAAGTGCAATGTGGCATCGATCGGACTCTGGCCGCCTGACAGGAATGCGATGCCGGGCACCGCAGAGGGCACTTGGCGCTTGAGTGTTCGAATCGTCGCCTCGGCGATGCGCTCAGGCGTCGCTTGGTCCGCGCATTTCTTGCCCGGGATCACCATGTTCGGTTTCAGGATCATGCCTTCCAAAACGATTCGCGCGGCGAACAAGTGAGTGAACACGCTGTCCAGCACGATGTTCGTGACTTCCTCGCACCGCTCCAATGGATGCGCGCCATCCATGAGTACTTCCGGTTCCACGATGGGTACGATCCCCGCCTCTTGGGCCAATGCGGCGTAGCGCGCCAAGCATTCGGCGTTGGCATCGATGGCATAGCGGGTCGGAAGCACGGAATCGATATTGATCACCGCGCGCCATTTGGCAAAGCGCGCGCCCAGCTTGTGGTATTCGGCGAAGCGCTCGCGCAATCCGTCGAGTCCCTCGGTGATGGTCTCGCCCGGAAATGCCGGCAAGGCTTTGGCTCCCAAATCGACCTTGATTCCGGGGATCATTCCCGCCTTGGCGAGATAGGCGGGGAATGGAACCCCGTCCTTGGTCTTTTGGCGCAGTGTTTCGTCGTACATGATGACGCCGCTGATGTAGTCCTTGGCGCCCGGCGCAGTGAACAACATCTCGCGGTAGGCCCGCCTATTCTCCTCCGTGGACTCCAATTTAATGGTGTCAAAGCGCTTTTTGATGGTGCTGGTGCTTTCGTCGGCGGCCAAAATCCCGCGATTCTTGGCGACCATGGCGCGCGCCGTGGCGTTTAGCTCTCCAATGTTCATGTCGTACGCATCTCACTGATATTGGTTGTTAAGTTAAGGCAAGGATAACAAACCTGGCTTGAGTCCGCCCTCCGGGTGGAAGTTATGGTCAAATAGGACTAAAATAGTCCCACATGAATCTCCGTCCCTGAAGGACCCTCTTTATGCTGCGTATGGGAAAAATGACCGACTACGCAACTGTGGTATTGGCCAGTTTAGCGCAAGAGCCCGCCGCACATCGGGCCGCGACCGAATTGGCTGAGCGCACACGCCTGAGCCGCCCGACGGTTAGCAAGGTTTTGAAGGGCCTGCAGCGCGCCGGCATGGTGATTTCCTCGCGAGGTGCGCAGGGCGGCTACCGGCTGGCGCGGCGTCCCGAGGAGATTACGGCGGCGCAAATTCTCGATGTTTTCGAAGGGCCCATCGCCATCACCGAATGCAGCGGTGCTTCCAGCCAATGCGGCATCGAGCGGCAGTGCCGCGTCGGCACCGCGTGGCAGCGCGTCAATGCCGCCATTCGTCGCGCGCTGGAAGAGGTCACGCTGCACCAGTTGGCGGGCCTTGACTCCGCCGGCGTGCGCATCGCGGACCTCGCCGCCGAAATGCACGTGAATACCTGAAATTCGACCCCACTAAAGCAAACAAGCCGAGCACCTGGAATACCGTGTCTAGCAAATCTCAAGAAGTCGAAGCCCTCGTCGGTCAGAAATACCGTCACGGGTTCATCACCGATATCGAATCCGACAGCTTGCCGCCGGGACTCGATGAGGACGTCGTGGCGGCGATTTCGAAAAAGAAACACGAGCCTGAGTTCTTGCTCAAATGGCGACTGAAGGCATTTCGGCACTGGCAGACGATGAAGGAGCCGACTTGGGCGCATGTGCACTACAAGCCCATCGACTATCAGGACATCTCGTATTACTCCGCGCCGCGCGCGCCGGCCAACGCGCCGAAGAGCCTGGATGAGGTGGATCCGAAGCTGCTCGCCACTTACGAGAAATTGGGCATTCCATTGCATGAGCGCGCGCGCCTGGCGGGCGTTGCGGTGGACGCGGTGTTCGACAGCGTTTCGGTGGCCACCACGTTCAAGGAAAAGCTCGGCAAGGCGGGCGTCATTTTCTGCTCGTTCTCCGATGCGGTGCGCAATCACCCGGAACTGGTCGAACGCTATCTCGGCACCGTGGTGCCGACCGGAGATAACTTTTTCGCGGCGTTGAATTCCGCGGTGTTCTCGGACGGATCGTTCGTCTATGTGCCGCCCGGCGTGCGTTGCCCGATGGAATTATCGACGTATTTTCGCATCAACGCGGCGAAGACCGGGCAGTTTGAACGAACCCTGATCATCGCCGCCGAGGGCGCGTCGGTCAGCTACCTGGAAGGCTGCACCGCGCCCATGCGCGATGAGAACCAACTGCATGCCGCCGTGGTGGAACTGGTGGCACTCGATGATGCGCAGATCAAGTACTCGACCGTGCAGAATTGGTATCCGGGCGATGAGAACGGCCTGGGCGGCATTTACAACTTCGTCACCAAGCGCGGCGAGTGCCGCGGCCGCAACTCCAAGATTTCCTGGACTCAGGTCGAGACCGGATCGGCGATCACCTGGAAATATCCCAGCTGCGTGCTCAAGGGCGAGAACTCCATCGGCGAATTTTATTCGGTGGCGGTGGCGAACAATTATCAGCAGGCCGACACCGGCACCAAGATGATTCACATTGGGAAAAATACCAAGAGCACCATTGTGTCCAAAGGCATCTCCGCGGGACATGCGGAAAATACCTATCGCGGCCTGGTGAAAATTCTGCCAAGCGCGAGCGGCGCCCGCAATTTCACGCAATGCGACTCATTGCTGATGGGCCCGAAATGCGCGGCGCATACCTTCCCCTACATGGAAGTCAAAAATCCGACCGCGACGGTCGAGCACGAGGCCAGCACCTCCAAAATCGGCGAGGACCAATTGTTCTATTGCCTGCAGCGGGGAATTTCCGCCGAGGACGCGGTCAATATGATTGTCAGCGGCTTCTGCAAAGTGGTGTTCAAGGAGCTGCCGATGGAATTCGCGGTCGAGGCACAAAATCTGCTCAGTGTGAGCTTGGAAGGAGCCGTCGGTTAAGACGTGCTTGAAGAGAGAACTATCTTGCTTGAAATCTCTGACTTGACGGCCCGCGTTGCGGGCAAAGAAATCCTCAATGGCGTCAACCTCACGGTGAACGCCGGCGAGGTGCATGCCATCATGGGACCGAACGGTTCGGGCAAGAGCACGCTCGCCCAGGTGCTCGCCGGACGCGAGGACTACGAGGTGACCCACGGCTCGGTCACCTTCGAAGGCCGCGACCTCTTGGCGATGCGCGCCGAGGAGCGCGCCCGCGCCGGCCTGTTTCTCGGCTTCCAATACCCGGTCGAAATCCCCGGGGTCAACAATGTGTATCTGCTCAAGGCGGCGCTCAATGCCAAACGCAAGGCCGCCGGCGAGCCCGAGGTCGACGCCTACGATTTCCTGGCGCTCATTCGCCAGAAGATGAAATTCATGCAGATGAGCGAGACCTTCCTGACGCGCGGCGTGAATGAAGGCTTTTCCGGCGGCGAGAAGAAGCGCAACGAAGTCCTGCAGATGCTGGTGCTGGAACCGAAGCTCGCGATTCTGGATGAAACGGACTCCGGTTTGGACATCGATGCGCTCAAAGTCGTCTCCAAGGGCGTGAACAGCCTGCGGGATCCGAAGCGCGCGGTGGTGCTGGTGACGCACTATCAGCGGCTGCTCGACTATGTCATTCCGGATCAGGTGCATGTCTTATCCGGCGGCCGCATCGTCAAGTCCGGGGACAAATCCCTCGCGCAAGAACTCGAGCGCCGCGGCTACGACTGGGTCATGGGAGCCGAAGTCGCATGAGCGCCGCCCTGCGCTCGTTCGAGACGCAGTGGCGTGCGCGCACGCCGGATGCGTTGCAGCCGATTCGCGAACAGGCCATGCAGCGGTTTTTGAAGCTGGGCCTGCCCTCCCCGCGTGACGAGACCTGGCGCTACACGGACCTGCGCAGTCTTGCCGCCTCGAGCTACGGTGAAGCCGGCTGCGCGGCCCAACCGTCAGATGCAGGCACAGAGGCTGGCGCAGGCGCGACGAGCGGCCATGCGGCGCTCACGCTGGTGGACGCCGGGCAACATGCGGCAACCATCACGATGCGAAACGGCTGCCCGCTCTTGGGTGCCGATCTACCCGAGATTAATGGCATTGAAATCAACAGTATAAAGGAACTATATAAACAAGATCCGAGCTACTTGCGGCGCTTCTTCGAGTCCGCGTCGGACGCCGATCAACGTCGCTGGGTGTTGCTCAACACGGCGCTATTCATCGACGGCTTATATTTGAAAATCACCGGCGCCGTCGCAACGCCGCTGGTGATTCGGCACCTCTCTCAAGGCGGCGCCGCACAGGCCGCGCATCCGCGCATCATCATCGATGCCAGTCCCGGGGCGAGCGCGACCATCATTGAGCACCATGTTTCCGAAGGGGACAGTGCGCCGCTCAGCAATTCCAACACGCATATCGCGCTGGGCAAGGCTGCACAGCTGGAGCACTACCGCGTGTACGCAACCGGCGCGGGCGCCACCCACCTCGATTCGCTCGACATCCACCAGTCGCAGGACAGCCAGTGCCGGCAATTCACCATTGCGCTGGGCGGCGGCCTGGTGCGCTCCTCGCTGGAAGCCCGCTTGAATCAACCCGGCGCAAGTTTGGAGAGTTATTCGCTGCTGGTCGGACACGAAGAGCGGCACGTGGATTGCGTGAATATCGTCACCCATGCGGCGCCGAATACGCGCAGCCGGCAAACCGCGCGCGCCATCGCCAGCGATGTCAGCCGGGTGATTTTCAATAGCAAGGTGATCGTGAATGCCGGCGCGAATGGTTCGGATTCGAAGCAGTCCTGCCGCGGCCTGCTGCTGTCACCCAGCGCCGAGATCGACACGCGGCCGCAGCTCGAGATCCACGCCGATGAGGTCAAGTGCGCGCACGGCGCCACCACCGGCAGGCTCGATCCGGACATGCTGTTCTACCTGCTGTCGCGCGGACTGGATCGTGAAACCGCGCAAAGCCTGCTCGTCTTCGCGTTTCTCGCCGATGTGCTCACCGGCATGTCCGTGAGCTCGGCGCGTGCCGCGATTGAGAACGCCTTGATCAGCCAATTACCTGACTCGCAAATACTGCGGAATTTTCGATGAACAATATCGCACTGGCCGAAACCAACCGGATCTTCGATGTCGCGGCCGCCCGGCGGCATTTCCCGATCTTGAGCCGCATGATCCATGGCAAGCCGCTGGTTTACTTGGACAACGGCGCCTCCGCGCAGCGCGCCCAAAGCGTGATCGATGCGGTGGATGACTATGAGCGCCACCACCATGCCAATATTCATCGCGGCGTGCACACCTTGAGCCAGGAGGCCACCGCGATGTACGAGGGCGCGCGCGATCGCGTGCAGCGCTTCATCAATGCGCGCTCGCGCAGCGAGGTCATCTTCGTGCGCGGCACCACCGAAGCGATCAACCTCGTCGCGCAAAGTTATGCGCGACCAACCTTGCGCGCCGGCGACGAAATCCTGATCACCCATTTGGAGCACCACGCCAACATCGTGCCCTGGCAGATGGTGTGCGAGCAGACCGGGGCCAAACTCGTGGTTGCGCCCATGGATGCGCAAGGCGAAGTTCATCTGGAGGCGATCGTTTCCTTGATGAATGCCCGCACCAAGATTCTTGCCTGCGCGCATGTGTCGAATGCCTTGGGCACGATTTTGCCGGTGCGCCGCATTATCGCGGCCGCGAAAGCCCGCGGCATCATCACCTTGATCGACGGCGCTCAAGCGATTTCCCATATGGCGGTGGATGTGCAGGAACTGGGCTGCGACTTTTACGCCTTCTCCGGTCACAAGATGTACGGCCCCACGGGTGTCGGCGTGCTCTACGGGCGCGAGCAGCTGCTCGATCGCATGCCGCCATGGCAGGGCGGCGGCGAAATGATTTTGCAGGTCACGTTCGCGAAAACCACGTATAACGCGCTGCCGAATAAGTTCGAAGCCGGCACGCCCAACATCTCGGGCGGGATTGGGTTGGGCGCCGCGGTCGAATTTCTGTCGGGCCTGGATCTGAGCGCCGCGCATGCACACGAGGATGCCCTGCTCCACCATGCCACGGCGACGCTCAACAAAGTTCAGGGACTGCGCATCGTGGGCACGGCGCCGGATAAGGCCAGCCTCGTCTCCTTCGTGGTCGCGGGCGTGCATCCGCATGATCTGGGCACGATCTTGGACGAGGACGGCATTGCCGTGCGCACCGGCCATCACTGCGCCATGCCGGTGATGGACTTCTTCAAAGTGCCGGCGACGGCACGCGCGTCCTTCGCGTTTTACAACACTTTCGATGAGATCGACAGGCTTGCGTTGGGCATCGAACGCGCGCGCAAGATGTTCGTCTGAGGTAGCCCGTGGAACTGAACGATCTTTACCGTGACGTGATCCTGGACCATAACCGCCGGCCGCGGAACTTTGGAAACTTGGACTCAGCCGACGCCAGTGTCGAGGGATTCAATCCCATGTGCGGCGATCATCTGACGCTGCGCCTGAAGCTGCGCGATGACACCATCAGCGACATTCGCTTCGAGGGCCAGGGCTGCGCCATTTCGACCGCCTCTGCCTCCCTCATGACTGAGGCTGTTAAAGGCAAAAGCCGCGAGGCGGCGCTTAAACTATTCGATCGCGTGCATCAATTGCTGACCGACGATGCGGCGCCGCCCGCCGACGAACTGGGCAAGCTGGCCGCGTTGTCGGGTGTGCGTGAGTTCCCGGCACGCGTCAAATGCGCCAGTCTTTGCTGGCACACGCTGGCATCCGCGCTCAAAGCGGCCGATCTTAAATCCTTGCCCGCGGTCTCGACCGAGTGAGCGGCTAAAGTGCGTACCTACGAAAACGAGCCCATCGTCGTCCAGCGCGAAGTCAAAGCAGTGGCCATACCGGCGGGTGCCGAGGTCAACTTGAAGCTAGGACAGGTGGGCTACATCACCCAGGCCTTGGGCGGAAGTTTCACGGTCTACATCGACGGCAATCTATTTCGCATTGCAGGTCAAGACGCGGACGCCATCGGCAAGACCTCGGCAAAACCTCCCGAGGTGCCGCCGGGCGCCTCTGAAGAGGACATCAAGAACATTATTTGGCAGCAGCTGAAGACTTGCTACGACCCGGAGATACCGGTCAACATTGTGGATCTCGGCCTGGTCTACGAGTGCGATGTCAGCAAGAACGAAGACTCGACGCGCACGGTCGACATCAAGATGACCCTGACCGCGCCGGGTTGCGGCATGGGAGAAGTGTTGGTGCAAGATGTGCGCGACAAGGTGCAAATCATCCCGACCGTGGCGCACGCCAATGTCGAATTGGTCTTTGATCCCCCATGGAATCAGACCATGATGTCGGATGAGGCGCGCCTGCAGACGGGCATGATGTGAGCGATGCGAGGCTTTGCTTGTGACATGGATTGATGCGGGTCCTCCCCAGGAGTTGCCGGACGGACAGGCCAAGACGATCTCGGTCGGCCGCCGCATGATTGCCGTTGTACGCAGCGGCGAGAACTATTACGCCATTGAGGACATCTGTACTCATGACGGGGCACAGTTAACCGGCGGTGAGATTGAGGGCAATGAGATTATCTGTCCGCGCCATGGCGCGAGGTTTTGCTTGCGGACGGGCGAAGCGTTGACGCCGCCCGCCTACGAACCCGTGCGCGTATTCGAAACCAAAATCGAGAACGGTCACCTGTGGGTACGCGCAGGCTGACGCTGCTCAGGCACGGTAAAGCGGAAGCCGTCGATGCGTATCCGGAGGATTACGAGCGTCCGCTCACCCACCGCGGCTGCATCGAGGCGCAGGAGATGGCCTCGCGCCTCGTCAAACGCAATCTCGTTCCCGACCTTATTTTAGTGAGTCCCGCCGAGCGGGCGTGGGCGACGGCGGAAATTATCGCCGCGACCTGCGAGCTCGATGCGAAGCAGGTGCAATGCGCGCGCGAACTGTATTTGGCGAGTCCCGAGAGAACCTGGCTGCTGCTGGCGCATCGCGCGGCTTCGCTGACTCACATCATGATTTGCGGTCACAACCCCGGCCTGAGCGCCATTGCCAGCCGCTTCGGACCCAAGCCGGAGCGGCGCGAGCTCTCCACCGCAGGCATCGCCACCGCCGTTTGGCATCATGCGGACTGGGCGACGCTGCAACCGGAATCCGCGGACAGCTGCCAAATTGACGATCCGGAAGATATGGACGAACTCTGGGATTGACGCTGCCGCGATTAGGACGGCCTACGCCGCCGATTAGGCAGCCCTAGTCTTCCCAAATCAGCTTGCCCTTCCCTTCGCGGATCGCCTGCTCGATGATGGGTTTCAACTGGCGACGGACATCTTCGATAATCTTGCGCTGCTGCTCGCCCAACAGCGCCTCCTGCTCACCCAATCTACCTTGCTGTTCGCCGAGTTTGCTCATCTGCTCGCCGAACTGGCCCTGCTGCAAACCGAATTGCATTTGCAACTCCGCGACGCGAGCCTGAATTTCGCCTAGGTGGGCTTGTACTTCGGCCAGCGCGTGCTGGTCGATCTGCGCGGTCAGGCGCGGCAGGTCGAGTTCCTTGATCGTCTTTTGCAATTCCGCCATTTGGTGTTTGAACTCTGGCGACTCGGCCAGCTTGATGGTGCGCTCCTGCGAACCCAGCATACGCTGCTGTACGTCCAACATGGATTGCCGATTACCGAGCGATCTCTGCTTCTCATCCAACAACTTTATCGGCGCGAGCAATGCTTGGGCTTTCGCGATGATCTGCGGGTCCTGGATCAGGTAGGGCTTGCCGTTGTGCTGGAAATAAATGTAATCGCCGCTCTGCGAAGGCAGGCGATCGCCGGCATCGAACATCATGCGCGAGTGTCCGGAGTGGATCACGAGGACGCCCTCCTCGTCCTTGGCAACAGCGTCATGCTCAATTGCGGGGGACGCCGGAGGGCGGATTGCCGGGGGCGCTGCAGGCGTGGTGGGCGCCGCAGGTGTGGGCACTGAAGGTGCGGTGGGCGTGGCTGCGTCGGCCGCCGTCGGCGCGTTGGGCGCCGGCAGTGCGCTGGGAGGCGCGGGCGGGTTGGAGGCAGTCGCGTTGTCGATCGGCGAGGCGTGCACCCTCACCATCGAGGTCGACGCAAACATCGCCAACGCGACCACTCCGGCAGCAATGAACGGCAGGCGCTGCGTTGGAGCAAATGATCGCTCAAATCCCTGATCGTTCAGCAATCGTTCGATGCGCGGCGTTAGGTTGCTGGCGCTCGCCATGGCGACAGCGGTCAGTGGCCAATGGGCCCGCGTGGCGAATGCCAGCAAGATTTCGGCGTAACCTGTGCGGCTCTCCGCCTCCTCGACAGCGGCGCAATCGCTCAACGCCTCGCCCAATTCCGCGAGCTGTCGTTGCAGCCACCAGCTGAATGGGTTGAACCAGAACAAAGCGCAGTGCAATCCCGCGAGGGCATGAATCAAGAAATCCTTCTGGCGCACGTGCGCCCGCTCGTGCGAAAGGACAATGCGCAGAGTCGTCGCGTCCCAGGCGGTGTAATTACCGGGTAACAGCACGCTCGAGCCGATCGTCACGGGGCTCGCCACCCTGCTAGTCGTGCGCACATCCAATTCCGGGTCGAACGGGAAAGTGACGCGCTCGGCCTGATTGCGCAGGCGCAATGCGAAGCCGACGCCGGCGCACAGGCGCAGCGACAGCACCGCGGCCACAACGCAATAGCCAAGCACGGCGAGCGACAACGCGGCGTCGGCCAGCGGCGAATCGTCGCGATTGTCCTCGATGGCGGCGGGCGTACCACCGAGCACCCGGGAGTCCCGCATCATTCCCGAACGCGATTCGCTCAGCGGGCCGCGATAATCTCCATATACGGATCGAAGCCCTTGAGGCTGCGCGGCGGTCTGGGGAGCGGGTTCCGCGGCGGGTTCCGCGACGGGCTGCACGGCGGCCGGCGCGACCGTTTGAGTGGCGCGCGCCGTGACGCTGGCGAAGTCCGGCAGCAGGCGCGGTCCTATCTGTGCGTTCACCAAAAATGGCATGGCCAATGCACCGGCCAGCGCCAACAACCATGCGGTGCGCCGTGCGCGGACTTGTTCGATGCGCATCAGGCGCAGCGCAACCAGGATGATCGCGCCCATCACCAGGGAGCGCGCGGCGGCTTCAAGCAACAAATGAGTGCTCACAATTTCTTCCCCTTCTTCGATGCGGCAATGCGTTCGGCGAGGCGTTGAAGTTCCTTGCGGTCGAGTACCGCCGAATCCACCATGCCGGCGAGCAGTGTCTCGACGGATCCTTCGCAAAACCAATCGACGATGCGTTGCACGGCCCGCCCGGCGACCGCCTGGCGCGATGCCGCTGGGCGGTACAGAAAAGTGCGGCTCTCGATGGCGTGGCACAAGTATCCCTTCTCCTCGAGCCGGCGCAGCACGGTGCGAATAGTGGATTCTTTGAGCGGTCGACCTTGATTGACGAGATGTTCCCGCACTTGGTCGGCGCTCTGCACGCCATGCTCCCAGACGAGTTCGAGAACAGCGCGTTCCAGCTCGCCCAATTCGCCAGGATCGTGACTTTGAGTAGTGTTACTGGTCATAGTGTTACTGACTGTAGCATATCGCGTTGGCGATGCAAATACTATTTTTTCTCGCCGCGCGGGCGCGCTCCAATTCACGTGCACGAGATAACTTTCGTGAATTGAAAATCTTGTTGGGGAAGAACCGCAAGAGCTCAAAAGCTTTCTTGTATTTCTTACAAGACGAAGATTCTGCCGCGATCATCGCCATCGGAGCTGACAAAAAAAAGCAAAAGCCGCTTTCACCCTACAACCATGTAGTGGACATCGGATCGTGAAAGGGAATAGAGTCATCGACGTCAGCTCAAGCGGCACTCTAGACCGCAAGCGATTTGAAATGCGTAACAAGCGCTTCCATGGAGGGGAAGCTCGCAGGGGGACGGATGTTAGCAAAGGCCAAGGATGTCTTGCGCGATGCGCCGGTGCTGGTGGCGGCCGCGCCAATAAATTCCCGTCAATCTGGCAATCCCACTCTGCCTTCCGAACTCGTGCCATCCGGCTTGCGCCCGCGCGCGTGAGGTATTCACCGAGTTCAAAAATTTTCATTGCAGTTCAAGAAATACATAAGCACATCCACGCTTGGACGTGGGATGAGCGCACAGGGGGAAAGGTCATGAGAACACGGGATTGGTATAAAAAGATCTTACTCGCGGCGGCCATCGGCGCCGCGCTGGCGACGGGCGCCGCAATGCCGACCGCCGTCTGGGCGCAGACGGCCGATGCAACCTTGCGCGGCAAAGCTGCCGCGGGCAGCGAAGTGGTAGCGAGGAACGTCGCGACAGGCGTCACGCGGCGAACTAAGGCCGGGGAAGATGGCAGCTACACCCTTCCCGGCTTGCAACCCGGCACGTACCAAGTCGATGCCGGGCCCGGCACCCAAACGACCGTCACCCTGACCGTCGCCTCCGTGGCCACGGTCGATCTCGGGGCCGGCGAAGGTGCCGCGGCCTCTCCGGGAGCAGAGCTGTCCGAAGTGACGGTCAAGTCCAAGCGGATTTATGAAACTCGAACGTCCGAGATCGGCACGACGGTGTCGTTGCAGACGATCGATACCGTGCCGCAACTCACGCGCAACTTCCTGGAGTTCGCCGATACCGTCCCCGGCGTGATCTTTTCGGTAAATTCCGCCGGACAGACATCGCTGACGGGCGGTGCTCAGAACCCCAGTTCCGTCAACGTGTTCATCGACGGCGTGGGTCAAAAGAATTATGTGCTCGCAGGTGGCGTCAGCGGCCAGTACTTTACTCAGGGCAACCCCTTCCCGCAGCTCGCCATCGGTGAATACAAGGTCATCACCTCGAATTACAAGGCGGAATTCGATCAAGTGGCGAGCGCCGCGATAGTCGCTGAAACCAAGTCCGGCACCAATGAATTTCACGGCGAGGTGTACGATCAATACACCGGCGGCAGTTTGCGCGCCGAGACGCCCGCGGAGCGTTTCTCGGGCGAAAAGACCCCTTCGACCGACAAGGAATTTGGCGCCTCCTTCGGCGGCCCGATCATCCAGGACAAGCTGCATTTCTTCGTCACTTATGAGGGAAAGCGCTACGACACGCCGGTCACTGTGACACCTGGTGTTTCCAACTTGAATGGCGTTGCCATTCAGACCTTGCTGCCGGCCAGTGTGGTCTCCCAATTGGGACCGGCCGGACTGCCTTTCCAGGAAGACTCGTATTTCGGCAAACTCGATTTTGAACCCACCGACAGCGACCGGTTCGAAACCTCCATCAAGTATCGCAAGGAGAATCAGATCGAGAATATCGGCCCTGTGCAAGCGGCCTCATCGGCCATCTCGGTGATCAACAATGACACGAGATTCACGCTGCGCTGGCAGCACAGCGCCGACTGGTTCTTGAATGATCTGTTGTTCACGCACCAATCCACTTTCAACGCGCCTTCATCCATCGGTGTAGGCAACGGGTCGATATACGCCGTCCAAGCGAATAACAACCAGCAAGTCTTGGATACGGGTCCGGCCAGTCCGCTGGCCACGCAAGACAAGGGTCAACAGGGACCCGGCCTGCAGGATGACTTTACCTTGAGCGAGTTGCACTGGCTCGGCGATCACACCGTCAAGACGGGCGTGAAATATCAAAGTCTCAAATTGGTGGCCGCGGACGCCGAGGACATCAATCCGCAATTTTGGTACAACGTGACCCCGGCGGGCACCGCTGCACTGCCCTACGAGGCGCAGTTCACGAACCCCGTCCCCGGCCTGAATCCGACGGCGAGAGCCAAGGATGATCAACTCGGTTTGTACCTGCAAGATGACTGGGTGCAGAACGAACATTTGACCTGGAACATCGGTATGCGCTGGGACTACGAAAAGAACCTGGGCTACCTGGACTACGTGACGCCTGCCAATGTGGTCGCGGGCTTGAATGGCCTGGACCCGGCTGCGCAAGCGCTGTTTCCCGGACAAACTTACGCGCAAACGCTGGCAAAGGGCGGCGTCAACGTCAACGACTACATCAGCAACGGCCATAACCGCAGCGCCTATACCGGCGAGTTTCAGCCTCGGCTCGGATTTTCGTGGGACTTGAATGCGGACCAGCGGCATGTCGTTTTCGGCGGCTACGGACGCTCCTACGACCGCAATCTGTATGATTATTTGCAGGTCGAGCAGACCAAATCCGCGCTGCCGTTCTACGCCGTGTATTTCCCGAACGCCGGCGCCACTGCCGCCAATGGCTGCTTCGCCACGCCTTGCGTGGCATGGAATCCGAACTACTTGAACGGCCTGAGCAACCTGCAGCCGCTGGTGGCGTCGAGCAACATCGGCGCCGAGGTGGACGCGATCAACAACAATTTGAAGGTGCCCTACTCCGATCAATTCAGCATCGGCATCCGCAACACGCTGGGCGAGTGGAATACCAGCGCCACGATCGCACGCATCATCAGCAAGAACGGCCTCGTCTTTACGCTTGGAAATCGCTATCCGAACGGCGCGTTTTTCCAAAACGGCGGCAACCAGTTCGGAGGCGACCCCGTTCCCGGTTTCGGCAGCCTGATCCTCGGCAACAGCGGCATCGAGACCAAGGCCACCCAAGTGCTGCTGTCGGCGGAAAAGCCCTTTACCAACGAATCTCATTGGGGTGCGACGTTTGCCTATACGTATACGTCTGCCACTCAGAATCGGGATATCACCCAGCAATATTCGTTCGACGAGGAGACCATCGGGCAGTATCCCTATATCAATTCGAACGCGGCGCCCCGCCACCGCATCGTGGGCACAGGCTCTTACGGCTTACCGTGGGACTTTATCGTTGCCGCGAAGCTCACCTTGGCCACTCCAACGCCGGTCGATGACATCGCGTGTTTTGGTGTCCTCTATGCCACGGGCAACAGTTGCACGCCGATCTCGGCTACGCCAAAAAACTTTTTTGGCTATCGGACGCTCGACCTGCAAGTCACCAAGAATTTCCAAATCAGCCATTATGGATTGGTCTATATACGGCTGGACGGCTTGAATGTCTTCAATTGGTACAACTACGCCAATACCAACAACAATTGGGGTGCGAATGGCGTGCCGAATCCCAATCCCGTGCCCTACAACTACAACGGCAACATCAATGGCGTAACGCGCACGCTGAAATTGATGGCGGGGGCGAAGTTCTG
>Ga0209330_1000388_pt1 | contig 19624 bp, 17 predicted proteins | sample JacPinW_OM2H0_O3_FD_187969 | JGI IMG/M metagenome (GOLD analysis project Ga0209330, IMG submission 187969) | Forest soil microbial communities from Algoma, Ontario, Canada - Jack Pine, Ontario site 1_JW_OM2H0_O3 (SPAdes) (version 2) | ecosystem: Environmental > Terrestrial > Soil > Boreal...
GTGCAGGAGCTACCGCTGGCCGCCCATTTTAGCGGCATCCCCGTTTATTGGAACAACACCGTATATGTCACCCCTGAAAATCAGCCGGTCAGTGCTTACCATGTTAGCAACGGAGCGCTGGTCGTTCCACCTGTGCAGTCCGTGGGGACCGACGGCGGAGGTCACGCCATGATTACGGCCAACGGAAATTCCAACGGCATCCTGTGGTTTATCAATGGAAACAGCTTGTGGGCCATGGATGCCGGCACACTCAATTTGCTCTACACCAGCAACCAGGCTGCAAAGGGTCGCGATACGGTACCGCCCCTGCCTCATTTTGCGACTCCAATCGCCGCTGATGGACACATCTTTATCGGAACCCAGAAAAGTCTAGTCGTGTATGGATTGTTCCCAGTCTTGTCGGTGATCGGAGGGAGCGGGCAGTCGGCAACGGTCGCGTCAACCCTTCCCGTTCCCTTAAAAGTCCAAGCTGTTGAGGATTACACTCAAAATGTGCCCGTAGGATTGACCGTCACGTTCAGCGACGGCGGCAAGGGCGGCACCTTCAATCCTTCGACGGTCGCGACCGACCAGACCGGTTCCGTCTCCACCGTCTATACCTTGCCGACGAAATCGAACTCTTACTCGTTAACTGCCTCAGCTCCCGGCTATCTGGCGGGGCTTTTCACGGAAACGGCGGTTCCCGGCCCGGCGAAGACCTTCGTTGCATGGAGCGGTAACAATCAGTCCGCGCCCGTGACCGCGCCACTGCCAGCTCCGTTGGTCGCAAGGGTCGAAGATAGCTTTGGCAACGGATTACCTGGCGTAACCGTGACCTATAGCGACACGGGTGCAGGGGGATCGTTCTCCACAAATCCTGTGACTTCCGACAGCAGAGGGCTTGCGAGCGTGCAATACACCACTTCAACTACCGCGGGCGCACTGCACGGCAAGATCACTGCCACAGCTGCTGGATTTCGTGCTTTGGTCTTCTTCGAAACGGTTACGCCCGGACCCGCTTCCAACCTTGCTGCGGTGTCAGGGAATGGCCAGTCAGCCCCGCCCAACACCCCACTGGCACATCCGCTGGTTGTGAAAGTCACGGACAAGTACGGAAACGCGATTTCGGGGATAGCCGTAACCTTCAACGATGGAGGCGCTGGAGGCACTTTCTCTCCAACCCCGATCTCCACCAGTTCGAATGCTGGGGCGAGCGTGAACTACACGACCTCGGCCAACGCCGGAAGCGTAACGATTCAGGCGACGGCCACGGGAGTTTCGACCCAGGCAAGTTTCACACTGACAGTCCAATGAGTTTCGCACTGCCGAAAAAAGCTGCACGAGAACGCTGCCGCTGTTCAATTCCGGATCATCATTTACTGGTTACGTAAGCGATCACGGCTGCGGGGGCAACGCCAAGCCACAACCGTAAACAGCTTCGAGGATTTCTTCGCCGCCGCGAGCGAGCAAAGTTTCGCCAACATCGTTACCCAGTTGTTCGGGATCGCTGAAATTGCCGTCCCGCGATTCGCGCAGAACCTTCGAGCCGTCGGGATCCGCAACGATGGCTTCGAGATGCAGCTTGCCGTTCCGCATCTCAGCGAATGCCCCGATGGGCACTTGGCAGCCTCCGCCCAGACGGTTGAGCAGAGCACGTTCGCAGGTGGTGGCAGCGCGGGCCGCATCGTCGTTCAGGAATTCCACATGCTGGCGCGTACCCGAATCCGCGTCGCGGATCTCGATGGCCAGCGCTCCCTGCCCTGCGGCCGGACACATGATTTGCGCAGGGATAATTTGCCTGATCAACTCGGTCTTCCCCAGACGGTTCAGCCCGGCCGAGGCTAGAATGATAGCGTCGTATTTCCCTTGTTCAAGCTTGCGGAGCCGGGTATCGACGTTGCCGCGCAGGGGATGAATGTCAACATCGGGACGGATCGCCTTGAGTTGCGCCTGGCGGCGAAGGCTGGACGTGCCGACCCGCGCGCCGCGCGAGAGATTTTCAATGTTCGAATAAAGTCGGGAACAGAAGGCGTCGCGCGCGTCCTCTCGTTTCGTGACGGCAGCGATTTCAAATCCCGGTGGAAGTTCTGTGGGCAGGTCCTTCAGGGAATGAACGGCTAGATCGACATGTCCATCTGCGAGCGCTTCCTCAATTTCTTTCGTGAACATCCCTTTGGTGCCGACCATGGCGAGGGCGACGTCGGTAATCTTGTCGCCGGTGGTGTGAATAATTTCGATTTCCACTTCGTGTCCGCGCGCGCGAAGAAGTGTGGAGATGTGGTTGGCTTGCCACAGGGCCAGTTGCGAGCCGCGGGAGCCGATCCGGAGTTTACTCATCAGTGGCAACCCCCCACCGATACAACGCCAGATAAGGTAGTGGCCGCTATCCAGAACAAAGTGGCATTGACCAATCCCCCACCCCAGACCACTGAACCTTCCTGGATACCCACTACCGAGGCGACTGCATAAGCACCGGGGAAAATCGGCCAAAGCGACGGGGTGGCAAAGGCAAGTGCCCCTAAAGCGCCAACTGCAACCAAGTGCGTCTTTGATGGCATGGCGTTTGGGTAGCCCCTTTAGTCCTTCGCCCGCAGATTAAACAACCGCCGCACTACCTCGATCACCGTGGTCGCCTCCGCTTCCCGGGCGGCGGTTTTCAACGTGGTGATCGGAGTGTGCATCACTTTGTTGATAATGCCGCGGGTCAAGGTCTCGACGGCCATTTCCTGTTCCGGAGTGAGCGGCCCCATGCGTCCGCGGACGCGATCAATTTCCGCCTGACGGATGGTTTCTAAATGATCCTGCAAGGACACAATTGTCGGCACCACATCGAGCGTGTGCAGGCGAGCCGCGAAACGTTCGACTTCGTGGGTAACGATGGCTTCTGCGAGTTCGGCTTCCTTGTGGCGGTCGGCTACGTGGCTGCTGACGGCCTGCTGCAGGTCGTCGATGTCGTAGGCGAAGATGCCGTCAAGTTTCGCCATTTCAGGGGAAACGTCACGGGGCACGGCAATGTCGATGAAGAACATCGGTTTGTTCTTGCGGCGGGCCAGAAACTGTTCGCCGTGCTCACGGCGGAAAATGGCGTGGGGCGCGCCAGTCGAAGTGATGACGATGTCGGCGCGGTCACAGGAGTCGTACAGATCGTCAAACTTAATGGCCTGGCCATTGAACTTCTCCGCGAGGCTGATGGCGCGATCATACGTACGGTTGGCAACGAAGATGGAAGCGCAACCGTGGGCCAGCAAATGCCGGGCAGCAAGTTCGCTCATCTTGCCGGCGCCGACGATAAAAACATTCTTGCCCTGCAGCGTACCGAAAATTTTCTTCGCCAGCTCCACTGCAACCGAAGCGATCGAAACTGAGGACGACCCCACCGCGGTTTCGCTTCGCACACGCTTGGCCACCGCAAAAGCGCGGGTAAAGAGTTGATCCAACTGACCGCGAACCGAGCCAACCGCACGAGCGGTGGCGTAAGCCTCTTTCACCTGGCCGAGAATCTGGGCTTCGCCGACCACCATCGAATCCAGACTCGAAGCTACGCGGAAGACGTGCCGCACAGCGTCCTTTTCTCGATACTCGTACAAATGTGCGTCTAAATCTTCCGCAGTTAGGTGAAAGTGATCGTGCAGGAATCCGCGCAGGTCGGCCGAGCCGTTGCTGGTGTGCGTGATCACTTCCACTCGATTACAGGTGGAAATAATCATGCCCTCTTCAATTCCAGGATGGGCCGTCAGATGGCGGCAACAATCAGCCAGGTGCGACTCGGGGATCGCCAACTGCTCTCGCACTTCGAGCGGTGCGCTCTTGTGATTCACGCCGATGAGCTGATATCTCATGATGCGGTAAACCTGTGGATGGTCGAGAAGTAGTTGGCGGCCCAGGCCACGATCGCCGTAGCAAAAGCACAAGTCGCCAGAACGGCCGCGCGCCGTCCGCGCCATCCTGAATTCCAGCGCGTGAAGACCATGATCATGTACACCGCCCACATCAGGATCGACAGCAGAATCTTCGGATCCGCAAAGTCGATGTGTCCGTAGGTCGACATGGCTACGATCGAACCAGTGATGAGGCCGAGCGTCATGAACGGAAAGCCCAGCAGCAGGGACCGGTAACCGATCTGGTCAATTACTTCCAGCGCCGGCAAATAAGAAATCAGGCTGCTGGGCTTCTTGGCCTTCAGTCGCCGTTCCTGCAGCAGGTAGAGCAGGCTCGCTCCGAAGCTTAATACCAGCGCGGCGTAGCCGGTAAAAATCAGGATGATGTGCGCCACCAGCCATCCCTTATGCTGCACGAATGAGGTGAGCAATACGGGTTGCTCGTCCACCGCGGCCACGAAGGTTAGAAAGAATACGATCGGAAAAACGACCACGCCGGGCGAGGTGGTCCGGTAAATTGCATAGATGATCATGAAAAACGTCATCGAAAAGAACGCCAGCAGAGACTCTCCGTTGTGCATAGAGGCCCAAACCATATGGCCCGAGAGAAACAGCTCGACCAGCGAAACGAAATGAAAGACCATCCCCAGGCTGGCGGCGTGCAGCGCAATGCGGCTGAAAAGATCGCTAGTGCGGGTGAGCGCGAAAAACGCATAGATCAGCCCGACGAAATAACAAGCCAGCGCGAAGCGCAACCAAAGCAGTGCCATAGGCTAGGTAAATATCAGAGTCCACTGAGTTTAATACAAGTCGGAATCAGCTGTGCGTCTTGCACCCTCAGCCTAGGAACTCAATCTCTTTCTCCACATTATATTCTGCATGTGAAATGAGGGCAGGGAAACGCCAGGGTAACGAATAGATGCGATCTGCATCGCAATCGGCTCAGTCGACTCCCAAACTCGCGAGCGCTTCTTCCAACGCCGGCACGTCAATTGTCAGTCGGCGACCGTCCGTCTTTACATCCTCCAGTTCATCGAAGGCGCGGAATAGGCGCAGTTTGGCCGCTGCGTACTGTTCTGCTTCCGTCAGCCTGCGCCCGTGTCTCGCAGCCCAGGCTGCGACCGCCTTCTCTGGCAGGAAGACGCTTACCGCATAAGTCAGCTTGCGGTCGGAGGTCACGTCGAAGACGAATTCCGTGGCTGGCGCTTCAGGATCATCGGCCAGCGCGGCTCGTTGGCCGACGAAGTAATACTGGTAGACGTATCCCTGAGCGCCCGCATAGGTCTTAAGCCGGCGGACCGTCATGCCGACATTATGAACGGTCTCGGGAAGTTTGTCGTCAGAGCAGGCATCGGTAAGCGAAGTGAGCACACCGCATAGGCCAGGTGAATCCGGGAGGGAACATGCACCCACGCGGCTTCTGGTAAATCAGTAGCCCACCGTGAACTGGCCTCCCATTCCTTCCGCACCAGCCGATCCGGGTAGCTTGGCAGGGGACAATCGAGATCATTCAACAGCGCGCTCCAAGTACCGAGAAAGCATAAAAGTTTTCCAGGAACTGGATCACACACGTGGAATTGCTCGCCTGCGGGAATACTTCGCGTGCTTAGCGGCCGCTCAACTCGAAGCAGAGCGTCCCTGCGATTGGCGGCCGCGGCCGCTGCGCTACGTAAAAATATCGCGGCTCCGCTCACGCCTGCCCGGACAGGCGAAACTGGAAACGAATTTGCGCGCAGCGCGCCAAGCATTGAGCAACAAAGTAGGTGCCACGGCCTGGTTGGAGGGGTGGGCTTTGCCAGCCGAGAGAGCCATTGAAGAGGTGCTGATGCCAGAAGACCGCTCGCCCCCGTCTTAGCCCACCATGACCTGAACGGGCCGCGCTTGTGGCGAAGGAAATCCTAAGGCCGCCGGAAAGATCCGCCGGTGCTTACTCCGCACTTGAGGGATCGAGAAGTCGGCGAACGGCGGAGACGCGATTGGCAGGGAGGCCTAGGCGCTTGGCGTGTTCATGGATGGTTGCCTCGTCGGAGGCGAGGTAGACGCAGTACACCTTGTCGCCAGTAACGTAGCTGTGGAGCCACTGGATCTCGGGACCCATTCCTTTCAAAACGTTGACCGACTTTTGGGAGACTTCCCGCAATTGGGCGTCGGTTAGATTGCCAGCTCCCGGGATTTCCCGTTCGATGACGAATTTTGGCATGAGCCTCCCTCTGAGGTGCAGAGATGCTAGCATGCAGATAGAACAACTTCAAGACACTTGGCCGAAGCTGCCTCGGTTAGCGAAAATGCCACCAACATTGTGAAAGAGGTTGCCATGGATATTCGATCCCTTCAGAAGCCGTTGAAAGACCAATATCGCAGTGACCCAAATTCCTCAAGAATCACAATTCGGGCGAAGGGTGCACAGACAGATGGACCGGTGGCATGCTCCATCGACATCGGACGTGCCATCTACAAGGCCGAGGCCCATAAGGGAGTCGGAGGCGCTGGTGCCGGCGCTTGCTCCGGTGACCTTTTGCTTGGGGCTTTGGCGGCTTGTGCGCAGATTACCTGCCAGATGGTGGCAGCCGCTATGGGCATACCGACTGAACGCATCGAGGTCACGGTGGAGGGAGACTTAGATCTCCGCGGTACCCTCGGAATATCAAAAGACGTCCGGGTAGGCTTTGAAAGTATTCATCTTCATTTTGATGTAGCTGCGCCTAAGGCATCACCGGAACAACTGCGCGCATTGCAGGAGAAAACAGAACAGTATTGCGTGGTCATGCAGACGTTAATGCGACCACCGAGTCTGCAGACCAAATGGGCTGATCACGATTGAAGAGCGGACGGGGTAAGCTTTAGGGGTCTGGACGAACAACAGTCAGCATAATCAAGGCCTCGCCGAAAGCCACGGGAAGTGCGCACGCGGCGCGCCGTTCATCAACGGAGACTCGCAAAACCCGATCTGCAGGTCATTCCGACGAGGGGTGCCCGGATCACGGGCATAGGAAAACTAACCCGGCTCGAGCGACAGCCGGTCTTCTTCTCTTTCTCTTTCCGAAACGCTGGACGGGGATAATCGGCAAAAATCAGGGTCCGCTCTGAGAATTTGCTGATGAAGTGGCGAAGTCGCCCTAGCTGCGGATTCAGGCTGTCCAGCATCTTTTTTCTCTGATACTTACGAATAATGCGCCCTCGTGTTTGTCGATCTCGATGGCTTTAAAACCTTGAATGCCGTCGTATCGAAAGCCGTCTTCGCGGCGAGGACAGGGTTTCGCGACTGGAAACTCTATACCAACAAGGACGCAGCTCGCGATACTGCTCGGTGGGACGCCAGATTCAAGGCGGCCTTCATCGACGAACGTCCAACGATCCAAGAACGCTCTTAAAACCACCCCGCAGCCGGAGAGATGCTCTGTGGATTGCTCGAGTTGATCATTCTGCTGGCTCACAAAGTTGAAATTGAAAGTAAGCGCGGAAGGCATTGAAACCGCGAGGCCCTGGGAGCCGCTACGCGAGTTAGGCTGCGACCTGGGCCAAGGGTACTTCTTCTCCCAACCCGTTGAGCCGGAGGCCGCGCATGTAGGGTGTCACCTGGAAGTCTCCCTCACTCAATTCTGTTCCCTGTCTCCGGCAGCAATGTCTATACTCTTCTGTCCTTAGAAACAGATCTGGCAGACCATTGATGCCCAAACCAACGAGCCTGAGTCCAACCGCCAGCCATCATCGCCCCGCGAGTTGGGCCATCACTGGTCTGGAAGTTGGGGCCCTGCTGTTTGCCGGCGGTCTGACTCTTCTTTATCTCAATCCGTTCTGGCATTTTGACGAAGCCGGTCTTCTGGACTGGCGGGTCCATCGGTGGAATGCCGCCGCTGAAGTGCTTACGGGCGCCGGCCTGTTAACCGGGGCATTGGCCTTGCTAGGATCGCTGGCAGTAATCGTATCTCGCTTCGCCGGCCGCCGGTCCTGGCCGTACGTTGCGGCTGCCCTGATCGTGTGCTGCGCTGTGGTTTGGGTAAGCCCCTCCGGGTTCATTCGTGATCTGGACTCGCACTTCGAGTGGAACATAGCCGACGGTTTCACGGTTTTTCGCCTGCAGACGTGGGACCAAGCCGCGGGAGCCTGGCGACCAATCGACAATTCGGCACTGCTGTGGATGGTGGAAATACAGCTTCAGCCCCTGTTACGAGCCTATTTCAAGTTGAACGACTGGCCAAAAATGAATGGCGACGTCAACGTTAGAGTGGCCAGAATTATTCCCATAGCGTGGCCCGTCGCCTTGGGAAGCGGAGGCGAAACCCTCGAGGACCCCGACCAAACTAGCTTGATGCGGGCCGCAGCCCAGGGGGACCTGACAACGGTAAAACAGCTGTTGACTGGGGCAACGAGCGCTAGCGTGAACTCGCTGGACCAGGGGGGACAGTCAGCTCTGATCCTGGCTTGCCAAAATCCCAAGACAAACCCCGAAGTCATCAAAGCACTTCTCGCCTCCGGTGCAAACGTAAACCTGCGCAGCCGCAACGGCTACACCGCTTTGACCTGGGCCCTGGCTCGTAACAACCCAGAAGTCAGCCGATTATTGCGTCGCGCCGGAGGCAGACCGTAGCCTTTTGTAGCCTGGCATCTTACCCCGCCGGTGGAACTTTAGGACAAGACGGATGGTGGCCGAGGCGGAGACAGTGAGCGCCTTACCGACTCCCATTGCTCGGCGAGACAACTCGACCATACTCGGAGGCGCGGCTCAGGCGATCGAACATTTTCCATGTAGCCTGCGAAACCTTGCTGATGGCCTCTTCCCCATCACGCTCATTCTCCAGAAATGCCGTCATCACACAAATTACGTAGGGACGCCCTTCGACAAACACAATCCCCGAGTCATTGCGCACGCCTTCGAGCGCGCCCGGCTTGTTGGCGATCTTCACATCGGCGGGGAGGTCGCGGGGAATCCACGAATCTTTATTCGTACTCAAAACTTTAAAGAACTCCGCGGTGGATTCTTTGTTCAGTAACTTCCCGCGGTAAATGCTTGCGAGCAGCATCATCATTTCGCGGGGTGTGGAAATATTCTCGCGGCCCTGCTTGGCGGCTTCGAGATCCATCATCTTGCGCCGTAACCGAGTGTGCGCCAGTCCCAGCGAATCGAGCATGGCATTCACGTTCTCCATGCCGATGCGGTCAATCAATACGTTCGTCGCGGAATTGTCGCTGACCGCCACCATCATGATCGCGAGGTCGCGCAACGTAACGCGGGTGACTCCCGGCGTGAGCCCACCCATGATGTCGCTGTCAGCGACGAGATCGGAGCTCTGCACGGTGTATAGGTCGGCCAGGGTAAGCTTCGCTTGCTGCGCCTGGAGATACAGCTCGGCGAGAACAGCGATCTTGATAGAGCTGGCTTGAGCGAAAACTTCATCTTCCCGCAGAAAGGACTGCGTGCCGGTGCTGAGATCCTCAATGGCCACGCCCATCACTCCGTCGAGACGCTGATCGACATCGCGAATCGTGGACTCGAGTTTTTGCCAGAGGATCGGCGGTTTCCGGCTTATAGGAGTGGCGGCCGGTTTTGTAGATGTTTGACAAAAAGCAGCGGCAAGAAACAAGGGGACACAGACGAGACGTCGCAAGGGTAGCCTCCGGGCGGCAAAATATCGTACGGTTTTGACTATATGCCGCGGAGCGTGGAGTTAAATCAAGGGCTTGAGGCAGGTTCGCCGGGGACAGGAGCATACAGAGAGCAGACCTGCTCCGGGTCGAAGCTAGAGCGAAAGCGGCGGAACTCGAACGTTATGACCTGAGCAGGGCCCGCGATTCTCCGTTCTGAGTTTCCGTCAGATTGAAGAACGCTACATGAGTGCGCAATTGCGGTGCAGCGTACCCGTTCACCGGTCGCGCACCGTCGTGCTCGAAACTGGCTGCAATCCATTTGCCCCTTGTTTTTGCCGGATGGTCGGCGGATTTTGAGTCCCTATCCCAGGGAAAGACAAGCCTTCTATTTTCCTTTATTTACAATAAGTTACATGGCGCAACAGTGAGGTTCCATGCGGTCCTGTGAGGGAGTCGTCTCCCGCACTCCGAACAGCTTTCCGTTTTCGAACGGCCTTCGCGCACTGCCTGTGACCGAACTCGGATAATCAGTCACGCTTTGCGCGTCCGCAGTGGTCTGATTTCGATCAGCGGCTGGCCTTTTAACCATCGATCTTCGCCTCCCGCAGTTGCTTCACGGAAGTTTCAGAACTTACCGGGGAGTAATAAACCTCTTTAAAGGTGTAAGACCGGGCCTTGGTGGCAAGTATCGGCATGATCTCAATGTGCCAGTGATAATCGTCATCAATCGTCTTCCAGTACCCAAGGGTCTTCGAAGGATGCAGGCTATTGGGTGATGTATGCAGCACAAGATGAAAGCCCTCCGTGAGCGCGCGAACCCGCTGCAACGTGCGCCGCAGAAGTGCTGCTAGATTCACCCGCAGTCCCGGCTTCGACAAGCCGGTGCGCTCGAAGGAGGCCTCATGATTGCGCGGCAGAATCCAGGTTTCATACGGAACCCGCGGCGCGTAAGGTCCAATCGCGACATAATCCCCGCGCGCCTCAATCACACGCGACGCTTGCCGCTCCTCCTGGTTGAGAATGTCGCAGAAAACACAGCGCTCTTTGGACACAAAATATTCGCGCCCCGCCCGCAACTCGTAGAGCACTCGCCGCGGCACAAACATCGTTGCGGTGATCTGCGATGTAGGATGGCTGAACTCCTGCCCCGCTCCGGCACCGTGATCCTTAAACAGACTGACGTACTTGATCCGCGGGTCGCGCTTGAGATCCAAAATGCGCTCAGCCGCCAGCCGTAGAAACTGCCCAATCTCGTCGTCGCTGGCATTCCATAGCTGCCGATCGTGCCTGGGATTCTCGACCAGCACTTCGTGCGCGCCCACGGAGCTCATGCGATCATAAATTCCGTCTCCGCGCCGCCCCGGCTCGCCTTCAATATGGTAGAGGGGTGCGGGATGCACCATCGATCGTGCGGACCAACCCACCGAACTCGGTACAGAGGAAATGACTTGCGTGCCCTCAGGACAGTCCGGGCAGAAACGACAGGCCGTCTCAGGACGCGACGCGCTCACATTCGCGTCATCTCCCGTCATGACCCAGGAGCGAGTGATGGGATCTTTGCGGAGTTCCATGTGTTAGGTAAACATTGCGGGAGAAGGCTCGTCAACTGCCATCTGCGAACGAGCCTTGCACGCGACACAAAGCGGGAATCGGCCTTTGTTATAATCCGCGCGAAGCCCACTGTTCTGACTGAAGTACGAATAAAAGCATGACTGAGCCCTCCACTCCGCTGATGCGGCAGTATGCCGCCGTCAAGAAAGAACATCCTACCGCGTTACTATTTTTTCGCCTGGGAGACTTCTACGAGCTCTTCTTTGATGACGCGATTGTGGCGTCGAAGGAATTGCAGATTACGCTCACCTCGCGCAATAAGGAGAAGGGCATCGCAGTCCCCATGTGCGGAGTGCCGCACCATGCCGCCGAAGGCTACATCGGCAAGCTCATTCGCAAAGGCTTCAAAGTCGCCATCTGCGAGCAAATGGAAGATGCAAAGCTTGCTAAGAAGCAGACTGGAACGAAGCTGGTGCGACGCGAAGTCACCCGGGTCGTCACTCCCGGCACGGCAGCGGATTCCGCTCTCGGTTCGGACGAAAATAATTTCCTCGCCGCGCTGGCGCAAGTCGGGGAGCGTGTAGGTTTCGCCGCGTTGGACCTTTCCACCGGTGAGTTTCGAGCGACTGAATTCTCCGGCGAAGGCGCGCTGCGCCGGGTTCAGGAAGAATTAGAACAACTCCGGCCTAAGGAACTATTGTACGGCTCGGCCGCGCCGCTGTTTGATGCCAGCAGGCAACGTTCTCCATCGCCTCCGCCTCGCGCATCGGGCTCAAACTGCACCGAGACTCCGCTCGACGATTGGATCTTCGCCCCCGATCACGCCATTCCCCTCCTCGAAAATCACTTTGGAGTTTTATCGCTCGAAGGATTTGGCTTGGCGGGACGAACCGCCGCTGCTGCCGCCGCAGGAGCAATCCTGTACTACGTGCGCTCCACCCAGCGTGGATCGCTCGATCACGTCGACCGCATCGGATGGTACGAGCGCCAGAACTGCCTCGTGCTGGACACAGTCACCGTGCGCAATCTCGAACTGATTGAACCCTTGTTCGCCGGCACTGATGCGGGCATCACTCTGTTTCGGTCCATCGATGCGGCGGTCACTCCGATGGGCAAGCGCTTGTTGCGGGCGTGGTTGCTGCGCCCCTCGCTCGATCCTGCCGAAATCAACGCGCGCCTGGATGCCGTGGAAGCAGGAGTAAAGCAAACCATCGCACGCGAGGAGCTGCGCCGCGCCCTCGATGGTGTATTCGACCTGGAGCGCCTTTTGAGCCGCGTCACTTTGGAAACAGCGAATCCAAGAGATGTACTGACCCTTGCCTCTTCACTCGCAAAAATTCCGGCAATCAAAGCTGCGGTGTCGCGCCTTACCGCCGCACGGCTGAAAATTCTGCACGGATTGCTCGATGAATTATCCGATCTGCGCGACCGCATCGAAAAAACAATCGTCCCCGAACCGCCACTAAGCTTCGCCGACGGTGGCGTCGTTGCACCCGGCCTGGATGGCGATCTCGACGAATTGCGCGAACTCTCCCGCAACAGCAAGCAGGTGCTTGCCCAGATCGAGCAACGCGAGCGGGGGCGCACGGGGATCGGCTCACTCAAAGTAAAATTCAATTCCATCTTCGGCTACTACATCGAAGTTTCAAAATCAAATCTGCACCTCGTCCCGCAGGATTACGAACGCAAACAAACCCTGGTCGGAGCCGAGCGCTTCACCACTCCCGAGCTGAAAGAATACGAAGCCAAGATTCTGGACGCGCAGGAAAAGATCGTTGAGATTGAGCGGCGCCTGTTCATCGAATTGCGCACCGCCATCGCCGCCGAAGCCAAGCGAATTCGCCAGACCGCTCTCGCACTTGCCGAAGTCGATGTGCTGGCCTCGCTCGCCCAGGTCGCCGCGTTGCGGAACTACTGTCGACCGAATTTCATTGCTCCCGTCGATGGTGCCGCCGGTGACCTGGAAATCATCGAGGGCCGCCATCCCGTCATCGAACAGCAGGAAATGGCCGGAGGCAGCGAGCGCTTCGTCCCCAACGATCTTTATCTGAACGCATCCACCCACGCCGTTCTGCTGCTGACCGGACCGAATATGGGCGGCAAGTCCACTTACTTGCGGCAGACCGCGCTCATCGTGATCCTCGCGCAGATGGGCTCGTTCGTTCCCGCACGCTCAGCGCGCCTCAGCGTGGTCGACCGTGTCTTCACTCGCATCGGCGCCAGCGACAATCTGGCACGGGGCCGCTCCACTTTCATGGTGGAGATGACCGAGACGGCGGCCATTCTGCACACCGCGACGGCGCGCTCTCTGATTCTTCTGGATGAAGTGGGCCGCGGCACATCCACCTACGACGGTCTCGCCATCGCCTGGGCAGCGGTCGAGTATCTGCACGCGCGCGTCCGCGCCAAGACTCTTTTCGCCACCCACTATTTCGAGCTCACGGAATTAGCCGAACAACTTTCAGGAGTGAAGAATTATCACGTCTCGGTAAAAGAAACCGGCGGCGGAATCGCCTTCCTGCGCAAAGTCGAGCCCGGTGCGGCCGACCGCAGCTACGGCATTGAAGTGGCGAAGCTGGCGGGCTTGCCAAACGAAGTAGTCACGCGCGCCCGCGAAGTGCTGGCCGAACACGAGTCGGCCGAGCGTGAGCTCACCGGCCATCTTTCGCCGGGAGCCACACCTCCGCCCACGCAGCTGACCATTTTTACACCGCTGTCTCAGCCCGTGCTGGAGAAGCTGCGCGAGGTGGACTTGAACCGAATCACGCCACTGGAGGCATTGAACCTTCTCGCGCAACTGAAGAAAGAAATCTGAGATAAAAGTGCGGGCAAAAAAATCCAACTCGCAGGACGAAATCGGTCAACTCCTGATCGTCGGCTTTGACGGCGTGGAGATGACCACGCGCCTTACTTCCTTGCTCACGCGCCTGGGGCCCGCCGGAGTGATCCTGTTCGCGCGCAACATAAAAACTCCCGAGCAGACCAATCGTCTCCTGCGCGATTGCCAGAACTGCGTCTCCACTCCGCTTTTCACCTGCGTCGATCTCGAGGGTGGCCGCGTAGACCGCTTTCGCGACGTCTTCGGGCCGTCGCCCTCGCCGGCCGACGTCTTTGCCACCGGTAACCGCAAACTTTTCCGCAAGCACGGTCAAGTGCTGGGAGAAAACTGCCGCGCCCTCGGATTCAACGTCGACTTCGCCCCGGTCCTCGATCTTGCCTTCGAAGCCTCGCGCAGCGTGATGAGTTCCCGAACTGTTTCCAGGAATCCGCGAGAGACCGTTTCCTATGCTCGCGAGTTTCTAGCCGGCCTGCGCAAGGCGCGAGTCCTGGGATGTGGCAAACACTTCCCCGGCCTCGGCGAAGGCACTCTTGACAGCCATCACGATCTCCCAGTCATCGACAAGCCGCTGAGAAAACTCTGGGCAGAGGACCTGCTTCCCTACCGCCTTCTCCACGCCTCCTTGCCACTGGTGATGATCTCGCACGCCGCCTATCCCCAAGTCACGCACGATCGCGCCCCAGCATCGCTCTCAAAGCTTTGGATCACCGACATCCTGCGCAAACGGATCAGCTACCGCAACCTGGTCGTCTCCGACGACCTGGAAATGGGTGGAGTGTTGTCGGCGGCGCCTGTGGGCGAAGCCGCCGTCGAGCACATTCGCGCCGGTGGGGATCTATGTTTGATCTGTCACCGTGAAGATTACATCACCGAAGCCTACGAAAAGTTATTGCACACGGCGGAGAGTGATCCCAAGTTCGCCAAGCGCGTCTCCGAATCGGGGCGCCGCGGGCTCGCATTCAAAAAGAAGTCAGCTAAGCTTCTGCGCATGGCGACGCCGCCCTCCGTCGCACCTTTTGATAGGCTTTCGCGCAAGCTGTGGGAATTCGGCGAGCAGGTACGACTGGAAGCTTTAGTCCGCGCGGAGACAATTCGCGCTGAGAATAGGCGGCGACCTCGCCCATAACCATGGCAAAGAAAAACATGATCGTGGCTGGCGTGATGAGCGGAACCTCCGCCGACGGCATCAACGTGGCCCTCGTGCGAATGTTTTCTCAAAGCTCGCGCCGAGACTTTGCCCAAGCCGAAGCAAGCGGGCACTTAGGTCACGTGAACCGTGTTCCTGCTAAGTTCGAATTACTCGGCCACGCGGAATATTCCTACTCGAAAAAAGTTCGTTCCGCCGTACTCGCAGCCATGAACGCCCCGCGCGCCCGCGTAAGCGATTTGGCCCGCCTGAATTTTCTCCTCGGCGAACTGTATTCCGATGCGATCCTCGCCACCGAACGGCAGTTTCGCGTGAAAGTAAATCTTGTCGGCTGCCACGGACAGACCCTCTATCATCAAGGCGAGGGGCGGCGTTTCCTGGGACACAAACTCGCAGCCACCTGGCAAACCGGCGAAGCTGCAATCATCGCGGCGAGAGTGGACGCGCCCGTTGTTTCTGATTTTCGCCCGGCAGACATGGCGGCTGGGGGCAACGGCGCGCCCCTGGTTCCGTTCCTCGACTATCTGCTCTTTCGCGATGCTCGCGTGGGAAGAATCGTGCAGAACGTCGGCGGCATCGCTAACCTCACCGCAATTGCTGCCGGTGCCTCCGCCAGCAAAGTGCTCGCATTTGACACTGGCCCCGGCAACATGGTGATTGATGCCGTCACCGACCAGCTATTCCACCAGCCGTTTGATCGCGACGGCAGAATATCCGCCTCCGGAAAAGTGCTGGACAAAGTCATCCGCGAAATATTGCAGCGCGACTTTTTTCGTAAAGCTCCTCCCAAGACCGCAGGTCGCGAAGAATTCGGCCGCGATTTTGTACGCGATTTTCTGAGAAGGTGCGGACGCAGCCGCAAACCAGACATTGTCGCCACCGCCACGGCGCTGACGGCGAGGTCGATCGCCGATGCGGTCCAGCGCTACACTGCCAACCACTCCGCAAGAAAACAGAAGTTTCAGGAAATGATTCTCTCCGGAGGTGGTGCGAAAAACTCCACGCTGGTAAAAATGTTAACTGAAGAACTTGCGCCGCTCGGATTACGCCTTCGATTTTCCGACGAGTTTGGCTTGCCCGCGGCGGCCAAGGAAGCAGTGGCATTCGCCGTTCTGGCCAACGAAACCTGGCATCGCCGTCCCTCTAACGTCCCCTCGGCAACCGGCGCGAAGCGCGCAGCCGTCCTGGGCAAACTTTCGTTTCCTTGATACCGGTACCTGTATTCTTGACACTATGCCGATTTACATTGCCATGCTTCGCGGAATCAACGTCGGCGGACATAACCGAATAAAAATGGACCAGCTTCGAACCTCTCTGGAAGCATTGGGTTTGCAGCAGGTGAAGACCTACATTCAAAGCGGGAACGTGGTTTTTAAATCGGCAACAATTTCGCCAGCCGCATTGTCCCGGAAGATCGAGAAGCAAATCGTCGGTCAGTTCGGCTTTGCCGTGTCTGTTATCTCCAGAACCGCGGACGAAATCAATAAGACGATCGCAAACAATCCATTCTTAAACGACTCCAGCATCAATCCCGAAAAGCTTCATGTCGCTTTCCTGTCGGAAGCTCCAGCTCCATTGGCTCTGAAGAGGTTGGCTGAACTGACGCTGGAGCCGGATCAATCTCGCTGTCTGGGCAAAGAAGTCTATTTTCACTTTCCTAAGGGAGTATCCGGCAGCAGCCTGTGGAAGCATCCGTTGGACCGCGTACTATCCGTCGAGGTTACGACCCGCAATTGGAAAACCGTTAACACCCTTCACGAGATGTGTCTGGACTGCCGCTGATGCGCCGCTCACCCTCAGCTTATTCGACTCTCGCAACTCTGGCCGCGCTTGCCCTGTCGCTGTCGTTACTCTCCTGCTCTAGCAGGCCCGATCCCAACACGCTGGTCATGCTGATCGAATCAAGCCCTACAAATCTTGACCCGCGCATAGGAGTCGACGCGCAATCGGAGCGCATTGACAACTTGATCTTCGACGACCTGCTCTCGCGCGGCGATAACCTCGATGTCGCACCCGGGCTCGCCGAGCGCTGGGAAGTTCCCGATCCCCTCACCTACATCTTTCACCTGCACCATGGGGTGACTTTTCATGACGGACGCCCACTCACCTCGCGCGATGTGAAGTGGACTTTCGATTCCCTGCTTGACGGAAAGATTCGTAGCGCTAAAACTGCGGCATATCGTTTCGTAAATCGCATCGACGCGCCAGATGACTTCACCGCCGTTTTTCACATGAAAGAGCCCGACGCCGCTCTGCTCTGGAATCTTTCCGATGGTGCTATTGGCATTGTGCCTTACGACAGCGGGAATGAAATTTCCGCCCATCCCCTCGGCTCCGGACCATTTAAGTTCGTCAGCTCCGAGACAGATAAGGAAGTCATTCTCGAACGCAACAATGGTTACTGGGGTGAGAAGGCGAAACTCCCGCGCGTGCGTTTTGCCGTCGTACCCGACGCAACGACGGAGGCGCTCGAACTCCGCAAAGGCACTGGAGACTTAACCATCAACTCGCTAACCCCGGACACCGTGCACACTCTCGAGCGCGAACCGTTTCTGGCCGTCGAGCGTGGGACTGGCACCGAGATTCAATACCTCGGATTCAACTTGCGGGATCCAATATTGAATGATGTGCGAGTGCGGCAAGCCATCGCTTATGGCCTCGATCGCAGGCCCATGATTCAATATCTCTGGGGCGGATGGGCACAGCCCGCACGCAGCGTTCTTCCTCCGCAAAGCTGGGCTTACAACGGCAACGTTCCAGCCTATGATCATGATCCCGAAAAAGCCCGCGCCCTGCTCGATGCCGCCGGTTATCCGGCAACCAACGGCGTGCGCTTCCACATCACCATGAAGACTTCGACCACTGAAAGCACACGCCTTATGGTCGCCGTGATCCAGCAGCAATTGCGCGAGGTGGGGATTGTGCTCGATATTCGCAGTTTTGAGTCAGCCACCTTTCTTGCCGACGTGGTTCACGGAGCATTTCAGCTCTACGGATTGCGTTGGGTCGGTGGCAATCAGGATCCCGACATTTTCTACGTTTTTCACTCATCGAGATTTCCGCCGAACGGCGCAAACCGCGGTCACTATTCAAATGCGAAAGTAGATTCGCTGATCGACCAAGCGCGCCGGGAGGTCAATCAGAACTCGCGCAAGTCCACCTATGCCGAACTGCAACTCATACTGGCCAACGAATTGCCCTACATCGATCTTTGGTATCTTGACAACGTTCTCGTACACAACAAACGCGTCCGCAATCTGCAGTTGAATTCCGCGGGCAATTACGACTTCCTCCGCACCGCCGAACTCGCTCCTTCTGGGAACTAAGCGAAGCCGCAACCTTCCCGTGTTACCATCGAAATTCACCTAAACATGCGAATTCTCTTCATCGGCGACATTTTCGGGCGCCCCGGACGCACCATCGTCAAGGACCGTCTCCCCGGCATCGTCCGCGATCACGCCATCGACCTCATCATCGCCAATGGCGAAAACTCCGCTGCCGGCTTCGGAATCACTCCCGCGCTCGCTGAAGAGCTCTTCGAACTGAATATCGATGTCATCACCACCGGTAATCACGTATGGGACAAGCGCGAAATCCTCGACTACTTTCAGATGGTTGAAGGCAACGGCCATAGCCCCGCGCGCCGCGTTCTGCGCCCCGCCAACTATCCCGCGGATATGCCCGGCTGGGGCCTGTATCAGGGTCAAAAGGGAAAGATCCCGTACGCCGTGATCAACTTGCAGGGACGCGTGTTCATGGCGTCGAACGACGATCCATTCCGCACCGCCGACCAGTTGCTGCAAAAGATTGAGGCAAAAATAATCTTTGTGGATTTCCACGCCGAAGCGACGTCGGAAAAAATTTCCCTGGGCTGGTATCTTGACGGCCGCGTGACCGCCGTGGTCGGCACGCACACGCACGTTCCCACCGCGGACGAACGCATTCTGCCGAAGGGGACAGCTTACGTTACCGATGTCGGCATGACCGGACCTTTCGATGGCGTGATCGGCGTGAAGAAAGAATTGGTCGTCAACAAGTTTCTCAACGGTATGCCGGTACGCTTCGAGCCCGCCACGGGGGACGTTCGCATATGCGCCGTCGTCGTCGACTGCGACGAAAACACCGGCAAGGCCCGCGACATTCAGCGGCTGATGCTGAGCTGATTGCAAGTTCTGCAAGAAATCGCTGCTCCCCCGTTCTATCCACGCCGTCAGCCGCACATGGCTGGCAAACAATGTGGGGACTTCGGCCCTCGGCTGTCCATGGGAACGTAACTCCGGGGCAGCACCGGCAAACTAAGCCTTATCCGGACACTCTATGTTTACCAATCCGCGCGAAAAGCCTCGGCATTGATGCCGGGGATGGACAGCGCGATGAGGTGAATACTCGAATGCCTTCAGGACATCTCAAAAATTGAATCTCCAAAAATTGACTATTGAAGCCAGAGTCGAGTTGAGTTAGACTTGCGGGATGTGGCGAACAGAAAGCGAAGAACCGCGGTTCCAAGTTCGTCTGCAGGCTTATCGCTTTGAATTGCGGCCGGACCGAAAGCAGCGGCATCAAATGCTTGGTTTCGCCGGTTCGTGTCGTTTTGTCTTCCATCGTGCACTGGCCTTGCAGAAGGAGTTGTTCGAACTCAGCGGG
>Ga0209330_1000389_pt1 | contig 19441 bp, 19 predicted proteins | sample JacPinW_OM2H0_O3_FD_187969 | JGI IMG/M metagenome (GOLD analysis project Ga0209330, IMG submission 187969) | Forest soil microbial communities from Algoma, Ontario, Canada - Jack Pine, Ontario site 1_JW_OM2H0_O3 (SPAdes) (version 2) | ecosystem: Environmental > Terrestrial > Soil > Boreal...
AGGTGCTTTTTCGATCCGTCTCTGAGAATCAATGCGATACTGTGGCCGCCATGTGGTGTTTGTTGGACTCCAGAGCGAAAAGCATTTTCGTACAATAAACGTACAATGGATCGGACAATGGACCCTTTTAAGCCGTTGTGGCATTTCCCCGAATCGATAACTTACGCGTTGTCAACATAGCGATTAGTTCGACTCCTATCGCCTCCACCAACAACTCATTTATTATCCGATTGTTGCAGACAACTTTTAATTTCGTACAATGACGTTCCGCAGGGGCGGGTTCTCCGCCGGATTTCGTCCACGGTTTTCCTTCTCTACGAGTACGAACTAAGGGCCTAATTGAACGATCGCATCATCAGATCACGAACTCAGAGTCGCCATCTCTGCGGCTTCGGACATCGGTGAGGATTCAACGTCAACGTGGCGGCCCTCACGGCCTTGGCGTCTTGGAATGGCTGTCGTCCTCGACTCTTCGGGAGAGCGGGAGCTATGAGGATGGGTTCCTGCTCGTCGTCGCACGCCGGGGCAGCGCTTCGAGCGCGGTGTGTGCGCGGTGCCACGCCGCGTCAAGGTCGCGGCGATCAAGCGCGACCAGCGCGCTCGCCGTTTCGAGGATCGCGTCCGCTTGATCCGACAGTGCTTCACGGCAGGCGTCCGGAAGTCGCGGTGCGAGCCGGTAAATCGCTTCGAGCTGGCGGATCAGTACAGCGGGGGTGGTCGACGAGGCCTGACGGATCTGATCGAACGCGAGCTTGGCAAGACGCTCTAGCCGCACCGGCGGCATCCATACCCGGAGCCTACTGCCAGTGTCGTACCAGTTCCCTTCGAGCGGCGGCCGCTCGGCCAGCGTGAGCAGCGCGTCGGCGAGCCAGTCAACGCAGGCAACGCCGGTGAATGTATCGTTGACCGCGGGAGACAGCGCACGGATCGCGATCTCAACAACCTGCGCGATGCCGAACTCGCTATCTTGGGTGAGCGTGCGGTGACGGCCTATGTGAAATCCCCGATCAAGCGCGGCTTCGATGGTGTCGACTTTGTCCGCTGGGACGATTGCAGCGATTGTCTCGCCGCGGAGCACGAACTGGCCCGGGCGGAATCTCAGCACGATCAGTGCGTCCGCCGCGCGCGCGGCCGCGACCAGGGCACCGTGATCGACGTGCTGTAGATATCCGCTCTTCGCGCACGACACGGTCCCGCCAGTCTCAGCCTGGCGGAGAATCGCGGCGTCATCGGGCACGACGCCCGTGCCCTCGCCAGCGCCGGACACGTGCGCCCGGCCGGCGGCGACGTACAAATCGTCGACGATCGCGCCGATCATGTCGGGGTTCTGGATCGATTTCGCAACCCGATGGCTGTAGTAGACGAGGAATCCGAAGCTGAGCACGACGAGCATCCAGGCCGTGATCAGCGAGATTTGCGGGATGAACGACGACCGCGGATCCTGATGCGTGACGAGGAAGACGAGGCAGATGTACACGAACGTGCCCATGAACATGCCGATCGTGACCTGGGTAACCCAGTCCTGCAGGAACCGATAGAGCAGGCGCGGGCCAAACAGCGTCGAGACCATCGACAGCACCAGCAGTGCAACCGAGAAAATCAGCGCGAGCACGGTCGCGACTGCGCCCATCATCGCCGACAGGATCGCGCGCGCGTCGTCGATGCTGCCCATCGTCAACCACGACGGGATGTGAATAACGCCATACTTGTCAAGGATGTCCGGAATCAGGGTGATCCCGAACAGCGCGACCGCGACGAGTGAGAGCTGCAGCGGGATCCGCCACAGATTAATGTCGCGTTGCGAGCGGAGCTTGGTGGGGCGCGGTGCCGGCATGCGATGTGAATTTCAAACGCTCTATCTTGTGAAGAGCAATCGTTCTAGTACGGGATTGAGCACCGATCCAGGAAGATAGCTCAGAGCCACCATCGTTATCAAGCAGGTCGTGAGTAGAAACCCCGAAAAAGGGATGATCTCTGGCCACCAAATAAAACTGCAACTCATGATCGAATTCGTATCCGCAGGCAGAAACCGAGGGGGGCGATGAGTGGTCGGAACTTTTGTGAGAGATGTCACTTCCCCACGTTTATGAAGTGGCTCGACCGCAATTTCGATTGGGTCAGTTCCTTGACGTCCAACTGCCCTTTCTTGTCCTTATCCAGTCTGTCGAACTCCGCTTCCATGAACTTCATCCACTCTTGTTTCGAGATCTTGCCGCTCTTGTCAGTGTCTATTAGGAGCAACAATTGCTCGGCCTGTTCCTCTCCGAGCGCCAGTTTATCCTGCGGCTTCGGAGCCGCCGCCTTTTGCGCGACCGAAGTCCCAGGTATGGCGAAAGTTGTGATTAACATCGCGATGATTACGATCAACCGTGCAATCTTCACTCGCCCCCACATACTTGCCTCCATGATGTTCTGCTTCAACTCATTATCACGCAGCGCGAGTCACGGGTTTTCTCGGTTGCGGGGGTTCAGCGATCTCGCTTTCGCCCAAGACGAGTCGCAGACGGACCCAATAACCGACCGAGCGAGGCTTGCATTCCTTGCACAGCGCCACGAGGAATCGCCCATAAAACGCGATACCTGCCGTGCACAGCACCGTCATTAGGGTTTTGACAAACAAGGCAGCCTTCTGGCCCGGATCCCAGCGCCGGAATCGTTGCCGGAATCACTCAAGCCACACCATTGGGAACCACAATCCGTAAATATCGAATAAAGAAATCATAATTTATTCGTAAAAGTGTAATGAGTCAGGGTTGCTTCCAGATGGCCGAATCGGGTCTATACGGGCTAAGACGGGTCTCAAGGGGCACAACAAAGTGGACTAGCCCCGCTCCGAGCTTAGGTGCTTGCGGAGGTCCTCCTTTTCGTGACTACTCAAACGCCAGATGTGGTCAGCAGAACTGTCATCCTGGTCCACAAAGACGTGCATGACACTGATGTCCTCGCCGAGATCCAGCGCTCGCCAAAGAGCATCGTCGCTCAAAATGGTATCGGCTGACACTATGCTTTGGCAAATGTTGCAGAAGGCCTGAGCGGTAGCCATCGAGTCTGCTCTCCTCGTAAGCTTTTCGAATGATTCAAACCCTCTATCTTGCAAAGAGCAATCGTTCCAGTACCGGACCGAGGGCCAAGGCAGGAAGATAGCTCAGGGCCACCATAACTACCAAGCAGGTCGTGAGCAGGACCCCAAACACCAAAGAATGGGTCGGAAGAGTTCCCGACGAAGTAGGGGTGCTTCTCTGGCGACCAAACAGATCTGCGAATGCCAATGCGGGAATCGCCAAACCGAATCTACCCACCATCATCGCCAATACTGTGGTGAGGTTGTAAAACGGAGTGTTGGCACTCAGACCGGCAAAGCTTTGGCCATTGTTGGCGAAGCAGGAGGTATAGGCAAACAGAATCTCGCTGAAACCATGCGGTCCGCCGTTGATCGTCAACCCGGCAAGCCCCACTTTGGTACTTACGGCGATTGCCGTGAGTGGGAGTACGACCAGCGGCGCGGCCAAAGCGTACAGCATGATCATTTTGTTCTCCGCGGGTCCTATCTTCTTGCCCAGATATTCAGGTGTCCGTCCAACCATAAGTCCCGCGAGGAATACAGCGATGGCAGCGGCCATGACCATGCTGTAAAGACCAGTTCCCAGACCTCCGAATACGATCTCTCCCAACAGCATATTTACGAGCAAAACCATGCCACCGAGCGAGGTGTAACTGTCGTCCATTGAGTTGTTTGATCCCGTGGCTGTGTTGGACGTAACGACCGCCGTGAGGGTGGAACCAGCAATGCCGAAGCGCACCTCCTTGCCTTCCATGTTCGGGCCAGACTGGAGGCCACTGTGTCGTAAATTCACGTTTCCAATGTGGGGAATGCCCCGTTGTTCAAAGTGATGTACGAATATCAGTCCGCAGACGAAGAGAAGCAGCATCACACTGTAGAGAAGCCATCCTTGTCGAGGCTGGCCCACCATCCTGCCGAAGGTGTTAGTGAAGGCCGCAGGCAGGAGTACGATCGCCAACATTTCGAGAAAGTTCGCAAGGGGCGTGGGATTCTCATAAGGATGGGCTCCATTCGCGTTGAAGAAGCCGCCGCCATTTGTACCCAGATTCTTGATGATCTCCAGTGCGGCTACTGGACCCTGCGGTATGACCTGCTGGGTACCTTCGACGGTGGTGATAACGCGATAGTGGTGGAAGTTCATCGGAACACCCTGCCAGACCAGCAGGAGGCCGCCGATTACTGCTCCGGGCAATAGGATCCAGAGCAGGGACCGCGTCAGATCGACCCAGAAGTTTCCCAGCGTATCAGAGAGTTGCCGGGCAAGGCCGCGGATAAAGGCAACGCCAACAGCTAACCCCGCAGCGCCGGCCAAAAAGTTCTGCGCGCAGAGTCCCACCATCTGGCTGAAATAGCTCATCGTGTTCTCGCCCGCGTAGGCCTGCCAGGTAGAAGTCGTCGAGAAACTGATCGCCGTATTCAGAGCCAAGTCTGGTGACAATGGCGTCGTGTGGTATTGCGGAAAGAACCAGGGTAGGAATTGCTGCAGTCTGAGAATGCCGTATAACAGGAGCGTGCCGGCAAGGCCAAAGAAAACAAAACACGTCGCATACTCTTTGCCGGTCATCTCTATATTTGGATCCACGAAAGTGATGCGATAGATCAGCCGCTCAACAGGAAAACAAAAACGATCAACCGCGGTCCGCTGCCTGCAAAAGACCCGTTCCATGTACCCGCCCAAGGGCTTCACCAGGGCGGTGACGATGACCACAAACAACACGTATTGAATTACGCTGTAGAAATCCACGATCTACTCACAAGCAGCACGAACCCAAACGTCTTCAGAACAATGACCGGGTCCCCGAAAGTGCTAGGTCCCCTTTCGCCCTGCATGCAGCATTCTAGTGCCACGTCGGTGCGTTTGTAAGGAAACAAGTTTACCTAAAGCTCGCCTCGCGACGGATGGCCTGAATGCGGAACGAATAGCCGATCCCGATAAGATGATCCACCGCGGCCGATGACAGGCCCACGCCGACATGAAAGTCAATCTGTTGCTGCTTGGTGATCTTCAGAGCTGTCCCGAAGTGCAACAAGTGCCGCGGCCCACCATTTTCAGGAAAGTCACCCGCGTACTCGACAAACGCATCCCAGGTTTTCGTCAACTGCCGATCCAACAAGAACGTAGATTCGCCGGTCACGTTTCGCGCCCGGCCCTGTGTGGGCCAGTACACCGAGAACATTCCGGCCGCCGTCCAGTTTGTGGACAAGGCACGCGACCACGGCACTTGCATTCCGGGATCGTATCCGCCGCTGGACACGCGGTTGGCGCCGGTCGGGAAACTGAGGAACAGGATGACGGACACATCGAACTTACCCGGCGTGGGACCAAGCTGCTGTTTTACTCCGATGGCAACATCGCCGAATCCGGAGCCATCGCCAGCGGTCAGGTTGTGAAAATAGTCCGGCAAAGTGAAACGCAACTCACTCCTCGTAGCGACACCAAAACGAATTAAGCTCTCCGGACCGTCTAGCACGCTCTGTCTCTGGCTGCTGGTTTCAAGAAAACCGTTCTCCACCTGCAGGCTGCCGGCCGGGACCACCACGCTGGAGTTCGTAACTGCGGGCCGATCCGTTGCGATCGGTCCCGCTGGGTCAACACTCGAAGGCTGATCTTGACCATGTAAAGGTGACATGCCGCCCAGAATGAATGCCAGCAGCACACGGGAAATGCGAGCAAGCATTGGCCGAGTGCGCGGGGCGAAGGGTTTGCCACGCTCTATCACTAGACGAGAGTCTGTTTTGTAATTGGTTCAAGCTCCTGGAATTACAGCACGACATCAGCGATCAATTCACTTTATCAGAATCCCCGATGCGCCTTATCGTTTCTTTGTGGCCTGACTTTACGATTCCTTTAGTGCCCGCCCGCGTGATTTGGTATATACCCGCAGGATGCTTCCCGTGTAGCTTTCCTCGTCGTATCCGGTTACCGAATTTGACCCCGTCAATTCTTCCGTGACCATTCCCTTACGAAATCTTTAGAAATTCCTTAGATCGCCCTTAGCCCCGCAGTGGTGAACTATGGGTTTCACGACGGCGACAATGGAGTAGCGCGATGTGGGCGGCTTTTGCACTCGTGGTCATCGCGTGTGGTAGGACCGTGTTTACGGTGCGGTTCTTGATTGCTCTGCTTTGGGAGGGCTCGGCTTCGGTGTGCTATTGGGTGATCCCTGTAGTGGCCGCAGAGGGCGAGGAACGAGCGCAGGAAGTTTTCGAGACCGGTTTGGAATTCGATGTCCGAATCTCGCATGGTCGCTACAAGTTGAGTACCTGGGCGCTGGCGGGCGGTGAATCCTTGGGAAGCAACGGCACGAACGGCACCTTGGAATCGGGGAGGAAAGAAGGCGTGAGAACGAAGCAGGCTGGGCGACGAGATGCAGCGGCGGTAGGGTTTTTTCTTGTGGTTTTGCTGATGGTTGCAGGGGCTGAGGCACCGCGAAGTGACGCACAGACGGAGCCGCAGCCAGTAGTGCAGTCGGCGAAGCTGAACGATGCGGTACAGCCTCCATCTGCCCAGCCCGCTCGAGATGCTGCGGCTCCTGACAAGAGCACGAGCAGCGCTAAACCGGCGGAAGCGCCGAAGAGGATTGCCGAAAACGAGGCGCTGGCCAAAGAACTGGAAGCGATGAAGCTGCGCATCGAGCAGTTGGAAACGGAACTGAAGGCTCGTAGCGCCGCGGAAAAGTCTGCTGCGGAACAGTCTGCCGCGGCGGCAGATTTTGGCAACCCCGGCGCAACCGCGTCGGTGCCTGCCATGGCAACCAGCGCCGCGCCGGCAAATGCGGGGCTGGAGGGGCGGTCGGCATCGATTCCGTCTTCCCTCGCTGTGTCTACGCCGGCGGTGCAATCTCCACAACTCGCGCCGGTCAAGAAAGAGAAGACCGTGCCCTTTTCGGACTGGGACTGGACCTGGCTGAACGGCAATCCACGCACCAAAGAAGCAGCTTTTGATTCAAAGTTTTTCACTCCGGAAATCCGGGCCGATGTTTCTTATACCTACGATTTCAACAAGCCCGTAGACAACTCGATGGGCGGGTCGAGTGAAATATTTCGCTCCAACGAGATCCAGTTGGAACAACTCGGGGTGGGCGGCGACTTCCACTACGACAATGTTCGCGCTCGATTGATGACGCAGTTCGGCATGTATTCGACGGCGACGCCACGCAATGACGCCAGTCCAGCGAAGGGCCAATGGGACCTGAGCGATGCCTACCGCTACGTCTCAGAAGCCTACGGCGGTTACCACATCAATGTACTGAACGGGATCAACATTGATGCCGGAATCTTCATGTCGTACATCGGGCTGTTCAGCTTCTACAACTTCGACAACTGGGCCTATCAGCCTTCGTATGTCTCTTCCAACACGCCATGGTTCTTCAATGGGTTGAGAGTTCAGATTTTCCCGACCTCCCATTTGAAGATCGAGCCGTGGTTCATCAATGGATGGCAGTCGTACGGCTCAGCCAACTCACGGAAAGGCCTGGGCGGGCAGATTAAGTGGACTCCCAGACCTTGGGTGAACGTCATTTCCAACAACTACGGGCTCGGCCATGACGACCTTTACATACCGAACCGCGGCCGCATCCACACTGATGACAGCATCGAGATAAAGTATTTCGACAGACCGGGAAGAACTCTCGACAAGATGGCGTTTACCTTCACCGGCGATATGGGCTGCGAGTTTGGCCCCAGCACGACTACCTCGGCTGGCGTATATCTGCAAGGCGTGGGCTGTCATGGGAACACCAAGGATGCGAAATCGGTTGGGGGTGCCCATTTCGCCGCGGGGATTAATCCTAAGCAGAGTTTTATCGGCTACATGCTCTACAACCGCATGTGGTTCAAGAAAGACCGCTACGCATTGACCGTCGGCGGAGGGCAGATCAACAATCCCGGGCGCTATCTGGTTCTGGTCCCTCCCATCAACGGAGAGACGGCACCGTCGGCGGCAATCAACGCACCCTACTTTACCGGGAATCCCTCAGACCCGTTCAAGGCCCGGGATTCGTCGGTCACGTTTGACTACATGCCCAGCCAGTACATCACGTTCCGATGGGAATATGACTATCGTCATGCCAATGTGCCGTACTGGTCGGGGCGGGGTGGAGTAACGCCGCCGGGTTCGGGCGGAGTGCCATATACCAACAATGGATATCCACAATTCTTTGCCTGCAACGATGGGAATTCGTCCATGCAAGAGAGTCTCAGCGGCGCGCAAACGGCTTGCAGCGCACAAGGCAGCACTGTGTGGTTTCCCGATCTGCGACGAGATGAGCAGTTCATCGACATGGCAATCATGGTCAAGTTCTAAGGGTGAAGGGGCTAGCGATGCAAGACGTGATATTTCTGGCGGTGACGATTCTTTATCTTTGCGGTGTCGCTCGCTTATGTGGTTTTCTGGGAGCGCGTACGTTGAAGCGGATATGAGTTCTGGACCGAGCATCATGCTGGTCCTCTGCGCGGGGCTGCCGGTGTATCTGGTAAGAGTCCTCTCCACTTTCGGGTCAATTCTGATGACGCCACTACGCCTATGCCGACTAAAATCTGTGTATCTCAAGTCTCCAAAGTGACGTTGTTGGTCATCGCTCTCATTATTTTGAGCGGAACTTTGATCAAATACGCGGACGCACAATCGCGTAATGTTGACGGCACATTCCTGGTAGAAGCCCGAATTGATAGAGTACCAGCTGTTCTGTCGCTCGATACAGGTGCAGAGCACTCAGTCCTCGGTCGGGAGTTTGCACAGCGACTCGGACTTCGCCCAGTTGGACTTGCGAACATTCAGGAACCCTATTCGTCGGATCAAACTGATGTCGTGCTTGTTACCAACGTAGATATTCAGTCTGTTCACATCAAAAATATAAGAATGTTGACGAATGATTTGGCGGCAAGCTCCGGAGCGCTGGGAGTACATATCGACGGAATCTTGGGCAATGATATTCTTGGCAAATTTGCGGTAGCCCTCGACTATTCCGCAGGGTCTGTCACGTTCGGCCCCATATCCGCTATACATCACGGTGTTCCCATCAAACTGCGCAGAATTGGTGACCGATATTTCGCTAACTTGAAATCTGGTGGGGTTCCGTTGACGTTTCTGCTTGATACCGGCACGAACTTCAGCTCCTTGTCGCAGGGAGGATGGTCAAGACTGAATCGAGACAAGCGGCCGCTGCCGGCCATTGATGGTGTTCGTTCCTCGGGAACGTCAGCAACTTCCAAATTGGTATGCATCCCTCAGATGCTGATGGGACATGCTTCTTATGAGAACCTGCCCATGAGAGTACTCCCACCGACGTCGGCTGGGATTCTTTCAAATCCCGACATCAGCGGCCTACTGGGCAGTGATTTCCTGATGCGATTTGTCGTTTTACTCGATTTCGCGAATGACTCTCTGTATCTGAGTCCGGATCCTAACTTTAAGGCTGACCAAGATCGTTTCTGTACAATCGGTATTCAGTTTGCGAAAGATTCTACCGGGTTTTTTACTGTTATGGCCGTCTGGAGTCCGACTCCTGCGTCGGAAGCAAACTTCAATGTAGGCGATCAAATCCTTTCTGCTAATGGACTAAGCACGATCGAAATGACTCAGGAAGATCTGTCGAGGCAACTGCGTGGAAAACCGGGTCGTGAGATCCAGGTGGACATCAGTTCGCACGGAAGCCGCCGTGCTGTTCGTTTGGCAATAAAAAATCTTCTTTGCCAATAACGGCTTTAAGGAGACAGATAGAATTCAACATTCGAAGCGAAGAGAGTTGAGAATGAGCTCTTTACGCTTATCCTGTAGCGCTCCTACCTGTAATTGGTGTTGTTCTAGGGTTGTCCCCGGCGGCTGATCATGTTCGCCTAGCGATGAACAGCGCTATGCGCACCGCCTAGGCCAGCAATTTCTCGAGCGGCTCCCAATAGTGAGCTTTCCATCCCGAAGCCAGGCCTTCCGCCTCGCCTTTCGGAAAGCCGGTATGGTCAAATGTAATCTTAGTCCCGGACCCTTGTTCCACGAGGTCGAACTTCGCAATCGAATAGACCCCCGGAGCCCAGCCGCCTGTTCGCCATGCCTGGACGATTCGCTCGTTCGGCACAAGTTCGAGGTGTCGTCCCGTGATGTAGCCGCCGAAGAGCGTGAACGCGCCTCCCAGCTCGCGGCTGATCTCGGCGGATTTATCTGGCAGGTGCATGGACTGCATGACTCCGCTGAGCTGTGTGACCTTGTCGAACTGTTTTGCGTCGGTGAGCGCTTCGTAGATGCGCTTCCGGCTCGCCTTAAGAATAGGCTCTTGGTGAATGGATTCCGCTGTACGAGAAATTTCTTCCTCGGCTCCCGCCCAAACCTTAGTTGAGCCCAGGGTTAAACCACCGAAGGCCATCGCAACCCCGACGATTGCTTGCCGCCGCGTCCCATTGGCCAGCGCCGCCAGATTCATTCTATCGCTCATCATCTTCATCGCCCCCCAGATTCCTGCGTTCAACCATCACCCCATAACAACATTGCGCGAAAATATATTCAATATAATATGCAGACGTCTCTACTGCGGAGATACTTTGGCATCGCGGAGCATTTGGTCGAGTTGGGCACGGACCAAGAATTTACCACTCAGAATAACTGCATCGATCTTCTCCGTATTCGAGATGTCGGCCAAAGGATCAGCGGTGAGCAAAACGAGATTAGCCGTGTAGCCGGGCTCGACACGCCCCCAAGTGACAACTGCCGAGCTGTACGACACTTTGGGAACACTAGCCATTGACGCCTTCCTCTATGTGGAAGCGCTACATAGCGACCATTCCAGTGTCAAGCTAATGAGAGTGAGCGCTGGCACCAGCCGTTGAAAAGCGAGTGGATTCAGCCGGGCACGCCGTGGCTGTGAATCCGAAGCGAGGCGGTTCAAGAGTTGGGTGACACCAAGTCGTCCTGCCATTCGTGTGCAGAACGACAAGTGGTTATGAGCTTGAAACTCGGCCAGTTCTAAAAAGTTTCCAGAAATGGCAGCAAAACTCTAATTCATTTGCATCGGAAACCCGCTCCCAGACAGGGGTTCTAGTGGCATAGGCGTGTTGCCGCCGTGAAAGAACGGCTCATACACGGCTTTCAAAGGACGTACAAGAGGCGGACGACCTCTAGTCGTTGAAAATCCCGGGTAGCCGGGGAGAACCGTAGTGTAATCCGTAGTGCGGCATTGCCGAGATGAGCAGCGCAGCCCTTTAGCAGAACTGCATTACGTTTACGTAGCAGGGGTAGAAACGCAAGAAACGAGAATCTAATGAACCACTCCTTCTTGCACACCCGACTTAAACAGCCTCGCCGCCTGCTCGGCCACAACCGGATTGCTGAAATAAGAGCCTTGCCCCTCGCCGCACTCGTGGCGCTGGAGGAAGTCGAGCTGCGAAGCGGTTTCCACTCCTACTGCAACGACTCTCTGCTTCAGACTCTTTCCGATACTGATCATAGCGCCGACAAGGGTTGACCCATCGGGATCCGACGTGATGTCCTGCACGAACGATTGACCGACTTTCAAAGTGTCTACCGGAAAACGCCGCAGATAGGTAAAGCTGGAATAGCCCGTGCCAAAGTCATCGATGGCCACCCGCACGCCCATCGCTTTCAGATCGAGCAGTGTAATTACAGCAGACTCCGCGTCCTGCATCAGCACGGTCTCGGTTAGTTCCAGCTCTAGACTTTGCGGCTCCATCCCGGTAGCGATCAACGCGGCCCGAACTCCTGATAGAAAATCCTTGGACTGGAATTCGACCGCGGATACGTTCACCGAAATCGGTACAACCCCGAGCCCCAAATCGTTCCACTCTCGGGCTTGTCTGCATGCTTCTAATAATACCCATTGTCCGATACGTAGTATGGAACCGCACTCTTCGGCGATCGGCACGAAGGTCGCCGGAAGCAGCATTCCCCGCGCGGGATGTTGCCAGCGGATCAGCGCTTCCATCCCCGCGACCTGACCTGTCTGTAGATTGATCTTGGGTTGGTAGTACAGCAAAAACTCGTTACGCCCGAGTGCCGAGCGCAAATCCGCTTCCAACAACCGTCTCTTTGCCAGTCGCGTGGTCATGTCTTTTCGGAACGACTGATAGCTATTGCGACCATGTTGCTTGGCTTCGTACATGGCAACGTCAGCCTGACTTACCAAACTTTCCGCATCCTGCCCATCGGCGGGATAGGTGCTACCCCCAATGCTGACGTTAATGTCCAGACTTTTGTTATCGATAATATGCGGTGACGCTATCGCTCTTAAAATTTTTCGCGCAGTGATCGCTGCGTCTTCGGCGTGCTCCACTTGAGAAAGTAGAATCAGAAATTCGTCTCCGCCCAGACGGCTTACCGTGTCCGTCCGCCGGATACAAGCCGTCAATCGGCCAGCGACCGACCGAAGCAGGTTGTCCCCGACGGCGTGGCCCAGTGTGTCGTTGATTCGCTTGAATTGATCTACATCGACAAACAGCACCGCTAGTTGCTTGTTCTGACGTTCTGCCAGTGAAATCGCTTGCGACAAGCGGTCGTCGAACAGCGTTCGGTTCGGCAATTGTGTCAGGACGTCATGTTGGGCCACACGCGACATTTCGAGCGAAGCGGCCCGGGCCGTGCTCACGTCGCGGAAAGAAATTACCGCCCCAATTGTCTCCCCATCCTGGTCATGGATAATCGCTACTCGGTTTTCAATTCCAAATTCCAAGCCGTCTCGTCGAATCAGCGTGCAATTTGTACATTTGGTCGTAGCCATCGCGCTTTTATCTCCTTGCGTGACAATTACTACGACATTGGGAAGGACTACGCCGCTAACACTATCGACGAGTCTGAGCACGTCCGCAACTGGACGTCCCAGTGCCTCCTCTCGAAACCATCCGCTCATCCTTTCTGCGAATCTATTTAGATAGGTGACGTTGCCACATAAGTCCGTGCGCACGACCCCCTCCCCAATCGAGTCGAGCGTAATGGTCGCGAGTGCATTTTCTCGGCTGACTGCCTCGGCCGCCCAGCGGTCCATTACCGTGCGCACCGTCCGCCTTAAACGGTAGCCATCGGCTTGCTCCTTGAGCAGGTAATCTTGGGCGCCACGCTGTACCGCTTGCCTAGCCTCTCCTTCTGTATCAGCATCACTCAAGATCAAAATTGGCACACCAGGCGCGGCCTGAAAAAGCTTATCGAACGTCTCGACACCTTTGCTATCCGGCAGGTTCAGATCAAGCACTGCCGCCCCCACCCCTCCGTCGCACAGTCGCTCAATCCCACGAGAAAGTTCGGTGACCCACTCCACCTCGAACCGCTCTTCCGTTACGGAACCTAGTTCGCCCAAAACTCTTGCTGCCGCATCCGCGTCAGACGCGACCAGCAGGACACAGTCGTGGCCCTTCTTATTCTTATTCGATGCCGTAAGTTGGCTCCTTTGGCTTGTGATCTGGCGCGACAGCGTGCTGTGCGATCTAGCTCCTAGGCTATCTTCGCTACTTTCGCCAACTTCGTTGTCGCGACTAGCTTGGCGGCATCCGAAGCCATGAAGCGCAGCATCTGCTGCTTCAGTTGCGCGTCCACCTCGTCCGCGATCGTCACAACCGCGGGAAGTACCGTATCGAACTCCAAATGGCTCTGGCTTTTGTGCAATGTCGTAAAAATGCTCACCTGGAGCAACCGAGATTCCTCCACCGCCATGGCCACCGTGTAGCCCTGTTGGGCGCGTAAATCTCCGTGGTGAGCCGCCGCCTGAGAAATCGGAGCCTTGGTTTCGTCCTCCAAACGTAACCGCACAATGACATCACGTAAAAGCTGAGGAAGATGGCCCGTACGGTCTTCAAAACTCAAAGGGATAGCAGTCAACTCCGGCTCCTTATCGACTCGCATGAGCCATTCCCGAATTACGACATCGAGGTCGCGCTCGAGAATATCTGCGACACTCTCAATAATGACGGCGCCGGCACTCCCGCCGGCCACGTGCGCAGGGTTTGTAGACTTAGCCATGAGATCTCCTTGTATTCACAATCTGGTTCACCCGCAGTGCTTAATTTAACAATTGCGAGAGGACATCTCTGTTCAAGAGTGATCACTCCCACCAGAGCAATGGGATGCACTCCGGAAAAAGAGGATATAAGGATCACATCGAATCAATGCGGAAATTTGAACGCCTGATGGAGGCAGAGGCCAACCACTCTCGCAACGCGCCTGCTGAACTTGAAGCACTATTATAGTTTTGCTTTTGCCGAGTGAAAAATCTAGACAGCTTGCACAGGTGTAACCAAAGGCGAGCCACAGGCAAGCCAAAGAGTTTTCGCGAGTTGGCGCACAAAATGAAAGAGGGCTAAGTCTTCCGCGTATTCACAACCCATGAAGGGAGAATTATGACGGTCGTAAAAGCATCCAAGAAACTCATCCAATTCGATCCCAAGACCTTCCTTTCGACCATCAACGGCGGCAGGAAGATCGTGGCTTTTCTCAAAAAGCAGACGATATTTGCTCAGGGTGACCCGTCCGATACGGTTTTTTATATTCAGAAAAGAAAGGTAAAACTTGCCGTTGTGTCGAAGATTGGAAAGGAAGCCACTAGAACCTCGTTTTCCGAAAAGAGGAAGTCTACTCTCTCACCGACGCACCATTCGTCCGCGGCCATTCCACGACGGCGGCACCGTGTCGGATGGCGGGGTTTGTCTCAGTGGAAGACGCCCAACATATAGGCCACGAGGAGGATCAACAATATGGTTCCCAGTCCTATGCCCGCACCGCCACCATAACCCCAGCGGCTATGGCCGTAGTACCCTCCACCACTCCCTAAAACCAACACCAAAATGATAATCAGTATCAACATGTGGATATTCCTTTCCTCTGAACGTTAAACCGGAAATAGCAGCGCTGAGGAAGTCATTACTTTCTACCCGATAGGCGGAGCACGGATGAGCGCAACTGCACTGCGCTCGGTTACTTCTCAAACACCTTTTCAATCTGGCCCACTTTTTTTTGAACTTTGCCCGCGAGCTTTTCGTTTTGGCCTTCGGCTGTCAGATTGGGGTTATTGGTGACCTGGCCCGCCTTTTCTTTGACGGTGCCCTTCGCCTCATGAATATTGCCTTCTATTTCGTCCTTCGTGCTCTGGTTCATTTGGTTTCTCCTTGTCGCTTTTGACGTAATGTAGATTTCAGCAGCGAACTGCTGTTAAGACACCTCAATATTGGTCGATCGATGAGGACAGCCGATCCGAGGCCGCTGTTTTTACTAAACTCCAGTCCACCCTGCGGATCACTAATCTCACGAATTACCTCAAATCAATTCAGAAGAAATAGTCTCGCGAGCCCCGTCCGGGCCGCACTTTAGTCTCCGCGCGGTCAAAATGCCCTGTGATGACGGAGAACTTCGCATACTTGTCTCGACGTGAAACGACCTCCCACGAGTCCCGGATACACCCGGAGTGAGCCCCCTGCGGCCCGCGAGTTTCTCGAAGTGGCTTGGGCACCAGCCCCTCCAATCCCGCTCAACTCCCAGTCGAAAAGGCGGCGAGCCTCACAGATGTCTTGCAGAACCTGCAGCTGCGGTTGCCAACTGCTGATCTGCCTCCGAGCGCTGGTTCTTCGTTTTAGCCGGCGCGAAGTCGAGGACCACGCGTGACGGCACATCGCCGTGCTCAAGTCGGGCGAAGATCTGGTTGATTGAAGATAGGGGTTGTAGCTCGATATCGGCTTTGACCTTGCCTCCGACAGCGAAGGCGAGGGCCTCGGCCATATCCTGGCGCGTGCCGACGAACGAACCGCGAATGGTTATGCAGTTCGCCACCACTTCGAAGAGCGGAACTGGGAATTCACCGGGCGGCAGCCCGACTAACACGCAAGTGCCAAGCTTCCGGGTCATGCCAACGCCTTGCTTGAATGCGATCAGCGAAGGCGCCGTAATCAGAACACCATGAGCTCCGCCGCCGGTCGCTTTCTTGACGGCGGCTGCCGGATCTCCAGTCTTGGCATTGATCCCGAAATCGGCACCAAGGCGCGTGGCGTGGGCCAGCTTGCCATCGTCGATGTCGATTGCGCAGACGAGTAGTCCCATGGCCTTCGCATATTGGATGGCCAGGTGACCCAGTCCGCCAGCGCCAGAGATAGCGATCCATTCGCCGGGCCGTGCCTCGGTCTGCTTAATCCCTTTGTAGGTTGTGATCCCAGCGCACACCAATGGCGCGGCTTCCACCGCCGTAAGACCCGCGGGCACATGGGCAACGTAATTTGGGTCGGCGATGATGTATTCGGCAAAGCCGCCGTTCTTGGTGTACCCGCCGAACTGAGCCTGAGCGCATACTGTCTCCCAGCCTCTTAGGCAGCACTCGCAGTGACCGCACGCCGAGTAGAGCCACGGCACCCCGACTCGGTCGCCCTCCTTTACAATTGTCACGCCCGATCCAACGGCAGCAACCACACCAATGGCCTCATGGCCAGGGATGAACGGGAGCGTGGGCTTCACCGGCCAGTCGCCGTGGGCCGCATGGAGATCGGTGTGGCATACGCCACAGGCCTCGGTTTTGACCAGGATTTGGCCTGCTCCGGGAGAGGGAACGTCCCATTCCAGAAGGGATAAAGGTTTTCTGAATTGCTCAACCACAGCTGCGTGCATCTTGAGCGCCATGTTTAACTCCGCTTTATTCTTTGCCCGAGTAGGAAATTCGAGCTTATCAACGGCCCCTGTCGTTTTTCTGAGCAACAGTGATCAGTCTCGGGTCCCAGTCGCCTGTATTTCCGAAAAGAGGGTGTATGGATCACAATGAGTCAACGCGAAACTTCGAACAGCTGATGCTGAAAGCGGCCGACCACGCGCAGGACACGGCAAACGAACTTGAGACTCCGGTTCTGCACTTGCCTGAGAAATCCCGACAGCTCGCCCAGTTGCAGGCGAAGGCAAGTCACAAACATGCCAAGGAATTTCGCGAGTTAGCGCAGAGAGTTAATGAGAGTTAGGGTCTCGCCATTTGCCCATATCCACATACGCAGCGCGTCGTCATTCTTGTCAGATTCCAGACTGCCGCTTCTACTTCATTCCTAGATCCGTCAGGATCTTGGGATTGTTCTCTCCCGATGCGATGATTTGGTGGCACGCGGAGCAGTCATTGGTAATGGTCTGGCCGTCGGCACTGGTATGACTGCCGTCATGGCAGCGGAAGCAGCCTGGCGAATCCACGTGGCCAAGGTTATTCGGGCGCGTTCCCCAGCTGACTCGCATGTCGGGGAAGATATTGCGGAGATAGATCGCCGCCACCTCTTCGCCCGATTGCTGCACCGATGCGTGCTGCGCCCGATCAATCTCCGGGTAATTCGTTCGATAGAAATCCGTGAGTGCGTCAGTAATGCGCTGATGCGCTGCATCGCGGGTGGGATAATCCACCTTGAGAAGTTCGACAGCCTTTTTCTTGATGTAAGGAAGCACTGGGCTAATACGCCCGAGAGACATTTGCTTGTCCACAGCGGTTTCGGGCATCTCGGAGGCATGCGCGGGTCGGTTGTGGCAATCCAGACAATCCATCACGCGATGTTCTCCCTGGTCCAGCTGCTTTTGAGTTGGCTTGGCATCACTGGAAATGAATTCGGTGGTCTTTCCTTTATCGTCGGTGTAATACACGGCCGGGATCGTCTGCCGCTGCAAGTCAGTTGAAACGTAGCGGATGCGGGCCGCGTCGGCGAGATGGTGCCCGTGGATTCCGCTCGCTCCCTGCCCATTGCTTCCTCCCACGTTCAGCATTACAACGTCTGTTTGCGGCGTGTTTTTCTCGTCGTCCGTATAGCTGGTGCGAACCAGCAATTTATCGCCCGCAAAACGGCCGGGCCAGTGACATTGTTCGCAGGTTTGGCTGGCTGGACGGAGGTCCTTTACGGGGGAAGGAATGGGGCGCGGAAAGGTGTGGAACGTTACCATGACAACCTGCCGCAGGCCTGTAACTTTTGCTCGCACAAACCATGGCAACCCAGGGCCAATGTGGCAGTCCACACAAGCTACGTGCGCGTGCGGGGAAACGTGGTAGGCGGTATTCTCGGGAAGCATAACGTGACAGGTCGTTCCGCAGAAATTCGACGAATCCAGGTACTCCACTCCGCGGTACGATGCGGTTCCAATGATGAGAAGATTGATCCCGGTGGCCACGACTACCCACTCCAAAGTGCGCCGCACCACGGACAGCCGGAAGTCAATGGCAGGGAAAACCGCCGGCAGTTGCCCACTTCCGCGCAGGCTTCGACGTCTGAGCCAGATGCCGAGTGGAATCAGCAGGAGGCCCAGTACGAAAACGGCGGGGAGGGTGAGAAAGACCAGGATGCCGATGTAGGGATGCGGCGGCCCCGGCAGGAAGATCTCATAGAACCAGAAGGCGATCGTGGTAAGCGCCGTGCTGGTAGTGATCACGGCTCCCGTGAGCGTGATAGGATTCTGGCCCAGAAAATAGATCGGCTGCGCCGAGTCTCGGATTCGTTCTCGCAGATTCATTGGAAACAGCCACCCTCCTTCCTTGTAGCGTCTATACGGTTCTGCGATGACACTCTCGGCTTCGTAGTGGATCTTTTTCGGCCGCCCTGAACCACGACTACTTCTTGAACGTCCGGATATAGGCCACCAGTCCCTTAATATCCTCCGGCTTCAGAGATGCCCCATACTTGGGCATTTTGTTTTTGCCGTTCGTAATGATAGCGGCGAGCTCCGCGTCTGACATTCCCTGCACGTCGGCCGTTGTGAAATCGTGGGCGCCCATTTTCTTTCCCGTCGCCGAACCGGTTCCGTCCGCGCCATGGCACGCAGCACATTTCGACTTGTAAAGCGCATCCGACGCGTTCTGCGCGTGCGCCGACAACGAAAGAACAAACACGGTGGCGATAGCTGTCACTGTGGCGAAGACTTGCATCTTGATTGTTTTCATATTCAAACTCCAGTCGATTGGGTTCTCAATTTAGGTCCAACAACTCTGAATCGTGCTTCACGTTGGGTCGCTGTGGCCGCCCCTGCACCTCTTAGAAAAGCAGAATATTCAGAATGCGTAACGCAAGGACTCGGTCAGTGAGTTGGCGTGAAAATAGCGTGGCGCTGTCGGGCCGACAAACGAACCTTCACCGTACTGGTAATAATTCCAGCCCATGTTGAAGGCCAGCTTGTGGCCAATATCCACACTCAGGTTCGCCACCGGTTGCTGGTACTTGTATTGCACTGTGCCGAGAGGCTGCAGAATGTTGAACTGCGGCACGCTGCCGTCAACGTTACTGATGCTGTAGCCGACATTGGCCAGCACTCGCTTCGCAGGTTTGAACCTGACCGTGGCCATTCCGAAATTTGTGTGGTTGGTGTAATAAGAGTTGGCCATCAGGTTATTCGCCGGATCGTTGCCTGCACAATTATTGTTAGCGGCATTGGCCACGAACGGAAGGATCACCCCGGCTGGC
>Ga0209330_1000390_pt1 | contig 19387 bp, 14 predicted proteins | sample JacPinW_OM2H0_O3_FD_187969 | JGI IMG/M metagenome (GOLD analysis project Ga0209330, IMG submission 187969) | Forest soil microbial communities from Algoma, Ontario, Canada - Jack Pine, Ontario site 1_JW_OM2H0_O3 (SPAdes) (version 2) | ecosystem: Environmental > Terrestrial > Soil > Boreal...
AACGAAGCAAATGATGGCTTCGCCTTTGATTTCGTCGGGGCGCGCGACTACGGCGGCTTCAGCAACCGCGGGGTGGCTTACCAAGACGCTTTCGATTTCCATCGAGCTTAGGCGATGGCCGGCGACTTTGATGACGTCGTCGACGCGGCCGAGAACCCAGATGTAACCGTCCTTGTCGCATTGCGCGGCGTCACCTGCGAAATAGACGCCGGGGATTCGCTCCCAATACTCGCGCTTGTAACGTTCGTCATCGCCATAGATCGTGCGAAGCATGGAGGGCCACGGCTTCTGGATTGTGAGGTAGCCGGTGTCACCCGGGCCGACGGGCTCGCCTTTCATGTTCACAACACGGGCGGCGATGCCGGGCAGCGGCAAGGTGGCGGAGCCGGGTTTTGTGGGTGTCGCGCCGGGCAGGGGAGAAATGAGGATCGAGCCGGTCTCGGTCTGCCACCAGGTGTCCACGATGGGGCAGCGGTTTTTGCCGATGGCTTCGAAATACCATTTCCATGCAGCGGGATTGATAGGCTCGCCGACGGTTCCGAGGACGCGAAGGCTCGACAGGTCATACGGTTTAATCCAGTCCGTACCCCAGGCCATGAAAGCGCGGATTGCGGTGGCCGAACTGTAGAAGATGGATACTTTGTAACGGTCGATGATTTCCCAGAAGCGGTCTTTGCGCGGGAAGTCAGGAGCGCCTTCGTACATCACGATGGTTGCGCCGTTTGAGAGCGGGCCGTAAACGATGTAGCTGTGGCCGGTGACCCAGCCGATATCGGCGGTGCACCAGTAGATGTCTTCGTCGCGCAGATCGAAAACCAGCTTCGTGCTCCACATACATTGCAGCAGGTAGCCGGCGGAAGTGTGAAGGACCCCCTTAGGTTTTCCCGTGGTGCCGCTGGTATAGAGGATATACAGCGGGTGTTCGGAATCAAGCTCGATGGCGGGAAAATCCTTCGAGGCTTTTTCTTCGAGGTCGTGCCACCAGAGATCGCGGCCATCTTTCCAGCCTACTTCTTCTTTCGTGCGTTGAACGACGATGGATTTTTCGACGGTGGGACACTTTTCCAAGGCCGCGTCGGCAGTTTCTTTCAACGGAACGATTTTTCCGCGGCGATATCCGCCGTCCGCGGTGATGAGCAGCTTTGATTTGCAGTCCACGATGCGATCGGCGAGAGCGGTGGCGCTGAAACCACCGAAGACCACGGAATGCAGGGCGCCTATGCGCGCGCAACCCAGCATGGCGATGGGGAGTTCCGGGATCATGGGCATGTAAATCGTGACGCAATCGCCTGCTTTCACCCGGAGGGAAGACAGGACATTCGCGAACTTGCAGACACGCTCGTGCATTTCGGCATAGGTGAATTGAACGGTAGAGCCGTCTTCGGCTTCCCACATCAGCGCGGGCTTATTAGCGTTCTTTTCAAGATGGCGATCGAGGCAGTTGTAGGAGACGTTGAGCTTACCGTCCGCAAACCATTTCGCGTGAGGCAGGTTCCACTCGAGAACTTTTGTAGGAGCTTTGAACCAGTCGATCATTTTGGCTTGCTCGCCCCAAAATTCCTCGGGGTTGGCCACGGCCTTCTGATACATTTCCCGATAGTCTTTGAGCGATTTGACGTGAGCTTTCTTGCTGAACTCCTCCGGCGGAGGAATGGGCTTCTCTTCAAGGACGTGCGGGTCGAATTCCAGCATGACTCCTCCGGTGGCCGGGCGCACGCCGAAAGCCTGCCGCGGCCGGTGGCAGGAACTGCTAAGGACCGCTCGCCCGTCCCTACGTTATTCAAGAGCGGCGGTTTGGTCAAGAACGAGGATTGGGTGAGTAGGGATTGCGTGGAAGTCAAACAGATGCGAATTTTGGGGAACTTTTCGGCCGGCGCGCGGGAATATGTAACGAGAGTCAGGCCAAGCCGTCAAATTACATAAGATGAAGGGCGAAGCGGAATTGATAGGTGACAGCCTGTTGCTCCGGCGGATGATAGCCGGCGATGAGGAGGCATTTACGGTCCTTTATCGCCGCAGACACCCGTCCATATACCGTTTTGCTTTGCATATGAGCGGGAACGTAGCGGTGGCGGAAGACGTGACGCAAGAGGTTTTCATGACGCTGATCCGAGACGCCAAAAGATTCGATCCGGAGCGCGGCACTCTTGGCGGCTTCCTTTTCGGGATTGCGCGGAATCATTTGCGGAGACGTTGGGAGCAGGAGCGGCATTCGCTTCCGCTTCCGGCGGATGCGGACGAACTCGATTCGCTATTATCGGCGTCTGCCGGCCCGGGGAAAAACGGACTTTCAAACGGCAACGGTAACGGGCGCGGGCCATTTTTGCTGAGCCGAGACGAATATACGTCGCTGGAAACGGTTGGACGGGTTCGGCACGCGGTCGCGACGCTGCCGGCGAATTACAGGGAAGTGGTGATCCTGTGCGAGCTGGAAGAAATGAGTTACGAAGATGCAGCGTCGGCGTTGGATTGTCCGGTAGGTACGGTGAGATCGCGCCTGCATCGCGCGCGTGCGCTGTTGGTTGAGAAGTTGCACGACAGCCAACCGGTTCGCCGGGCGTCGGCGGTGGGTGAATGAAAGAAGAGGCGGATTTTATGGATTGCGTCGAATTCAAAGAGATTTATCACGATTTGGACCGGCCAGGGACTGAGGCGTTCCGGTTTCGGGAACGCGCTCTGGCGCACGCGGAATCTTGTGCCTGCTGCGGTTCACTGCTTACCGATGGTGAAGCGCTGGATTTTGCGTTGGGCAATTTGTCACAGCACAATGCCGGGCGCGAGGCGCCGCCGAGAGTTGAAGCAGCGCTATTGCGTGAATTCCAGGCCTTGAAGGCCGCAAGATCAAGGCGAAGGGTTCGCGAGCAGATTGCGTCCCTTGGCGTTGCGGCTGCGATTCTTCTCGCAATAGGCCTGGGTGTGCAGCACCGGATTACGTCGCGGGCCAGCGTCGGGGTGGAGAGCGCAAAGCTGATGCCAGATTCTTCCGCCGTTCCAGCCGAGAATGGCGCGGCTACAAGTCAGCAGGACGAGGACGAATATGCAGCAGAGTTCGTTCCGGTGCCGTACGCGGATGATCCTGCGGCGCTGGAGGGTGGGGCGATTGTGCGAGTGACGCTGCCGCGCTCGGCTCTGCCGTCTTTTGGGTTGCCGATTACGGAAAGCGACGGCTCGGACTCAGTTTTTGCGGATCTGGTGGTAAGCGAAGACGGGACTCCGCAGGCTATCCGACTGGTGTCGGATGCAGATCCGAACCTTAATTTTTGAGAGTGAGAAAAAACACTTGGAGGAAATTCGAATGAAAGCCAGGAACTGGTTTCTCAGTATCGGCGCGATGGCAGTGTTGTTTTTGACTGTAAGCGTCAGCGCCTGGGCCCAGTCTGCCGAGCCAACAGAGCCTGCTACGCCCCCGCCACATCATGGGGGAGCAATGTTCGAGCGAATGGGGCCGGGGCCCGACGGAATGGGGTTTGTTGGATTCGAGGTCGGGCTAAATGGCAAGACGGTCACTGGAACACCTTTTACGGCGAGTTTTTCGACGCAAACCACGGAAACGCTGACCGATGGAAATAAGATCGAGCGCAACACGACGGGCACGGTCGCGCGCGATTCCGCAGGGCGCACTCGACGCGATATGACCCTTGCGGCTATCGGCCCGTGGGCAGCTTCGGGCAAGACTCCGCCGCAGGTGTCGTTCATCAATGATCCAGTGGCGGGAACGCGTTACGTTCTCGAAGCGAACACAAAAACGGCACACAAGATGTCCGGTCGTAACCGCGGTCCCGATGCTGCGCGTTCGGCCGGCATGGCTGCGAAATTTCAGAAGAATACGACGACCGAGTCGTTGGGCACGCAAACGATCAACGGGGTTTCGGCCCAGGGTACGCGCACCACACGCACGATTCCTGCGGGTGAAATGGGCAACGAGAAGCCTATCGCTATCGTCAAGGAAACTTGGTATTCGCCTGAGTTGCAAATTACAGTCATGACCAAGCGCACCGATCCGCGGACGGGCGAGACAGTTTCGCAGTTGACGAATATTCAGAAGCAAGAACCGGCGGCCACGCTTTTCCAGGTGCCGTCCGATTACTCGGTAAAGGAGGGCCGTGGCCCGCGCGGCACGAACGCAGGCCCCGCTCCGGCGCCGAGCGAGCAATAAAGGTTTCAACCACCCCGTAGAATAGGTTGAACTTGCGGGCGGATCACCCCACCACGCTCCGCCCGCAAGCCTACCCCTGAATTTTTCGGTGTCGGCACCAAACTCCAGAATTTTTGTCAGGATTTAGCGAGAGCGCGATCAAGAAGTTCGACGACGTGCAAGACTTCCTGACCAGTGTCGTGAATCGCGACGCCTGCGCGTAGTTGCAGGATGCAACCGGGATTCGCAGTGAGGATGGCCTGTGCCTTGGTCTCTTTGGCGTGATTCATTTTGTCCGCCAGAAGGTCGAGCGCGGCTCTCGGTTGCGTCACGTTGTAAACGCCGGCTGAGCCGCAGCAGAGATCGGAGAGCGCCATTTCCACCAGTTCGACGGAGGGAATTGCGCGGATCAACTTTCGCGGAGCCTCGCGAATTTTCTGGCCGTGAACGAGATGGCAGGAATCCTGGTAGGTTACACGCATGGGCAGGGGACGCATGGGAGCTACGAGGCCAAGCTCAGCCAAGAATTCAGAAACGTCGCGGACTTTCGAAGAGAATTTCTCCGCGCTATCGCGATCGGCGCCAGCTTCCGGGAATAAGAGGGAATATTCCTTCAGCGTGGAGCCGCATCCGGCGGCGTTCGTAATGATGGCGTCGAACTCGTCCGGGTGAAATGCACGGAAGTTTGCATGCGCCAGATCGCGCGCGACATCACGCACGCCGGCGTGTGCCGCGAGCGCGCCGCAGCAAAGCTGCTCTGCAGGGACGACCACTTCGCATCCGTTAGCTTGCAGCACGCGGATGGTGGCGCGATTTAGCTCGCTGAAGCTGACCTGGGCAACACATCCGGCGAAAAAAGCCACACGTGCGCGCTGCTGTCCGTGCGCGGGAAAAGTCTTGCCAAGATCAGTGAAAAAGAAATCCGAGTCGATCTTTGGCATTAGCCTGTCTTGGTCCTGCAAACCCAGCACCTTCAGAATACCCGTTGCACGGGCGACCGAAGCGAGGCCGGAGCGTTGATAAAAACGGAGTAGACGCGCAGCGGTGGAAATCCTTCGCGGGTACGGAAGAAGCCGCCGATAAACAAAATTGCGAAGAACGCGCGAAGTAAAAGGCCTCTTGTACTTCTGTTCGATCTGCGCGCGAGCCAGCTCGAGAACTTTCCCGTATTCGACGCCCGAGGGGCAGACGGTTTCGCAGTTGCGGCAATTCAGGCAACGATCGATGTGAGTGACGAAAGTTTCGCCGATCTCGAGCCGCCCCTGATCCACGAGCGCCATTTGGCGAATACGACCGCGCGGCGAATCGGCTTCGCGTCCCCACAGGCGATAGGTTGGACAATTATTCGAACATAAGCCGCAATGCACGCATCGCGAATAATCTTCGTATTCGGGCTTGTCTGTGGCTGAGAAGCCGCTGAGAGTGAGCGCGAATTCGCGCTGGGCGTCTTCGTGAGATTGGGGAAGATTGTCCGCCATTGCTTCAAATCCCTCCCACGAATCGGCCGGGGCTTAAAACGCCGCGAGGGTCGAAAACTGATTTTAGTTTTTTCATTTCAGCAAAGTCAGCGCGACCGGGTCCCCAAACTTTTAGGACGTCCTTCCACTCGGTGGGGCACCAGGGAATCGAGCCTTGGCCGCCAAGCGCGGCGCAGGCGTCCAAAATCTGGTTGGATGCCTGCGCGGATTGACGCTTCGTTTCTTCGTTGCGTTCCGTCGGAAGCATAGCGAAATAAATCACGCCGACACCTCGGGCCATCGCGACCCAAGGCAGATGGTTTGTTTCGGCAGCCCGCGCGGCAGCCGTGAGGACTTCGGCCATCTTGGTTGGAAGGACGCTTATTTTAAGGATTGTGGCGGCCGGGGACGAAGATAACGCAATTGGAATGAATTCGCGTTTGCGCGCGAAGGCGGGACCGATTTGTGGGCCGTCGAGGATAGTTACATCAACGGCCCCGCATTCTTCCGCCAATTTGCGAAGATCGGTTTCGTAGCGTTTTAGCGCATTTTCATTACCGGAGAAGCCCATGGTGAAACTCCAACGCGATCCGGAAATCAGATTTTCCGGCGTAGGATTCGGTTCGATTCGCGCCGCTGCTTCGCTGGAAAAAAGATCGGCGACGCCGGGGCTGAAAACTTCCACGGTCATGGGAGCGAGCGGGGACTGCGAAACGCGATTCCTCATTCCGCAGGCGCGCTCGACAGTCTGAAAGTTCGCAACGAACGCGCGGCTGGCCGCGGGCATGGGAAACGTTTTGAAATTTATACGCGTAACAACGCCGAGCGTTCCCAGTGCGCCGATCATTAATTTGTGAATGTCGTATCCCGTGACATTTTTCACCACGCGGCCGCCGCTCTTCGCGACTACGCCTTCGCCTGTGACGAACTCCATGCCGAGGAGGTAATCGCGCGCGGTGCCGTAGAGTTGGCGCAGAGGACTGTCGACACCCGAGGCGATGGTTCCTCCGATGGTGGTTTGAGATTGATAAGGCGCGCCGAGCGGCAGGAATTGACGGTGCTCTGCGAGAATTCCGCCGAGTTTGTGCAAGGGGATTCCCGCTTCGACACTGAGAGTCAAATCGCCGGGATCATAGGCAACGACGCGATCAAGGCGAGTCATGTCCAGCGCGATGTCGTACTGGCGCGGCGGCAAGCCCATTTCGAGTTTTGTGCGGGCGCCAGTCGCGATGACGGCGAGTTGTTCGTTTACCGCGAATTTCACGACGTCAGCAATTTCCGCAGTGGATTGCGGACGCACGGCTGCAGAAGGCTTTTTATTGTTGACTGCAAATGCGGCAAGATGGGCGGGGTCGGTGATGACGTGTTGCGGACCGACGATGTCCGCCAGTCGGGATCCAACGGTTGCACCCGCCGTACTCATGCGCGCGAAGCACCCGCAACTGGCAACGGCCGTACGTGAATTTCTCCGCAGCCTTTCGTGGTGGGGAAAATTTTGCCGGGATTCAAAAGGCCCGCGGGATTGAAGGCGTCGCGAATGCGGCGCATCAAATTCAAATCATCCTCGGTGAAGAGAAGCGGCATCAGGCGGTCTTTTTCCATGCCGACTCCGTGTTCTCCGGTGATGGACCCGCCCATTTCGATGCAGAAGCCGATGATTTCGTCGGCGGAGGCGACTGCGCGGCGAAATTGTTCTTCTTCGCGGGCGTCGAAAAGAATTATGGGGTGGAGGTTGCCGTCGCCGGCGTGAAAAATGTTGCCGATTTCGAATCCATATTTTGTGCCGATCTCGGTGATGCGGCGCAAAGTGGCAGGCAGTTTCGTTCGCGGGATCACGCCATCCTGCACGTAGTAGGTTGGGGAGAGGCGGCCGACGGCGCCAAAGGCGTTTTTGCGACCCTTCCAGAGGAGGGCGCGTTCGCTCTCGTCTCGCGCGACGCGGACCTCGCGGGCACGGTGAACGCGGCAAACATCCGCGATATCTTCGGCTTGCTGCTCGACAGCTTCGCGAAGGCCGTCCACCTCGAGGAGAAGGACAGCAGCGCAATCGACCGGAAATCCCGCGTGGACGTAGGCTTCGACGGCGCGAATGGTCCAGCCATCGAGCATCTCGCACGCTGCGGGAGTGATTCCGCGCGCGGTGATATCGACGACAGTTTCGGTGGCGTCGTCCACGGTATCGAAAATGGCGAGGAGGGTTTTCACCGCTTCCGGGTTTCGCGTAAGCTTCACAGTAATTTCTGTGACCAGTGCAAGCGTTCCTTCGGAGCCGACGAAGAGGCCGTCAAGGTCGTAGCCGGGGGAATCGAGCGCGGGGCTACCCAGGCGGACGACTTCGCCAGTGGGAAGAACAACCTCGAGCGAGAGCACGTGGTTCGTGGTCACGCCGTACGCAAGAGTATGCGGGCCACCTGAATTTTCGGATACGTTGCCGCCGATGGTGCTGGCGCGTTGGCTGGAAGGATCGGGAGCGAAATGCAGACCGAGGTGAGCGACGGCTACGCTGACGTCTGCATTCACAACTCCCGGCTGCACGGTGGCGCGCTGATTTTCGGCGTCGATTGCGAGGATGCGATTCATGCGCGAAAAAACTATGAGGATGCCGCCTTGGCGCGCGAGCGCTCCGCCGGAAAGGCCAGTGCCGGCTCCGCGTCCCACGATTGGAGTTTGATGGCGGTTCGCGATCTGGACGATGCCGACGACATCCTTCGTGTTCCGAGGGAAGACAACGCAATTTGGGCGGGCGAGTTCCACCGAGCCGTCGTATTCATAGAGCAATAATTCTTCCGGGCGATGCAGGACGGAGTCGGCTCCCAAGAGTTTTTTCAGGTCGTCGATGACGTGGAAGTCCATGTTTTTACGCGATGAAATGAGTTGCGAGTTGTTCACGGCCACTATAGACGGATGCGTCGGTGGACGTCAACGTGACGACCGTGTGGAGGGTTCGATACGCTTGACGAGATCTCGAAGGCTCGACACGTCGGGCGCGGGATCTCGCCGAGATTTCCAGTCGCAGTAGAATCATCCGGGTCCGGGGTGCATCCAAGACGGAAACGAGGTACAAGGATAGTCATGGCGAGCTCAAATGTTTCTTCAACTGCAAAAATCGTGCGTTTTCATGAATGCGGCGGGCCGGAAGTTTTGAAACTGGAAGAGGGTCCGACGCCGGAACCGGGGCAGGGTGAGGTACGGCTGCGCGTCCAGGCGATTGGGTTGAACCGCGCTGAGGTGCTTTTCCGGCAGGGCAAGTACGTTGTGCGGTCGCATCCGCCATGCACGCTTGGCTATGAAGCGGCGGGGGTGGTGGAGGCAGTAGGCGATGGCGTCGACAAAAAATTGCTAGGCAAGCGATTCAGCACGGTTCCTGCTTTCGCTGCGGACAAGTATGGGGTCTACGGCGAAGTGGCCATCGTTCCGGCGTACTCGCTGGCGGCCTATCCGGAGAAGTTATCGCCGGAGCAAGGGACTTCGATCTGGATGCAGTATCTGACGGCGTATGGCGCGTTGGTGCAACTGGGGAAGATCACACGAAGCGACTTTGTGTTGATTACAGCGGCGAGCAGCAGCGTGGGGATCGCGGCGATTGAGATTGCGAAAGCACAGGGAGCGGTGAGCATCGCGACTACGCGCACTTCGAAGAAAAAGGCGGAGCTATTATCATTGGGAGCGGATCATGTGATTGCCACTCAAGAAGAGGATCTCGTGAAGAGGGTAGCTGAGATCACTTCCGGAAAGGGTGCAAGAGTTGTGTTCGATCCTATCGGGGGGAAGGGCGTGCAGTTGCTCTGCCAGGCAGCCGCGCAGTACGGAACGATCTACGAATACGGCAGCCTGGCGATGGAGCTGACTCCGTTTCCGCTGCTGATAACTCTTCCGAAGGGGCTGTCGATGCGAGGGTACTCGATATTCGAAGTTGTCGGCGTGCCGGAACTGCGGGCGCACGCGGAAAAATACGTTTTCCAGCATCTGGAGAAGGGCGACTTCAAGCCGCGCATCGCCAAGACGTTTCCGCTGAGCAAAATCGTTGAGGCGCACCGGTACATGGAATCGAACGAACATATTGGCAAGATTGTGGTCACGGTATAACGGGGATTCCGGCAGACTACAATTGATTGCCCACCTGCGCTGGGCGCTAGTCGGTGTATGCTACTCGTCCTGAACGACACGCTTTTGCGAGGTAGGAAATGGGCAAACCGGCGATTTTTTCCACGCGACAACTGTTCCAAGCGGCGCGCACGATTCTTGACGAACACTTTAATGTGGATTATTGGAGGGGTCCCGAACCTTCGCGAGCGGAACTGTTGAATCGCGTCGCGGACAAGGACGGGCTAATTTGTTTGCTAACGGAAAAAGTTGACGAGGAATTGCTTTCGGCGGCGCCGAAGTTGCGCATCGCCGCCACGGTTTCCGTCGGCTACGACCATATCGACGTACCGGCATGCACGAAGCATAAAGTTGTGGCCACGAACACGCCCGGGGTACTGGACGACACTACCGCTGATTTCGCGTGGACGCTGTTGATGGCGATCGCGCGGCGACTGGTCGAAGGTGATTCGTGGATGCGCTCCGGCGCTTGGAAGGGATGGGATATTGATCAGCTCATTGGCGGCGATGTTTGGGGCAAGACGCTGGGAGTAGTCGGCTTTGGGCGAATCGGCCGCGGGGTGGCGCGACGCGCGCAAGGGTTCCGCATGCGCGTGCTTTACAATGACGCGGTACGAGCGCCGGCGGACGTAGAGAAGGAATTGAACGCGGAATTCGTGGATCGCGATCGGCTGTTTCGCGAATCCGATTTTGTCAGCTTGCACGTTCCACTGCTGCCGGACACGCGGCACCTGATTTCGAAAGATAATCTGGAGAAGATGAAACGCACCGCATTTCTGGTCAACACTTCGCGGGGTCCGGTGGTGGACGAAGCGGCGCTCGCCGAAGCTCTCGAAAATAAAAAGATTGCGGGCGCAGCGTTGGACGTGTTTGAGCACGAACCCAGAGTTCATCCCGCGCTGCTCACGCGTAAGGACGTAATTCTGACGCCGCACATTGCAAGCGCTTCGCTCGATACGCGAACGAAAATGGCGGTGATGGCGGCGAACAACGTTGTCGCGCTATTCGAGGGAAAACGGCCGCCAGACGCGCTGAATGCAGATGCTTTGGGATTGAAATGACCAGATTTTTTGAATTGGAAGGCCAGGTCTTGTAAACATGTTTCGTATCGTTCGCTTCCATTTGCGGTTAAATCGCGAGATTCGTTCCAGCCGCGCAACTGCGCCCAAAAAACCGTGAAGCCGACGGCGAAGCACTTGTTTCTCGAAACACTTGCCGCAATTCAAATTCCCGCGGCTCTCGCGCGAAAACTCGATCGCGCGGGCTCTCTTGTGCACGCGGCGGGCGCGGCGATCGATCTTCGTGAATTTCGCGAGATTGTTGCCATTGCGTTCGGCAAGGCTTCGTTTGCGATGGCGGAAGCTTTGAGCGATGTTCTCGCGCCGGAATTTCAAGTGGATGGAATCGTGGTTGGGCCGACTACGCCGCCACGCACTCTGCCGGGATGGAAATCGTTTATCGGCGGACATCCACTACCGTCGGCGGAGAGTTTTGCGGCTGGCCGCGCGATTCTTGAACGGCTTGGGCGGTCCGACGAGCGCACGCTCATATTCTTTTTGATTTCCGGCGGCGGCTCGGCAATGGTGGAACAACCGCTCGACCGGAATATCACGCTAGAGGAATTCCAGAAGTTACACTTCGCGTTAGTTACCTGCGGCGCGCCCATAGAAGAAATCAACGTGATCCGGAAGCACCTATCCGCGACAAAAGGGGGACGGCTCGCCGTCGCGGCCCCCCGCTCAACGAGAATTACTTTTGCGATCAGTGACGTTCCCGCAGGAGAAGAATCAGCGCTAGCTTCGGGCCCAACACTGCCGGACCCGACGACGAGCGAGGATGCTGAGCGAATCGCGCGTCAATATGATCTGCTGCCGAAGTTACCATCGTCCGTTCGCGCCTGGTTCGAACGTCATGCGCTTGTCGAAACGCCCAAGCCAGGTGATTCGGTTTTTGCTCGCGCCCATTTCGAATTATTGCTCGGCGAGCACGATTTGACGCACGCCGGCCATCGCGCTTGCGAAGCGGAAGGGTTCCTCTCCCTCGCCGATAACTCTACGGATAATTGGCCGGTCGAAAAGGCTGCCGATCATTTGCTGGCGCTGCTCGACGCATTGAAGAAGGACAATCCAGGTAGGCGTGTCGCTCTGCTAGCCGGCGGGGAGGTGAGCAGTCCGGTGACGGGCGAAGGAGTGGGCGGGCGAAATTTGGCGTTCGTTCTGGCCTGCGTTCCGAAAATCGCGGGAAGAAAGATTACGGTTTTGAGCGCAGGAACAGATGGAATTGACGGAAACAGTCCGGCAGCCGGAGCAGTGGCGGATGGTGAAACACTCAATCGCTCGCGAGAAGCTGGCGCTGATCCCGCGGAATTTCATCGCCGCAGCGACGCCTACAATTTCTTCGATATTCTTGGAGATGCAATCGTCACAGGCCCCACTGGAAATAATCTGCGCGATTTGCGAATTCTTCTCGCGTATTGATTCTTTCCTAGGGCAGCCGCTATCCCGCAAACAATTTCCAGTGCGACCGCTCCACGGAAGGAAAGGGTTTGGAAGCTCGGCGTCTAAACCCGCACCCTTTGCAGAAAAGAAAAACGCAAAGGATGCGGCACTCGCAAAGTCGATCCGGGGGCGCAATTGAACGCTCGGTAATTATTTGTCAGTTGCTGCCTTGGGAGTGGCGAGCTGCGATTCAATCTTCGCCAGACGCGCGTTCATCTCCGCCATTTGCTGTTGCAGTTTCTTCAGCGCGTCCAGAGTGGAATCTTGGCCGCCGATAGGAGTCGTCGATGCCTGCGCTGCTGCATCCTGGGCACCCGGTGCAGGTGCAGCGGGGCCTGTGGCGGCTTTCTCCGGCCCTGGTGGTCTGTTGGAAACCTGCGATTTCAGCGCCGCGATCTGCGCCTTTACGAAAGATATGCTACCGAGCGGCAAATCGCCGCTCGCGAGCAAAGCCTCAAGCGGGGCAATAGCGTCCGGATCTCCGCGCCGGCCCAGCGCAAAGAGCGCTGCGAACTTAATGTCGAAATAGGGCTCTTTCACGTATGAAATGAGCGCTTGCGTAATTTCTTTATTTTTCTTGTCGAGAGAAGCGAGTGCGCTAATCGCTGCGCTGCGGCTGTCGAACGGCTTGCCCAGGCTGGCCCATTCCAAGAGGAGAGGAACTGCGCGGTCATCGCCTAAGTCTCCAAGTCCCTGAAGGCCGGCCTCACGAAGAATGTCGTCGGGCGAATCCGATTTGACGGCTGCCGTCAATACGTCGAACGCGTTCGAAGCTTTAATCTGCCCGAGAGAACGCAACGCCGCGGCGCGAACGCTGAAGGCTTTGTCGTTTGCGGCGATGCCGATGAGTTTTGTTCCTAGCGATGCATCGTCCTTAAACATGCCTAGTTGCTGCACTGCAACCTGTCGAACCCAGGGTTTTTCGTCGTTCAGTGCTCCGAAAACTTGCTTCTCAGCGTCCGGTCCGCCAATTTTGCCGAGCGTGCGCAGGGACTCCGAGCGAACTCCCCAAAAAGGATCATGCTGCGCTGCTTCACCCAGCGCAGGAACCACACCGGAATTATCCCGGATGCCGGGAGTAGCCAGCGTAGCCGCGGCTTCGGCACGGTCCGGCACAGTCTCTCCGTTCTTCAATTGATAAATCAGCGCTGCGGCGTCGCGCTTGAAATCCAAGGTTTTCAAAACTTTGTCGCCCTTATCGAAAAGGACCATGAGCGGAGCGCTGTCAGCCGGCAGGGTGAACGTTTCCTCAGCTTTGCTCACTTCAATCGGGTAGGTTTTGCGTCCGACCGACGTGGCAATTTCCACGTCCACGGGCATATCGAAAAGTCCGACCAGGCCTTCCACTTTTTGCGTTTGTTTGACGGTGAGTTTGATCTGATGCGCAGCATCGTCATACTGGTAACTCACGTTGTAATTCGGCGCGCCGGCGCGATAAATCCACTGCTGGAAAAACAGGTCGACATTCGTCCCGGTGGCCTGCTCGATGGATTTTTGCAGGTCGGCGGTAACGACGTTCTGGCCGCGGTGCGTTTCCAGATAAGCATGCAGACCGCCGAAAAAATTCTGATCGCCAAGTTTGGTGCGCAACATCTTAAGCACCCAGCCACCCTTGTTGTAAATATTTCCGGAGTTTTCGAGCGAGTCTGAAAAATCGTGAGTCACGATTGGACTGGCGAAAAGGCGCGGGTTCCGAAACCACTGGGTTTGATCACGCCAAAATTCATAGGCCACCGCATCTTCGCCGTATTTTTGCTGGTTCCAAAAATGTTCGAAATAGGTGGCGAAGCCTTCATTCAGCCAGAGGTTTCCCCAGTCCTTGCAGGTGACCAGATCTCCGAACCATTGATGCGCCATTTCGTGCGAATCAAGGCTGTCCGCGCCCGAGGGAGTTTCGCCTGCGAGCCGCGGGTCCACCAGACTGCGAGTGGTCAACGTGGTCGCGCTGGTGTTTTCCATGCCTCCTTCGACGAAATCATTTACCGAAGTTTGCGCGTATTGCGCCCAGGGATAGCGCACGTCCAGATGATCGGAGAAGGTGTCCAGCATCTGCTTCGTGTTTACAAACGTGGGATCGATTTTGGATTCGTCACCGCGAGGCACCACGAATCGCAACGGCGTTCCGCGCCAAGTGTCATTCTTTTCGACAAACTCGCCTACAACAGCGGAGATCAGGTAAGTAGAAAGCGGCTCGGACTGTTTCCAATCCCAGGTCTTCGTGCCATCAGGCTCGTCCTTGGTGCCGAGCAATTTTCCATTCGAGACGGTCAGCCACGCAGCGGGAACGGTGAGGAGCATTTCGGAAGTTGTGCGGTCGTTTGGATAATCGTATATGGGAATGTAATAACGGGTGTCTTCGGCTTCGCCTTGCGTCCAAATTTCCTTAGGGCGATTTGGGTAATTTGTGTCAGGCAGGACAAAATAAAGACCCTTCTTCGGCTGGCCCTCGTAGCGAATAAAAACATCGTGATGTTCGCCGCGCTTGGAAGGATTCGCGAGCGGAACGATAAGCTCTTTATCAGTGGTCGAAAATTTCGCATCCTTGCCGTCGAGCGTGACGTTGTGAACGGTCAGTTCAACGGAATCAAACTTGATATTTTCTGTACCGTCCCGAAGCATGGAAATTGTTTCGGTAACCTCACCGCGCACTTTCTTCTGCTCGATGTCGAACCACAGGTGGGTTTTGACGTTCTGCAAATCGTAGTCTTTGCTTCGGGCGTATGGTTCGTCCGCGCGAGCGGTCGTGGAAAACAGCAAGACTGCCGAGAAAACAAAAGTGGAAATCGCGAGAGTTGGGTAGCGGCGCTCACGCACGGATGGCTGGTTCATTCTGTCCCCTTAAGAGTACGAACTGCGCGCAGCAAACCAACAATTATAGTACGAGAGGCGTTCGGCGCGAAGTTTGCGAGATGTTCCGGGGATTACAGAAGACCTTTTACCAGGCCGCCATCCACCGCAATGGTTGTGCCGTTGATATAGGCCGCGCGCTCGGATGCAAGGAACGTTATCAGCGCCGCTAATTCGTCAGGTTGGCCTAGCCGCCCGGCGGGAACTTGCGCGCTCATGTTTTTTATGGCCTGCTCGCGGCTGACACCCGCCTCCTTGGCTCTTAATTCCACGAGTTCTTCCAGGCGATCGGTGAGCGTGAATCCGGGACAGACGTTGTTCACGGTGATGCCGTCGACGCCGAACTCGTTCGCGAGAGTCTTCGCCAGTCCCGTTACGCCTGCGCGCAGGGAATTGGAGAGCAGCAAGCCGTCGATGGGCTGTTTCACGGAGATGGACGTAATTGTCACGAGGCGGCCCCAATGGTTACGCTGCATTCGGGGCAGGACTTCGCGGGCGAAATATACGTTGCTGAGCAAGGTCAACTCGACGGCAGCGCGCCAATCGTCCAAGCTGATTTGGAGAAACTTTTTTGCCGGCGGGCCGCCTGCGTTCGTCACGCAGATATCGATGCGGCCGTATTTTTCGTCCACTTCCTGCACGAAAGCGCGCACGGCATCGTGATTGGTGACATCGACGGGGCGCCAGAACACCGGATGTTTGTTGGCCTGGCCGATTTCATTTGCCGCGCGCTCGAGATCGGCTGCCGTTCGAGCGCAGATGGCGACATCGCAGCCTTCTTTCGCGAATTCTTCAGCAACTGCGCGGCCTATGCCTTTGCTTGCGGCTGCCACGATTGCGACGCGGCCTTTCAGTCCGAGGTCCATTTTGCTAGCTCTTGCTCACGTTGCCGCGAAGGTAGGCATCATCTTTGCGAATCCAGTCTTCACGGCGAGGGGCGAAGAAATCTATGTCCACCGTGTCTTCCAGCGCTTCGGCGCGATGCGGCACATTTGCGGGAATCAGGACAATTTCGCCAGCGCGCAGGACCAACTCGCCGTCATCAAATATGAACTTCAGCGCGCCAGACAAGATGAACGAAAACTGTTCGCTGCGATGGGAGTGGCGCGGCACAACCCCTCCGCGTGCAATAAAAATTCGCGCGAGCGTGGCGTCTTCACCGTTGAGCATCTGGCGCGAAATGCGGTCGCTCAATTGCTCCTTCTCCATTTTTTCAAAAGATGTGGCTGCGGGCATTTGTCCCCCTATCGGATGTTTGGTGCGCTGTGAATCGTCCATCGAAACGCTCGAATCGTCAATGGGCGAGGGTTCGGTGCGAGGGTGGTTCGCGACTCTTTGATTCGCCTTCGGGTTCGGAAAAAGATTGCGCCGTGAGTCGCGGGTTCGATTAAGATGCGCGCGTGAACTTGTTCGGCTGGCTTATGGCGAACGTCTGGTTTCTTCAACTACCCATTCCGCTCTATTGGTTCGTGATGCATCCACAAGTGAATTGTTGGCGGCATGAATAAACAGGAGGTGACTATGAAACGATTCGCGATTCTCATGGCGATCTTCCTCGGTATTGCGGCAAATGCATCAGCTCAAATTGGCAAGAGCGTTACGGTTTCAGCCGGCACGCCGGAAGACAAAGCTCTCGCGGATATTTACGCGGCGCCCGACGGGCCGGACAAAGTCGCGCTGCTCGATAAATTCACGGCCGACTTCAGCAGCAGCGCAGATATGGCGCTGCTGGCGGATCAACTTTATGTGCAGACTTATCTGGCGCAGAAAAACTACGCCAAAGTTTACGAATTCGGCGAGAAGACACTGGCCCTTGATCCCAGTAATCTTTCCGCTGCCGTGAACATGGTTCATGCCGCGGAGGAACAGGGCGACGCGAAGAAATTGTTTGCTGCAGGCGATAGAGTTGCGGAAATCATCGCGAAATATAAAAATTCGCCCGCACCGGAAGGTGTGGCGCCGGAGCAATGGAGTCAGCAGAAGTCGGTGAGTTTGAACAACGTGCAGGGAGACATTGGTTATGTGGAATACGCGCTTGTGAACGCTGCATATAAGACCACGAGTCCGGAGGCGCGCGCTGCTCTATTCGAGAGGTATGTAAATGCGTTCCCGGATTCTCCTTACACGCTTACGGTGCGCGAACAAACTGCAGTTGCTTATCAGCAAGCGCAGGACGCTCCAAAAATGCTGGATACGGCGCAGAGAGTGCTGGCGACCGATCCGAATGACGTCGCCATGCTGATTTTGCTTTCCGATTATTGGAGCGAAAACGCCCAGCAACTAGATAAAGCAGGCGCGGATGCGCAGTTGGCGCTCGACCAATTGGCGCAGGCAAAGAAGCCGGACAACTTAAGCGACGAGCAATGGCAACAACAGGTGGCCGTGGAAAAAGGAATGGCGTATTCGGCGATAGGCGAAGTGAATGTGGATAAAGGGCGCAATCAGCCGGCCGTGGACGCATTTAAACAGGCGAGCCCGCTGCTGAAGTCGAATTCGGTTCTCTACGCGCGCAATCTTTATCGTCTGGGGTTTACGCTGGCAAAGATGCAGCGAATTCCGGAAGCGCGCACGGTGCTCACCGAAGCGGTTTCGATCAATAGTCCTTATAAAGCGAAAGCACAGGAGACGCTGAACAAAATTGGCGGACCGGTTTCGGGGAAGAGTGCGAAGAAAAGTTCGTAAGGGATTGTGAATAGGGCGTCGCGTGCAAGCCAGCATGAGCTCCCGGCGGCGTCGATCACGGTACTCGCGGGCGTGATTTCCGAGGCGAAAGAGCGAGTTCGCCGAATCGGTTTCGTCAGCGAATCTCAGCGGCGGCGGTGGTACCGGCGTTCTTCAGTTCATCGACTTCTTTCAAGACTTTAGCCCACTCCGTTTTGTCCTTTTTTGTGGCGAAAGGCGCGTTTGGGTCGCTGTAAAAATCCAGCAGAATCTTACGGAGCTCCGGGGAAATCTGCGCGAAGTGATCTTTGGCCAGGTGATCCAGCAATTGGGCGTAGGTTTTATCGGCGAGCGGATATTGTCCGGGACCGGTCACGGTGCCGGTGTCAAAATTGTCGTTAACGAGTTCGATTTTGCCGGAGTCTTTTTCGTCATGGAGAAAACGTTCGTAGTCGGTCACCGACTGGCTGAAACTAGCTTCGAATAGTTTTTCGGCGGGCGGAGTAGGAGTCTTGAATTTAAATACGCTGAATGGTCCGATCTTAGGCACCAGACGGAACAAGAACGCCAGGAATTTGTCTTTGAATCCGGGTCTCTGGTATGTCCGGCCCCAGTTTTTTTCATAACTCGAGCGGGAAATATGATACAGGAATTTTTCTCTGGTGATTCCCGGAATATCTTTTTGGATTTGATCCTTATTCGTATCCCATGCCACCTTTGTTGCCGTGGGAATCGCCTTGCTGACGCTGTAACGATAGGTGCCGACAGAAAGGTCGAAATCGGGGAATACGGATTTCAGCTCCACGGAGTAGGTTTCCTGAAAAGCTTTCTCCAGAAGCGGTTTTGAGACCTGGAATCCGATGAAATCGCGATAGGCATCCGGCGCGTAACGTCCCTTGGCAACTTCCAGCACATCGAAACCAAATTCAGTTTTCAAGTGGGCGCGAGGATTTTGGTCGTAGGTGATGGTGTCTCCATACTTCGCGCGAAGCTTGGGGTAGAGCATAGGCACGGAGCGATTCACGGCGATGCGATGGCCTTCGTTGTCCGCAGCGTAATGCGCCAGAGCGCCTAGGGCGAAGGCATAATCGTTCAAGTCCTGCGAGTCGCGTATCAAAGCCTGCACAAAGTCGCCGGTGCGGACGTAATGAAGCAAATCGCTGAACAAGTGGCTGCCGAAAGGATAGTAGCCAAGATCCTGAATGACGCAGCCTCCATATGCGTAGGAGTGCGCGGTCTTGAGCTCTTCCTTAGTTGAATTAGGAAATCTTTTCAGAAGCAGAGGCTTGATGGCGTCGTCCCAAGCGGAATCGATGATGGCTTCATGAGTGAGGACGGAATAACCCTGACATGCGGTGACCGCGGCAAGAATGAAAATCAAAATCCAAACGCCCGCGCGATAGCGAAAGACACTGGTCATTTTTACTGAAGGACTGGGAATCATAGGCTCATTAACTATATCGCAGCTCTTGGCACTGGACTCGAGTTCAATTCCGGCTGATCAGTACTTTTAGGAAGATGCATGAGAGGGTAGCCAAGATACCGACACAATGACTGCGGGATGGTGCCGAGAAGAAAACACGGTAAGTAATTGGTAAAAAGATTGGCGGAGAGGGTGGGATTTGAACCCACGGTCGAGTTTCCCCGACACTCGCTTTCGAGGCGAGCTCTTTCAACCGCTCAGA
>Ga0209330_1000391_pt1 | contig 19295 bp, 13 predicted proteins | sample JacPinW_OM2H0_O3_FD_187969 | JGI IMG/M metagenome (GOLD analysis project Ga0209330, IMG submission 187969) | Forest soil microbial communities from Algoma, Ontario, Canada - Jack Pine, Ontario site 1_JW_OM2H0_O3 (SPAdes) (version 2) | ecosystem: Environmental > Terrestrial > Soil > Boreal...
CAGTTGCAGCATCCGGGTGCGATGGAATATCAAGGGCGAAGCCCTTGGCTAGTTTTAAATGCTCCTCTCCTGCCAGGCAGTAACCTGAATCAGCAAATAGTCAATAAGACTGCTTACCGACGGAAGGATTCCCTAAGGGCATCGCACGCCCGGCGCACATTTCCAGAAACGGAAAGGTGGTTAAAGATAAAGGCGATTGCACTCATCGTGCAGTCACGCATTTTCAGTTCTCTTGTCTTGCAAATCACGGATAGCCATTGTCAGCTTTCGGAGTGTGCGGGGCTTGAGGACGTCTTCCCATTCTTAAAACGCCTGATGGCGCATTCGGCAACTCTAGATCGGCGCGAGAGAAGTTTGGTCGAAAATTGTTTCGCTTCGGCCCGGATTTCGTCTAAATATTTCGCGTCAACTACTCTCTGGTACTCCCGGAATGTTTCATCCGCCGGGTCTAGGGCTCCCGCTTTAGCCATCATGGACAAATCAGGTCCGCTCGCCCAACGTTTCGATGCCTCTTTACCGATGTAATGAAAATCCCCCGCGACAATGTGCCTGCGCACAAGCGGCATGGGATTATCCATCAGCCGTTCCATTGTGGAGTCGCACAGTGGCCGGTTGTGGGCGACCGCCAACGCTGGACGAGGTGCAACGTTTCATTTCACTTTGCCGACCGCAGCCGAAATCCCGCAGGTGCCCGCAATTGGAACGTGATTCGGTATCCCGGAGGCTGCCTCGCGGTGATGCAAATCGAACCAAGGCCAGCTGACCGCAAAAAAAGGTAGTCGCTAACCGTCACGCCTCCGGTTTTCAAACGGATGCATGCGGATACCTTTTTTAGAAACATGAATCGAAGTGGAACTTAGAAAAAAGTTTGATCCTGGCCGACCATCGCGGATTTTGACTTCACGAAGCGGATTTGCGCGACCAGATGGAAGGATTCGTCACGGGCGCACGATGCGCACTTCCCCATTTGACGAATGAAAGCGGTGTTCAGAGTCAGGCAGCGCTCCGCCTAAGAACACCCTCTTCTGCTATCCGGAACACAGACTCTTGATCTTCAGGGTGGATCATTTCACATAGTGGCTAAAACTACGGGCATCTCCCTGCGCTTAAGCCCGGGGCCACAACCGCTGGGCGATACCTCACGAGATCCCAATCATTAATTTCACAGGCGACCAACACATGGCAGGGTTGGTCAGTGTCATCCCTATGCCTGTTGAGTCACGTGTCATTTGTGTAGTCACGTAATTGCAGGAATGAGCGCGGCCCGATGTAGATGCGGCGTAGTTTGCGCTGCGACTTTCATGGCATGGGAATTGCATGATGCAAGGGCGCTGCTTGTTCAAGGAAAGATTGACATGGCGAAGACGGTAGCGGAGTTGCTGGTTGACGTCCTGGCTGAAGCCGGTGTCGAGAGGGTCTATGGAGTCCCGGGCGACTCGCTGAACGGAATTACTGATTCGATTCGCGTTCGACAGGACATTAGCTGGGTTGGTGTAAGGCATGAGGAGGTAGCGGCGTTCGCCGCCGGCGCCGAGGCCCATCTCACCGGCAAGTTGGCGGTATGTGCCGGAAGTTGTGGCCCCGGCAACATGCACTTGATTAATGGCCTCTACGACTGTCAGCGCAGCCGCGTTCCAGTCCTCGCCATCGCCGCACAGATTCCGAGCAGGGAAATTGGTAGTGGATATTTTCAGGAGACTGATCCCAAACATCTCTTTGCGCAATGCAGCCATTACTGCGAACTGGTGGCGGAGCCGGAGCAAATGCCGCGCGTGCTCGAGATTGCCATGCGGACCGCCATCTCCAAGCGTGGTGTTGCTGTCATTGCCATCCCCGGCGATGTCGCGCTGAAGCATGCTCTCGCGGACGGGCCGCGACTACGCTTTCAAGAACCGACGCCAAATGTTTGTCCTTCTGACGAAGAACTTAACCTGCTTGCGGACCTCCTGAATACGTCGAGAAAGATCACCATTTTGGGCGGCGCGGGTTGCGCCGGAGCTCATGACGAACTGATCGAATTAGCCGGCACGCTGCAGGCCCCCATCGTGCATGCTCTTCGCGGCAAGGAGTTCATCGAGTACGACAACCCCTTCGATGTCGGCATGACCGGACTTCTCGGATTCTCATCCGGTTACCTCGCCATCATGAACAGCGAAGTCTTGCTGATCATTGGGACCGACTTTCCATACCAGGAGTTCTATCCCAAAGACGCAACCATCGTACAAATCGACCTTCGCGGAGAACAGCTAGGACGCCGGACCAAGTTGGACTTTGGTCTTGTTGGAGACACGAAGACTACTTTGCGCGCCCTGCTGCCCAAGCTGGAACAGAACCAACACCAACAACACCTCAAAGATTCGCTGGAACACTACGGGAAGGCGCGCCAAGGCTTGGACGACCTGGCGACTGGTAACTCTAACAAGAAGCCCATCCATCCTCAGTATGTTGCCAGCGTCCTCAACCAGCTCGCAACCGAGGATGCAGTTTTCTCTTGTGACGTAGGCACGCCCACCATCTGGGCGGCGCGTTACCTCACGATGAATGGTAAGCGTCGACTGCTCGGTTCCTTCAATCATGGATCAATGGCTAACGCATTGCCTCAGGCTATCGGTGTGCAGGCTAGTCATCCCGGCCGCCAGGTGATCACCATGTCAGGAGACGGCGGCTTCTCAATGCTTATGGGGGATGTGCTCACGCTGAAACAGCACGAATTGCCGGTGAAAGTGATCGTTTTCAAGAATGATGCGCTGGCATTCGTGGAACTGGAGATGAAAGCGAACGGCTTCCTCAATTTTGCGACCGACTTGCATAGTCCGGATTTCGCCAAGATCGCCGAGGGAGCGGGACTGCTTGGACTGCGAGCCGAGACCCCGGACCAGGTAGAGCCCGCGATTGCGCAAGCACTCAAACACGACGGCCCGGCGCTGGTTGAGGTCCTGGTCGCACGACAGGAATTGTCGATGCCTCCCACGATCTTTTACGAGCAGGCAAAGGGCTTCAGTCTGTTCATGCTGAGAGCAGTTCTCAACGGGCGCGCTGACGAAATCATCGATCTGGCGAAGGTCAATCTGCTTCGCTGATCAAACCCAAATCACTTGAACGGAAAAAGAAAGGAAACATACGAAATGGCAACCACCCTACCAATCACGCAGTCAGATGTTTTCAATATTCCTCGTGGCGCAGATCTGCTCGATACTCCGACCTTGAACAAGGGCACCGCATTCACCGAAGAGGAGCGCGCAGAATTTGCCCTGCAAGGGCTTCTGCCGCCACACATAGAAACCCTTGATGAGCAAGCTGTCCGTGCTTACGAAGCCTTCCAGAAAAAAGACAATGAACTGGAGCGGCATATCTACTTGCGCGCTCTCCAGGACACCAACGAGGTTCTCTTTTACAGACTCATCGTCGACCACATCGAAGAAATGACGCCGCTGGTTTACACGCCAACGGTTGCGGTGGCGATTGAGCAATTTAGCCACATCTATCGCCGACCTCGCGGACTATTCATACCATACCCTTTGCGCGACTCAATCCCGCAGCTTCTGAGGAATCGCCCCCATAAAGATGTCGATGTAATCGTGGTAACCGATGGCGAGCGCATTCTGGGCATCGGGGATCAGGGCGCAGGCGGTCTTGGCATCTCTATTGGCAAGCTCTCGCTCTACACGGGCATTGGTGGTATTCGTCCGGAACGAACATTACCGATCGTCTTGGATGTGGGCACCAACAACGCCGAACGACTCAAGGATCCCGAGTACATCGGCTGGCGTCATGAACGGATTACGGGCCAAGCCTATTTCGACTTCGTCGATCAGTTCGTTCAAGCTGTGAAGCAGGAGTTTCCTGAGACATTACTGCAGTGGGAGGACTTTGCGACTCCACATGCCCGGCCAATTCTCCAGCGTTATCGTGACCAGTTACTGACCTTCAACGATGACATCCAGGTAACAGCGGCAGTCGTTCTCGGGGCGATTCTAGGTGCGGTCAAGGTCACCGGGAAAAATTTGAAGGAGCAACAGATCGTCATGCTCGGAGCCGGTTCAACCGGAATCGGTGTCTCTGATGGCCTGCGCGCTGCAATGATAAGCGAAGGACTAAGTGAAGAGGAGGCTCGCAGCCGCTTCTGGCTGGTTGACAAAAACGGCCTCTTACACTCCGGTCGAAATGACCTGAGTTCGGAACAACGCATCTATGCCCAGCCCGAGATCAATGTAGCCGGATGGCCGCGGAGTTCCACCGGAAACGTCGGCCTGGCGGACGTGATCGGGAAAATCAATGCAACAGTCCTGATCGGTCTCTCCACGGTTCGTGGTGCTTTTTCTGAGCCAATTGTTCGCGAAATGGCAAGAAAGGTCGAGCGTCCAATTATTTTTCCGCTCTCGAACCCCACCTCAAACTCCGAAGCAACGGCAGAGGATCTGATTCGTTGGACTGACGGACGTGCGTTGGTCGCGTCGGGTTCTCCATTTGCACCTGTCAGCTACAACGGCCGCAAGATCACTATCGCGCAATGCAACAACGTTCATGTTTTCCCAGCAATGGGCCTTGCCCTTGTCGCTTCCCGCGCTCGCCGGGTCACCGACGCAATGTTGCAGGCTGCAGCTCGCGCGCTTGCCGCAAATGCGCCCGCCCTCAAAGATCCTTCCGCGTCTCTGCTTTCTTCCCTGAAAGACAGCAGGCGTGTCGCCAGGGATATTGCATGCGCGGTTGGCGTCCAGGCACAAAAAGACGGTGTCGCTCCAAAGGTCAGTGAAGACGAACTGCGTCGCCACGTATCCGAAACACAGTGGACGCCCGCCTACCCAAATCTTTCGACAAGAGAACTCCGATGAGGAACCCACTGGGGAAAACACCGAATCCATCGCTCGTGATGGCTCCGTTTCTCTTCGCGGTGCTCATGCTGGCGGCTTCCCCGTTGCCTGCGTCCACGCCGAGCTTCGTGGTTCCAAACGACATCGCACTTCGGATTCGCTTGGACGACACTCTCACCAGCGTTGATTCGAGCGTAGGCGATCCCTTCAGTGCAACGGTCGTTGACCAGGGGGAATACCAAAATGCACGAGTATACGGTCATATCACGGACATTCAATTGTCGGGCAGGGTCAAAGGGAGCACCAGCATGGTCCTTCGCTTTGACCGCCTGGTGATGCCCGACGGCCGCCGTGCTCCAATTCACGCCGAGATTGTTGAACTCTATCACGCACCTTCAGGCGAGAAGGTCGATGTGGAAGGAGCAATCGAATCGGGTGGCCGGGGCCGCAAGAGCATCGAGCATACGGCGATCGGAGCTGGCGCTGGTGCCTTGCTGGGTGGAATATTCGGCGGAGGCAAAGGGGCCGGGATCGGGTCCGTCATCGGCGGCGTGGGTGGCCTGGGTACGACTGCATTCCACGGACACCAGAAGATCACCCTCAGTAGCGGGCAGGAAATGTTGATTCGCGTCACGGGCCGCTGAATCAGCTCGCGGCTCGTAGGAAGGCTCACGGACATCGGGCTCGCTTTTGTCGGAAATCTGAGAGGAAGCAACTACCATGTACGCAGTTCTGAACTTATCGTCAGGGTCTCCAAGAAGGGCCGCTCGGTCTCTGGGCCTATTGGCGCTGCTCGCCAGTTCCTCGGCCTGGGGACAGGCGGCGCAGACCGACAAAACCGCTTGTCCCGATGCTCCGAGGAATCTCCCACTAACCACTTACGACGAGCAGGTGCAGTACCTCGCAACTCCTGACTGTCGGACCAGTCCTCTGGATTCGATTCAGTTTATTCCACTCAGTCGCGACAACGAGAACTACTACGTGTCCTTTGGTTTCTGGATTCGGGAACGCGGCGAGTACGTCAGCAATCCGAACTGGTCAGACAACCCTCCCGGAAACATTTATCAGATGCAGCGCTATTTCCTGCACACGGACGTTCATTTAGGGGAACGCTTCCGTTTCTTCGGCGAACTCGCAAGCAGTCTCCTCGACGGCAGGAACGGAGGGCCGCGGCCGAGCCTGGATGAAGAAAAAATGTATGTCCACCAGGGTTTCTTCGACCTCGGCCTCTGGAGGTCGGGCCGCGACAGCCTCATGTTGCGAACTGGGCGGCAGGAGATTGCGTTTGGATCAGAGAACCTCATTTCGACTCGTGACGGCCGCAATATCCGGCGCAGCGTCGATGGGGCCCGGCTTACATGGGTAAAGGGCGATTGGACGGTCGACCTGCTTGCCGTGAGGCCAACGCTAGAGAATACGGACTATTTCGACAATCCACCCAACCATAGTCAAAGTTTTTGGGGCGCCTATGCAGTTCACCCATTCAGATTCTTGCCACGCGGAAATATCGACCTGTACTACATGGGGCTGGACAACAAGAGTGTGCCGTTTGACAGCAAAGGAACGGGCCGAGAACAGAGGGAGACCATCGGAACACGACTGTGGGGAACCACCGAGCACTGGGATTACAACGACGAACTCACGTTCCAATGGGGTTGGTTCGGTTCAGGCGACATTCGAGCCTGGGCTGTTTCGACTGAACACGGCTATCGTTTGGAGCAAGCCCCACTGAGCCCAAGGTTTGGCCTGCGAGCCGTCGCTTTGAGCGGTGATCAAAACCCATCAAGTCACAACGTCGGCACATTCAACTCCATATACGAACAAGGTCCGTATTTCAGCTATGGAGAGCTGTTCGCCCGACGCAATTTGGTCGCGCTGCAACCCTCGGCGGACTTAAAACTGACGAAAACCGTATTGTTGAAGTTTAATCCGGCTTTCTTCTGGCGTGAAAGTACGAGCGACGGCCTGTACAGCGTGGGTAATGCCGTCATCGTTCCAGGCACGAAGAGCAACGGTCGATTCATTGCGACGCAGGCCTCCGCCCAACTGAAGTGGCGCATGACTCGCAACCTTACCTGGTTCACTGAGTACGGGCACTTCTTCGCCGGCGATTACCTGAAGCAGTCTACCCCGGGCAAGAGCATCAATTATTGGACCGGTTGGCTCGACATCCGGTTTTGAGGACTGAATCGATTTCGAAGAGGAATGAAATGGCAGTTTCAAACACAACACTAGGCAATGTCACACAGGTGGTTCCACCTTCCAGCGGGACTGTCGTAACGCCAAGCGTACGCCCTGAACCTCGATCTAAGACTCCGCTGTGGAAAGCGTTGGCGCCCGTCGCAATAACTGTCGTCCTCGCATTGTTGCCTGTGCCTTCGGGTTTGGCCCCTCATGCGTGGTACTTCTTTTCGATTTTCGTTGGTGTAATCGTCGGCCTGGTTCTCGAACCATTACCCGGCGCAGCCATCGCGATAATTGGCATCACGGTCGTTACGGTGCTTGGGCGTTTTGCCCTGTTCAGTCCCCAACAGATATCGGAAGCGGGTTTTCGTCCGGCGAATGCTGCTCTAGCCTGGGCGCTCTCAGGGTATAGCAATTCGACGGTATGGCTCATCTTCGGAGCCTTCATTCTCGCGCTAGCCTACTCCAACACCGGGCTCGGCCACCGGATTGCTCTTGTCATCATCAAGCGCATGGGTAAGAGCACTCTTTTGCTGGGTTACGGCATTGCTTTGGCCGATACAATTCTGGCGCCATTCATACCTTCGCCCACCGCGCGCAGCGGAGGAATCATCTACCCCATCGCGAGCGATCTGGCTCTTGATTTCGGTTCCAAGCCAAACGACGCTTCTTCACGCCGCGTCGGGTCCTATCTAATGTGGGTCGCCATCATGACCACATGCGTGACAAGTTCGCTGTTTCTCACCGGGGCATCTTTTAATTTGCTGGCTGCCGGATTTGTTGAAAAGCTAGCACACGTTGAAATTCGATGGACCGATTGGTTTATCACTGCCGCCCCTGTAGTGCTTCCGCTTTTGCTTCTCACTCCTCTTTTAACTTATTGGTTCTATCCGCCAGAAGTGAAGCAGAACAGTGAAGTCTCCAAGTGGGCGGCGACGCAGCTTGACAAAATTGGGCCACTCACCCGCAACGAGATAATCCTTTCAGCAGTTGTCGTGCTCTCGCTTGTGTTGTGGGTCGCAGGAGGTACCTACGTCGGCGCCGCAACGGTTGCAGGCATCGCAGTGTCCCTGATGTTGATCACCGGAGTTCTTAGCTGGAGCGATGTCGCAGGACATAAGCGCGCCTGGACTACGTTCGCCTGGCTGGGTGCACTCATTGCACTCTGCGATGGACTGAACCGAGTCGGCTTCGTTAAATGGTTCGCCGACGGAATCGCCGGGCACATGCACGGATTGTCTCCTCACCTCGCGATGCTCATTCTGCTTGCCCTGTTCTTCGTGGCCCATTATGTGTTCGCCAGCGTGGACGCCTACACCACCGCGTTGCTGCCAGTGATTTTGTTGACGGGCGCTGCCATCCCGGGCATTCCCGTGAAGGAATTCGCCCTGCTCCTGTGCATGGAACTGGGAATCATGGGCGTCATCACACCGTTCGCAGACGCAGCCAGCCCCATTTATGCGAACAGCGGCTACTTGCCCGCCAAGGACTACTGGCGCCTCGGGACGACTTTCGGAGTCATCTTTCTCGTCTTGTTTTTAGGAATTGGCGTGCCCTGGGCATCGCTGCTCTGGAAAAAATGAATTAAGGAGAAGTGAAATCATGAGTATTACAACTGCTACCGAGTTTCGCGTCGAAGAGGATGCATTAGGAGACGTGCAGGTTCCGGCCGAGCACCTCTGGGGTGCGCAGACCCAGCGCTCTCACTTGAACTTCCCGATCGGGGTCGAGCGTTTTCGCTGGGGCCGGCCAGTCATCCGAGCTCTCGGAATTTTGAAGAAGTGTGCAGCCTTGGCCAATGGGCAACTCGGCCAGCTTTCGAAGGAAAAAGTCGACCTGATCGTCCGTGCCGCGCAGGAAGTGATCGATGGACGATGGAATGATGAGTTCCCGTTGGTCGTATTCCAGACCGGTTCCGGCACGCAGACCAACATGAATGCCAACGAAGTGATCGCGAATCGCGCGATTCAGCTTGCTGGCGGCGTCATCGGGTCAAAGAAACCAATTCATCCCAACGACGATGTGAATCACAGTCAATCATCGAACGACACTTTCCCGACCGCGATGCACATTGCGACCGTGGAGACAATCGAGCACAACTTGTTACCCGCAGTGCGCGGCCTCCGAGAGGTGCTCGACGGGAAATCGAAGCAGTACAACGATGTAGTCATGGTGGGGCGTACTCATCTTCAGGACGCAACGCCGCTAACACTCGGGCAAGTGATCTCAGGCTGGGTAGCACAACTCGACGAGGCCGTTGATGGCATTCGCCAGGCTCTTCCTGGCATTTACTCTCTGGCGATCGGTGGCACAGCAGTTGGTACGGGACTCAACGCCGACCCTCGCTTTGGTGAGACAGCTGCCCGATGGATCGCGGAAGAAACCGGGCAGCCGTTCGTATCAGCCCGCAATAAATTTGCGGCACTCTCGGCACACGACGGTATGGTCGGTGTGAGCGGAGCTCTTCGCACTCTTGCGGGGGCATTGATGAAGATCGGGAACGATGTCCGTTGGTATGCATGCGGTCCACGCGCCGGCTTCGGAGAAATCAAGATTCCCGAAAACGAGCCGGGCTCTTCCATCATGCCGGGGAAGATCAATCCCACTCAGTGCGAGGCACTCACGATGGTGGCGGTCCAGGTGTTTGGCAACGATCACGCCGTGGCGTTTGCGGGTTCGCAGGGTAACTTCCAGCTGAATGTATACAAGCCGGTAATCCTGCACAACTTACTGACGTCAATTGAACTGGTGGCCGATGCGTCGCGCTCATTCTGCGGGCGCTGCGCCGTTGGCATCGAGCCGAATAAAAAGCGCATTAAGGAGCATCTCGACAATTCATTGATGCTGGTGACGGCACTTAACCCACATATTGGGTATGAGAAGGCGGCGAAGATCTCACTGACGGCATATCGCGAGGATATCAGCTTGCGTGAGGCTGCTCTGAAACTCGGGTTCCTCAATGCAGAACAGTTCGACTCATGGGTACGCCCGGAAGAGATGACTCACCCGCTAAGAGGAAAGCAATGAGTGAACGTTGGAAGGTGGCCATCATCGGCGGGGGGTTAATCTCAAAACTAAGAAGGGAGTTGAGCAAGTAGTGCCCAGAGGTGGCGCGGTTCCTGAATCGGAGAGGCAGAAGTGTAAATGTCCTGGCTTTCGAAACAACTTTTATTTTTGCACCGGATGAGCGTGATTGCATTTGTCGATTTGGTGCTCACCAGCAGGATTCTAGGCCAGACTCTGCCTTCTTCGCCTGAGCACCCATGGCATGGCTCTGCTGAGCTCAAGATCCAGACATATGCCAAAAATGTTATCGACTCGAGGTTTACTGTAGATCAGTCCAAGACGTATTCCTTGGCGGAACTGATTGACCTAGCGCAAACCCACAACCCTGCGACTCGCGCCGCCTGGGAGCGTGCTCGCTCTCAGGCGGCAGCTCTGGGGATTACCAGAAGTGAGTTGTACCCGACGCTGGCGGCGGCGGCGCTTTCCGAAACTGAAAGTGTCCAGGCCTTCTTTGGAGACCGGTTCCATGGGCAGACCATCCAGAGCTTTGAATTGGCACTCGATCTGAATTACACGGTGTTCGACTTCGGCGCCCGCTCGGGGCGAATCGATGCCGCACGTGCCCGACTGCTCTCAGCGAATTTCGCATTCAATGACACCCACCGCAGTGTAATTGATCAGGTAGAGCAGGCTTACTACCGACTGTTGAACTCGATGGGGCAGGAGGACTCCGCGCAAGCAAGTTTGGCCAACGCTAAAGCCGTAGAACAGGCAGCCCAGGAACGGCTGACCAATGGTCTCGCGACTTTACCCGACGTGCTGGAAGCACGGAGTGCCACGGCCCAGGCGGAGTATGACCTGCAATCCGTGCTGGGAGCGGAAGAGATTGCTCGCGGTGACCTAGCGACTGCCGTGGGAACGTCAGCAAGTGTATCAATTAGGGTTCAAACGCTGGATCAACTGCCAACTCCTGACTCGATCGGCGAGACGGTAGAGGAGACGATAGACCGAGCATTCGCGCAACGCCCCGACCTCATGCAACAGGCGGCGGAAATACGAACCGCCAACGCGAGACTCAAGGAGGCCCGAGCCGCTTACTACCCCACTCTGGGCGTCAATGTCAGCCCCGCTATCCCGTCGCTCTATGGAATACAGCAGCCGTTTCATTGGTCGCATACGGCGGACTTGACAGGCAGCATGAGTTTCAATCTCAACTGGACAGTTTTTGATGGCGGCGCACGGAAAAGCCGAGCGGCTCAGGCGCAGGCTGACATCCACGCGGCGGAAGCACAAACCAATCTGAAAAAGAACCAGGTCGCCGACGAGGTGTGGACAGCTTACTCGAATTTGAATACCGCGTTTCGTCAGCACCGGACAGCGATCGCTCTCGTTGAAGCCGCCAGCCAGTCTTACGATGCGGCTCTGGAATCTTACAAATACGGCCTACGAAACCTGCTCGATGTAACCGCTGCCCAACGCTCCCTGGCACAGGCTCGGTCTGCAGACGTCTTCGCGCGTACCCAAGTACTCACGGCAGTGGCGGAACTGGCCTTCGCAACAGGGGACTCGATTCAGGCCAACAGGGGAAGGTCTCACCCGTGAACGCCCAGCCCTATCGAATTCTTCGCCGTTCGGCAGGATTGGCTCCTCTGTTGCTCACCGGCTGCGGCAGGGCTCCGGCGTTTGACGTCTTGGGTTCGTTTTTCCCCGCGTGGCTGGTTTGTTTTGCAGTCGCCATTCTGCTCGCCGTCCTATGTCGATCACTATTGCAACCTCGTGTCGAAATTGCTTTTCCGGTATTGGTGTACCCGAGCCTGACGGCAATTTTTACTTTTGCCTTGTGGCTCGCACTTTTCCGCTGACATGGGGGATGACACTACCGTGAATACACAAAAACGCAAGATTATCGGACGCTGGATCAGTATCGCTATCGTGGCTGGCGCCGTAGTGATGGGATTCGTTGTGCTCTACCGCACGAATTACTATCCTCGGACCGACGATGCTGAAATCTTTGCAAATTTCATTGGGATAGCGCCACAGGTCGATGGCCCGCTTATTCGCCTGAATGTGAAAGACAATCAGCTTGTTAAAACGGGCGATCTGCTCTACGAGATCGATGAACGCCCCTATCGGTATGCATTGGAAAACGCCCTTTCGGAGCAGGCTGCCCTTGAAGGGCAAATCGCAGATGAACAGCGCAAGATAGCGGCTTTAGTGAGCGCTGTCTCTGTTGCGCAGGAGAACATCCATAGCGCGGAGGCTGAAGTGACGGACGCCGAGCGGGGTGTCGGCCGAGCACGCGCCGAATGGACGTATGCGAACAACAACTTGCATCGACTTGAGCCGCTGCTGGCGAAACAGTTTGTCACCGTAGATCAGGTGGACAAAGCCAGGAGTTCCGAGACCGCAATGGCAGAGGCTCTAAAGCAGGCCGAATCGCAACTGACTCTTTCGCAGGCAAAGCTGAAATCGACTTTGGCGCAACATGAGCAGGCCGGGCACGCGGTCACAACCCTTGAGCCGCTGATCAATCAGCGGGGCGCAAAAGCTGCTGCGGTGGAGAACGCCCAGTATCGGCTGCACAACTGCCGAGTCTACGCACCATTCGATGGCATCGTCACCAATCTCACCCTCTCAGAAGGCGCTTATGCCCATGTAGGACAGGAAATGTTTACCTTGATCGACGCGCGAACCTGGTGGGCGATTGGTAATTTTCGCGAAGGCCTGCTCGGACGGATCGCACCAGGTATGAAGGCCGACGTGTATGTGATGTCCACGCCAAACGTACGCTTCTCGGCAGTTGTTGATAGCGTCGGGTTCGGAGTCACCCCGGACCCCGATCGGATTGGCCATTTAAGCCGCGGCCTTCCCGATGTTCAGCGCACTCTCAATTGGGTGCACCTGGCCTCTCGGTACCCAGTGCGCGTCCGCGTGGAGAACCCGACGGGTGATCTGTTTCGCTTGGGTGAATCGGCGGTCGTCAGCATTCGCGGGCACTGAAATGGCAACTGCCTCACTCCCGATGCTCCGGTGGAATAGCGTGTTGGCCTGGCTGCCCGATTTCCTGCGGGAGGAACTGTCGCCTTATCCGGGCAGAGTTGCTCTGGTCCTCCGCATGGTCGTCGCCGCCACTCTGATTACGATTGTGGGGATGACGTTTCGCATTCCCTACACGTTCCAGGGTGCGATTTATGCGCTCATGATCTCTCGTGAAAGCCGTCAAGCCACCCTGAAATCCGCGGGAACGATACTCCTGGTAACGGGGATCGGCGCAGCTTATCTTCTGATATGCATATCGTTCGTGATTAATTCACCCCTGCTTCATTTCATCTGGGTTATCGGCTCTTTCTTCCTCACTTTTTATGCGATCAGCGCGCTGAGGGACTACACGGCGGCGGTTATCTTCGCGATCATGATCTCCCTTGGAGTTCCCTTGTGGGACCGTATTCTCCCATCCGAGACGAACGTCGAAGATACACTTTGGCTTTGTTTGGCGGTAGTCATTGGAGTCGTAATCACTGCGGCAGTAGAGTTGGTGTCCGAGCGCCGGCGACCCGGAGACGATGTTGTCATCCCGATCCGTGACCGATTGTCTGTGATCGAGAGATTAATGATCCGCTATGCGGAAGGGGCCCATGTCGATGCCACGACCAAAGAGCAAATTATGCAGTTTGCGATGCGCGGGACATCATTATTACGGCGTATCTTGCGGCGCTCGGACTATCCGATTCAATATTCGGTGGAGATGGGCGGTGTTACAGCCCTGGTTGGCAGGCTGGTTGATCTCGCGGCTACACTCACGCAACTCGAGTTCGAAGCTTCCGCCACCGATCAAAAGCGACTCCGGAATTTGGCCTCGGCCCTCGCAAACATTCGAAACGAATTGCTGAACCGGAGGGTACCTCCCCCACTCCAGTTCAACACAGATGAAGAAACTGGAAGTGTGCCATTGCTGCGTGAAATTGAGCACACTGTCAGCCTCATTCCCCAGGCGTTCGCGGCGTCCCGATCTACCCCCGACCATTTATCACCGGTAGACGATATCCAGCGACCGTCAGTTCTCGCCTCAGACGCGTTCGTTAACCCTGATCATCTTCGTTTCGCCCTCAAAGGCTGCTTGGCCGCCAGTATTTGCTACGTGATCTACAACGCCATGAAATGGCCCGGCATCAGCACAGCGGTCACAACATGCTTGCTCACGGCACTCTCCACGGTCGGTGCATCCCACCAGAAACAGATCCTTCGAATCCTCGGCGCACTGGTAGGCGGATTGGTTCTTGGAATGGGGTCACAGATTTTCATTCTGCCGCATCTCGATTCCATCGGTGGTTTTGTGCTGCTTTTCGTGGCCATCACCGCCCTGGCTGCCTGGTTCATGACCTCGAGTCCCCGCCTATCGTACTTCGGTATGCAGATCGCAGTGGCTTTTTACCTGATCAATGTAAGTGAATTCAAAATGCAGACCTCACTCGAAGTGGCGAGAGACCGCGTTGTCGGCATCTTGCTCGGCCTGTTCGTAATGTGGTTAATATTCGACCAATTGTGGGGTGTGCCTGCGGCACGCGAACTGAAGGAAACCTTCATTTCCAATCTCCGGCTGCTCGCACAGTTTGCAAGAGAACCAGTCTCAAAGGACCTGAAAGTCGCAACGGCACGAAGGTTTGCTCTGGGCGAGACCATCAACACCAATCTCGACAAGGTAAGGGCTCTCGCAGACGGTGTTCTCCTGGAGTTGGGACATTCCCGCGAGCAGGATCTCGCTTTGCGAAGTCTGATCCGTCGAGCGCAGCCTCAGATGCGAGTCCTTTTCATCATGCAAATCGCCGAGTGGAAATATCGGGTACAGCTGACTGGTTTTGAGCTCCCCGATGTCATCGCGGAGCAGCAGCGTGAGTTCGATGACCGACTCGCTGAATCGCTGGACGCGATGGCTGCGCGGATGGAAGGACGATCCAGAGCTGCCCAAGAGAAATTGCAAGAGGCATGCGCCCGACTGGAAAGGATAATTCAAGCTTACCGTCCGAAAGGAACTTCAGAGGGACGCTTTGACGCCTTGCTTGTGCTTGGCCGCAAAATCGAATCCTCAATCCAGTCCCTCACTAACGAGATCTGAATGGAGAAGGTGCATCGTGCGATTGCGATCTGGAAGCCACATTGGCTGATCCTGATGCTCGTAACACTCATCACAGGTGTTGCTTCGGGGCTCGGCGGAATGGCGCTCGCTTTATTGCTACGCCTAGCCCAGCACATCGCCTACGGTCACGGTCTGCATACGATCATAGGCAGACCAAGTTTTCTGCAGGAGGTCACAGCGGCCTCTGACTTGCGGCGCTTCCTGGCGCTCTGTTCGTGTGGCGCAGTCGCGGCGATCGGTTGGTGGCTGCTCTATCGCTTTGGTACTCCGTTGGTTTCTATCCGACAGGCCGTTCAGAAAGGCAGCCACATGCCTTTTTGGGCCACGCTGACACATGCCATTCTTCAGATCGTCACCGTTGGCCTAGGTTCGCCGCTCGGCCGGGAGGTCGCACCACGTGAACTGGGCGCCGCCTTGGCCACGAAGCTATCTGCTCGCGCCAATCTGACGCCTGAATACACCCGGATCATGATCGCCTGCGGCGCCGGAGCAGGTCTGGCTGCCGTCTACAACGTCCCCCTCGGGGGAACGCTGTTTACTCTCGAGGTGCTGCTAGGGACCTTTAGCTTTCCTGCTTCTGTGGCAGCATTAGCAACGTGCGTAATCGCAACTTTGGTTGCATGGCTGGGTCTGGGCAACACGCTGCAATACTCAGTTCCACCCCTTGCGATTTCCCCTTCCATCATGGTTTGGTCGCTGCTCGCGGGACCGGTAATTGGAGCAGCGGCTTACCTATTTGTACGGGTGACTGAGGCAGCCCGAGCGCGTGCCCCTAGAGATTGGCATCTGGCTGTCTGGTGCGCTCTGATCTTTCCCATCCTTGGCCTCCTCGCGATTCCATTTCCACAACTGCTCGGGAATGGAAAGGGACTGGCACAGGCAGGATTTGATAGTGAAGTTGGTCTCGCACTTGCGGCGACGCTACTGCTGTTCAGGGTTGTCGTTTTAGTAGCCTCGCTCCGTGCCGGTGCAGAGGGTGGCTTGCTTACGCCCGGCCTGAGTATCGGCGCATTGCTAGGGATCATCCTTGGTAGCTTCTGGAATCACATTTGGCCCACACAGTCCTTATCGGGGTTCGCCGTTATCGGCGGCGCCGCGTTCCTGGCGTCGTCGATGAAAATCCCTCTTACGGCCATCGTACTCACCGTTGAATTCACGGGTATTGGCCAAGAGTTCCTTATTCCACTTTCGCTCGCGGTCGCTGGTTCGGTGTCGATCTTGTACCTCTGTCGCGCTTACGCAGATCGGAGAATGCGAGCCCCAGCGGCGATACGAGATCAGTAGCGCGCTCTTGAACCGCTGCCTGCGGGCGACGGATCGCCAGTGCGCATAGGCGATTGCAGCCGGATACGGCGGGCAACTCTCGAACGCGTGTAGACGCAAAGACTGAGCATGAATAGGAAGATCACGATGTTAGAAACAAGCACAGCGCACTTAAGCCAGCTCGGGTAACCAAGCATCCAGTACAACTCCGGTGGCAAATATAAAGCCGTGGACAATAGCGAGAACCATTGCGCCCACTCTCGCTCTCGCCACAGTCCGTATGCCCCAGTTAGCCTCACCGATGCGTAAGCCACTGTGCCTAGACCTAGAGCCAGCACCCACAGATTGCGATCACTAGAGTGGTTCGCTAGCTCAACAAAAAGATTCGAGAGCTTGCCTTCGGGATTGACGTGAAGCATCTGGACGACGCGCTTGGCAACGTCGTCGAGATTCTCGTGCATGAGATGAAACAGGCCGCAAGCGAACACTAAGACCGTCGCCGCCTTTGTCACTTCAAACATGGCCATCGTGCGCAGAGCGACCGATGTCTTATTAAAGCGAGGCTGATTTAGCTCATGGTGTTCCAAGTCGTCGGCAGCCAACTACAGCCCTTCCCCTAGACTCTTGTTAACGAGAACTTTGACATCGACACGGCGGTTGAGTTCACGGCCTTCGGCGTTAGCGTTACTCGCCAGCGGATGGGTATTGCCATAGCCTACGGGAATAAAAATGCGCCGCATTGGAATGTTCTGAACCTCATAGAAATAACGGGCTACAGCGGCAGCGCGTTCCTCGCTCAGCTCTCGATCCGTTTTGCTGCCCAGTCTGTTGGAGGCGTATCCCGAGATCTCGATCAAGTAGCCCTGAAGCGACTTCGCGAGTTTGGCAAGGTCAGCAAGGGCCGGTTTGGCTTCATCTTTCAGGACCGCTGAATCGTGGTCAAAGAAAACATCATTCTCCGATTCGATCTTGTAGTCATCTAGTTCTGAAACCTTTGATCGACAGCTGCAATCGCAGCCGCATCCTCCAGTCCAACAACGCCGGCAGCTTCGGCCTGCAAGCTAGCCTGATCTGCTGAATTCTGGGCCTGATCGGCAGGGCTTTGCGCGGCGCCCGCTGCGGTGAAGCCTGGCTGGCGATCGACTGGGCATTCTGAGCAGCCGCTTTGTTGGCCAGGACTTGTTGTTGTTGGGCTACTTCGATGGCGAAGTCGTCCGGCGTGAACGAGATCTTGCTGGCTTCCAGCTGTCCGTTCGAATTAGCTACGCCCTCAGCCTCGATCGTCAGGCCCGGAAGCAAGGCAGTAACATCCATGTCGGTATGACGGTAAAAGGGAAGCTTATGGTTCTTGCGCTCGATCTGGGTCGTATCGACGATGCTCACCGTGATCACCTCATGCGACTTCTTGTCGCGCACGCGCACCAGATCTCCATCCCGAGACAGAATCAAGCCCGACATTTTGGTTTTCTCGCCATTCTCAATATCCGGTGGCAGGCGATCAGAGTGCAGCTCGCGAACTCCAAAGGGTGCTCTCGCTCTATTTACCCTCTTTCTATCGATCTGCTTTGCGTGTTCCTGAGAAAGTGCACTGCACTACTCTCGCCGCGCAGTTGCAAAGAACATTTCAGCTCCGCGTCGTCGATGATCTCTCGATCCTTGAGACAGGCCAAGTGTAGGGCGCAGACCCTTGCAAAGTGGATACTTTTCCATTGACAACCGCTCCGCCAACGCGCACTATCCTCGTGTTTCTCGCGACATACCTCACCAGAGTCCTTCCTGAAAAGTCGATTCTGACTGAGCAGGCCCTTCCTATTAGTCGGCGCAGTCCGCGAAACCCGCTCGTGCCCGATCTTCGTGGACCTAAAAGGAGATCGTCATGCTGCCTTATCCACAAAAACTGGAGAAGCTCCTCGCCACAGTGCTGATCCTGCTGACCACCGCAACCGTCACCGGACAAGCAACGGACGCAGGCCAGCCGTCCGGAATGCCGTTGTTCAAACATCTGCTGCCAGCGAAAGCGGGTGGCATTGCGGATGCGGCCGGTAGAGGAGCGCCGAAAAGGGCCTCTGCAGCAGGAGGTTTAGGTGCCGGAAGTGTCAGTTTTCTGCCAGCGGTGAGCTACGCCTCAGGCGGACTATACGCAGAATCGGTGACGATTACGGATGTAAATGGTGATGGCAAGCCTGACCTTGTCGTGGCAAACCAATGCGTCAAAACCACTAACGAGAAGTGTGGTCATGGTCTTATGTTCGGCAGCGTAAGCGTGCTACTGGGCAACGGTGACGGTACTTTCCAGCCAGAGCTGAGTTACGGTTCAGGCGGGATACATACGCTATCGGTAGCAGTCGCGGATGTAAACAGGGATGGCAAGCCTGACCTGCTGGTAACCAACAGGAATTGCCTCAAGGGCTGCAGCGGCGGGATAGTAAGTGTACTGCTGAACAACGGCGACGGAACCTTCCGGCCTCCGGTGATATACAGCTCGGGCCAGCGTGATGCTTGGTCGATAGCGGTGGCCGATGTGAACGGCGATGGCATGCCGGACCTGGTGGTATCCGATGGCGACGAATCCTTTGTGAGCGTGCTGCTGGGCAATGGCGACGGAACCTTCCAACCGGCGTTGAGTTATGCCTCGGGAGAAGGTGGAACGTTTTCGGTAGTGGTAGCGGACGTGAATGGCGATGGCACACCCGACGTGCTCGTGACGAAGTACTCTGGAGGAAACAACGGCAATGGCTCAGTGGGCGTGCTGCTGGGCAACGGCGATGGTACTTTTCAACCGGTCGTGCACTACGACTCGGGAGGGTTCTCGCCTATTGCGCCTAACGCGCTCGCGGTGCGCGATGTGAACGGGGATGGCAAGCTGGACTTGGTGGTGGCAAACACTTGCAGCAGCA
>Ga0209330_1000395_pt1 | contig 19029 bp, 10 predicted proteins | sample JacPinW_OM2H0_O3_FD_187969 | JGI IMG/M metagenome (GOLD analysis project Ga0209330, IMG submission 187969) | Forest soil microbial communities from Algoma, Ontario, Canada - Jack Pine, Ontario site 1_JW_OM2H0_O3 (SPAdes) (version 2) | ecosystem: Environmental > Terrestrial > Soil > Boreal...
TTGCAGCTTCCAAAAGGCGAGGTTTCACTTTGTGAAGCGGTTCACTCCAGAAGAGCCGTTGCGCTGTTCCTTCTGCCATAAAACGCAGGAGCAGGTGGAGAAGCTCATCAGCTCTCCGAATGAGTATCCGCGCTCCTACATTTGCAATGAGTGCGTGGGCGTCTGCCAGCAGATTCTGGAAGATGAGAAGCGCGAGCAGGCCAGCCCGGTTAATCGGCGTCTGCCGCGGCCTCCCGAGATTAAGGCGTTCCTCGACGGTTACGTGATCGGCCAGGATAAGACCAAAAAGAAGCTCGCCGTAGCGGTTTACAACCACTACAAGCGGATTTTTCTCAATAAGCAGCCTGGCGATGTGGAACTTGCGAAGTCCAATATTCTGCTGATCGGTCCGACGGGGACCGGCAAGACGCTTTTGGCACAAACGCTTTCGCGCATGCTGGATGTACCGTTCGCTATCGTTGACGCGACGACGCTCACTGAGGCGGGCTACGTCGGCGAGGACGTCGAAAACATTATTCTGAAGCTGCTGCAGGCTGCGGATGGCGACGTCGCACGCGCCCAACAAGGCATCATATATATAGACGAGATTGACAAGATTTCGAAGAAGGATGAAAACCCCTCGATCACCCGCGATGTTTCCGGCGAGGGCGTGCAGCAAGCTTTGCTGAAGATTCTGGAAGGCACGGTGGCGAACGTTCCGCCGCAAGGTGGGCGCAAGCACCCGCACCAGGAATTCACGCCTGTGGACACGACGAATATCCTGTTCATTTGCGGCGGAGCTTTCGTGGGCATGGAAAAGATTATCGAGCGGCGCGTGGGGCAGAAGTCGCTCGGGTTTCATGCGGACGTGCAGCCGACGACCGCGTCGCGCCGCAATATAGAGGTACTCGAACAGGCGCAGCCGACCGATTTGATTCGTTACGGCTTGATCCCCGAATTCGTGGGACGCTTACCGGTGATGGGCATTCTGAGCGACTTGGATAAATCGGCGCTCGTGCGCATCCTGACCGAACCGAAAAACGCGCTGGTGCGCCAATATCAACGACTGTTTGAATTCGAAAACGTTCGGTTGCGATTCACGGACGACGCGCTGGATACCGTTGCCGAATTGGCCTTGCAGCGCAAAGTGGGAGCACGCGGATTGCGCATGATTCTGGAAGATTTGATGCTGGAGATGATGTACCACTTGCCCGCTCAGCGGAAACTTCGCGACTTTGTCGTCACCGGCGACATGGTGAAAGGCCGCGAGATCAACTGGAGCTTGCTCGAGAAGGCTGGTTAGATTTTTGGTGCAAAAGGAACCGATGTTCAACCGCGAAAAGACCGAAGTAAAACGCGTGCCTATGATGCCGGTGCGGGAAATGGTTATTTTCCCAGAGATGATGCATCCCTTTATCGTCGGACGCGAAGCATCCGTGCGGGCTCTGGAAGACGCGCTAGCCGGCGACAAGAAGATTTTTCTGGTCACACAGCATGACGCTTCGGTCGACGACCCCAAGCCGGAAGAAATTTATCAGGTCGGAACGCTCGCCAATATCGTGCAGAGCGTGAAGCTGCCGGACGGAAACATCAAAGTTCTGGTGGAAGGCACCACACGCGCCAAAATCATTCAGGTGACCAGCGAGGAAGGCTTCTTTCGCGCCTCCATTCGCGTGGTTACGGCAGTGGTGGAATCTACACCGCAACTTCAAGAAGCTTCCAGCCGGGTGACTGCGCTTTTCGAGCAGTATGTGAAGCTTTCGCAAAGCCTGAACTACGACACTATGATTGCCGCTGTTCGCGTCGAAGATGCCAGTAAACTTTCGGACGCCATCGCGGCGAACTTGCAGATTCCAGTCGAAGAAAAGCAGGAATTGCTCGAACTTTTCGATCCGCTCGAACGCTTGAACCGCATCGCGGACATCCTGGAAGTGGAAACCGAAAAGCTGAACGTCGATCGCTCGATCAATACGCGCGTGAAACGCCAGATGGAGCGCGCGCAGAAAGAGTATTACCTCAACGAGAAATTGAAGGCCATCCAGAAAGAGCTGGGCCGCGGCGAAGCGAACGAAATCGAACAGCTCAAGAAGAAGATTGAAACGTCCGGGATGCCTGAAGGTCCGCAGGAAAAGGCCATGCAGGAGCTGAAGCGGCTGGAAATGATGCCGCCGATGTCGGCTGAATCCACCGTTTCGCGCAATTATCTGGACTGGCTGCTGGCGGTGCCGTGGAAGAAGCGTTCCAAGGAAATTCGCGACATCAAGCGGGCGGAAACGATTCTCTCGGAAGATCACTACGGGCTGGAAAAGATTAAAGAACGCATTCTAGAATACCTGGCGGTTCGCCAGTTGGTGAAAAATCCCAAAGGCTCGATTCTCTGTTTCGTTGGGCCTCCAGGAGTCGGGAAGACTTCGCTGGCGATGTCCATAGGGCGCGCGACAGGCAGAAAGTTTGTGCGCGTATCGCTAGGCGGCGTGCGCGACGAAGCCGAGATCCGCGGGCACCGGCGCACCTACATCGGCGCTCTGCCTGGACAGATTATTCAGATGATGCGCAAGGCCGGAACCGTGAATCCCGTGTTCGTTCTCGACGAAGTGGACAAAATGTCGATGGATTTTCGCGGTGATCCTTCCGCGGCGCTTATGGAAGTGCTCGATCCGGAATTGAACCACGCGTTCACCGATCATTATCTCGACGTGGAGTACGACCTCTCGAAGGTGATGTTCATTTGCACGGCGAACGTGCTGCACACCATCCCGCAGCCGCTGCAGGACCGCATGGAAGTCTTGCGCATACCGGGCTACACGGAACAGGAAAAGCATCAGATCGCGCAACGCTTTCTGGTGCCAAAAGAAATTGCAGCTACCGGGCTCACCAAGGCGAACCTGAAATTTACGGACGAGGCGGTCACGCACATCATTCGCCACTACACCCACGAAGCCGGGGTACGCAATCTGAGCCGCGAAGTCGCGAATGTTTGCCGCAAAATCGCGCGCAAAGTGGTGGCCGACGGGAAAAGCACAGAAGTGGAAATCACGAATACGAACGTCAACGATTACCTCGGTATCCTGAAATATCGCGATTTCCTGGCCGAAAAGAAGAACGAAATCGGATTGACCACCGGCCTGGCATGGACGGAAGTGGGCGGCCAAGTGCTTTCCACCGAAGCGATGCTGATGCACGGCAAGGGCCGGTTGACTCTAACCGGGAAATTGGGCGACGTGATGCAGGAATCGGCGCAAGCGGGCATGAGTTACGTGCGCTCGCGAACTCATCTTTTCGGATTGCCGAAAGACTTCTATCGACACCTCGATATCCACGTGCACGTTCCCGAAGGCGCCATCCCGAAGGACGGCCCATCGGCGGGTATTACGCTGTGCACTTCCATCGTCAGCGCGCTGACGCGGATTCCGGTTCGTTGCGACATCTGCATGACCGGAGAAATCACTCTGCGCGGTAAAGTGTTGCCCATCGGCGGCGTGAAGGAAAAGCTTCTTGCGGCGCACCGCCTCGGCTTCCGCACCGTGATTCTGCCCAAGGATAACGAAAAGGATTTGGCGGAAATCCCGCCGGAAATACAGTCTCAGATGTCGGTTCATTTTGTAGAGAACATGGACGAAGTGCTGCAAATCGCGCTCGAACATCCTCTTCCGGTTCCCGGACTTCCGCCGGTGGCCGATGTGGAACCCAAGTTTGTTACAGATGTGGCGCAGGACAGCGAATTAACCAATTGAAACCCTCCGGCTCTCTCACATCCTGCTAAGCAGGTTCGGCCCGCAACCGGGGGATTCAGATTGTCTGTAGGTCAGCCCATTCGTGATGAAGTAGTTTAGAAAAAGCGGCAGGTTCGAATTTGTGCCCGCCCGTAGTCCATTCAGAAAATCAATCATGCCTGAAAACCAGGCTAGAGAAGGAACGAACTCGATGAGTATTAGCCTTGCAGAACTAAAAGATAAAAACATTACCGACCTGGCGAAAATCGCCAAAGAACTGAACATCCCCGGAGCTTCGGGCATGCGCAAGCAGGAGTTGATCTTTCAAATCCTCCGCGCGCAGACGGAAAAGAACGGATTGATCTTCTCCGAAGGGGTGTTGGAATGCCTGCCGGACGGCTTTGGCTTCCTGCGCGCCCCTGAGTATAACTACCTTCCCGGCCCGGACGACATTTACGTCTCCCCTTCGCAAATCCGCAAATTCGACCTGCGCACCGGCGACACGGTCTCCGGCCAGGTGCGGCCTCCCAAGGACGGCGAGCGTTACTTCGCACTGATTAAGGTGGAAGCGGTCAACTTCGAAGATCCCGAAGTCGCGCGCAATAAGATTTTCTTCGACAACCTGACGCCGCTCTACCCGCAGGAACGCATCCGCCTGGAGACCACCAAGGAAAATCTTACAGGCCGGGTGCTGGACATGCTTTGTCCGGTGGGCAAAGGCCAGCGCGGATTGATCGTTGCTCCGCCGCGCACCGGCAAAACGATGATGCTGCAATCCATCGCCAATTCGGTGACCACAAATCATCCGGAGGTCGCGCTGATCGTGCTGCTGATCGACGAGCGGCCGGAAGAAGTTACGGACATGCAGCGCACGGTAAAGGGTGAAGTGATCAGTTCCACCTTCGACGAACCACCCCAACGCCACATTCAAGTGGCGGAAATGGTACTCGAAAAAGCCAAGCGTTTGGTAGAACACAAGCGCGACGTCGTGATTCTGCTCGACTCGCTCACGCGTCTCGGCCGCGCATACAACGCCGTCACGCCTCCGTCCGGGAAAGTGCTATCGGGCGGTATTGATGCCAACGCTTTGCAGCGCCCACGGCGTTTTTTTGCTGCGGCGCGAAATATCGAAGAAGGCGGTTCGCTCACTATCATCGCCACAGCTCTGATCGATACCGGGAGCCGCATGGACGATGTGATCTTCGAAGAGTTCAAAGGCACCGGCAATATGGAAATCAACCTGGATCGCCGCCTGGTGGATAAGCGCGTATTCCCGACGATCGATATCAATCGCTCCGGAACGCGTAAAGACGAATTGCTTTTGCCGCCGGACGAACTGAACCGAATCTGGGTGTTGCGCAAAGTGCTGAGTCCCCTTTCGACCGTGGAAGCCATGGAACTTCTGTTGGGCCGCCTCTCAAAAACGAAGACGAACGGAGAATTTCTCTCCTCGATGTCCAGCCCGGCCTAACCTTTCTCGCATACAATCCGGCTTCGTCCCTGTGCAATCCTCGTGTCGCTTCGTTGACCGCGGAAACTTGCCCGCGCGAAGGTTGCTCCCCTTGACATTCTACTGGAAGGCGTATACCTTCACCTAGTATGTCTACCAAAGAACAACGGGAACGCATTGAATTGCTGCAGGGCACTCTGGACCTGCTGATTTTGCGCACGCTGCTGCGCGGGCCGGTGCATGGGCACGCCATCGCCAAAGCGATCGAGTTCAACTCCGATGAAGTCCTGCAGGTGGAACAGGGCTCGCTATATCCCGCGCTGCACCCGGCTGATCAAGCGCGGATGGATTTCAGCCGAAGAAGGCACGTCCGAAAACAATCGGCGGGCAAAGTTTTACAAGCTGACCGCGGCGGGCCGGCGGCAACTTGCAGGCGAGACCAGCAAATGGGACAAGATGGCTGGAGCGATTGCGCGAATTCTACGTCCGGCGGAGCAGGAAGGTGAATCATGAAGCGGCGCGAGCGCATGATGAAGGATCTGGAACAGGATATCCGCGAGCACATCGAGGCGGAGACGCAGGACAACATCGCGCGCGGCATGCCGCCGGAAGAAGCGCATTACGCGGCGATGCGCAAATTCGGCAACGTGACGCGAGTGAAGGAAGAAACGCGCGAGGTGTGGACATTTGTTTGGCTCGAGCAGCTTTGGCAGGACGTCCGCTATGGCCTGCGGATGCTTCGCAGATCGCCCGGCTTCACAGGGGTTGCGATTCTGACGCTCGCTCTCGGCATCGGTGCCAATACCGCCATCTTCTCCGTCGTGAACGCGGTACTGCTGCGGCCACTGCCCTTGCGGCAACCGGAACAGTTAGTTTCGGTCCAGCTTTACGACACTATTCTGAAGACCCCAAATGAATATTTGTCGATCCCGACCTTTTTTGACTGGCGGCGCCAGAACCAGGTCTTCAGCGGTATGGCCGCATTCTCCGACTACACGTGCACGGTGACTGGAGCCGGCCGGCCGGTACATCTGGACGCCGAATGGGTTTCCGCGGATTTCTTTTCGACGCTCGGCGTTACGGCCCAGCTTGGCCGCAGCTTCTTGCCCGAGGAAGAAAAGAAAGGAAGCAATTTTGCCATCCTGAGCGACGGCCTATGGCGGACGATGTTCAGCGCGGACACAAATATTATTGGCCGCAGCATCACGCTGGACAATAAAAGCCACATCGTCGTTGGAGTGGCTCCGCCTGGATTCGACTTCCCTATCATGACGCCACCGGTGCAGATTTGGACGAGCATCGGTGAGACGGCATGGTACGACGTGCGAGGCGCACACGGCTTATTCGTCCTCGGTCGCATGAAACCCGGCGTGACCGTGGCCCAAGCGCAAACCGAGATGTCTCGCATCGACGCTCTCCTCGCCAAGGAGTATCCGACTTCGAATCTGCGCTACGGCGAGGCGGTGGTCGTGCCGGAATTGCAGCATCTTGTCGGCGACGCCAGATCCGCACTGTGGATTCTATTTGGCGCGGTTGGCTTTGTGCTCCTCATCGCCTGTGCCAACGTAGCAAGTCTTTTGCTGGCGCGATCCATGACGCGACAGAGGGAAATGGCGGTTCGCACGGCGCTCGGCGCTGGGCGGTTGCGCACGATCAGCCAATTGCTTACGGAAAGTGTTCTGCTCGCGCTGATCGGCGGCTTTGTTGGTTTTGGCCTTGCCCTCTGGGGAACCGCGGGACTTCTGCGGCTGGTTCCGCAGAATGTTCCTCGAATATCGCAAATCCAGATGGACGGCCGAGTTTTTCTTTTTACGCTGCTCGCCGCGATTTTCACCGGAATTCTTTTTGGGCTGGCTCCGGCCCTGCAGAGCTCGAAGCGAAGTCCCTTTGACACATTGAGGACCAGCGGCGCGGGAGCGGGCCGCTCCGGCGGCGTGCCGCAAAACCGGATTCGCAGCGCGCTGGTCGTTGTGGAAATAGCGCTAGCGCTGACCTTGCTTATGGGCGCGGGATTGATGCTTCAAAGCTTCGCGAGCCTACAGCGCGTAAATCCAGGCTTCAATCCCCACAATGCATTGACGTTCACCTTCGACTTGCCCAAGAACATCTACAGCAACGATCGGAAAAAGATTTTTTACGGCCAGTTGCTCGACCGCTTGAATAGTCTGCCGGAAGTGGTTTCGGCTGCCGCCACCGCGACGCTGCCTTTGAGCGGCGGAGATATGAGGACCAATGTGGAGGTCGAGGGCCGCCCAGTCCCCAAGGGAACCGCACCGGAGGAAGAGTTTGGTGTCGTCAGCCCCGGGTATTTCAAAATGATGGGAATCCCGCTGCTCGAAGGTCGCGAATTTTTCGCGACTGACACGGCCAGTTCTCCTTTGGTAGTCGTCGTCAATCAGGCCTTCGCTATGCGGTACTTCCCAAACGAAACAGCGATGGGAAAACGCTTCAAAGCAATCGATCCCGGCCACTCGGATCGTCCCATGCGCGAAATCGTCGGCATAGTGGGCAACGTAAAAAGGGGCGCACTAAACGAGGCTCCGGAGCCCGATTTGTTCCTTCCTTATCAGCAGGAGTGGGTCGGAGACCTGAGCTTGATCCTCCGCACTCGGGGCGCGCCGGAATCTATGATGGGAACGGCGCGCGAAGTTGTTCACTCGATGGATGCAAGCCTGCCGCTCTACGATGTAAAGACGATGGACCAATACGTGGGCGAGTCCGTGGCCCAGCCGCGCTTCAACATGATACTGCTCATCATTTTTGCCGCGCTGGCCCTGGGGCTCACAACGGTAGGAATTTATGGCGTAATGGCATACACCGTCACACAGCGCACGCACGAAATTGGCATTCGCATGGCGTTGGGCGCTCAACGGGCAGAGGTCATGCGCCTTGTCCTCGGAAACGGCCTCAAGCTCGCGCTCGCCGGGATTGTCGCTGGAATCGCGATGGCTTTGGCGCTAACGCGCTTGCTCGCGACCCTGCTCTTCGGCGTTAGCACGTACGACCCATTGACGCTTGCTGGAGTGGCGTTGCTGCTGGTCGCAGTCGCGGCGCTCGCATGCTACATTCCCGCACTTCGCGCGGCTCGCGTGGACCCGATGGTCGCGTTGAGATACGAGTAGCGCTCCACGTAGCTGTGCGGCAACCCTTCCTTTAGTGCGTCGCGTCCGAATACTTCACCGAACAGCCGTAGGGGCGCGTTGTGGGCGTCTGCACCTGCTTGCCGGCGATGGCCTGCTCGAGCGCGAGACTGACGTAATTGGTGGCGCCAGGAACGTCTTCCAGGTCAGTGGTCGGTTTGTTATCAATGGCGCCGTCGTAGATCACGACGCCTTGGGGATTGATTACGACCATCTGCGGCGAGGTCTTTGCATCATAAAGATGGCCGATCAGGCCGGTGGGATCGAGCAGTGCGGCGGTGGGAGCGGCTTGCTCCTTCGCCAGATAGCTGTTTTCTTCGCTCGCAGTCACGTATCCCTGCTTACCCGGCGCGGAAGAAAGAATCGTCAACCAGACGACGCCGCGGCTGGTCCACTCCTTTTGTAGCTTCTGCATGTTGCCGCTGTTGTAGTGCTTGCCCACGTAGGGGCAGCCGTTGTTGTGCCACTCGAGGACCACAAACTTTCCGCGAAAATCCGACAGGCGAACGGTCTTGCCATTGCTGGCGGTAGCCGTGAACTCCGGAGCTGCCTCGCCGGTTTTCCCGGCCGAGATCAATGGCAGAGCGATGCACAGAAACAGAGCAACGAGCGTCGGATACAGAGTTGAGCGCTTCATCTTTGGTGTCCCTCCTTCAAGGATTGTGCCGCGTAAATTCCAATGCCGTAAGCATTTTTTGCTGAAACAGGATTGCTGAGAGGCGCATCAACCAAGTACGCGCGGCCGGCGGACAGTACGAGCACGCCTTTCAGCCGCTCGATCGGTTTGCGCAGTTGATCCGACTTCCGCAGTGTCAGGCGAAAACCGGTGGCCGCAGGTAAGAGCTTCTGAGGTGCTGCATTGTCAATCTGCGATTCAGCAAACGGGATGAAAACTGCCTGCGTGATTTGATGGCCAAGATTCGCGGTGAGTACTAAAGTATCTTTGGAGTCGTCCACACTAAATTTCCAGTTCCGTGGCGCAGGCTGCGGCAGTAATTTGTGTGCGGCGGAGAAAAGATTGCTCGTCCGAGCGGCTGGCGCAGGCGCCTGCGACTTGACCGGGAGAGTGAGCGAAAGTTGAGCCTTTCCCGGGACGCATATTTCGCGGCATACCAAAACCCTAACTTCGGCGCCGAGCTGCGCCGACTTCTGCGACGCTGAGCTGGCGTCCGCGTGCATCGGCACGAGCAGCGTCACTTCGTCTTCGTAACCATAATCGACGATTGTAGGCGTTCCAAGACGCCGCGGCGTAGGCCACTCCATTGCGCCCGCGGTGAGGCCTGCCGGCAACTGCCACTTGACGCGCGGCGGCTCGCCCGAATCTCCCGGATTCATCCAGTAGATGTGCCAGCCCTTTTCGAGTTGAAAATGCAATCCGAGATAGAAATCACGTCCTGGCGCGATCCATTGATTCTCGGCGATGAGTTCTAGTGTACCGTGCGGGATGGGCGTCCCGGCCGCTTGCGCGTTTGCCACACACAGCAGCACAGCGAATCCGAGCGTAGGAGCCCTGGAAAAATGTGAATTGGGGTGACGCCCTCGCATGCGTTTATGATGCATTAGCCGCCCAGCCCGTTTCTTTTAGTCTGACGACACGTGGGAGTGTTGTGGCAGAACCTGGGCAATGGCGTGGACCGCGTTGCGGCGAGCCCTCAAAGGGGCGCGATGATCGGACCTCAGACGCAATGTGTAAAGGTGCGAATTAGCCCAGAAATCCGAGATTGTTCGTGGTGAAGTTGCCGATATAGGGCAGCACGTACGGGAGATCGGTCGCCGACAAGCCGAACCATTGGGCCAGCGTCGATGCGTACTGCGCCGAGGCCGTGCTGGGGATCCAGCGGCCGTTGGAGCCGACATCGTCGGGGCCGCCGAGTGCCTGAGTGGGAAAGGTGCCGTAAATCTGCCCGCCCTTCACTGCGCCTCCAAGAATGATGTGATGGCTGCCCCAGGCGTGGTCCGTGCCATCGGATGAGTTAGGCTGGAAGGTACGCGCAAAGTCGGAGCAGGTGAAAGCCGTAACCTGATTCGCCAGATTCATTTCTTGTAACGCCTGATAGAACGCCGCTAAGGCCGGGCTGACTTCCGCCAGAAGTGTTGCCTGCGCATCCAACTGTCCCGAATGAGTATCGAAGTTGCCCGCGCCCACGAAGAAAATCTGCCGCTTGACTCCCAAAGCCGCGCGCACATTGATAAGTTTTGCGACCTCCGCCAACTGAGCACCGAAGGGAGTCGTAGTAGGAAAGACAGTCATTAGCGGCGTTGCGGAATTGAGCGCGCTGGACAGCACTGAGTTGTAGGTGAAAGCATTGTTGGTGATTGCATTGTCTTCTTGAATCAACGAGACGCCGCTACTCAGGTTCGCGAACTGTTGCGCAGTCGTCTGTCGCGAGGAGCAGTAGGAGTGGTCACTGCAGCTTGCGGCTCCGGGTCCCCCGGACCCGACGGCGACTGGCGAAGTATCCGTTCCGTTGCAGAACAGGGTGTCGCCGCTGATCGATGCGATCATGGGGATTAGCGAGCCAGGATTGAACTGCGTGTTCATTTTGTCAGCCATGCGGCCCGCCCAACCGGAACTGCCCGCGGAGCTGTTCATCTGGTTCTGCCACTCCAATTGCTGGTCCGGATGAGAAAAGAGGTTGCTGGGCTGCGTGAATTGTTTGGCCTGGTATTGCGCACGGGTGGTTGGTTGGAGCAGCGTGCCGACGTTCGCCAGGAACGCTACGTTGCCGCTGTTAAATAAGGACTGCACTTCAGGCATGCTCGGATGCAACGCAAAGTTGGGCTGCGGCGCAAGCTGCAGCAAAGTGTTCTGCGGCAGCGCTAAGGGTCCGCGAATAGATGCGTAGTTGGTATAGCCGGGAGTGTCGAATGGAATGAGCATGTTGTTCGCATCATTTCCTCCGAAGAGAAAAATGCAGACCAGCGCCTTGTAATCCGAAGATGTTTGGGCCAGGGCGTTGAGCATACCGAACGGTCGAAAGCCCAGAAGATTGCCGGCGGCGAGCAAGGAAGCATTGGTCAAAAAACTTCGTCGACTGTGTCGCATAAAACTCCTTTTCAGCTCGTCTTCCTTGATTAGTGCATGATTTTGTAATGCGACGAAGTGACCACCAGGAAGACCGCCACTTGCGCGCGGCCCTGAAGGTCGGTCGCTGGAATGGCTGTGATGGTCGAGATCAAAGCGCTTCGCATATCGCTCGGCATTTGGCTGTGCATGAAAAGCATTGCCAGATAGTCCACGAGTTGTGCAGGATTACTTGCTTGTTGGCCAATGACGCTGGTAGCGCTCAGGTCTATGACCGGCGCCGAATCTTCGTTGTGAATAATCTTGTCAGCCAGACTCATGCGCGGAATCACCGAGCCGGTGTTCTCCAGAGAAAACTCCGGAGCATTCAACGTGGTCTCGGGAATCACATAAGTGGGTGGAAAGTAGTTGAAGACGCTCGACTGGTTGAAGGGCGCTTCGCCAACGGAAGTCAGCGTCGACGACATGAAGTTCACGTAGGAATAGGAATTTGCCGGAGTCTGAGCCGCGTTTAATCCGCGGAGCAAATTTATAGTCCAAAGCAGCGGCTCGCGCAGGTGTCCGCCATCGACGGCAGGAGACGAATCAGCCTGGTCCCCTGTCTGCGTGTCTCCGGCGCGGGCTTCCGGATCCATGAAGATCGCGGTCAGGATCGCCTTCATGTCACCGCGCACACCGCTGCCGTTGTCAGCGAAGACTGCAGAGACGCGCGCTACGTAGGCCGGACTCGGATTGCCGGTGACCAGATGTTGGATGAGCTGCCTGCAGACAAAAGGACCGATGTTTGGGTGCGCAAATATGTTATCGAGGGCGCCTTTCAGATCATCCTCGGCTGATTGCCCGACGGGAAGCGTGGTTCCATTCAGAAGGATCTTTGAGGTCGTGTCATGCCGGCTCTCAACCGGCACCATGAAGTGGCGCCAGTTACTCGTAAAATTGAAACTTGATGGGGTGCTACCGTCCGTGTTGGCATAGGTCCAACCCGTGTAGGCCCGCGCAAAGGCTTCCACTTGAAGTTCGGTGTAAGTGGGAATTGGATTGCCGCTACCATCTGTCTGGATGGTCCCGTCCGGATGCAGAAGATTCAACCCGAGCGAGAAGAGCTGCATCATCTCGCGGCCGAAATTCTCGTTCGCGATTTGACCGGCGGGAGGCTTTCCACTGTTCACCATATTCAGGTAGTTGCCCATGGCCGGCGAAAGCGTCGCATCCTGCATGATGGTGCGGTAGTTGGTGAAGGCGTCTCCGGCCAGCGTATTAAGGTAAAACGGCATGGCGTTATCTTGCGGGATGGGTGCGACAAATATCTCACTCAGAGCCATCGCCACCCGTTGACGCAACTGATCGTTCCCCCAGACTGCCACGTTCAGAAATTCTGACTGCGTGCAACGCCAGTTCGTGAACCCGCACACGGCAGTGTCAGGCGACGGTGGCTGGCTGAACTGCGTTGTGGGCTGATTGAACTGCTCGGTCAGCGCAGCTTGCAGGCCGATCTGCTGGACGTGCAAGATCGTAGTCGCCGTGGGACCAAAGCTGGTTTGATCCAGGAAGCGCGCCGCTGCAGTTGCGGTAATTACTGTCGCTCCGACCACCTGTGCGTTCACGCTGTTCGAATTGCTCGAACCGGGGTCCGGGTTCGTCACTTCGACGGGTTCTGTCAAGCCCGCTTGAGAAACAGTAGCCGTTCCGGTCGCGACTATTTGCGTGCTCGAGAGAGACGTCGTGGTTAGATTGCTGCCACCGAAAGATACCGTGGCGCCGTTTACAAAGTTGCTTCCGGATATCGTCAAAGTAATCGCGCCGACGTCTACTTGCGACGGCGAAACGCCGGAGATCTGCGGCACAGGATTCCAGAGCGTTACGGCGCTCGAGCTACTGATCGAAGTTTTCTTGGTCTCCGTCGCTTCAATGGTCACTGTGTTCGGGGAAGGAAGCGTTGTTGGGGCCGTGTAGTTACCCGTCCCGTCAATTGTGCCGGTTGCTGCGCTTCCCCCAATCACGCCATTTACCGACCACGTGAACGTCTTATTGGTCAAAGACGCAGTGAATTGCTGCGTCGAGCCAGCACGAACGTTCGCGGTGCTCGGAGATATCGTCAACGTATCCGAACCGGGAAGCGTGGCGTCCGACGGTGTAAGCGCACAGCTCGAAGCCATTAACGCCAGAACGAGGACTACAGGTGCAAGCATTGTTGAACGGCGCACGGTGCCTCTCAGGACCATCGGGATTGCGAATTGATTTTCAAAACCCGGCCTATCGGAAAAAGTTCCATTACTTTTCAGAATTCGCAATGTAACGAGCCGGGCGGTTAAGCAGTTAAGAGGAGGAGCCTAACGGGCTGTGGTGTATGGTGCAACTGGCGCGAAGTCCAGATTAATTCACCTGTTCGTGCGTACCATTAGAGGCGCGGCTCACACGAGAAGAGCACGGAACCGTTTTCGCATTTGCTTCGCTGTCGAAGGGCAATGGTTTTTGCCTTTCAGCGAACAAAAACCAGCAATTACCTTTTGCAGCTTTTTCGTCAAAATGACCGGGAATTCAGTAAACTGCGATGGAGACTTTGACCGTTTTCGTTTTCGGTGGAGGCGCTGCTCAGCTTCGTCGCGCTGGTAGCTACCCACGTTCCGGCGCGGCGCACGTCGATCCGATGGTGTCGCTCCGGAACGAGTGGTTCTTAAAGCATCCTGGATTTCGTTAACGAGGAACAAATGATTCGCACTTACCAAGGCCACGCGCCGCAGATTGCCGCAAGCGCTTACATCGATCCGCAAGCTGTGGTTATTGGTGACGTCGTCATCGGCGAGCATTCCAGTGTGTGGCCTTGCGCTGTTCTGCGCGGGGACGTGAACTTCATGCGCATCGGCTCGCGCACAAATATTCAAGACGGTTCCGTGCTGCATGTGATGCGCGATACGAACCCCTTGATCCTCGGTGACAACGTCACTGTGGGCCACGCCGTCGTGCTTCACGGGTGCACCATCGAATCGCGCTGCTTGATCGGAATGGGCAGCATCATCCTCAACGGCGCAAAAATCGGCGCTGGAAGCATCATCGCAGCCGGCACGCTCGTCCCCGAGCGCACCATCGTGCCGCCGGGTAGTCTGTTCATGGGGCAACCCGGCAAGCTGCGCCGCGCGCTTACTCCCGAGGACCTCGAATCGATTGACCGCTACGCCCAGCGCTACGTCGAATACAAGGACACCTACAAGGCCGAGTCCGGAAGTTGATTTGATCGTCTTCCGCATAGCGGGGCAGTGCTGCTTGGCGGAACGGTTGGGATGCGCTGCAGCGGGCGCAGCATGCTGCGCCCCTACTGAGAACGGCTCGACAGCGTCCGTGGCCGGCGTCCTGGTTTTTTTTCTTCCCGACAACGTCCCTCTTGCATGACGCGATACAATGGAGTGATGGTTATCTCGCTAAAAGCTCGTCCATGGCAGCTCCGGTACGAGAAGCGTCGGCGCTCGTGACGGAAAAACGCGAATTTAAGGCGATTAAGGGAACTCGCGACATCTTGCCGCCGGATTCCGCGCTGTGGAATTGGTTCGAGCAGACCGCGCGCGATGTCTTCGAATCCTACAATTTCCGCGACATCCGTTTGCCCATATTTGAGGAGACCGAACTATTTGCTCGCTCGATAGGCGCTGACACAGATGTAGTCAACAAAGAAATGTTTACTTTCAGCAGTGGCCACAACACGGACTCGCTCGAAGACAGCGCCGCTGACGCAACTTATTCATTGCGGCCCGAAGCTACTGCGAGCGTTGCACGGGCATACATCGAGCGTGGGATGCAGACGCTGCCGGGGAACGTAAAGCTGCATTACATCGGGCCGATGTTTCGGCGCGAGCGGCCGCAGAAAGGACGCTACCGCCAGTTCTACCAGATTGGCGCGGAGGTGCTGGGGCAATCCGACGCGCCTGCGATAGACGCGGAAGTACTGGAAATGCTCGTCGTGTTTTTCAAGCGCGTGGGACTGACGCGGACGACGCTCTACGTCAATTCCATCGGCTGCAAAGAGTGCCGACCACAATATGTCGAGGTTCTGCGCGAAAAGCTGCGCGAAGTGAAAGACCAGCTTGGCCCCGACTCGCAGCGCCGCATCGACACCAACCCGCTGCGCGTTCTGGATTCGAAATTGCCGGAGGAGCAGGCCATCATTGCGAAGCTGCCGCGCATTTCTGATCACCTTTGCGCCGAATGCCGCGAGCATTTTGCAAAACTGAAAGAAGAACTAAACGTGCGCGGCGTCGCTTACGAAGAAAACTGGCGACTCGTTCGCGGCCTCGATTACTACACGCGCACAACATTTGAAGTCACGGCGGAAGGACTGGGATCGCAGAACGCCGTGTGTGGCGGCGGCCGCTACGACGGCTTGGTCGAACTTCTCGGCGGACCGCCAACGAAAGGGATCGGCTTCGCCATCGGCAGCGATCGCTCGATTTTGTCGATACAAGAGGGCGGAAAATTGCCGTATCTGCCCGGTCTTGCGGTCTTCGTCGCATGGATGGGCCAGGAGGCGTATCCTACCGCGGTGAACATTGCGCGAAAGCTCCGCACAGCGGGGCTAGCCGTCGAGCTGCCGCCGGAAGAAATGAAATTCAAGAAATCGCTAGGCTTGGCGGATAAGCTCGGCGCGCGGTACGCCTTGATCATAGGCGAAGACGAGGTCGCGGCGGGAACGTTCACCTTGAAGCGCCTCGCCGATTCCGATCAGAAAAAACTTTCGGAATTAGAGTTGCTCGAATATCTTGAATCCGAACGAAGAGGCAGCCGCTAGTGCAAGTGGAAAGAAAAACTCGTGCTTGAAGCGCTTGGAAACTTGAAACGCACAACCTATTGCGGCGACTTGCGCGCATCGGACGCGGACAAAGACATCGTGCTGATGGGGTGGGTGCATCGGCGGCGTGATCTCGGGCAACTGATTTTTATCGACCTGCGCGATCGCGCCGGGATTGCGCAGATCGTTTTCAACAAGGAGCTGCATCCCGAGGCGCATGCGAAGGCGGAACAACTGCGTTCGGAATTTGTTGTTGCGGTGGAAGGGCGCGTCCTGCGCCGCCAGAAGTCGAACCCCGAAATTGCATCCGGCGAAGTGGAAGTGATGGCCACGCAGCTACACATCCTGAATAATTCGAAGACGCCGCCGTTCCAGATCGAAGAGGAAGTGACCGCGAGCGAAGAAACGCGTCTGCGCTACCGTTATCTCGATTTGCGCCGGCCGAAACCGCACCGCAATCTGGAGCTGCGCCACCGCGTCATATTGGAAATTCGCAAAGCGCTCGACGAACAGGGATTTTTCGAAATAGAAACGCCGATGCTTACGCGCTCAACTCCCGAAGGCGCGCGCGACTGCCTGGTGCCGAGCCGCATCCATCATGGGAAGTTTTACGCGCTGCCGCAATCGCCGCAAATCTTCAAACAAATATTGATGATTTCGGGCATGGATCGCTATTTTCAAATCGTGCGCTGTTTTCGCGACGAAGATTTTCGCGCTGACCGCCAACTTGAGTTCACGCAGCTCGATCTCGAAATGTCGTTCCCGCGCCAGCGGGATATTTTTGAAGTGATCGAGCGTGTGATGGAACGCACCTGCGCGGTTGTGGGAGTGCAAGCGAAAGGACCATTTCGCCATCTTGACTACAAGGATGCGCTCCGCCGCTATGGCTCGGACAAGCCGGACCTGCGTTTTGGGATGGAATTGCACGGCGTGACGCAATTCTTCGAAGCCGGACGAGAAAAACTACAGATCGAGGGCAACGTGCAGGCGGTCGTCGCGCCGGGAGCGGCGTCGTGGTCGCGGAAGCAACTTGATGAACTTGGCGAGTTCGCGAAATCGGCTGGAGCGCGCGGCGTTTACACTGCAAAGGTTGCGGCCGAAGGAATCACTTCGCCGCTGGAAAAAACTCTCGGGCCGGAAACGCTGACAAATCTCGCGGAAGCTGTGGGCGCTAAGCCGGGCGATTTGATCGCGGCTGTAGCGGCGAAAGAACAAATCGAGCACAACGACACGTCGCTGAACGTCGCGGGCCAGATTCGTCTGTACTTCGGAGACAAGCTCAACCTGATCGACCGCAGCAAGTGGGAATTCGCGTGGATTACCGGCTTCGCGCTCTTCGAATGGAGCGCGACGGAGAACCGCTGGGTCAGCGCGCAGCATCCGTTTACCGGGATCTTCGAAGAAGATCTCGACAAGCTCGAAACTGCGCCGTGGGAGTGCCGCTCGAAGGGCTACGACCTTGTCTTGAACGGCAACGAACTCGGCTCGGGAAGCATTCGAATTCATCGCCAGGATGTGCAGGCGCGGATGTTCAAAGCGCTCGGCCTGAGCGACGAACAGGCGAGGCAACGCTTCGGTTTCTTTCTCGACGCGCTCACGTATGGTACTCCGCCGCACGGCGGCATCGCGCTGGGAATCGACCGCGTCGTCATGCTCCTGGCCGGCGAAAAATCAATTCGCGAAGTGATCGCCTTCCCGAAGACCACCGCTGCCGTAGATTTGATGGCTGACTCGCCCTCAGAAGTGGGCACCGACCAGCTCGACGAACTCGGAATTCAGATAAAGGCAAAGCCCAGGGATGGCGGAGCTAAAGCTCCAACCCCCTGAAAATCGATCATGAGCCGGATACGCATACTTGCGGAAAATGTGGCGAACAAGATCGCGGCGGGCGAAGTCGTCGAGCGGCCTGCGTCGGTGGTGAAGGAGCTTCTCGAAAACGCGCTGGACGCAGGGGCGCGGTCGATTCGTATCGAAACTGAATCGGGCGGCAAGCGCATGATTCGCGTGGTGGATGACGGCACGGGAATGAATCACGACGACGCCCTGCTGGCGTTCGAGCGCCACGCTACTTCGAAATTGCGCACCGCGGACGATTTACTTTCCATTTCTACGCTCGGGTTTCGCGGCGAAGCGCTGCCTTCGATTGCATCGATTTCACGGCTGCTGCTTGAAACGCGCTCGGCGGAAGACGAGCAAGGTACACGCGTGGAATTTGCGGGCGGAAAACTGATCGGCGTGAAGCCGGCAGGCTTGCCCGCCGGCACTTCAATCAGCGTGGCGGATATTTTTTATTGCGTGCCGGCACGAAGAAAGTTCCTGAAGTCCGAGACGACCGAGTTGGGACACATCGCTTCGCTCGTTACGCACTACGCGCTAGCTCATCCAGATTGCCAATTCCTACTGAAGACTCCGACGCAGGAAATTCTGAATTGCACGTCGGTGGAAAAACTTTCGGAACGCGTTTACCAGATTTTCGGACGCCAAGCGCTCGATGAGCTGACGGAAATTACGCCGACGGAAGGGCCGGTGCGCAGCGCCATTACCGAACCGCCGCTCGAAGCGGAAGAGCGGGCCGCTACCCTGCGCGTGAGCGGCTTCACTTCGCGGCCGGAAGTGCAGCGCACGAACCGCAACGGGATTTATATTTTTGTGAATCGCCGGCTGGTCCGTGACCGCTTGCTGCTGCATGCCATCGGCGAAGCGTATCGCAACATCACGCCGCCGGGAGTTTTTCCGTTTGTTCTGCTTTTCCTCGATTTGCCGTACGAGGAAGTGGACGTCAACGTCCATCCGGCGAAAATCGAGGTGCGTTTCCGGCATGCGCAATTCGTTCATGATTTCACACGGGACGCGCTGCGGCTAGCGCTCTCGCATGCGCGACCGATTCCGGGATTTCCCGCGGCGCGCGCGGCGGCTGCGGCAGGCGAACGGAGCGCCGGCGGTTT
>Ga0209330_1000396_pt1 | contig 18992 bp, 11 predicted proteins | sample JacPinW_OM2H0_O3_FD_187969 | JGI IMG/M metagenome (GOLD analysis project Ga0209330, IMG submission 187969) | Forest soil microbial communities from Algoma, Ontario, Canada - Jack Pine, Ontario site 1_JW_OM2H0_O3 (SPAdes) (version 2) | ecosystem: Environmental > Terrestrial > Soil > Boreal...
TGGAACACCGCTCCCACCAGCGCCGACACGGCCAACGCCATCGTCAAGCGCGATTCCACGGGCAGCTTCAGCGCCGGCGGCATCAACGCAATCGCGCTCAACGTGAACAACAACAACTCCGGCCTTAACTCCGGCCTTGCGATCATCGCCAACGCTTCCGGGGACGCAGCCATACTGGGGGGCAGCGATACGAACTCAGGCGTCGCCGGCACCAGCGTGTCGGGCGATGGGGTTTTTGGAGACAGCAACAGCGGCAACGGAGTTGAGGGTGATTCGGGCGGCCCGGACGGTTTCGGGGTGTATGGTACGAACTCAGCGGAAGACTCGATCGCAATCTATGGCATTGACACCACGGCGAGCAGCGCCGGTTTGGTCGGTATAGCTCCCTATGCGGTGATTGCCAACGGCAGCGTCCTAGCGGGGGAATTTATCGGCAACGTAGAGGTCGAAGGCGCCCTCTCCAAGGATAGCGGTTCGTTCAAGATTGACCATCCTCTTGATCCGGCCAACAAGTACCTCTATCACTCTTTTGTGGAGTCGCCCGACATGATGAACATCTACAACGGCAACGTGACCACCAACGCGGCGGGTGAGGCTGTTATCACACTGCCGGAGTGGTTCGAAACCCTCAACCGCGACTTCCGCTACCAGCTTACGGTGCTCGGCCAGTTCGCCCAGGCCATCGTTTCGAGCAAGGTCGCGAATCATCAGTTCTCCATCAAAACCGATAAACCCGACGTGGAAGTCTCGTGGCAGGTCACGGGCATCCGGCAGGACGCCTGGGCCAACGCGCATCGCATTCCGGTCGAAGAGATGAAGTCGGAGAAAGAGCGTGGATTCTATCGGCATCCTGAACTGTACAATGCTCCGCCGGAAAAGAGCATCTCGTGGGCACGTCACCCGCGTGTCATGAAGCCGGTGAAGGCAGCCCGCGCTGCCAAACTGGCGCCGGTTGCTCACAATCTGGAGAGGTCTTCAGCGCCCGACAAACCGTAAAGGATTGCCCGATTGACCTGGCCTTCGCATTCGAGGGCCGGGGCAGTTCGGTCTCGGCGGATTGCAGCAGATCACGGATTCGAACAGATCAACAAAAGGCGGCAAAGACGACCGCCTCCAAGATGCAACCCACCGCATCACTCAGACGTGTTTTCCTGCCCGGGGGGACAGGGAAACACGTCATTTTTTATGAACGAAGGAATTCATGCTGCAAGTTCGGGAATGTCAGTCGCGTTTCCCGTCAAGGCTTGCCCATTCCCCGGACTGAATAAAACTTGCCCAATAAAAGGGATGCTGGCGGTCTTTGCGCTTCAGCATGGCGAGCTTGGTCTGGCGAAGCGCTTCGCCGCGCCCAAGGCCCTTCTTCAGGCCCTTGTAATAAGAAGCCATAATTTCGCGAGTGGCATAGTCGCTCACCGGCCAGAGGCTCATCACCACCGATTCCGTGCCCGCCAAAACGAAAGCCCGGCGCAGTCCGTACACGCCTTCGCCGTTCCGGACCTCGCCCACGCCGGTGTCGCAGGCGGAAAGAGTAACCAGCTTGGTCCCCCACAGATTTAGATTCGAAGCCTCGAGAGCGCTCAGGATTCCTTTTTCCGGACCGGTACGGCTGAAATTGGCGCCGGCCAGAGCCAGCCCGGAGCGGAGCAGCGGGTTTTGCTCGCCGGACTCCGGGTTGGCGCCTCGCATGTTTTCCTGCGCGTGTTCTGAGGTTTGCGTTCGCTTCGCGTCCGCGAGGAAAAATCCGTGGGTCGCGATGTGAAGAATGTCGGGCGCGTTCATTTGTTTGACCGCGGATTCGCTGGCCAGCCTCCCGGTAAGCAGCCGTGCTTCTGGGAACTGCGACTGGATGGCGCGGGCTTCCAGCGCGGTCCCCGGCAGAGGCGCGAAATAAATGCTCGAAAGATCGTCGGGGGGAGTCACACTCCGTCGGACCGCGAGCCGGGGAGTGTTCTTTTGCCGGGCTGGCTGTGCGGTGGAGGCTTCCATGGACCCTGGCTCGCCGAAGACTGGGTCAGCAATGATAACTGGTCCGCTGTGGCTCGACCGCTTCGCTTGCAGCCGCAGCAGGTCGCGCCCGGTAGTCAGATAGCTGATGGAATAGCGCTCCACCAGATAATGCTGCTTCTCGTCGACCAAAGCCTCGAAAGGAATCAGATTTAGCTGCCCGTCCGGCGAAATGAGAAGCTGCGTAGCATCCCCGGCGAGCTCGCGCACCGGCCGCATTATTTTTTCATCCAGGGCACGCGCGAGCGGTTGCGCATCCTTATGTTGGGGATCGCGCAACCCTCCTCGGAGCGAGGCTACCGCCGCGTCGATCACCTTCGCCGGACCGAGTTCCTTCCAACGCACCTCGCCGTTTTGGCGCAAAACGTAGGCGATGTAATGGGGCTCATCAAAAGCAGCCTCTTCTTCATCAAGCTTTGGGTTGTAGGGACGGTAGGCGGCGAACTCGATCAGAGCAGCTTGACCCGGAATGGCGGACTTCACGCCCGCGAGCGTGATCGCCTGCGCGTGGGTACGGAATTCCGCGCTGCGTCGGCTGATGTCGGTTTCAAGTGCTTCGCGTTGTTCGGCCAGCGAATTCAGATGTTTTTGATATTCGTCGAGCGCTGTTTTCCCCGGCCCCTGAAGTGAGAGCTTGGCCAGTTGCGCCGTGGTTTGGGTGAACTTGTCGAGCAGCACCTGATCTTCGCTGTTCAGCCGCTGCCGAAAGGCGGCGAGAGTGCCGGACAGAGCGTCGAGCAAACGTCCTTTTCGTTGCAGCACGACCAGCGCGGCCAGATCCGCCGCGGCTGGATTGTCGGGGGCCAGCAGGGCGCTGAACGAAATCGTGCGATCGGTTCGTTCCGACGCATCCCTCAGGTACTCATATTTCTCCCGCTCCGAGCCGATCAGCACATTCAGTTCAATGCTTTTTTCCAGCATGGACTCTACCCGCGTTTCATAGTCGACCGCATGCGGCATATCACCGGAAGCCGCATACGTCGTCGCGGTGTTGACGTAGGTAAGCAGAAGCAGAACATCGTAAGGACCGGCGACGGCCTTCAGGATCTCCTGTGCGCGCGCGTAAGTTTCGAGCGCTTTCGGATAGTCCTGTTGGACGCGATAAGTGTTGCCAATGGTGATGAGCGTTCGCGCCGTTTCTGAGTTTTTCGCGCCGTAGCTGTTCTCGCGAATGGCTTCAGCGCGCCAGAGCAACTCGAGGGAACGCGCGTATTGTTTTTTTCTTCGGGCAAAAATACCCAGGTTCATGAGGGGATTGGAGAGACGAGGATAGTCTGGGCCATACTTCTTTTCGATCATTTCTACGACGCGCTCGATCAGGGGTTCTGCGCGATCGTAGTCCTCCAGCGAACGGTATGCGTTCCCCATATTGTTGAGGATTAGGATGGACAGAAAATCGTCGGGCTCAAGGCTTTTGTCGGCAATCGGTTGAGCACGCTGAAGGTCTTCCAGCGCACGGCGGTAGTCATGCCGGTTGATATGCAGCACTGAAATATCCGACAGGCACTGGATGAGGCGGGGATGGTCGCTGCCCAGAGTTTTCTGGGTGATCGCGAACGCTTCGGTAAGCAGGGGCTCCGCCTGCAGATAATCGTCACTCCAGTTGTAGAGGTTCCCCAATCGTTCGATGGCCAATGCCGTTTGCGGGTTCTCGCGGCCCAGGGAGGCCTCATCGATTGCGATGGCACGCAGGTAGAGTTCTTCGGCTTTTGCCCGGTTGTCGGCGGTTCGTTCCAGGTCCGCCTGTCTGACTAATAATTCCCCTGTATAAGCATCTTTCGGCCCCAGAGCCTTCTCAGCCTCTTCGGCGGCGCGGGCGTAGAGCTGCCGCGAGTCTTCGTACTTGCCGCTGTCATTTAGTTTTTGGGCCTGCAGGCTGAGAGTATGAGCCTCGAATAGCAGTCGGTCTTGTTCTGTCGCCGGGCGGATTCCGGTGACCTGGATCTGATAGCGCCCGGCCGGCGCTCTGGAGTATTTGGGCTTGACGATGAGTTGATAGTGCACCGTGTCGCAGGCGACGCCGACCTGTTCGCGGCCCTCAATCCTGCTTTCAGAATCGAACTGGGCCAGGACTTTGCCGCCGGCATCGGCGACATCGACGACAACGTCGATCCCGTGCTGCTCAACTTCGACCTCAGAAAACTGTCCGGGCTGCAGCGGGAGTTCGTAGCCGTCAGCGTTCTTCCCCGAGATTTCGCGCTCAATCTGCTTGCCTTGTTCCAGGGTAGTCAGAGTTTTCTGAGGCGCAGATTGAGATGCTGGCGAAGTTTGGGCGAGCGCTGTGGGAAAAATAGCAGGGAACGCCAGCCCGGAGACCAGACTCATCCCGGCAACACAAATGCGAAGATCAACGAGAGAGCACCAGAAACCACATCGCCGCATCGCGAGACCCTGAGTGAGCGCTTGGCGGGGAGCCCCAAGCTCGCCGGAGGAGTGCTACTTTATCACACTCCTGAAAGGATAGCTGCTCACCAGTTCCGCGGTTCCGTTAGGGCGAATCCCCTTGAGCTCGACCAGATAATTGGCTGGCTTCAACAGATTCGGCGGAACTGCGAAAGATACAGTCCTGCTGTTGCCCTCCGAAAAAGGCTTCAGGCTGGCGCCCTGCCACGCGATCTGCCGGGTCGCCGAATCCTCGATCGCGACTTGATAAGTAGCGAAATCGCTCGATTCCAGCTCCAATTTAAAAACTACAAGATCGGTGCCCGCCGACCAGGAAACTATGGGCGATGGACCGGAGCCACGCAGCGGCGGCATCAGAACGAACGCCGCCACTTTGAGCTGATCGATCGATGGCTGAGGATGGTTTTTCTCCGTCCCTGGATTGGCAGCGTTAGCCGCTTGCCCGGCGGCAAGCTGGTGCTCGAGTTGTTGCTCCTTTTGAGCGAGCAAAGCGCGCTCCGAGTCTGACCGGCTCACTTGCTGTCGTAATCCCAGATTCGTGTTCAGCAGATACCCGCTTGCGATCAGCAGCAGTAATGCGGCCCCAGCCAATCCCCATTGCGCAGCGAACCAGGCATTCGAGGACCGCGAGGTTCCGGACCAGGCTCCTCCCAAGATCCGTTTCCAGACACTTTCATGCTTTTCACTTGGTGTGACTCCTGCGCGGACCACCACGGGTCGAGTGGCCGCTCGTCGCTGAAAAGACAGAAAGGTCTCCGCAAACCTGACTTTCTCTCGCCGCTTCGGCGACGTCAGGTAGGCAGACTTGAACTGATGGGCGTCCGCAGCCGGAAGTTCGCCGCGCACGTAGGCATCGACGAGATCTTTCTCGGCACAGTCGAGCTTTGCCGCAAAGTCGTCGTCGGCAATGCTCAGTTCGTCCAGGCGCTCGATTTCTTCCGACGGCAGCGAGCCGAGAAGATACTGAGTCAGAAGCCGGTCATCGGGGTTATATGTCACGGCTTGCTCCACTATATAGTTAAGAGATAAGCGACCAAAACCTTTCACGATCCTGCCGAACTCCTGCCCAAGCACTGCTCCAGCCGGTCTCGAATCCGGCACGCCCGAATGCTCAGGGCATTGGTGCTAAGTTCCAGTTTCTCAGCGAGTTCCCGCCGCCGCTGAATCTTCTCGCCCTGCTCTCCGCGGTAGTACTCGAGGATCAGGTCGCGCTCTGCGGCCGCCAATTTCTGCAGGCAGAGATCGAGATAGTCGAGCATTTTCTGAGCTGTCTGGTCCGGTGGGGGATTGCTGCTGGCGGCAATGGCTACGGCGTCGAATTCAGAATCATCGGAGTTCACCTCGGGGCGAACCAGACGAAGATGCTCCAGAAACACAAACTTCGCCACGATGTAGCAGTAGTGAGCCGGAGTCGCGTCGGTGATGGTTCCTTCTTCTTCGAGCCGGCGCACAACCCGGTTCAAAGTCTCATCGGCGAGATCGTCGGCTGCGACGCACTGCTTGTGGTCAAAATAGCGAACCAGCCGCCGACGCATTTCGAGATAGCGCCCGCCCTTGGAGTCGTGGCCTTCGTCGAGCCAATCGAGAAACTTGCGGAAAGCCGGCTCAGTCGGCGCCCAGTCGCGTTTTACCTTTGATCTGGATATCTGCCCCATTCCGCGGGTTTCCCAAGTGACGTGATTCTACGGGACCAGCATTGATGGCACAAGTCAGCTGTAGCGCGGCCCTTAATTCTAAGAATGACGATTCTTGGGGCTTTTCTGGCACTGGATTGTGAGAATCAGCCCTCGCTTCAGGCACTAGGTAATGCGAATCTCTGGCCCCTTTGGGTTTGTACTGATGCGGATAGTAAGTTGGTTCCCTCTTGGTGGGGACAGTCAGCCAGGGTTCGTGATCTGGACTTCCTGCCCGTCGATCGACAGAATTTTGCTGGCCGGTTCCTTGCCACAAGACAAGCCTACCACCGATAATTATTAATAATCTTAGGCGACGCAAATTTCTGGCCATGAATCAATCATCCTTCAGTCCCACAATCGACGAGTATCTTCGCAAGCGCCTGATGCCGGTCGAAGGCGCGATCCCGCAATTGGCGGGCATCGATATGTATGGCAACTCCATTCCCGCGGGGACGGTTGGCGGCGACCTCTTCGAGTACATCAACTTTCAGCAGCGCTACAACATCGACGGCCGCATCGCCCGGGCGCTCAAACTTGCGAAGCTCTATCTCGACCCTTTGCCGGCTGGGCAACCCGCGCGCAATATGGTGGATGACCATGTGTGCTGGCTCGAAACACGGCTGAACAACGAGCCATCAACGCCTCTCGAATACAGAAAAGCGAAAAGCTCCGAGCAGTTGCGTATCGCGGAGGATCTTCCAGAGTTGAAGACCACGGCCGGCGTGCTGCTGGTCGATGCTCAGGGGCACGGCCTTATCTCGGCCAAAATTGCATCGACCGTCCACGATACGTTTCATGCATTAATGCTGGCGGAGCTTGATCGCTATGGAAAAACTACGCCGGGATTTTTTGAAAAAATCAATCTGCGGCTGGCGCAATCGGTCACCGCGCGCAATGCGCTCGGACGCAATCCCAAAGACAGTGCGCGCGAAATCGCAACCATGCTCTATGGCGAAATGTGTCCCGAAGGACTTTTTCGTTTCGTTGATTTTGGCCATCCGCCGCCGCTGGTTTTCTCAAACGAGTTCGGCAAGTTTATGGATATCTGCCAGGCGCGCATGGTGCAGTTTCCGCCACTAGGCCTGGAAATTCCCGAAGATCATCCAGACCGCAACAAATATTTCTCGATCAGTCTGCGAAAACGGCAGGTGAACTCCGCCGATTTGGCGGAGATCACGCTGATGAGTCCCGGCGACATACTCTTCCTCTACACCGACGGAGTCTACGACGGCAATGATGACGAGGAACGATCCCAGCTCGAGCGTGTGATGCGCAATCACAAAGACCAGCCAGCCCGCGAAATTTGTAACGCGTTGCTTGACTATGCCGTCAGGCGCGATGAACGCTTTCAGCAAATCGGCGAAGCCGATATCATTGACGACAAAACGGTATTCATCATCAAGCGCAGGTAGCAAACCGCCGCGATTTTGTCGCGAGAATAACCCTACGTTTTAGCGGGTTACAAACGGTTCCTATCTCCGGGTACAGTTTCTATAGTTTCCCTGATTCGCTGGATTTCCGCGCAAAACGGTATCACCGGTATCAGTTGAATGTGGATAAGTAGTGATCCTACCTGCATTTGCTATAAGAGGTTCCATCTCGTTGATGACGCACAAGTCGGGATGGATACGACATAGTTTACCCGCGATTTCGATTGAGCCGTAACCCAGCGGTACACAGGTTTTACCCCCCACTGGGAGAATAAGGGCCTGAGCATTTACTACGCTCATGAATAGAGGTTTCAGTGCGATTATGCCTCGCGCACGGTCGGGCGCTGGTTGCGGGAGCGTGGGAACCGTGAATGTAAATTCATTAAGTATTCATCTGCAAGAGACATTCAGTCGAAAACTGTTGGCTATGCTCCCAACAGTTGAGCGCCTCTCCAAGAGGAACGAGGTTGTCAGAGGACTCAACGATTCGGTAGAAGCACACTTCGAATTAGGGGTTCAAGAAAAGTATGCGAAGAATCTTGACGATTCTGTCTTTGCTGGTCGTAACGCCAATGTTTGCGCAGTCACAAATGAGCAAAGTGAAAACCGTCTTTGTGATCATCCTGGAGAATCACAACTGGACGGGGGACGATGCCGGCGCCTCCTTTGGCGACCCCGACCTCAAAGACAACCCTCTGGCCCCGTACATCAACGGGACACTCATGAAAACATCGGCGCATGCGGAGCAGTATTTCAATCCTCCGGGCAACCACCCCAGCCAGCCGAATTATTTGTGGTTGCAAGCCGGAACTAACTTCGGCGTCTTAGCCGATACGCAGCCTGGCCAACCTCAGCTGTTCACGGAAAAACACTTGACCAAACTTTTTGAAGACGCGGGTATTTCGTGGAGGAATTACGCAGAGCCTGACTTTGGGAGCCCGGTGTTTGACAACTGCCCGCTCGATTTCAACTTCCTTGACGTGGAACACCTTGCCACGGTGTACTTCAACGATGTCAATGACGGCTTGAATCCTCAGTCAACCGAATGTATCGAGCACGTGGTGCCTTATTACCAGCTGGCGACCGATTTGGCCGACCATACCACGACACAGTACATCCTGATTAATCCAAACCTGTGCCATCAAGGACATGAGGGTATTTCTCCCTGCGATGCCAGAGAGCCCGCCGATAATACGTTGCGCATGGATAGATGGCTTTCGCAAAATGTGCCCATGATTCTCGAATCGCAAGCCTACAAGGACGGTGGCGCTCTCTTTATCACGTGGGATGAGGCCGAAGACAGCGGCAAGTTCTCAGATGGTCCGATCGGAATGTTTGTGCTTTCACAATTTGCCAAAGGCGGCGGCAAGAGGGCTTACAGCAATTCGATTCACTACGACCATAGCTCCACCCTGAAAACGATCGAGGAGATTTTCGGCGTAAGTCCTCTGCTGGGAGCCGCTGCGGACGAGAAAACAAGGGATCTAAGCGACTTGTTTCAGTGAAAACCTGTCGGGGATGAGCTGAAGCGTGTCTGTTTGCAGACATCCTTTGCGCTTGTTCCGATCGAGCTGATTTAGGGATCCGGCGTTCGCTGACCAGCAAGCGCCGGATTCTCTTCCTGAATGAGAGCCGCCCGCGCCGGGCGCGATCATTCGTCGGCATCCTTGTTACACCGAAGAAATGCTCCTCGACAACAAGCCTTCTGTTCGGCGAGGAGTGGGCGGTCGAACCAACAAAGTTCAATTGCTGTCCTCGGAAGGCCGAGTCGTTTTGCAAACAGAATTGTCCGAGCAGTGGAGAATCATAGCCTGACTACTCGCCGCAAATTTATTTGTCAATCCGCGATTGCTGCCGCGGCCGTGATCGTGCCGCGGGCTTTCGCCCATACTATGAGGGGTCGGGCGAGGTCGGCGATCCCCACCCTCGACCCAAACAGCCTGGCTCGCTTCGTCGATCCGCTGCCTCTTCCGGTGATCGCGCAGCCGCAGGGCGATCGTGCGGTGCCAGGTAAATCCAGTGAACGCCTGCCGTTCTACCGGGTGTCGATGAGCGCCATCGCCAGCAAACTGCATCGCGATCTCCCCGCGACGCGCCTGTGGTCTTACGGGGGTTCGGTACCTGGCGTAATGTTCGAGACGCGGAGCGATCAGGGGCTGCTCGTTGAGTGGGTGAATGAACTGCCGCCCCAGCATTTTTTCCCCATCGACTATTCGCTGCATGGCGCCGAGCGCGCTAACCCGGAAGTGCGTGGCGTGGTGCATCTGCATGGCGCAAAGGCACCTCCTGAAAGCGACGGATATCCCGAAGACTGGTACGTGCCCGGTCAATCACGCACTTACTACTATCCCAACCAGCAGGAGCCGGCGCTGCTCTGGTATCACGACCACGCGATGGGTATTACCCGGCTGAACACTTATGCCGGACTCTTGGGCCTGCACGTGATTCGCAACCAAGCGGAGCGTGAGTTGCAGTTGCCCAACGGCAAATACGAAGTCCCGATCGTGCTCTTCGATCGCCATCTGGGCCTCGATGGCCAGCTGAACTATCCGGCTTCTGCCGACCCCGAGCACCCATGGATGCCGGAAGTCTTAGGTGAAGTACCGTTGGTCAACGGCAAAATCTTTCCTTATCTCGAAGTGGAACCGCGCAAGTATCGATTCCGCGTTCTGAACGCCTCGAATGGGCGTAAGTACCGTATGTCGCTACCCCCGGAGGTCGAGGTCCATCAGATTGGCACTGACCAGGGACTGCTTCCCGCTCCGGTCGCGATAAGCCACTTGCTCTTGGCACCAGCCGAGCGCGCCGATCTGGTCATCGACTTCGCTCCGCATCGCGGTAGGCGGATTTTGTTCTCCGACGACGCCTTCACGCTCATGGAGTTTCGGGTGAGTGCGTCGCAGGTCTCCGACACGAGCGAGTTACCGGCTACTCTGCGTCCCGTTCCGCGCATCGCGGAATCCGCCGCGGTGAAGACCCGATTTCTCACGTTGGATGAGGTCAAAAAAGGAATGTCGGCTTCCGCCGGGATGTTGCTCAACAAGACGCACTGGGATATGCCCATCACCGAAAAGCCGGTGCTTGGCACCACTGAGATCTGGGAACTCGCAAACCTGACCGACGATGTGCACCCTATTCACCTGCACTTGGTGCGGTTTCAAATTCTCGATCGTCGCCAATTTGACGCCTTCCAGTACATGAGCACCGGCACACTGCGATACCGACGTGCGGCCACGCCTCCCGATGCGAATGAAATGGGCTGGAAGGACACGGTTCGTGTTGAAGGTCAAACCGTGACTCGAATCATTGTCCCATTCGAGGGCTTTACCGGACGCTATGTCTGGCACTGCCACAACCTGGAGCACGAGGACAACCAGATGATGCGCCCCTACGAAGTGGTTACGGCCGGAGGTTGATGTTTGTCACGCTGGCCGAAACCAATGTCCACAACCGAAGTTCATAATTCGAGAACCCTGGAGATTTCGATGACGCCATTTTTCGCCCCTCCTCTCTGTCCGCTGCGGTTCGGGTGGTTACAGCGTAGTTTGTTTCGTCTAGCCCTGGCCTGCCTGCTGTCGCCGATTGCGGCGCGGGCGCAGGTGAGCTTCACCGGGCCCGCGCGTAGTGTGAACATTGGCTCGCAGGCAGTTGGCTCGTCCAGCACAACGGTTTCGCTCCCCTTCACGATCGCAGCGGGGACTAAAGTGGGCAGCATCGCCGTGCTGACGACCGGCATTGCGGATAGGGACTTTGCCAAGGCTACGAAGAGCACCTGCACGGCAACGACTTACACCACGGCCAAGAACTGCGTGGTCAACGTCGGCTTCACGCCTCTGGCTACGGGCCTGCGCCTGGGCGCAGTGGTGTTCTATTCGCGCTCTGAAAACGCGGGCACGGTGTTGGCAACGGTGCCGGTTTTTGGCGTCGGCACCGGGCCGCAACTGGTCTTTGGGCCGGGTGGCTTGCAAACCAGCTTGGGCAGCAAGTTGATCAGCCCCGAAGGTGTGGCCGTGGACGCGGCCGGTAATGTGTTCGTCACCGACATTGCCCTGCAAGAAGTATTCAAGGTAACGCCGGCTGGAACCGAGACCACGGTGGGAAGCGGGCTTGATGTGCCCGAAGGCGTGGCTGTAGACGGAGCAGGCAATGTGTACATCACCGATAGTCAATTCCCGGCGGTATTTAAGGTAACGCCAGACGGTGTGCAGACCACGGTGGGACACGGATTCAGTTATCCTTCCGGCATCGCCGTGGATGGATCGAGCAATGTATATGTGAGCGATCCCTTCATCCCCGCGGTATTCAAGATCACCCCGGCGGGCAAACAGACCACAGTAGGCGGAGGATACAACACCCCCGACGGGGTGGCCGTGGACGCGGCGGGCAACGTATACGTCGCCGACCCCTTTAACGCAGTAGTGTTCAAGATAACCCCGGGAGGAAAACAGACCACAGTAGGCGGCAAGCTTATCAGTCCCACGGCGGTGGCCGTGGACGCGGCGGGAAACATCTATATCACCGATACCGGCACCGACTCCGTCGTCGAGGTAACCCCGGCTGGTGTGCAGACTACAGTGAGCAGTGGTTTGAACGTTCCGGACGGCGTCGCTGTCGACGGATCGGGCAATCTCTATGTCGTCAATAGCTTCAATAAACAAGTGGTGAAGGTCGATCGAGCGGCTGCGCCGTCGTTGAAATTTGACTCCACAAGCGTGGGAGCGAAGAGCGCGGACAGTCCGAAGACGATGCAAGTCGAGAACATCGGCAACAAAGTGCTACAGTTTTCCGCTCTTACCTATCCGGCGGATTTTCCCAAGGGCGCCTCCGGTAAGGCGGCTGAGTGCACATCAAACACATCGTTGGCAGGCGCCAGCAGCTGCGCGCTCACCGTTGACTTCAGTCCGGCGACCGCGCTTGGCTCCGCAACATCGAAGGTGTTGAGAGAGGCCGTTAGGCTGACCACTAACAGCCTCAACGTGGCTGGCGCGTTGGAAAGTGTGGCCGTCATCGGCACGGAGACACACCCGCAGTAAATGATACGCACCCGCCAGCAACCTCCGGTTCGGAGAAGCTGGTAGCGCCCACCCGTCCATCGGCACAAACATGATGCCGCAAAGGGGCCAGAGCTCTCCAAGCTCTGGCCCCAGGGGAAAGCACGTGCTGGGCGAGGTCAAGTATGGGCGGAGAGCTCAGCGAAATACGGCCCGCCGATTTATTGCGCACGAGTTAAGGTAGGCCGCCAACCGCGATGTCAATTATCGTCTATTTTCGCGCTGACTATGAATTCCACTTACCCGCTACTTGAGTTATTTCGTCTTGAGAGTGGGCTGTTTCTTCTTGGGTCCGGGAGGTCCGCCTTCCTTAAGCAGATTGTTAATCAGGGCACGCAGCGAATTTTCATCTTCCAACCGGGAATCGCCGCCGGCTCCCCCGCTGGCCGCGCGGATCACGCCCGAGCGGTCGATAACCACGATCTGAGGAATGTTCAAGATCTCACTCCCCGAGCGGCCCAAGTACTTGTCTACATCGGCCTTGACTGAGTAACCAACTGGATAACTTAGCTTTAAATAGTCCACCATCATGGCCAAGTAGGGTGCGCCGGTGTTGGCCGCGTTGGGCGGATCGAAGACGACACCAACCGGCAGGAAGCCGCCGGGGCCGAGTTCGGCGTGCAGCTTATTCAGTGTCTCAGCGACTCGCAGGCAGTGCTGAGAATTGATAAAAAGAAACTCGAGCACCACCACTTTACCTTGAAGACTGGAAAGCAGCGCGGTCTTGCCAGAGGGCTCGTGGATTGTGAATTCGGGAGACTTGTAAGATATTGGGACCGACGGAAGAGCTAGCGGCGAGGTGGTCAGTATGAGTGTAAGCAAGGCGAATTTGGCTGTCTGACGATTCATACGATATTCCTTTCCGCACTTCTTCGGGTTTGTGCTCTGCCACCGACTAAGTCGTAATTGCGGGGGTTGCCGGTCAACCGACCTGTTTCCACTTGTCGAGGATACGCTGCATCTCCGCGGAGGCGATCGCGGCACCCTCTTCGGGACTGCGCTCACCTTTGACAACACTCTGCACCATCCTGGGGACAAGAAACGTGTTAAAGATCTCCATAAATGCCGGCGTAGCAAATCCGGGGACACCGAGGTTCGGAGTCCAATGCAAGGCGTCTTTGAGCGCCGTGTACTTGGAGGACGGATTGGCCTGCGGGTCCCGGGAGAGCCGGACAATAATATTAGGAACAGTTTTAGGGTAAATGGGAAAGTTGACACCTAAGCTTTTCTCGTAGCCGGTCCGGGAAGTGTCGATCAGATCACCCACAAATTGCTGGGCTCCCTCCTGGTTCTGAGCAAAGTTCCACACCACCGAGCAATTGGTGACATGCGGGAGCGCGGTCACGCCCATGCCGCTGGTTCCAGGCAATGGCGGCTGGATCCAAAGCCTCCGAGCCACGTCTTGGTTCTGTTTTTCGGCTGCGCGCAGCAGGCTGATGGCATGGATGGCGGCGGAGCTCTTATGTCCCAGCATGGCGCCCACGCTGCCGCCGCTCGCCCAAGTGAGCTGCTCGGGCGTTCCCGCCTCCTGATGAAGGGCATGGATGTAGTTCAGGGCCGTGACCGCAAACGCGTCTTTGTTGAAAAGCAGATTGCCCCCTGAGTCGAAGATCAAGGCACGGTGCGAGTAGAGGAGGGTATGCAGCGTGACATTGCCTTCCAAGGTTGGGCTGAACGCCAGACCGCAAGGGATGCCCAGCTTGTCGCGCAGCCTCGCACCGCCGCTTAACAGACTGCCATAATGCACCGGACCCAAGGGCATGCCAACCTGAGCCCAATAGTCCTGAAAGAAATGCAGCGGTGAGGGCACCCAAAAATCGGCAAAAGCGAAGTATTTCCTGTTGTTAGGATTGAAAGTCGAGCGGTGCGCGATTTGCTGGATAGCGCCGTATTTCGCTGCAACCGTCCGGTAGATCCCGGTATGATCGATCGCATAGTGATGGTATTCGGCCGGAGGCCACGGAAAGATAAAAATGTCATGCCCTTTGCCGGCCTTGACTTCGGTGAAGGCGCGGTCGCGAATTTCCTCCACCGGGATCACATCCACTGTGACCCGGGTGTTGTTCTGCTTGGCCCACTGCGCAGCCACTACGTTAATGAACCAATCATCAAATTCGGGGACGAAGTGCGCCCATTTTGCGACCTTCAAGGTATTCCCGCTGGCGAAAGCGTCAGGCCTAAATACAAAAAACGGTCCAACAGCCGCCGCTCCGGCGGCCAGCTTGATGAAATTGCGGCGAGTAACCCTCTTTCTCTTTGGCCAGGGCATCCTCTTTCACTCCCGAGACAAATCCGCCCCTGGCGAGGCCTTAAGCCGTGCCAGGGGAACTCTTAGCTCTGGTAACCGCTTCTACTTCTGCCCCTGAAACTGGTTATCTGCGTTTGCCGCTGCCATCACCTTTGATAGCTGACTCCGCGTGAGCTGATTGGGAAACACTCCGAACAGTTGCAGGCTCAGGAAGTTAACCGTCATAGTACGGTTTTGCGGGACGCCCCTGGAATTCCGCACCTGGTCGAGAAACGCGTCGGAAGCGATGGCGCCGGCGCGTGGGTCGGGAATGCCCGGACAAACCAGCCAGACTGCCCCTCCGTCCGCGCCATTCACGTCCTCCTGGGCTTCAGCTCCGCACGGGTGGGGCTGACCGCTCGCCGTCACGTGGCCCTCGAGCGCCACGTTGGTTTCATAGGGAGTCAAGATAATGGGAAATCCGTCGGGGCTAAATCCGTTCTTGGCACCGATTGCCTGGTATACGGGGCCACACTCCGTATCATTGGGGGGTGCCGTGAACCAGAGATAGGTAATGATCCACATGCCCAGAAGGTCGTCGCAGAAGTAACCGAAGGGTGCGTTGGAGACGGCACCGCTCAGGGTGCCGACAGGATCGTTGTTATCGCTGCCGTCAATGGAGTTGCGGTTGGTGGCGAACCTCCAATCTTGCCGGAGGTTCGGGGTGGCAACATCCGAGATTACCTGGCCATTGACCACAGTGTCGTTCACAGGGAAGCAAGGGCTCGGAACCGTAGCAGTTGGTCCGAAGAATTGCTGCATCATAGCGAGAGAGCAGGGACCACTAGCAAAACCCTGCGGCGTTATCTGCCGCAAAAACGCATAGGCTTCAAAGTTGCTGACGATGTCCTGCATGGCGAAGCCGCGCAGGGTTTGAGCGGGAGCTTCACCCAGGGACTCTTGGCCAATGGAGATGTTTTCACCGGGATTTTGCTGGACGCCTTCGAGACCGCCGTTAATCAAGCCTACGTTGCGCAAGTAATTGCTGCTAAAGGCATCTTGGTTGTCCACGAAGGCCAGGATGGAGATGAACTGGAAGGTTTCAGGTTCCAAGCGCGACTGGTTGGGGCAATCAAGAAAGCCATTGCCGGTGTTGCCTGGGACAGAACAGGTGTATGGGCTGTTGTTATCGTCGTTGTTGCCGCCCGTGGTCGCCAAGATGCGGAAATCCCTGCGGTTGGGATCAAAGACGCTGCAGTTGCTGTCCGCCACATAGTTCTTCTGATTGCCTGTCGCCGGAGGGCCAGTCAACCGTGTGGTTCCATTGTTATCCCCGAAGCGACCGACTAGGTTGGCGGTATCAATACCGTTGTCCGCATAGAACTGGTTGCTGTAATCGCATGGCGGCGGGTTGAAAGTGTTTTCCGGGCCCCCCCCGCTGGGAGGCCCATCCTGCTGGGCTGCCGCCTTTGGAATAGCCAGGAACATGAGTTCCACTAGAGCCAGCACGGTAACAAAAAGCGAAGCGTACTTTCCAGTGCCTTTCATGATTTGAATCCTTCCTCCGGCGATGCCGAGGCAATGACCCGGCCCCCCGGAATTGAAAACTGTTGTGTTCCCCGACCGCGCCGTGCGACCCCCGCCGGGCCTCAGGCTTGCCTCTTAATCCCAGGTCCCGGCGCATCCAGGTGGATCATCCAGGAAATGGACTCCGCCACAAAGCGAGTGCGGGCCATTCCGGGACATGCTCCCCACAACATCAGCGGTTCGTTCCCATAACGCACATTCCCGATGTGCTGGGTTTTATCCTTGTCGATGGCCGGATCGGGATAGCTGAAGCCAATACCCCTGCGGATTTTTTCCAGGTTCTCAGGTTTACCCGTCAGAAAGGTCCAGCCGGGCTGGGCGTTTAGCATCTGGCGGTAGTTCCTGATAGCTTCCACATCGTCCTCTTCGGGTTTCAACGTGAACGAGTACATGAAGATCTTTTTGCCGACGTCGGCGCCGAGCAGCTTTTGCACCTTGGCCAGATTGGCCATCACCCGCGGACAAATCTCATCGCACTTGGCAAAAAAGAAGTTCAAGCTGACAGCCTTGTTTTTGATCAGGTCGTCATAGAACATGACTTGCTTGCCTTCGTGCGTAATCAGCGGGACGTCAGGCAGGTGCAGACGCTGGATGCGCCGGCGGGCCAGTTCCGACTGCGTCGGTCTCTCGCTCGCGAAGGCTGCCGTGCCGGTGACTCCGACCGCAGCTCCTGCCGCGACGGCAAGAGGCGCCATTGCCGTCCAACCCAATATTCTTCTTCTCGATATGTCAGCCATCTCTAGCATCTCCTTTTTGCTTCCTGGCGCCATTGGTTCAATGGCCCAGGAATGCAGGCGATTCGTCAGCGTTACGGCACCAGAATGTCGTCTCCCTGAAGGGCCACGTGCCACAGGGCCATCATGGCGTGATCTTCGTGGACCACGTTGTGACAGTGGATGGGGTATTTGCCCAGCCAGTCGCGGAAGCGGAAGAATAGTTGCACCCGCTCGTTGGGATGCAACTGGGTAACGTCTTTGCGCCCCAGGTCGGCCGGCACGGTCGGAGCCACTCGGTTGCGGCTCAGGATCTGGTGTTCCTCCAAGTGGATGTGGACAGGGTGCGTCCAGTCTCCCGTCAGGTTCGTGAGCAGCCATTGCTCGACGCTGTTCTGCTGCACGGTGAAGCGGAACATCTCCGTAGACTCGCCACCCGTTCCGTCATTCCCGTACCCGCAATCGAAGAACTGGCCGTTGATGGACCACTGGCCGTTCAAGCGGTCAAACTTGAACGTGCGCACGATCCTGGGCTCGACCTTAGTGCTGGGCAGTTGGTAGTAAGTGGGCTTCGTCGCCGGATTCACGCTGTTGTCCCGCACGTTGGGACCGGTTACCTGGAACTGCAGGACGAGGTTGCCCTGTCCGGCATTCAGGACCGCGTTGGTGTTCTGAGTGCCATTCGGGGCAGTCACGGGAACCCCAAGCTGGGAGCACTCCGTGTCGGTGCCGTTCTGCGGGAAGAATTGACTGTCAACCGCGACCGGTCCCTGACCGTTGACCTGGTTCAGGCGGTTCTCGAGGTAAATCGTCTGGCCGGCAAACTTGGTGAAATCGATGATCACATCGACCCGTTCGGCTGGGCCGATGCGCACACTCTGGACCTGAATGGGATTCGGCAGAAGATTGCCGTCAGTTCCAATCAGCCAGTACGGAATGGCTGCGCTCAGGTTCTTCAGATTCGTGAGGAAGAACTCATAGAAGCGCGACGGGCCGGTATCGAGCAGGCGGAAGCGGTAACGGCGCGGCGATACCTGGAAGAACGGCTGGATTTTGCCATTCACCAGGAATTTGTCGCCCAGGATGCCGTCCAGGTTGAACAGGTCAAACACTAATTCGCCGCTCTCCGGGTCGTAGACCTTGTCGGCGAAGGCCAGCGGGATATCGAACTGCGGGAAGCTGGGCAGACGGAAGCCGGTCTCTTCGTTGCCTGTATCGAACTGGTTGAACAGGCAATAGAAGCCCATCAGGCCCTTGTAGGTGTTCTGCGAGGTGAAGTCCACGCGGTGATCGTGATACCAGAGCGTGCTCAGCGACTCATTGATATCGCCGTGGGGCGGGTTGCTGGAGTTGAATCCGGCCAGCACGTTGGGATAGTACTGATCGCAGAAATTTCCAGAGGGATAAAAGTCGCAGGGGTTGCCGTCACTCTCCGATGGGTTGTGCGCATTGTGCAAGTGGGTCGTAACCTGAGGCATGCCAAACCCGGTATTGTTGACCTGGGTCGATGGCGGCAACGAGTTGGTATTGCGCGTCAACTGCGGCGTGTTGTAAAAAGCCTGATAGGTCGGCCCAGGGCTGCGCGGGCCGGTGCCGTCGTCATAGCCCCATAGGGTTTGGGGTCCAAGGGCGGGATCGCTCGTCTGCCGGACCGTAAACTGCCGCTGGTGGATGTTGTACAGAACCGACGGCACCACCGGGAAGCGGCTGGAATTGATTTGCGGAGCCTGGAAGGCCGCCGCGCGCACTTCGCCCGCCCCGACATTCGGAAATAGGGTGGGCGCCGGAGTCAGCGAACGGACCGTCTGCGTCAGCGGCATGACCACTAGCGGATCGAGGAACGGCTTTGTCACCGGGCTCTGGGTCTGGTTGCCGGGGATGCAGTTCTGTTGCGTGCCTGC
>Ga0209330_1000397_pt1 | contig 18899 bp, 19 predicted proteins | sample JacPinW_OM2H0_O3_FD_187969 | JGI IMG/M metagenome (GOLD analysis project Ga0209330, IMG submission 187969) | Forest soil microbial communities from Algoma, Ontario, Canada - Jack Pine, Ontario site 1_JW_OM2H0_O3 (SPAdes) (version 2) | ecosystem: Environmental > Terrestrial > Soil > Boreal...
GTCCGCGTGTTCCGTCGCGAGATGTTTAATCTGAGGATCGATGATCTTCGATGATCTGGTGCGCGCGAACGCAAGGCTTCACCCGCCCGCAACGGTCGGCAAGAGAGCCTCAGTCTCTTCGCTGTAGAGCAGATCGATCGGCGGCTCGGGAACAGCATGCTCCAGGATAAGCCTGAGGCCGATATCCACATCAAGCGCTTCAAAATCATGAACGCAATGTTGCAGTCCCTTGGTGATGGGAAGATCCCGCGACTCTACCATTATTCTATCGTTGGCCTTCGCTATGTGTTGTGCTGCCAGGAGCAAGGTCATCGATTTTCTAGTCGATGAAGACGTTGGAACGCCTGATGTCGTCTTTTATCCCCATCGAGGCCGGAAGCAGCGCGAAAAAAGTGCTCGATCTGGTGGGTACCTTCAAACTCGCTTGCACGGCTTCAGAGGATAGGGCGTTGCCGCTTGATTCTGCATTTTGTCCTCTTCTTAAAACAGGGATAATTCAGGTCAAGTTCCGCAACAAGTCGACTTGTGAACAATCTCGGAATGAGACTTCGGACGGAGGAACGAATCGCGGGATTTTACTTCGCGGGGTGATTCGGATGATGGGCTTTGCAAGCAGGACCGAGGTACATTCCAGAGTTAGTCAGAGGCAAAATTAATCGGTCTCTCTAGGAATTTTGGAACAGTGAAGAATATACCCGCTCAATCTCACTGAATCGGTCGAAGCCATCTCCTCACAGCGAATCCTTGAACTGTCGCGCACGAGGAAACGAGGATTATCAGACATTGCACATAAGGGGTCATGTCAGCAAGAATCCTGTCGACCTTCCACGTATATACCAGGGCTTTCAACACCTCATCGGGCACAACTTCTGTACACAAAGGTAAATTGAGAGAAATCTCACCCGTTACAAAGTCCCCTTGTGTTGACCCCGGCGGCAGGAGATTGCCGTCACTGGTCGCCTTTAGGCCGAAATCAATAACGCAGATGTTATCCGAAAGGTAGGTCACCTCCGCCACCACCCGATACTGGTTGTCACCCACGGGGACTGCTAAGCGCTGGCGCTCATAAGCAACAGTGAGCATTTCGCCACTCCAAAATGTGAGCGCGAACCAGTCGAAAATCTCGCCTGTGCCGCGGTCGGGCTGGCCGTCCTCTTCGAACCAGCGCGCAGTAGTGCAGGGTCCAATTGTCATTCATGAGAGGTCACGCTATTCCAGAGGAAACTCCTCCAAGAGCCGGGGATGCGTTTACCGAACCTCAGAGTCGGTTCCCAGCTTGGCAAAACCCTTCCGAATCACATCCAGCGTATCTTCCGCCAGCCTCAGCGCAGGCAGTTCGTCGCGGGTTAACCACCGCACTTCGGCGGCGTCGCTGGCGGCCGCGAGATCTCCCGCAACCCGGCGACATAGAAAATCAATCAAAACGTAGTGATACTGCACGCGCTGTTCGGGATTGCGCAGAATGCGGTCGTAGACGCCCAGGAGTTCGCCGGGTTCGACGGTGAGTCCGGTTTCTTCGCGGGCCTCGCGGATGGCGGCTTCGCGCACCAGTTCCCCGACTTCGAGCACGCCTCCGGGGATGGACCATTCAGCCTGTAGCGGCGGATGAAGACGCTTTACTAGCACGACACGTGCGCCTTCGATGATGATGGCGCCCACGCCGACTAGCGGGACTTCGGGGAATTCGCGTTTCATGGTGGAAGGATTCTAAAGCATGACATATGCCGCGGGCAGAACAGCAGGTCCCTCCACTCGACTCTCCCTTCCTTTCGGGAAGCGGAAGCTCCGGTCGAGATGACAAGTCGTTTTTGGCGACGTGGTTTTCTCTGCGTCTCTGTGACTCTGTGGTTAAATAGGGTTCGCTATGGCACTCGAAGAATACAAACGCAAACGTAAGTTCGAGCAAACACCCGAGCCTCCGCCAAAAGTTGAAAGCAAAGCTGGCCACCGGTTCGTGGTGCAGAAACATGACGCCACACGGCTGCACTATGACTTTCGCCTGGAGATGGATGGCGTGCTGAAGTCGTGGGCAGTGCCGAAAGGTCCATCGCTCGATCCCGCGGACAAGCGGCTGGCCATGCAGGTGGAGGATCATCCGGTTTCGTATTTCGATTTCGAGGGCATCATTCCGGAAAACAATTATGGTGCAGGCACGGTGATGGTTTGGGATGTGGGCACGTGGCAGCCGCTATCTCCGGTTCCGGTCGAAGGGAAATATGTTCCCGGCACCGAGGCTGAAGCGGCGGCGATGCTGGCGAAAGGCGATTTGAAGTTTCGTCTGGATGGCAGGAAATTGAAGGGCGATTTTGCTCTGGTGAAGATGAAAGGTCGCCGTCCCGGGAGCAAAGGCAACGAATGGCTGCTGATCAAGAAACATGACGATCACGAGGTTGAGGGCTATGACATCGACGAGTATGACGAATCGGTTCTCAGCAAGCGCAGCCTGGCGGAGATCGCAGGAGACTCGGGGTCGAAGGAGTGGAGAAGCCGTCCGCCTGGACGCGGCAAATTGAAGGCCGCATGGCTGGCGGACGCAGTGGCAAAACTCGACAAGAAAAATCTCGCCAAGAAGTCGGCGGTTAAAAAAAAACGAAAGAATTAAACGCGGAGGAACTCAGGGTAACCCAAGAGCAACTAAGGGCTGAAGCGAAGAAGCCTTCGATCGCACGCCCCGCCAAACCCAATACTACGAACCACTCTGCGTCGTCTGCTTTTCCCTCCGCTGCGGTGTCTTCCCTTGTCGCGGTCAAGCGGCCCATGCCAACCGAAATTTATCCCATGCTGGCCACCTCCATCGACGAACCATTCAACGGATGGGACTGGCTGTTCGAAATAAAATGGGACGGCTACCGCGCCATCGCTTTCATCGAAAATAATAAGGTGCGGCTGGTTTCTCGAAATCAAAACGAGCTAACGGCCCGCTATCCGGAACTCAAAGATCTTCCACACTACGTCAAGGCAAAAACCGCGATTCTGGATGGCGAAGTCGTTGCCCTTGACGAGCAGGGACGCCCATCCTTTAGCTTGATGCAGCAGCGAACCGGATTCCGTCCCGGCGGCCGCCGCGCCGCGAGCAATGCTGACGTTCCCGTGCTCTACTACGCATTCGATCTGCTCTATCTCGATGGCTATGATTGGCGGCGGGTTCGGCTGGAAGATCGCAAGAAGGAGTTAGCGTCGGTGCTGATCGCCGGAGATTCGCTGCGCTACTCCGACCACTACGAGAACGAAGGCGAGGCTTTATTCGAGATCGCGCGTGAGAAAGGACTGGAGGGGATCCTCGCCAAGAAGCGCGACAGCATTTACCAGGAGCGTCGCAGCGCCGAATGGCTGAAAATAAAAATCCGGCACCGCCTCGAATGCGTGATCGGCGGCTACACCCAGCCGGAAGGCAGCCGCGCGCATTTCGGCTCGATCGTGTTAGGCCTCTACGACAAACAGGCTCGCCTTGTCCATGTGGGACAGGCAGGCAGCGGGTTCAACCAAAAGTCACTAAACGAAATCTTCCAGCTGCTGAAGGAACGGGAAACGAAACACAATCCGTTCTACGGGGAGGTTGAAGCCTTGCGGAAAGTGACCTGGGTGAGTCCGGAATTGGTGGCGGAAATCGAATACACGGAATGGACCGACGGCACCAACAGCGGCAGCGGTCCCAAGCTACGGGCCCCAGTATTCTTAGGACTCCGCGACGATAAAGATCCGAAAGAATGCGTACTGGAAGAAGAACTGAGAACGGTGAAAGCTCGCCCTACTTAATATCCTTCATCGCCAGCATGGTCCCGTAATCGCGACCGCCGGGATCGACCGCGCGAGCCACGACTGCGGCGAAAGCATTTCGCAGCTCCGGATACTTCGTCACCAGCGTCTTCATCACAGTGATATTGCTTTGATAAGCCTGATTCGTATTGGAAACGTCGGCTGCCTGATATTTGACGATTAAGTCCAGGTCATTGCCCACCATCTCGGGAAAAAGCGCAGTGACCTTGTAAGTGGAGGCGCCCGCGGGAAGGTCCACAGTTTTTCCCTCCGCAGGCAGATCCGCTGGTTGTGATTTCTGAGATTCGTCGTAAAGTTTGTCGGTCGTTGCCGTGCTCATGAACGGCAACGGTGAAACCAGCGAACGAGCCTCCACGTAATAGAGCCACGCATTGTGTAACTGTCCTTTGGCTTGAAAGTCTCGCGCCCGCGCAATGTACCAATCGCTGTTGTGGCCGCCGATTTCTGCCGCCTTGATGTATAGGCCGCCCAGCTTCCATTCCGAGCCTTGCTGCTGCAGGATCATCGAGACCGTGTACGCGGCCTTAGACGACACATCCAGGATGACCACCCCATACTTTCCCGGAGGAAGACCGTTAAGGTAGAACGCAGCGCTGTCAGCTGTTTGGCCGTTCTTTCCGAAAACGCCGCAGTAAAATTCAGCGCGCGGGATAGGAGCCGTGCCATCGGCTTCCAGCAAGAACGGTGGGCGAGCCGTCGCCTTCGAACCAACCAAGGCTGATTGGTTATCCTTTACTGTGGTCTCAATCCCGGAAAAATCCGCAGCCAGGCTCGGGATTGCCGACTGTCGCATCGACGCCGTATCAGCTTTCGCCAGAAAGTCGAAATAGCGCTGGCCGGAGGTCACCAAAGCTGTCCGGCTGGCTGGCTCCATGTCACTCGATGTGGTGCAAGTTTCGGCCACCAGGGTCGCCGCGTAGCAAACCATCAGCGCCAAGAAAGCAAGAAACAAACTCGTTCGCCGAATCAGGGAGGATATCGTAGCTGCCAAGCAGCGCTTACTCAATCGTCGTCCGTTAAACACGATCGTTCTCCATCGCGAAAATTTGTACGCCGTAGGTGAACTCGTTAAGCGCAAGAGGTTGCACACACCTAAACGCTGCCCATATTCAGAGTCGGGCTGCAAGACTATAAAGTCAATACGTTCTATAAGGTAGGGATGATGGTGCGACGGTGAACTCAACCCCAGGGGGGTTCAGGCGGTGCTAGAATTGCTTTCAGAACCTTGCGATCTCGCGAATTGCGGTGATTGGAAATAGGAGTTGTCATGCGCTTTAACCTAAAACTCACGGGATTGATACTGGTGGGAGTGCTAGCTCTGCCGATTGCCGTACCTGCTGACACGCAAACCCCCCATCGCACGCACGGCAAGAAGAAAAATGTCCCACCCCCGCCCTTGCCCTCAGGCACGCAAGGACCGGTGCCGCAGGTTCCGCTGGACGCCATCCCGGCGATCGCGCCGCAGGTTAGCTACGAAAACGGACTATTGACGATTGTCGCGCAGAACTCTACCCTTGGCGATATTCTGCGCGGGGTGCGCAAGCATACTTCAGCCGATATCGAAATCCCGGCGACGGCCAGTGAACGCGTAGTGACCCACTTGGGTCCGGCGCCTGCCCGCGAAGTAATGGCGGAGCTGCTGAATGGATCGCGTTTCAACTACATCTTGTTGGGATCGCCATCCGATGCTAACGCCCTGGTGCGAGTCGTACTCGTAGCCAAGACGCCCGATGCGCCATCGGCTCAAGCTCAGAACAACAGCCCTTCTGCTGGAGTGGCGGCCAATGCGGTGGATGCCCCGGAAGCGGAAGCGACGGAAGAGAGCACCGACGATAGCGCCGATCAAAGCGCGGCTGAGGCTGAACAACCCGCACCTTCACCCGACCAGCCAGGGGTGAAGACCCCACAGCAATTGCTGCAGGAAATGCAACAGCGTCAATTGCAAATGCAGCAGCAACAGGCAAACCAGCCGGGAGCCTACGTTCCGCCGCCGAATATGCCAGCTCCGCACCAACCTCAGCCTCAAGACCAATAAGAACGGGCGGAGTCTTGCTCGTCGACGTCTAGGTTATTCAGGTTATTTTGTTGTCGGGGATCGTTATTGACGATCGGCAGCGGACGTCCAGGGTGATTGCGTGCCGGCCTGCATGCGAGCCGACCGGAGTGCGAGCTCACTCTCGGCAGGACTCAGAGCTTTCTGAAGCAGCATCATGTCATGCTCTACATCGTTTTCCGAAACCTTGGGTGGATTTCCCCGCCGCAGTTCTTCCCGGAGCCTTGCCTCGAGAATCTGCGCGGCGAACTGCCCAGAGGATTGCGTAAAAAAAATGTTGCCCTGAGCGACGCCTACGTTCACCACGTGGTCTGCGATTAGCATACGCAGTATTGGACGCCCATCCGAGTCAAAGGCGGGCGAGGCTTTGCTCATCATTCGGGCCAGTTTTTTTTCGCCGTAGGAGCCATTGGCCTCGGAAAGCTCCCCACTGACGAGATGATTCAGTTGGGTTTGGAAGGATCGTCGATCCTCGGCGCCGACTGGCGGTTCCAGCGCTCGATCGGCGTTGTAAACCTGCGCCTGTCGGGCTGGATCGAAGTGGGCCGCGCTCGTGCCGACGTAAACAGCTGCCACGCAGCCCGCAAAAACCGGACTCACCACTGCGCTTGGCACGATATATTTTTTTGACTTGAAGAACGACTCTACCACTCCATGCACCGCCGTGCTGCGCGCGGCGCTGCCCGGAACCTGCGGGATCACGTAACGCGAGAATTGCAATTCCGGATGACGCGAGCTGAACTTGACCATTGTCTTCGCCATCTGCTTGGGTGTCGTAATCGCCACGTCGGCAACTACGCTGCGGTGCAGCGCTTTCGGGTAATAGAAGTTGATAACGTCCTTCGCAAAATCGGCGCAATTGCGAGAGACCGTCCGGAACTGTGCTCGGTTGGGCGCTGAGTTGTACCGCTGAATGAAAGCCTGATCCTGAGTTGCGGAAGTTTCGATTTCGAAAGCGTAGTCTGCCCGGTCATACGCCGACCCTACCAGTTCATACCAATTTCCGCCCGGAGCTACTCCGCCATCCAGATCCGGCGCGACCGCTTCCAGATGTTTGCGCCGATATTGGTCACGTAGAAAAGCGACCATCTTAGGATCCGCAAACAGCGGAATATCGTCGACATGATCAACCCCATAAAGGTAAGGGATCAGCGGAATCGCCACCCAATCGTAGCTACCCACTCCGTTGTAGCGGCTGATGACAGCGCCAAGTTCTCCTGGAGCGCACTGGCGGAGTACAAGCGGCGTTTCCGCGCACACTCCGGAGAGATAAACAGCGACGTGCCCGGTAGCCGTGAAGAATCCCAGCTTGCCGTAAGGCTCCTCAAGCAACAGAGTGGCCGAGGCGTTTGCCAGAGACACTGACAGCATCACCAGTACAAATACCAGGCCGATCGAGCGCCGCAATTTAGTCAAAAAACGCATGTCCCTGCTCGCGGGAACCCCCTGAAATAAGAACCCCTTGGCACTACATTAGTTGCTGGTAATCGGGAGGGCCAGTTACCGAAGTCAGAGGGGCAACAAGGGTGGGTCAGTGACCTCTATTCTGCAGAAAAATCAGGAGATGCCCGGTTGTGGAAAGGGCTATGAATCTTCCCGCATCGAGAGTTCGCGAAGCCCGTCCCGCCCCCAGCTAATCGGCTGAACTTATTTTCCGGATGGCCCAAGCTGCGCTCTCAGCAATCACTTCATCTTCATCCGCCGCCAACCTCTCGAGCTGCGAAAGAAATTTCTTATTTCCGCTGTTGCCCATGGCGATAACGGCATTGCGCCGCAGACCTGCGCGTTTGGCACGGCGCACCGGCGAGTTCTTAAATGTGCTACGAAATTCTTCCGGACTGATCTCAGCCAGCCAGGTGAGCGCGGGATTCACCAACTCCGGACGCGCCTGAAATTCTGCGGCAGTCGTTGCCGGCGCTTTACGGTTCCACGGGCAAACATCCTGGCAGATGTCACAGCCAAAAATATGCCGTCCCATGCCGCAGCGAATGTCTTCCGGAATCGCACCCCGTTTTTCGATGGTAAGGTAGGAAATGCATCTGTTCGAGTCGAGCTGATAGGGGGCGATCAGTGCATCGGTGGGGCAGGCGTCGATACAGCGGGTACAGGTGCCACAGCGATCAGGTGCGGGCAAGCCGGGTGTGAGATCGAGTGAAGTCAGGATTACGCCGAGAAACATCCACGAGCCTACCTTTTGATTAATGATGCACGTGTTCTTGCCAATCCATCCGATTCCCGCATACTTCGCGACCACGCGCTCGACAATGGGACCCGTATCCACATAACAGCGAGTAACCAGATCGTCGCTCCCAACCGCATTTCGCAACGCAGTTTCGACTTGTTGAAGACGCCGCATCACCGAATTGTGATAATCCTGCTGACCCCAGGCGTAGCGAGAAATCCAGCTGCGTTCCTGGTTCTCTCCGGAATGATTCTGAACCTCGGTCGAATACGGTTGCGCTGTGTTGTAGTTAATGGCGCATACCACCACACTGCGGGCCCACGAAGCCGCGCGCGCCAGCGACGCTCGCTTCAGGCGGCCCTGCTCGTCGCGCGCTTCCAGATACTTCATCTCGCCGGCGTGGCCTTCGGCAATCCAGCGCGGGAAATATTCCAGTTCTGGCGAGTCCTCCACCGGCGCGATGCCCGCAAGCTCAAACCCCGCGCCGGTGGCGGCTCGCATTACAGCGCTCGTGATTTCAATGGATCGAAGCACAGTGATTAGGAATAAAGATCAAACTTTATCGGGCCGGTTTATCGGGGGCCAGGTTCTCGAATCAGCGCAGCCAGCCAGGAACTGCTGGAAATGCTGGGCGACCCCAACATCAATTTCACCGTCTTCGTGCAGAACAGCAACATGCCGGAATCTTCTACGCCTACTAAGTTTGTGACGCCGCCGAAGACGACAGCCCCTGTTACCAGATCGATAATATCCTGCTATCGGATTTCGTTCACCCGTCGGGTTTGAAAGTTTTCGGGCGGAGGGTTCCACTCAGTCGATCTCATGAACAAGATTCAGGCCCCGCCGCAGTTGTCAGCGGGAGGCTACATCGGCACCTTTAACGTTACTTCCGGCAGCGGGTGGCAGCAGACTACAGCGGAGAAACATCCCACGAGTCTGCGGACTCGCCGTGAACCACGCAATATTCCTCACAACTTGTGGGTCAACAGCCTGCACCAGCGCAAGATCGTAGGCAACGCGCAGATTTATCGGCAACAGCTGCAAAGCATCCAGCGAGGCGAAGCTGGCTAAAAACTTTCAGTGGGTCTTCGCTGGACCCCGGGCCCCGTGCGCAATGCGGGGCCTTTTTTAGAACCCAGAGATAGCGTCTTTATAGCCGTTCAAGAGTTCAAGAAATGTTAAGCGCAAACAATACCTGCAGGACTTCGAACCTAGGGGATAGTCAATCGCTTTGTCTACATCAGATCTTCCTTGGTTAGCGGTACCTTAGGATGTGTTCAGAAGTGCACATCCCCGGCATAGCCTGCAAGGTAGACTTGTCCTCGCAGTGAGGAAAAGATGAAAGTACTCCTGATCGAAGATAGCAAATTCCAGCGAACCGCAAATGGGCGGGCGCTCATCCGAGCGGGTTACGATGTCATCTATGCGGCGGACGGCGAGGAAGGCCTCGGTGCCGCTCGCGAGAACATTCCCGATCTTATTCTGCTCGATATGATATTACCCAAAATGTCAGGACTCGATGTCCTTCGGGCTCTCAAAGCCGATGTACTCGTGAAACACATCCCCGTCATCGTGCTGAGTGGTCTTGGGCAAGCGAATGAAGCCAAGCTCCTGAAAGAGGGCGCAACCGCATTTCTTATGAAATCAATGGAATCAGCCGAGAACAATTCAGTGGCCCTGATTCAAGCATTGCAAGGTCTGCTGACCGGGTCGAAAGCCTAACCGCGCCCGACCAAGCAGGGTATCATCCGTTCGGGATCGCACAGGGTAGGTCCGCTGTTACTGCTACTTGGCCATAGAAATGGGAGGTGAGCGTAATCGCCATCTGATTACGTCAGCCACGGATATTGCACCCAAGGATATCGTTTCGTGCGAGGAACCGCCACGCCGACACGGCTCGACCGATGAGACAGAAGGTTGTTATATAAGGGGGAGAAGGCGTATAGCAATCCGAAGGCGCTTGCTTCCGCGTACGATGCCGATTGTGTAGCGCGCCTTCGGTCGGCGCAACATGCTTCGGATTTCCGTGAGAGTTAGGTCCTGAGCCGTGAGATTGTCGATGGATTCGATGACGTCACCTGCCTCGATTCCGGCTTCAACTGCGGCTGATTGCGGCACGATCCGGGTCACAACAAAGCGATGGTATTTCGGCCCGTCGGCCCGAATTCTCAGTCCGCTCTGATCGTATTCTGCCGGGTCTCCGTAGCTCCTATTCGGCGTGAGTAAGATCCGCTGGCCGGGACTGTCAAACACAACCGTAAACCGCTCCAAAAACTCGGCGCCAATCAATCCGGCATAATCTTTGGACGCCATAAGCCCTTCTACATCTTGCGCAAAGGTAATGGGAGGGTTCCCGACCGAATACGAACCGACTACGATCCGCTCGGCTCGCCCGTCCCTCGGCTGGGCGGTTCCAGGTTCGTACAAGAGCTTCATTGTCGGGGGCGGAATCTGGTGGGCATCGCTGAACGGCTTGTAGAGGTTTGCGTAGTAATTCGCCCCGCCGTCTATGAGAAAACTGCCGGACACGGGCATGGCCCCCGGCAAGGCAATGGTTGCGTCGATATATTGAAAGCCATGCTGGTCGATGCGAACAGAAAACGCGGTCTCTCTGCCGGATGGCCGATATCGGTTGGGCGCATACACCGATATGCAATGCCGCTCATAGTCCACGACCACGACAAAGTCGTCGAACAAAGCAGACCCAATGATACCGTCGACCTGGTGTCCAACGGCTGGCTCCAGAGACTTCAATTCGACCAGGACCAGATTGCGATGTGTAAGCTCCAATCCCGGCAAACTGATCTTAACGTCTCGCACAATTCCCGCTGGGCTTGCGTCTGACCCGACTTCGCGAGTCGTAGCGCCGTCGGTCGTTCGCAGCGCGCTCTGCCGAGCGTAATCGGGATCGACGACGAATCCTTGCGTTCCGTTGTCGACAATAAACCACCCCGGATGACCGTTCACCTTCCCATCCACCAGGACCAGTCCATCAGCCACCACCTCCACGGGGACGCATAACGACGATCCATCCGATGAAAACTGATAGGACGGTCGCGCTTGGGAGGGAGCCTGTGCCAAGGCGGAAGCCACAAAGAGGGCTATGATCGCTACCCCAACTGCCAAAGTCACTGAAAACCGCATCCGGGCTCACCCAAGGCGAAATGGGGATACGGCAGATATCCCCGTTATTGTTGGCCAGCATTCTACGTGATTTCGTGGATAAGACATACATCAGTGCAGGCGGAAGAGCTTGCGTGGAGGACACTAGCAGCTCGCAGAATCGATATTTTCGCCCATCCCGGGTGCCGCCGGCCTCCCTGAACGCAAGGTGTTGTCCACCTGCCGTGTGGGGTCATTACCTAGGTCATCTTGGGGAAGGTGATGTTTCGGTTCATCATAGGCAAGCTTGTGAGGCCGAGCGCCTCCCCGGGAAATCCTTCGATGAATATTGATGATCTGCTGCGGATTGCGACGGAACGCAAAGCCTCCGACTTGCATTTGAAGGTGGGAAACTATCCTCACCTGCGCATTGACGGCGAACTAGTACCGTTAACGGAACAGCCTCGGGTGAGCGCCGAGGACATGCTCACCATGGCCTTCAGCATGATGTCGGCTCGGCAAAAACAGAAATTTAAAGAGACCACTGAAATCGATATGGCCTACGGCGTGGCCGGACTGGGACGCTTCCGGGTCAATATTTTCCAGCAGCGCGGCAACGTGGGACTGGTGCTGCGCGTGATTCCAACCAAGATTCGCGCGCTCGACGAATTGTTTCTGCCCAAGGTGGTGGAGCAGATTTGCGAGATGCCGCGTGGTTTGGTGCTGGTGACGGGAGTGACTGGTTCTGGTAAGTCAACTACGCTGGCTGCCATGGTCGACCGGGTCAATTCCAGTCGCGCCGAACATATCATCACCATCGAAGATCCTATCGAATTTCTGCATCGCGACAAAAAAGGCTATGTGAACCAGCGCGAAATCGGAGTGGATACGCCTTCCTTCAGCGCGGCGCTGCGTGCATCTCTGCGTCAGGATCCGGACGTGATCCTGGTCGGCGAAATGCGAGATCTGGAAACCATATCGACGGCCCTGCATGCTGCCGAAACCGGCCACATGGTTTTCTCCACCCTGCATACGCTGGACGCAGTGGAAACCGTGAACCGAATCATTTCAATTTTCCCGCCCCCAGAGCAGAAGCAGATTCGATTGCAGCTGGCGGCAGTGTTGCGTGCCATCGTTAGCCAGCGTCTGGTCCGGCGCTGCGACGCTGAGGGACGCGTGCCCGCAGTCGAGGTCATGATCAATACGGCGTTCATCCGTGAGTGCGTTCTGGTACCTGAAAAAACGCGATCCATTCGCGACGCGATTGCGGCCGGAACGTCGCAATATGGAATGCAAACGTTTGATCAGTCCTTGTGGGACTTATTCCAGGCGGGGCTGGTCGCCTACGAAACGGCCCTCGAAAACGCCTCAAACGCCGACGACTTCAAGTTACGCATGCAGGGCATCGCATCGACAGCCGACCTTTCCCGGCAATCCATGCAGTCAGCTGGATTCGGCGGACGGTAACGTTCGGCTCCCGGTCGCCGGCATCCGGCTCCCGGAATTAGTGGCTTGACTTCTCCGGAGCGGGAAGCCTCTTGCTATTTTTTGCTATTCTCTTTTCCTCTCCAGTATGGTTAGCAGCATGCCGTTCTCGCGACCAAAGAAGAGGTCGTATTCCGAAGACGAGCTGTACGAATACGCAGTAGGAGCGCTGGCTAGGCGCATGCGTACGGTTGCGGAATTGAAACGTTTATTCCGGGCGCGGGTGGAAGACGCCGAGTCGGAATATGGAGAAACCCTGATCGAGCTGGTGATTCGCCGGCTTAAGGATCGCGGCTATCTCAATGATTCGCAGTACGCTGCTTATTTCTCCTCTCTGCGCCGCGACAACCAGAAGTTTGGGCGCAGGCGCGTGGTGACGGATCTGAAAGTGAAGGGTGTACACGGTGATGTGATCGAAAAGGCTGTAGACGCGGCTTTCGAGGGTGTGAGCGAAGAACGACAGGCACGCGAATATCTGCGGCGCAAGCGCGTCGCGAAGCCCAAGGATCAGAAGATGGCGGCACGGGTCTTCCGGCAGCTGGCTCGCGCTGGATTCGGTACCAAGACAATATTCAGCATCCTGAAGAGTTGGGAGGTTGATGAAGAAACTTTGAGTTCGCTGGAAAGCGAGATCGCCTAAGTTTCGTGATTCGATTCTCATGATTCTCCGCCGCGCTATCCAAAATTCTATTGGTCAGGTTGGCGCGCTAAGCTCACGGTTGCACTTGGCAAGAGTCGTCCGGATGATGCATACTCCATTTCATTCCCCAAATACCCGTTTTCAGGAGGAGCTATGAAAGTCAGTTTGAAGGCGATTTTCGCCGCCGTGTTGCTGAGCGCAGTGCCGCTCGCTCTGGCGCAGGATGTTAGCTCGGACGTGAAGAAAACCGCCAAGGATACTGGTAGCGACACGAAGAAAGTGGCCACGAAAACCGGCCACGCCACCGAAAAGGCAGCCGACAAAACTGGCGATGCCACCAAGACCGCAGCCGTGAAGACCGGCCACGAGACTAAAGTAGTGGCCAAAGACACGGGGAAGGGCACCGAGAAAGTGGCCACGAAAACCGGCAGCGGCGTCAAGAAAGGCACTGAGGCTACCGGACACGGAATAAAAAAGGCCGGAGAGAAGACCGAAGATGCGGTGAAGTAGCAGAAGCAAAACCGTTCATGGGTGGAAGGGCCACAGCGGTGCGTGGCCCTTATCGTTTTAGCCAACTTGTTGTGATTTGTTTTCCGTCGCTAAACCTCTGTGTCCCTGCGCTATCGTTTAGAATTGATCGTCCGCAATAACTGGCATTTTAAGTGGAATGCTGACTGGCTCTGAAATACGCCGCAAGTTTCTCGACTTCTTTGTGCTAAAGGGGCACAAGGAGGTGCATTCGTCGTCGCTGGTACCGGCGAACGATCCTACGCTGCTGTTCACTAACGCGGGCATGAATCAGTTCAAGGACGTTTTCTTAGGACTGGAGAAGCGAGACTACTCCCGAGCGACGACTTCGCAGAAATGTGTGCGCGCCGGTGGCAAGCACAACGATTTGGAAAATGTAGGGTTCACCAACCGGCATCACACGTTTTTCGAGATGCTGGGAAATTTTTCCTTTGGTGACTACTTCAAGAAAGATGCCATCGCCTATGCGTGGGAGTTGATCACTTCTAAGGAGTGGTTCGGGATTGCGAAGGAAAAACTTTACGTAACAATTTTCAAAGGCGAAGGTGGCGTCGAGCGCGATGTCGAGGCTTACGACCTGTGGGCCGCGCAGGGGGTGGAGAAATCCCGTATCTACGAGATGGGATTGAAAGACAATTTCTGGCAGATGGGTGATACCGGCCCGTGCGGGCCGTGCAGCGAGATCCATTACGACATGGGTCCGTCGGCGTCCGAGCAAGGTCACACGGATTGCGCGTTCACCTGCGACTGCGGGCGGTACGTCGAGATTTGGAATCTGGTGTTCATGCAGTTCGACCGGGACGCTTCCGGGAAGTTGAATCCGCTGCCCAAGCCGTCGATTGATACAGGCATGGGGTTGGAGCGGGTGACGGCAGTGCTCGAGGGCGTGATTTCGAATTATGAGACGGACTTGTTCACGCCGCTGATTAATCGCGCAGCGGAGTTGACCTTGGGTGCGGGCCTCAGAACCGCGGACTCCGCCGGACAGCCGAGGGCGGCCACACAAGCAGGCAGGACACAGAATGTTCACGCGGGCGCAGGCCAGGTGGGGACAGCCGCCTCGGTTGTCCCGGCCGAGCAAAGCCCGGCAGGCTCTCCCGGCCACAAGTCCGCAGCCTCGCTCAGGGTGATTGCCGACCACTCCCGCGCCGCAACATTTTTGATTTCAGACGGAGTGCTTCCCTCGAACGAAGGCCGAGGCTATGTATTGCGGAAGATTATCCGTCGCGCTATAACCCACGGCCGACATCTCGGACAAACGAAACCGTTCCTGCACGAAATGGTGTTCTCCGTTCGCGATCTTATGCAGGATGCTTATCCGGAACTGAAGGAAACCGTGGAGCGGGTGTCGAAGGTAGTGTTAGCGGAGGAGACTCGGTTTGCGCATACGTTGGGCACGGGCCTTGAGAGGCTTGAGCAAGACCTTAGGGAGGCGCGCGAGGCAAGCGACCACGTCACCACCTTGCTCACCCAGCCAGAAAATATCCTGCCACCGAGTGCGCCGGACTTTGCGATAGAGGACTTAGAGCGCGATCGGGAGAGGCTGTCAAAAGAGCTCGCGCTCGGCCCCGTTTATAACGGCGCGAAAGCGTTCAAGCTCTACGACACGTTTGGTCTTCCACTGGACTTCGTCACTGATGCGTGCCGTGATCAGGGCTTACGGTTTGATCAAGAGGGATTTGATCGGGCGATGGACGAGCAGAAGACTCGCGCCCGCGCGTCGTGGAAGGGCGCAGCCAAGCAGACTGCCAATTCCGCGTATCAGCAGCTTCCGAAGTCGCTTTTCGAAGGCTATCGTCAGACTCGCTCCGATGGTTGTGAACTGCTAGCTATCATTCACAACGGCCAGGGCACGCAGGAACTCAAGCCGGGCGACCCGGGGGAAGTCATCCTCGATCACACACCGTTCTATTCCGACTCCGGTGGACAAGTCGGTGATAAGGGATGGTTTTATTCGAACGACCACAACACCGTCGTCGCTGAAGTAACGGGATGCTATTCGCCGGTTCAGGGCGTGCGGGCGCATCAGGTTGTTGCTAAGCAGGCGATCCGCGTGGGTGACAAAGTGGATGCGGTGGTGAATGCTGACATTCGTCAGTCCACCATGCGAAATCATACAGCCACCCATTTGCTTCATGCTGGACTGCGTGAGGTGTTGGGAAAGCATGTGAAGCAGGCGGGATCGCTGGTGGCGCCGGATCATTTGCGCTTTGATTTTTCGCATTTCACGGCGGTCGAAGACGAAGAGTTGCAGGATATTGAAGACATCATTAATAAAGAAGTGCTGCGCAACCAGATTGTTGAGACCATAACTGACGTCCCTATCGAGGAGGCTGTCACTCAGTATCACGCCATGGCGCTGTTTGGGGAAAAATACGGCGACAAGGTGCGCGTGGTTCGCATTGGTGATTTTTCGACGGAGCTTTGCGGCGGGACGCATACGGGCGCGACCGGTGAGATTGGGCTGATCAAGATTCTGAAAGAAGGCAGTGTGTCCTCAGGCGTGCGGCGCGTCGAGGCCGTAACCGGCAAGGGATCGCTGGCGCACTTCCGCAAAGATCATGAGCTAGAAAAAGTGGTGTCGGCATTCGTTTCGCCCATCTTTGCGCAAAAAACGCGCAAAGATGGGGCACCCTCATCTGAAGAGGATTCGGCATCTCCCGCTGAGGCCCTCCGGCTCGAACTCGAAAGGAAAGATTCCGAGATCAAGCGCCTCGGGCGCGAACTGGAGCAGGTCAGGATGAAATCGGCGTCGGCTTCGATCGGCACTGCGAACCTTGGCGATAAAGTTAAAGAGGTCAAAGGCGTAAAAGTTCTTGCGCACCGCGTGGATAATTTGGAGCGGGCGCAGCTGCGGACACTGGTCGATCAGTTGCGCGACAAGATTGGATCCGGCGTGGTTGTGCTGGGGTCGGCTTCGAACGGCAACGTCTCGCTGATCGTGGGCGTGACCAAGGATTTGACCGGCCGGCTTCAAGCCGGCAAGGTGATTGGTCCGGTGGCGCAGAAAGTTGGTGGAAAAGGTGGGGGGCGTCCCGATCTAGCCGAGGCCGGCGGAAAAGACGCCGCAGCGCTGAATGCCGCTCTGGCGGAGGTGTATGCGGTTGTGGAAACGCTTTTGGGGACTTAGCTTTCAACCGTAGGCTGGTACACATGGAAGACCGCATCCGCTTCGTCGAACACCGGGGCAAACAAATCCTGCTGGCGGACATGTCTCACTGCCTGCCGCGAGAAGTCGAGAAGATCGCCCTGCTGGTCCCGTCTTATGTGACCAGCGAACCGCATGGCTCCGTGCTGTTGCTTGCCGACTTCACCGGGGCGGCGTTTGATCGCATCGCGATCGAACGCCTGAAGGAGAGCGCGGTTTTCGATCGGCCGCACCTCAAGCGTTCGGCATGGGTCGGAATCGAGAAATTGCCCAAGGTGTTTTACGAACACATCAAGAATTTCTCCCAGCGCGATCTGCCTGCCTTTTCGACCCGCGAAGAAGCGATGGACTGGCTGGTGAGCAACCAAGAGCTGCAGTCATCGGATCGCACCCTGGGGGACCTGCCTAAGCGCCGCCCTCCTCCATCCTAACGCAGGTGAGAGAGAATCCCCGTTGCTACTGCAGAATAGAATTCAGGCGGTACAACGGGCCCTAGATCGTCTCGCAATCAGCTTCTCCACTTCAGCGTGACCGGCCCGCTCATCGGATGCTTCATCTCCCTGCCGGTGCGTTTGGCTTCGAGATGAGCGGCCTTCAATTGAAAATACCATTTCGCGGGACGGTCCGCATCGTCGATCAGCATGAGATGCGGATTGTGCTTCAAGCCCTGGGACTGCAGTTCCATGGTGCGGCGATCTTGCTCAACGAATTTCGCGAAGACAAACTTCAGCAACTCCGTGCCAAAGGGCAGCCAGCGAAAAATGTTCCACGCTGCGACGACGTCGATGCGGCACTGATTGCGGGTGATCGGCGTTACTGTCGTTAGCGAAGAAAACCAGTACTTCCCCGCTCGGATTGTTTCTCGGCGCAGGTTGGGCAACACGAAGTCAATCGTCGTGGTGATGGAATCGGCGGCGGCATAAAGCCGCAGAAGCTTGTAGGGCGCGGAGTTTGAACTGGGTGTGTGCGCGCTCATGCGGAAGCCGTTGGGAATTGGCTCAAAGTTTTTCTGTTTTTCGTGAATGCTGTGGCGGCCGCGCCACCACCATGCTTGATGGACGAAGGGTCCGTGCGCGGGATCCATGAGTCCTATAATGCCGTGATCGATGCTGACCGGCATTTCCGCGGTGAGATAGGCGAGGTTGTAGTTGTCTTTTAATGTTTCCCCGGATTTCTCAGTCCCATATTTGTCGATCCGGGGCGCGGGCCCGGGAGCTTCGTCGCGCTTGCTGAATCCCGCACCTTGCGCGCCGGGATCGGGAACGTAGACCCAAACGAAACCATCCTGCTCTTCGCAGGGATAGCTGCCGGCGTAGATGCGATCGACTTTCAGGTTTTGATCCACGGTGAGGGAGGGGATGAGCTGGCACTGGCCGTTGTGCGCGTCAAATTTCCAGCCGTGGTAGCAGCATTCGACCAATTCCCCGTCAAACTGACCGTCGCTGAGCGGCATGCCACGGTGCGGACACGCGTCCCGCAGCGCGAACGGACGGCCAGCGCGATCACGCCCGATGAGCAATGGAATTTCAAGCAGCATGGCTTTATGAAACTGATTGCGGAGCGCGCGATTCGCCGGCAGAGCTCGATACCAGAAGCCGGTGAGCATCACTGAGTCGGGCGCCTGGCGCTGGGATGAATCGAATTCGGCCATGGGAAATTATCGATTTCTTGATCCTTGATGGAACCCAATATGCTAGCATTCGCAGGACTTTCCGGCGCACAGCAGGGCGCGGAGGAATCTCGAATGGAATTTCTCGGCCATTTCCGCAGGCTCACGCCTCTGCAGCGAAACACGTTCACCGCCTGTTTTCTGGGCTGGTCGCTGGACGCTTTTGACTTCTTCATTCTGACATTCTGCGTGAGCGCAATCGCAAGCCAGTTCCAGACCAAGATTTCGGCGGTCGCGGAAGCGATTTTCATCACCCTGGCATTTCGTCCGGTCGGCGCATTTTTGTTCGGACTGATGGCCGACCGCTTCGGGCGG
>Ga0209330_1000398_pt1 | contig 18889 bp, 15 predicted proteins | sample JacPinW_OM2H0_O3_FD_187969 | JGI IMG/M metagenome (GOLD analysis project Ga0209330, IMG submission 187969) | Forest soil microbial communities from Algoma, Ontario, Canada - Jack Pine, Ontario site 1_JW_OM2H0_O3 (SPAdes) (version 2) | ecosystem: Environmental > Terrestrial > Soil > Boreal...
TATCCTCATAAACCGGAATTGGCCAAGCTCCCGTCGGCGAGGAGACGAAAACTCGCCACCGCCTGTCGTCCTCGGCAAGAGTGAGAAAATAAGTCTGCTCATTCACCTGAAAATCCATTTCAAATCCCCCTTTAGACTCGGCCCGACATCTTAAAACGTTGTGGCGCGAGCAATGCCCGCGCCACACGATCCACGCCAGAAGCCGAGAGCTGGTAGCTGCCCTTACTTCTTGTCTTCCACATCCACGTACTCGGCGTCAATGACGCCCTCGTCTTTGGTCTTCTGACCGGCGCCATTGCCGCCCGAAGCCGCACCAGCCCCGTCTGTGGTACCGCCACCTGCTGCGCCCGCGCCCGGCGTTGCCTGCGCCGCCTTGTACATCTGTTCGGCCAGCTTATGCGAAGCTTGGGTCAGGGTCTCGCGGGCCTTATCCATCTGCGCCTTGTCGCTCGACTCCAGCGCCTTCTTGGCGTCGGCTACAGCGTTCTCAACGTCGCCGCGCTCGGAGCCTGAGATCTTATCTCCCGACTCGCGCAGCATCTTTTCGACGTTGTACACCATGCTATCGAGCTGGTTCTTGGCCTCGATCGCGTCCCGCTGTGCCTTGTCCTCGGCCGCGTGCGCATCGGCTTCCTTGGCCATGCGCTCGACTTCTTCCTTCGACAATCCAGAAGACGACGTAATCGTAATCTTCTGGTCCTTTTGCGTGGCCGTATCTTTCGCGGTCACGTTCAGGATGCCGTTGGCGTCAATGTCGAACGTCACTTCAATCTGCGGCACGCCGCGCGGAGCCGTCGGAATCCCGGTCAAGTGGAACTTGCCCAGAGTCCGGTTCTGCGCCGCCATCGGTCGCTCGCCCTGCAGCACATGCACTTCCACCGACGTCTGATTATCTGCCGCCGTCGAGAACGTTTCCGTCTTCTTAGTCGGAATCGTCGTGTTGCGCGGGATCATCGGCGTAGCCACGCCGCCCAGCGTTTCAATCGAAAGCGACAGCGGGGTCACATCGAGCAGCAGCAGATCCTTTACCTCTCCGCCGAGTACGCCACCCTGAATCGCCGCTCCAATCGCGACCACTTCATCGGGATTCACTCCCTTGTGGCCTTCCTTGCCAAACAACTCTTTCACCAGCGCCTGAATGCGCGGCATGCGCGTCTGTCCGCCGACCAGCACCACTTCGTTGATCTTGCTCGCATCCACGCCCGCATCTTTCATGCACTGTTTGCACGGACCTACCGAGCGCTGAATGATGTCTTCCACCATCGACTCGAGCTTGGCCCGCGTCAGCTTCTTCACCAGATGCTTCGGACCGCTGGCATCCGCCGTAATGAACGGCAGATTGATCTCGTGCTCCATGGTGGTCGAAAGCTCGATCTTCGCGCGCTCAGCCGCGTCACGCAGACGCTGCAGCGCCATTTCGTTGCCCTTGCCACGCAGGTCGAGACCTTCATCTTTCTTAAATTCATCGATCAGCCAGTCGACGATACGCTGATCCAGATTGTCGCCGCCCAAGTGCGTGTCGCCGTTGGTGGCCTTTACTTCGATTACGCCCTCGCCGACTTCCAGGATCGAAATGTCGAAGGTTCCGCCGCCGAAGTCGTACACGGCAATGGTCTCGTCCTTGCTCTTGTCGAGACCGTAGGCCAGCGCGGCCGCTGTGGGCTCGTTGATAATGCGCTTTACTTCGAGGCCGGCAATCTGCCCGGCATCTTTCGTGGCCTGCCGCTGAGCATCATTAAAATAGGCGGGAACAGTGATCACCGCCTCGGTGACTTTCTCGCCGAGGTAATCTTCCGCCGCTTTCTTCAGCTTCTGCAGAATCAGCGCCGAAATCTGCGGAGGCGTGTACTCCTTACCCTGCGCCAGCACCGCGACATGGTCGCCCGACTTCACGACCTTATAGGGGACCATCTTGATTTCTTCCTGGACTTCCTCGTAGCGCCGTCCCATGAAGCGCTTGATCGAATAAACCGTATTCTCCGGATTGGTAATCGCCTGCCGCTTCGCGACCTGCCCCACCAACCGCTCCCCTGTCTTGGTAAACCCAACCACGGATGGCGTCGTCCGCCCTCCTTCTTCATTCGGGATAACTTTGGGCTCGCCACCCTCCATCACCGCCACGCAAGAATTCGTGGTTCCAAGGTCAATTCCAATAATCTTGGCCATATTGTTCTCCTCTTGATGCAAATAAGTGCTTTGTAATCAGCGTCCTTATGATTGCCAACACTCCCATGCTAAGACCTGAGTGTAATGTTGTCAAGGTTTAGATGCGGTGGGAGGGCAGGAAGTTGCGATTGATTGGAGCGTTGAGCAACCGCAGCAAGGATTGAGTCCTTTCCAGTTTACCCCGGCCACCGGCCGGGCCCCACGCTTGACAGGGGGCTGCACTGCCGGCCCCGGCGGCAAAGCATACGCGACGACCAGTGGCTCCGACATTCGGTTCGCTCCCTCGGGTTGAAAGTTCCCCAGGGGTACAGCGGGTGAGAACAGCGCCGCGTGCTCCTAACTTCTCAGCCGCAGAGTAACCCAGACCAGGGAGCACGGTACTGATTCTACGACCGAGCCGGGGTTCGTGAACTGACGGCAGCTCCGCCTAGCGAGCCCCAGCGGGCGCTCAATTTATCTCGGCCTGCCACAACAGCTCCCCGCCGAGCGAGTGGTAGAACCCCCACCCTGCCAGGGCCAGCACGCTGAGCAGCGCCAGAACCGACGTTGGCATATACCAGGCAGAAAGGTCGGTGGTGAAGGGGACGCTGGACAACATATCGACGGTGAAGATCGCGCAGCTCAGCGGCACCAGGCCGAAGCGGAAGACGATCATCACGGCGACAGCGTAGATCAGGATATACATCGGCAATTCCACGGTCCAGTACGACGAACCATAGGCTCGCAGCGAGAAGATGCCCACAAAGGCGGCCGCCGCCAGCCAGTCTCTGCGCAGCACGACTTTCAAAAACAGCAATAGAAAAAAGAAGTAGAGAGTTCCCAGAATCGCATTGGGCATTTGCGCCAACCACGCGCCCAGCGCCTGCCTGCCCCCCATCAAGTAGTCAGTCCAATAGAGTTCGGGCGCAGCTCCCATACGCAGCGTGAAGATGAACTGACTTCGGATGATAAGAATCCACACCACGCCCAGCATCACGCCAAACAAAATGTCGCGCCCCACCAGCGGATCGCGGAACTGTCCTGAAAGGAGGCGGCTCCAGGAGATAATCGCCTGCGGCCAGCGTCGCCGCACCCAGGGTTCGAGCGCGAGATACAGAATCCAAGTCGTTGCCGAGATCGAGAGTCCGGTACTAACCGCAAGAACGAACAAAAAGAACAAGTCGAGGCTGGCGACGAAGTGGCCCCGGCACAGCCACAGCAGCATCTCCAACCCAAACATAACGGAAGCTAAACGGAAAGCGCCATCCCGGTCCCCTCGTCCTTGGCGATAATTCCGGCGGGCCAGATATAGTGCTCCCAACAACAACGACAGCACCAGCAGCATAAGCAGGACCTGACGAACTTTTTTCCCCGTCGAATCCTGCGGACTTTGCATGCGTTCCGGCTTGGTCCAGTCACCGATGAGCGAGAAGAAAACCGGCTTGCCATGCAGGGAAGCTGCCTCCACCCGAAGCGGGCGTTCGGTCCCGGGCCAGGTTCCTGTCCACGCCATGCGCGTTTCCGAAGCAGCTAGGGAGTTCCAGAGGGGATCCGCCTTCTGAAACTGCGCAGGATCGAGTCCCGCGGCGGTGAATGGAATATTCCAGTCAAACGGTGCCGGGGTGCCGGCTGAGTTCTCTTTCTCTGGCGGGATGGCCTGAAAATAAATGAGCTGCCCTTGGGGATCGAGTTGCAGATTGATCATCCCGGAAAGAACCGCGGGAGGATCGTCGGGCACAACAATTCCCGGATTGAGCAACTGGTCTCGAAAACTCTCCGCTACCAAGTCTTCGGGGCTCTGCCGGTACCAGAAGCGAAGCAGCGAAGGACGGGCGGCGAGCACGCTGTTCCAGTCCGGATGCGGTTTGTCGTGCTGCTCGACGTAATCCTGGAAGGCGCTGTCGTAGTCGAGGCCTGAGGCGCTGTCGGCCGGATGCTCCGGATAGCCCAGCCGGGCGATGGTTTCGCGCGCCTTTTGTGTGAGCACTTCCGGAGTCAGCTCCAGGCGCATCTTTCGTAGACCGCTGTAGTGAATCCCCAGAGACGTGGCCACACAGAGAGCGACGAGCACGGAGACCAGGCAGGCAACGGCAGTTCGAGGTCGCAGTCCAACTGTCTCACCCGAGGCAGCGACCATCTGCGGTGATGGAGTTTCCCCCGCCGCCAGCGCAGCCGCTAGAGGATCGCCGCCGGGAAGAGCGGCGGCTACGCTGAGAACTGTCGCGGGCCGCGCCGGGGGCTCGGTCTCCAGGCAGCGGAGAATGACGCGCTCGATCACCGGGTTGAGATCCTTGACCACGGTCGAAGGCCGGCTGAGAGTTCTGTCGCCTGTCCGGAGTTTCCCTGCGGGTTTCTCGGAGAAGGCTCGTCGGCCGGTGAAGACTTCGTACAAAACCAGGCCCAGTGAATAAATATCGCTGCGGGTGCTGACTTCTTTTCCTGCCAACTGCTCGGGCGCCATGTAGGCCGGAGTTCCGCTGCGCACTTCGGCGCCCTGAATCTGATCGACGACTCCAGCCAAACCGAAGTCGGTGATTACAACTTGCCCCCGTCCATCCAGCATAATGTTGGCGGGTTTGAGGTCGCGATGGAGCACTCCTTTGGTATGGGCCGCAGCCAGTCCGGCGCAGAGCTGGCGGGCGATGTCGAGGGCTTTGTCTTCGGGCAGACGCCCGATGCGGCGCAGAAGTGAAGCGAGATCTTCTCCGTCCACATACTCCATCGTGAAGAAGGTGTGGCCTTCCATGTCGCCCACATCGTAGACGCGGCAAACGTTGGGATGAGAGACCCGCCGCGCAATTCGTACTTCATTCTTGAAACGTTCCAATAGACTTTCGTCGCGCGCGGCTTCGTCGGGCAAAAACTTGAGCGCTACAGGCTGGCCTAGCGTGAGGTCATCGGCGCGATACACCTCACCCATTCCACCTTTTCCAAGCAGGGCGATAATGCGGTAACGGCTGGCCAACAGGCGGCCGGGAAGGAAACGGCCTTCACTCAAATAGATGGTTGAACTGGAAGGGCGCGATGAGCTGGAAGGCCGCAACGAGGTTGGAGAAGCGGGCCGAAGAGGCAGCGGCGAGGTTGCCGTGGCGAGCTCGAACGCCGCAAGATCATCCGCTTTGCCGGCGGGCGCTCCGCATGCCGCGCAGAAGCGGCCGCTTACCGGTACTTCTGTTCCACACGATGAGCAGACAGGCATTAATTTTTTCCCGATACAGTCTACCGCGCCGGAGCGAAACCCGTTCCAGGAATAGAGGCGCTGCATAAATTCAACCGTGATGCCCTAAGCCTCGGGCAAGACCTGTATTACCATCCAGACGATGAGCTCGCGCCTCCGTCGTTGGTTCAATGATCCACTGGTGCTGTTGTGTATGGTGGCAGGTCTGCTGGCCTTTGTGGCCCAATCCGGTGAGTTGGGTACGGCTGATACCATGCATCGGCTGCAGACTACACACTGGCTTTGGACCTCGGAGCCGCAGGTGTTCCCCAATGAGTATCCTGAGTTCGGCTTGCATGGGCGCGGTGGACAAATCTATAGCTGGTACGGCATCGGCCAATCGTTGCTGATGTTGCCCGCCGATCTTGTCGGCACATGGATCGCCCATTGGCACGTTTTTTTGGGTTACGGTGACGATCCCGCCGTGCGCAGCATCGTGGTCAGTTACAGCACCAGCATTCTGGTAAATGTGCTCACCGTGCTGGTGGGTTTTCGTCTGCTCCGGCAGTTGCGATTTACGGTTAAGGAATCAATACTCGGCCTGCTGGCGCTGCTGTTTTGCACGACCCATCTGCATTACACACAGAACATGATGGAAAACAATTACATCATGCTTCTGACGCTGACCGGATTCTCTTTCCAGTATGAGTGGTTGCGGACGGGAAGCAACTGGGCGCTGTTCGCCGGTTCGGCCGCGCTCGGGCTGAACTTACTGACCAGACTGACCACGGCGCTGGACCTTGTGGCGGGAGGCATTTTTCTTCTTCTTGTATTCTGGTTCGAGCGGGTGCGAGGACTCGAACTGTGGCGGCGGTTCGTAGCTTATTGCAAGGTCGCCGCTCCCGTGTATGCTTTTTTCTTCGCGCTTGACCGGCTCTACCAGTTCTACCGTTTTGGATCATTCACCAATACGTACGTATCGCTGTTTGCAAAAGAGCAGCGGTTGCAGGACCCAACGCTCCCGGCGAATTTTCCCTGGTCTACTCCTTTCTGGGAAGGCGTTCTGGGACCGCTGTTAAAGCCGGAGAAGTCGATTTTCCTATTCGATCCCCTGCTGGTGCTGGCGCTCGTGCTACTGGTGATGCTATGGAAGCGTTTGTCCCCGGAGGTCCGCGCGTATGGCCTAGCCTCGCTGTTTCTTCTGCTCGTCTACATCTGCTTTTACGCGAAGTACACCTATTGGGCCGGGGACTTCGCCTGGGGCGATCGGTACGTTTCGACGTCAGTGGAAATGGCAACGCTGCTCTCGCTGCCGTTGTTGTTGCGCTATCGCGGCCAAGTGGGGATATGGATCTGGCGCGGGGCAATCGTACTCCTGGCGGTCGATCTGATTATTCAACTTGCTTCGCTTGCGTTCTGGTTACCGCTGGAAATCTATCAGATGGAAACCGTGGGCCATCCCACGTTCGTGATCGCGTTGCGCTTCAAAAACATCGCGGCGTTTGCCCTGGGCAAAATGGATGCGTGGGGATTGAACAACGAATCCATGACGCAAGATGCGTGGGATTACGTTCACATTACGACCTGGAACTTCCTCCCCTTCTTGTTGCGAAGAGTGGGCGCGGCGCCGAGCTGGGTGGTGGATACGGCGTTTGGGGTTTGGGGCGCAGCCGGCGCGGCATTGCTGCTCTGTTGCAGGAGGCTGTGGCAGAGGGTTGGACGGTGGAAATCAGAGGTAGAAGGCAGATGAGCTTAAACATCAAGGGCGAGCAGACCCGGCCCTGAGTGCGGGAATTAGCACGGGGGACGGGGAGAGCATGACTGCCGCGGTGGACGGGGCGGTACCGGAGCGACTGGAACGGTGCGCCGCACGAAGAATGGCCGATGGGGGAAGCGGCTGCTGACGATCGTGCTGGAGTGCGCGGCCCCGGGGGCGGAACCGTACCGCTCAATGGTCAGTGGTCAGTGGTCAGTGGTCAACGGATCACGGCAAATTGTTATATGACGAGAAGGGCTTGCCCAATTGATCGTCAAGATCGGCAGCGTCAGGCTGCTTTATGACGAGCAACTTTGGACGCTTGTTTTCCGAGCGCGGTCCGGGTCGCTTTCGGAAGATGAGCGATCGTTCTTTTCTTTTTTGCAGCGTTTGCTGCTTTCTTGATGTTTTTCTTAGCAGCCGTTTTCTGTTTTGCGCTTGCCATAAATCCTCCGCTCATCCTTCTGAGTGAATCATTAGAGGGCACAACGGCGAGGAAAGTTGGTTGGACACTTTTCCTGCCAAATCAACCGCCGAAGCCGATCGGCGACTATTCCACCGTAACCGACTTGGCAAGATTCCTCGGCTGATCCACGTCGCAGCCGCGGCGCACCGCAATGTGATACGCCAGCAGCTGCAGGGGAACGATTTCCAGAATCGGGGAGAGCTCTTCGGGTGCGGCGGGGACAAACAGGACGTGATCGGCGGCTTCTTTGATCTCTTCGTCTCCTTCAGTGGCGAGCGCGATGACTACGCCGGAGCGAGCCTTGACTTCTTTCAGGTTTGACATCGTCTTTTCGTAGCGCAGCATCGAGTCAGGATCGCTTCTGTCTCGGGTGGCGATGACGACCACTGGCAGGTTCTCATCGATCAGCGCATTGGGACCATGCTTCATCTCACCCGCAGGATATCCTTCCGCGTGGATGTAGGAAATCTCTTTCAACTTCAAGGCGCCTTCGAGAGCGATGGGATAGTGAATGCCGCGACCGAGAAAAAGGAAGTCGTGAGCGCGCTGGAAACGCTTGGCCAAGTCTTCATATTTTTCGTCGTGAGTGAAGATGGTTTCCACTTTGGCTGGGATGAGAGTCAATTCCTGCGCCGCGGTGCGAATTTGCTCGGCCGTCATGGCGCCGCGCACTTGGGCCAAATAGAGCGCGAAAAGATATAGAGCCGTGAGCTGGCAGGTAAAGGCCTTGGTCGAGGCCACTCCGATCTCGGGACCGGCGTGAGTATAAATTGTTCCGGCGGCTTCGCGAGTGATCATGGACCCGACCACGTTACAGATGGCGACCGTGTGCGAACCTTTCGTCTTGGCTTCGCGCTGAGCCGCGATGGTATCTGCGGTTTCGCCGGACTGTGAAATGACGAGCGTGATGGTGTTCTCGCCGACAATGGGATCGCGGTAGCGCCACTCGCTGGCATAATCGACTTCGACCGGAACGCGGGCGAAGCTTTCGATCATGAACTTACCGGCCTGTCCAGCGTGCCAACTGGTGCCGCAAGCCAGGATGTTGATCTTTTTCGCGGCGTGGAATTCGGCCTCGCTGATTTGCATCTCGTGGAGGAAGATGTGACCGGTGTCGAGCGAAACTCGTCCCAGGGTGGTTTCACGGATGGCGCGCGGCTGCTCGTAAATCTCTTTGAGCATGAAATGTTTGAAGCCGGCCTTTTCCGCCATGATCGGATCCCAGGTCACGTGCTGAACCTGGCGCCGGATGGGCTTTCCGTCGAAGTCCGTGAGCTGAACGCCAACCGGAGTGACAATGGCAAGGTCGCCGTCGGCCAGAAAGAAAATATCGCGGGTGTGATAAAGAATCGCAGGGACGTCGGAGGCCACAAAGTATTCATCATTTCCCAACCCAATCACGAGTGGCGGGCCGTTGCGCGCCGCCACGATTTTGTTGGGCTCATCGACCGAGATCACGGCCAGGGCGAAAACGCCGCTGAGTTCTTTCACGGTACGGCGCACCGCATCCTCCAAAGCGAGACGATGACCGTTCCCGGGCTTGAAAAGGTGCTTTTCGATCAGATGGGCGATGACTTCGGTATCGGTCTCCGTAGAAAACGTGTGCCCTTCTTCGATCAGCTTTTTCTTCAGGCTGAGATAGTTTTCGACGATACCGTTATGGACGACCACGATCTTGCCGGTGCAGTCGCGATGGGGGTGGGCATTTTCTTCCGTGGGACGTCCATGAGTGGCCCAGCGCGTGTGGCCAATGCCGTAGCTTCCCTCGAGCGGCTTGAGGCGGATGACTTCTTCAAGGTTACGCAATTTGCCTTCCGCGCGCCGGAGCTGCAGCTTGTCACCGTTGCCGGCGACGGCGATTCCGGCCGAGTCGTAGCCGCGGTACTCAAGCCGCCGCAGACCCTCGATAATGATCGGAACTACTTCCTTTTTGCCGACATAGCCAACAATTCCACACATGCGGGAACTCCATGAATTCAGTCTGCGAGGGAGCAGCGGAACTCTTCAATGACGGGATTTGTAAGTACTTCGCGAGCAATACGCTCGACTTCGGTTTGCGCCTGCTCGCGGCTTAGCCCGCCATCGAGTGTAAGCTCGAAATATTTTCCCTGGCGGACCTCTTCGAGGCCTTTGTAACCCATCCTGGTGAGTGCGCTATGAACGGTCTTTCCTTGAGGATCGAGAACGCTCTTCTTGAGCGAAACATAAACGTAGGCTTTCATGGAAGGATTAATTATACGTCAGTGTTACGAAAGGTTTACCCCAGCGGGCTGAGAGCGAAACCGGACCGGCATTGCCGGATGGCGCGCATGGTGGTGCAGCGTTCTGGCGTTGCAGGAAAAGGAAAAACGTGGTTTTCCGGACGAACTGCTTGGAGCAACTGGTGTGATGGTCGAACCTTTATGCGCCAAGCTCTTCGAGCTTTCTCTCCAAGTCGCCTTTAGCATGTTCCAGCATCTCGCGATGCTGGGAGTTCCGGCTGCGCTCAAGCTGATCAATGATGTTTCTGAGCGATAGGCGAAGGCGCTCGGTTTCGCGGATTCGGTTCGCTTCTTCCGGTGTCAGTCGCGGCTTCCCGGAGAGACTCTTATCGGCGGCCTCTTCCTGCTGCGCTTCGACGGACTTGCTTTCCCAGCCTCGAGCCATAACGACGATTGTAGCTCTCCATAATGCCTTCTCAAAGAGCCGTCAGGCCGAATATGAAGCACCCGTGCCCGCGTTCGTCTTCGTTCCCCGCCCCGCCTCCTGAGCATTCCCAGGGGGGTGAGCGTATCCCCACTGGTAATTCTCGAGTTGTGGTTGTGACCTTCATAGTGCTTGTCGCTGCTATGGTGACATCGTCCGTGGACAGGCGTGCGGGTGCGGAGACCACGGCGGCTTTGCCGGAAGCGCAGGAAAAACTTGTTCAAGTCACACCGACTCAGGCGATGGGAGAACTGACTGCGGCCACGGCTTTGGTTTAGTCTTCCACCCTTCACCCTTCCTTTGAGTTGCGGGAGGTTCCTGCTTGCAGGAACTTTCGGCCACTCCGACCCTTGATGACCGTGACGCAACAGGGAACCGAGCAACCCTGCTCTGCAATTGTGAGAGTTATCGTTTTATGTCGCGGCGTATCGAGTTTACGAAAAACGAACTTTTCCGAACTCTCAACGATAACGCTAAGCTTTGCCCGTATAATCCCTGAGAATTTTGCGGACCGGTACGGCGGCGCTGCATGAGGGGCAGGGCCGCAGAAACCTTTTTGATGTTCCCATCACGTACGACAAAGTTCGAGTTTGACATGCAGAGCAGTGCGCTACGCAGGCTAGCTGACGTAGTTCCCCTTTGCGACGAACGCGCAAGATCGCTTACGACTGCCGTTTCGGCGCAACCCCCCTTCATTCCTGCTGGCGTTTCCGCATTCTTGCGGCGCGTTCGATCGCAGGGAATCCTGAAAAGCGTAGTACGCCAGGGAAGTGGCGCATGACCGGCCAATCGGAAAGTTCCGGAAATAAGCAGAGGAGCAATCCGGCGTCGTTCGCGGTTCCTGAATCTCTCAAGGAATGGGAGGAGCTTTTACAGGCTCATTCCAGCGCATCGAACGTGGGTCTCTGCATACTGGATACTGACTTCCGCTATGTTGGGATTAACAAGACGATGGCGGAGATGAACGGCGTATCCCTTCAGGCGCATCTGGGTAAGAGCGTTCGTGAGATTCTCGGTGATGTCGCCGAACTGATTGAACCGCACTTCACCAGCGTATTAACCGAGGGGCAAGCCATTCTGAACCGGGAAATCAGTGCTGTGTTGCCGACCAGAACCGAGCCCGGTCACTGGATTGAACATTACGTTCCGGTTAAAGATTCGAGCGGCCGGGTGGCACAAATCGGCGTTGTTGCAGTCGAAATCACCGAACAAAAGAAACTCGAAGAATCTTTTCGCGGCGTTTCCGCAAAACTGAAAGCGGAGAAGAAGCGGGGCCAGGTTATGTCCGACGTGGGCCGTCTTCTGGGGGAAAAACGCGACGTCCGGCAAGTCTTTCCCCAGGTTTCAGCCCATCTTCGCCGGGTTCTGCACCAAGAATATGCGGCGCTCTTTTTACGCGACGAAAAGAGTGGGGAGTTGCTCCGGCAGGCGGTCGATTTTCCGCTGGGCAAAAGGCCCGGTTTCGAAATCGTCGTACCGAGGGATCCTGCAGGCAAAGGCCTACGCCAGAGCTCTTCTAGGATATTCAACAAAGATGAGATAAAGGGGCTCAACTCCAAAGCGTCAAATTATTTCCTGACCGAAGGTCTGCAGTCCTTGTGCTGTGTCCCGCTGATCCGGCCGAAGGGCGCACTGGGAGTTTTAGTGCTCGGCAGCACTCGGGCGGATGCGTTTACGACCGAGGATCTCGCACTTTTGAATCAGGTGGCAGCGCAACTTGCGATTGCTTTGGAAAACGCCAGCATTGCGCGGGAGGTCGAGCAGCTGAAGAGCCGGTTCCGACGGGAGAGACGCTATCTGGAAGGCCAGAGCCGCCCCCGGCTTCACGTGGAAGGAATCGTCGGAGAAAGCCGAGCGCTTATGCGCCTGCTGGATCAAATCTCGGTGGTCGCAGATAGCGATGCCACAGTCCTACTGTTGGGCGAAACTGGAACCGGCAAGGGTCTGATCGCGCGCGCGATTCACGCGACCAGTAAGCGTAAGGAGAGGAGTTTTGTCATTTTGAATTGCGCCGCGATTCCGACCGGCCTGCTGGAGAGCGAATTGTTCGGTCACGAGAAAGGTGCATTCACGGGAGCGATCCGGCAGAAGGTCGGGCGCGTGGAGATGGCTGACGGGGGTACGCTCTTCCTGGACGAGGTAGGCGAAATCTCTCCAGAGCTGCAACCCAAACTACTGCGGGTCTTGCAGGACCAGGAATTCGAAAGGCTGGGTGGGGTCCGGACCATTAAAGTAGACCTCCGGCTGATTGCGGCCACCAACCGGGATTTGGCCCGAAGCGTGGCGGACAAGGAATTTCGGAGCGACTTGTTCTATCGCTTGAATGTTTTTCCGATTCGGATCCCTCCCCTGCGCGAGAGGCGCGAGGATATCCCCCTTTTAGTCCGATACTTTGTTAGAAAATTCGCGGCCCGGATGGAGCGTGTCATCGAGACCATCCCCACCGAGACGATGGACACTTTGGTCAATTGGACTTGGCCAGGAAACGTAAGGGAACTCGAAAACTTCATCGAGCGGTCGGTCATTCTCACCGAAGGCTCCGCCTTGCACGCGCCTCTTACGGAGCTGGAGGTGGAAAGCCACGGGTACGTGGAATCTTCGCTGGATAAAGCAGAAAGGGAACACATCATCCGGATTTTGAGGGAGAGCAGCGGATTAATGTCGGGACCGAAGGGAGCGGCTCACCGGCTCGGAGTCAAGCGCACGACACTGCAATCGAAGATGAAACGGCTGGGAATTACGCGCAAAGACTACTCCGGGCCCGCGTCTGACTAGTTCGAGGTCGACTCCAGAAGGTTGTGATTCAAGTGCCGATCTACGCCGGGATTGCCGACTAATCGGCAGCGAACTGGAGGGGTTAGCCAAACCCATCTTCATAAGTTGTTTATTTCTAGCTAGTTAGGCGGTCTCGGGCCGCGCTCCATTCTGGAACAAAAGGTGCTCTGACATCATCCTAATCGTCAAAATTGAGAGTCTTCGATGAGTCCGCGCGAAGGCGGAGGCGGGCCGCTGACTCGTCGATAAAGGGCTCGCTGGGGCGTGGAAATTGCTAGTGGTCAGGAATCATTCGAGGAACCATCTAGTTCGTTTGCTGCCAAAGCTCGCCATCATCCCCCCGAAGCGCAGCCCGATGGTCCCAAGTGAGGTTTGGGCAGGGCGGCCAGTGGCCCCTAAGGAATATCGGACGCCCATTGCATTTACCTCCCCGGCAATGGCCGAGATTGATCCCCTTTACTTGCTCCTCTGTCAGGCGGAGTGGGAACGGAGTGGCGATCCCTCCGCAGCATGGGAAGTTATATCCGCAGCGCGTAATCCGAACCAGGACACGCGCGCCCATGCCCTGTGCCTGCTGGAGCGTTCACAGGAATTAAAGCGGCAATTTCCACCAAACGGCACGCCCGAGGAGCGAGTGGGGCGCAATTCCACGAAGGAGGCGGGCATGAAAACTCCATATGATCTGGACGTGATCGAGAGTTGCACGGGTTGCAAAGCCAGCCGCGACGGTTTTTTCTGTCGCTTTTCACCTGCGGTACTTCGGCCGATGGACGCCGCCAGCTACCACAGCGTGATGCCTTCCGGGGCGCTGTTGTTCGTCGAGGGGCAGACTCCGCGGGGGGTTTACATTCTCTGTTCGGGAACAGTAAAGCTGTCGACTACGTCGAAGGAAGGGAAGGTGCTGATCCTGAAGCAGGCTGAGGCGGGAGAGGTTTTGGGTTTGAGTGCCGCGGTTTCTGCTACGAACTACGAAATGACTGCCGAGACCTCTTCTCCGTGCCAGTTGAATTTTATTGGTCGCCAGGACCTTATGAGCCTGCTGCAAGGCGAAAGCGAAGTGGGAGTGCACGCAGCGCAGTCGCTCAGCCGGGAATTCCAAGGCGCCTATCGTGACATTCATGACCTGGTGCTGGCGCGTTCGTCCTCAGGAAAGCTGGCCAGATTGTTGCTGTCGTGCGCGCCCCGTGGAATCGTCGAATCGGACGAACAGCGTCTGCGTTCGGCCATGACCCACGAGGAGATGGCCCAGAGGATTGGTTCGTCGCGCGAGACGGTCACGAGATTGCTAAGTAATTTGAAGAAGAAGAGGCTAATCCGTCTGGAAGGAGCGACGCTGGTGATTCGCGACCGGTCGGGCTTGGAGGCTCTAGCCGTCTGAATGGTCTTCCGGGAGGCGGGGAAAAAATCGAACTGTGTTTCAGCTAACATGCCGATCTGACCGATTGGGTCGAGTAGAACTGAGATTCATTCGTTTACTGGAACGCTGATCAAGGATCGGTTTCGGTCAGTGGCAAGAGCGCAGCAAACCGCCGGGTCGCGGTCAGGAAAAAGTCTATCTTTCCAAGCGGCGGAAGAGATCAAAACGGAACCGCTTGCCGGACAAATCACAGCTCGGCGTCCCAGGAACTCAGAGACCGAAAAGCTCCCGCAGACGCTTGGTTTGAGCGCGGCTGACTGGAATCTCGCTCTGCTTCTTATCGTCCATGCGCAACTGGTAGGAACTCTTGAACCAGGGCACGACTTCGCGAATTCGATTAATGTTCACCAGGTACGAGCGGTGGGCGCGCCAGAACAATCCCGCATCCAGGCTCGAGAGTAGCTCTTCCAAAGTACGGCAGTTGGAATGCCCTTCCATCCCGGACGGCCCTGCCGTCACCACCGTAATAACTCCGTCTTCGATTGAGGCGTAGCAGATCTCTTTTTGGTCCACCAGAAACATTCGCCCCACAGCCTTGAGCAGGATTTTTGAACTCTGGGTTTTGGGTGCCTGCAGCATGCGAACCAAGTTATCAATTTTTTCGGTTGGCAAAGCCTCCGCATCCTGCTGAGTGCGCGCCTTCTGCACAGCCTGCGCGACGCGCTTCTTGTCGAATGGCTTCAGCAGATAATCCACCGCATTGACCTCGAACGCCTTCACGGCATACTGGTCGAAAGCGGTCGCGAAAACGATCTTGGGCAGGGGAATCTTCTTGTCGAGAAGTTTCTTGATGACGCCAAAGCCATCAAGGCCGGGCATCTGGACGTCGAGAAAGACGAGATCAGGAGTGTGTTCCTTGATGAGATTGATAGCCTCGAGACCGTTCTTACCCTGCGCTACAACGATCACATCCCCCGCGGCTTTCAGGAGAAAGGCAAGCTCGTCGCGGGCGAGCTGCTCATCGTCCACGATTACCGCAGAAAGGGCCATTCGGTCTCCTCGGGGCAGCCTCTTACAGAAAGTATAGCGACCGCGTTTTCCCGCAGTCAACGCGGGCGCTTTAGCGGTCAGCCTCAGCCCGGCTGCTTCATCCTGCCGCCCATATCAAACTTCGTGCAGTCCTCTGGGAACCTCAAACAGACTCGATGGCTGCGACGCTTGGTGAATCGTGAATATTGCGCAGCTCGAAGCCGCCCGCCGCGTCATCGGTCTTCACCACACAGCGCAGTTTCGTGTCTACCCATATAGGACTCTTCTCGCCTTGGTTTTTAGAAACCCATCGCGATTGACCGTGCTGCGTCGGTTCAGACTGTCGCTGCCCATCTTCATGCAGCCACCCCAGTGTGCAGCCCCCCGGTTCTTGTAGGTTCCCGCCTGTTCCGCGGTTTTATTCCACTCCGGGCAGGCGTCGTTTCCCTCCTGCAAGCGCCAGTAACGAGTCATCAACGGCTTAGCCATCCTCTTCGGCTTAACCATCGTCGTCGGAGCGTCCATGTACATGCGCCGCTCCGACATGACCACGGTATATTTATCCTGCCCCTCATCTTTGCCCTCACTAAAGATGACGGCGGCAGGGCCCATCCCCGCATTTCCGGTCTCGACTTCGAACTGTAATTTGTCCCTCCCCTGCGTAAAGCTTCTTCAGCTCCCATCGTCTTTCGTGTTCACTACGTCCGCAGGAAAACTCCTGCGCCAACCCAAGCTGTGCGATCACCAGCAACCCAGCGAAACACGAACCGCGCTCCATCCGTCGACTCGCGGCAGCCTCCTTCGTAATTAATATTGGTCGCCGGGAGCCCCGACGCGAGGCCAGCCTCCGACTGAGGAGCGCGAAAAGCATGGCCGAAGCCGCCTTCGTCACACCACGTTTTCCAGCGCCAGGGCCATCCCCAAGCCGCCGCTGACGCACACTGTGGCCACGCCGCGACGGGTGTTGCGCTTCAGCATCTCGTGGACCAAGGTCACCGTAATTCTTGTTCCCGTGCAGCCGATGGGATGCCCGATGGCGATGGCGCCGCCGTTGACGTTGAGCCGGTCCCGGTTGAAGTTCAATTCGCGGTCGCAGGCGAGCACCTGGGCGGCGAAGGCTTCGTTCAATTCGATCAATCCAAATTCATGGAGTCTGAGGCTGTGTTTCTCTTCCAGTTTCCGTAGTGCCGGGACAGGTCCGATCCCCATCGTGCGGGGATCAACTCCCGCCGAAGTCACGGCCGAGATTCGAGCCAGCGGCTTCAGGTTGTTCTTCTTCACGAAATGTTCGTTCGCCAAGACCACGGCGGCGGCGCCATCGGTGATCCCTGAAGAATTTCCCGCCGTGACTGTCCCGGTTTTCGAGAACACAGGCGCCAACTTTCCCAGCTTTTCCATGCTGGAGTCGGGAAACGGATGTTCGTCGCGGCTGAAGGTAGTCACACCTTTCTTGTTTTCAATCGTCACCGGGACAAGTTCGGAGTCGTAGCGTCCTGCTGCAATCGCTCGCGCGGCGCGGGTTTCGGACAGCAGCGCATACTCATCCTGTTCCTCGCGGGAGATCTTGTAATGCTCGGCCAGTGCTTCGGCGGTTTCGCCCATCACCATCTTCGCCATGGGACAGAAAAATCCGTCGCGATACATACCGTCGACCAGTTCCTGATTGCCCAGCCGAAATCCCCAGCGCGCTTCGAGATAAAAAGGCATGCGCGACATGGACTCCGTGCCGCCAGCCAGCATACAACTTGCATCGCCGAGCAGAATCGCCTGGTAAGCCAGTGCAATCGACTTCAGTCCCGAGGCGCAGGCCTTGTTCACCGTGAATGCTGGAACTTCCTCCGGCACTCCGCTGCGGATAGAAATCTGACGCGCCGGATTCGGTCCGCCCCCGGCCTGCCGTGCATTGCCGAAAATAGTTTCTTCCACTTGCCCCGGCTGGATTCCGGCACGTTCCATCGCGGCCTTGGCGGCTACCACCCCCATGTCCACCGCCGTTAGCGACGCCAGTGATCCGCCAAATTTTCCAATCGGGGTGCGGACCCCGGAGAGAATATAGACCGCCTGCAAGGGGTTACCTCCAAACCTTTGAGTCTAACAGGACGAGGAAAGATGTTGGATTTCGCGGGGTGGCAAACGGATTCTCAATCCGCATATCTTGAAACCTCCCCCCAGGCTGGAAGTCTTGACCATAGAGCCTCTCGCAGTGGCCTCCCGAGCCGCCGCGACGATGAGCGAGTCATAGCAAGAGATGGCAAGACATGCGGTGTCGGTCTGCGATCCGCAAACCTTCAAAATGAGGGGCGGGTGAAGAATGTACAACCAGCAGAGGGCGGAGCACGATGCGGAACTACTGCTCGGCCTCGGACACGCTCATCGGTTTAGCGAACCGCTTGCGCGCAATATTGAAGAATTCTGCAACCCCCCGGAAGCTTACGATTTCCCTCAAGAGTTGCCGTCTCAGCTCTCGCGCTAAATCGAAACTAAGAACACTATCTGCGTCCATCCCCGTCCAACGCCTATTGCCATTCCCGCTAACCTCCGGCATAATAAGAGTTTGTTTTGACCACACCGGACTCTTCCGGAACAAGGATATACTTCTGTGTTAATGATTCGACTGTCGCGCATGGGTGCGCGCAAACAACCGTTTTACCGCGTCGTCGTGATCGAGAAAGCGCGCGCGCGGAATGGCCGGCCCGTGGAAGTTGTGGGGACATATAATCCTCGAACCAATCCCACCAGCATCGACTTCAAGCGCGATCGCGTCGATTATTGGGTCTCCAAGGGCGCTCAAATGTCAGAGCGTGTCGGCAAGCTCTACTCGAAACCCGCGGCTGCTCCAGCGGCTTCCGTGGCCTAATCGATCGCTATGACTGAAACCACGGGAGATGTTCGCGCTCTTATCGAACAGATTGCGAAGTGGATTGTGGATGCGCCGGACGCGGTCTACGTCGATCATCTCGATGACGACGTGATCGAGTTGGAAGTTGCCGAAGCGGACGTGGGCAAAATCATTGGCCGGCAAGGACGCAACGTGCGCGCTTTGCGGACGCTGCTTAGCGCCGCAGGAGTGAGAGCGCGTAAGCGATACACGCTGGAAGTAATCGACTGACGTTGAAGTTAACCAGCAGCGATCGGGAATGCGGCGGAGGCCAGTGCGCCGGGGCAGGGGCCGCACCATTCAAAAGCCTGAAACCAGTGGTGAGTTCATTACGCTGGCTCGCGTGGTGAAAACGCAGGGCCGCCGCGGCGAAGTTGCGGGCGAGATTTACAGCGACGTTCCGGGACGTTTCCTCCCGGGCATGAAGCTTCTGGCACTGCCGCGGGAACCGAATAAGATCAGGCGCGAACTTGAAGTGCAGGATTTCTGGCCGCACAAAGGGCTGCTGGTCTTCAAGTTCGCCGGAGTGGATTCTATTTCCGCGGCCGAAACGCTGGTGGGATCGGAGTTGCAGGTGCCGCAGAGTCAACGCTCGGAATTGCAAGCGGGCTGGAATTACGTTAGCGACCTGGTGGGTTGTT
>Ga0209330_1000399_pt1 | contig 18844 bp, 14 predicted proteins | sample JacPinW_OM2H0_O3_FD_187969 | JGI IMG/M metagenome (GOLD analysis project Ga0209330, IMG submission 187969) | Forest soil microbial communities from Algoma, Ontario, Canada - Jack Pine, Ontario site 1_JW_OM2H0_O3 (SPAdes) (version 2) | ecosystem: Environmental > Terrestrial > Soil > Boreal...
GCGACCAGTGCAGAAACCGCCAGAAATACGCGCGCCGTCGCCAGCCAGCGCTCCGTACGCCGAACCTCGCCGGGGTCGGCGGAAGCCTGTGGTCGTCCCAAAAAACGGTGATTAGGGTCCTTGCGCAATCGAGTCAGTTACTTACCACTGCAGTGCGGAATCCATACAGTTTACGGGATTTATCTCGCATACTATTGATAAGAAAGGTGAGCATCAAGGAAAAGCTGTCCCCGTGCCCATTCGACTTCGAGACTCTTTCGGTCGATACTGGTTACCTGACAGATTACTCCAGTAACCTGAGCTATCGATTATCCCAGTCTAAGATAGCAGCGAGGACTGTCTTGTTGCGCGCTTATTCCAAATTTTGGACCGCGGCCGTCGCAGCCTGTCTGGGCGCGCTCATCCTCGCTGCCTTTGTACTCCACCGTTCGTTTGCCCTCACTGCCTTCAGCGATTGGATTCAGTGTATCTTGCTGTTGTCCGCGGCGCTGTGTTTCATACCCAACGCGCTACGGTCGCAGGGACGAATGCGCCTGTTCTGGGCGCTGCTGGCCACCGGCATGGCATTCTGGTTTTCCTATCAGGTGATGTGGACCTATTTTGAGTTTTGGCTGCGCACTGACGTCCCTGATTTATGCGCCGCCGACATCGTTCTGTTTCTCCACATCGTTCCCCTGATGGCAGCACTCGCTCTCCGTTCCCATGCCCCGCAAGAGGAATATTCCCCGCGTCTGCGCCGGCTCGATTTCGCCCTCATGATGGTGTGGTGGATGTATCTTTACGTTTTCGCCGTAATGGCTTGGCAGTACGTCGTCCCCAATATCGATGCCTACAATGACAATCTGAATCTGCTTTATTTGATAGAGAAACTTGCCTTTCTGAGCGCCTTATTCGTCGCCTGGATGAACAGCAAAGGCGGTTGGAAAATCCTCTACGCCAATCTGTTCGGGGCCAGCTTTACCTACGCCGCCGGTTCCTATTTTGCCAATTGGGCCCTTGGCCATCAGGCCTATTACAGCGGAAGCCTTTACGATATTCCTCTGACGGCATCCATGGCTTGGTTCACCGTGATCGGCCTGTGGATCCGCCCCGATGGCACTCAGGCCAGCGTCCCGACGAGTTCTACTTCGCATGGCGTCTGGCTGGCCCGATTGGGTATGATCACGGTTTTTTCCCTCCCGATGTTGGCCGCCGGGGCTCTGCTGGAACCTGACGTCCCGACCCGCATCCGTTCGTTCCGGCTGGCGCTGACTCTGGGAGCGGCGTTATTTATGGGGATCGTCGTTTTCGTGCGCCAGCGCTTGCTCGATCGCGAGTTGCTCCGCCTGCTCAATCAGTCGCGAGAGTCCCTAGTCAATCTCAAGCGTCTGCAGGCGCAAATCACCGAATCCGAAAAGCTGGCTTCCATCGGCCAACTGGTTGGGGGCGCGGCGCATGAATTAAACAATCCCATTGCCGCCATGATGGGTTATTCCGATCTGCTTTTGAATACACAGCTTGAGCCCAGCCAACACGACCTGGCCTCAAAAATCGGGCAACATATTCGCCGCACAAAATCGCTGGTCGCCAGTCTTATTAGTTTTGCTAAGCCAGGCCCCACTACCATCGCTCCAGTGGATCTCAACACCGTGCTGCGCACGGCCGTGAAACTATCGCAGCCTCAGTGGAAGACTCTCAATATTGAAGTAAGCACTGTGCTGCAGCCGGATCTGCCCCGCGTGCTGGGAGATTCCAATCAACTTCTTCAAGTTTGCGTGCAACTCCTCAACGGCGCGATCAACGCGGTCGAGCGGGAAGGTTGCGGCCTTCTAACCATTACCGCCGAACACAAAGATGGTATGGCAGTCATCCACATCTTCGACGCGGGTACCGCGGTACCTACGGACAGCACTCAGCCTGCTGCCGTTGAAGACGCCGTTCTCAAGCACGCCTCTGCCCGACCTCTTTCTGGCTTAGGCCTGAGCGCGTGTCAGGGTATCTTGCAGCAGCATCATGGAAGGATTTTCTGGCAGAGTGATCACAACTGTGGAACCAGCATCCGTGTCGAACTTCCCGTCATTGCGTCGGCGCCCCAGAGATCCCCCGCAGCAGGTGGCCCCCCGAAGTGGCACCCTCAACCGTTCTCTTGAGCTGGCCGCAAGCGGCGTAAATGTCCCGACCCCGCGGCCGCCTTACAAAGGCTGGAATTCCCGCATCCCGCAAAATCTTCTGAAATGCCGCCACGCGCTCCTCCCCAGGAGTCTCGAAGTCAATTCCCGGGCCCGGATTCAACGCAATCAAATTCACTTTGCACCGCACCCCGCGCAGCAACTCCGCAACCTCTCTTGCATTCCCCGGTTCGTCATTCACGCGACCCAGGAGCACGTATTCGAATGTGATCCACTCTCGCGTGCGCAAAGGAAAATCTCGCGCAGCCGCAATCAACATTTCCAGATTCCACTTCTTGTTCAGCGGCATCAGCCGGGTGCGCAATGCATCGTTTGAAGCATTCAAAGAAATCGCCAGCTTTGGCCGGATCGCTTCTCCCCCAAAGTCACGAATGCGAGGCACAATCCCGGCCGTCGACACCGTCATGCGCCGCTCCGCGATCCCGACGCACTCCACCAGCAGTCGCACGGCCTTCACGAAATTCTCATAATTCAGGAAGGGCTCGCCCATCCCCATAAAAACCAGATTAACGCGATCCTCAGGCGGCGAAACTTGCTGATCTTTCAGAACTGCGCAAACCTGGGCCACAATCTCGGCCGCCGTCAGATTGCGCTTCACCCCCAGCAGCGCCGTCAGACAGAACTGGCAATCGACCGCACAGCCTACCTGACTGGAGATGCAAATCGTAGAGCGCCCGAATGCGCGCGTACTTTTTCCCGCCGGAGACTTTCCGGCTTCGCCCTTCGCTGGCACGCTCTGATCTTGACTGGCGAGATTTTGGGCAGCACCGGGTTTCAACGCTGCCATAGGACTGCTCTTTTCGGATAGGGCAGGCCCTGAAGCAGCACTCTCAGCTTCCACCCCCGCCTCGCTCCCGTCGCCCGCTTCCCCGCCGTCGCCCTCCGGCATCCAGACCGTCTCCACACTCTGCCCGTCAGCGAACCCAATCAGATAGCGCACTGTCCCATCGCTCGATACAAACTTATTTTCGATCCGGGCCGCCCCCACCGTGACTCCATCCCGATCCAGTCGCTCCCGAAACTCCAACGGCAATGTGGAAATCTCCGCCAGCGATTCCACACGCTGGCGGTATACCGCCTCCATAATCTGTTTGGCGCGATAGCTCGGCTCACCCGCTTCGCTTACCAGAGCGGTGAACTCCGCCCGGTCCATGCCCAGCAGCGTCGATGTCTTGGCTTCGGCCATTTCCGTACAATTCCAGTCGAATGATCTACTTAGGCTCGCACAAATGAATCTAACCAATTGATTCTAAAGGGATAATACTATTATCGGGACATCCTCCGCCCACCCGCCTTCTATGTAAGAATAGTGGGGTACCCTTAAGGGAAAATCCGCACTCTAATTAAGGTCTGACCTCAGACCCGCCTTTATTAGAAATTATTGCGTCAGCTATCAACATGGTAAAAGAAGTTCGCAACATCCGTCGTCAAGTTTTACCCCACGGCCTAACTGTGATCACCGAGCAGATGGAGCACATCCGCTCCGCCTCTATCGGCATTTGGCTTGAAACCGGCTCGCGCGACGAAACCCCGCAAGCCAATGGCATCTCTCACTTCATCGAGCACATGGTCTTTAAAGGGACCAAGCACCGCACTGCGGAAGAAATCGCCCGGCAGGTCGATTCCATCGGAGGCAACATGGACGCCTTCACTTCCAAAGAATGCATCTGCTTTAACGTTAAGGTGCTCGATGAAAATGTTCCGGTGGCTCTCGAGATTTTAACCGATCTGGTGCTGCACCCCACGTTTACGGCGGAGGATATCGTCCGCGAACGCGGCGTGATTCTCGAAGAGATTAAAATGGACGAGGACAATCCCGACTATCTCGTTCACGAAATCTTCACCCAGAATTTCTGGAAAGATCACCCGCTGGGCAAGCCAATTTTGGGTACAAAAGAGACGGTGAAGCGCTTCGAGCGTGATGCCGTGCTTGAGACCTACACTCACCGCTTTGCACCCGGCAACATCATCGTAGCCGCCGCCGGGCATCTCGACCACGACCAGTTCGTCGACTTAGTCGTCAAGCATTTCGAGCACCTGAAGCCCGCGAAGAATGGATTCCATTCCTCCGCGCCGAAGATCGTTCCTCGCATCGTGCTGCGCAATAAGAAGGCGCTCGAGCAGGTGCAGCTTTGCATCGGCGTCCCGTCCCATCCCATCGCCCACGAGAAGCGCCATGCCGGCTACATTCTCAACACTCTGCTCGGCGGAGGCATGAGTTCGCGCCTGTTCCAGAATATCCGCGAGCGCCAGGGCCTCGCCTACTCGATTTACAGCGACCTCAATCCCTACCGCGATACCGGTTGCATGGCCGTTTACGCCGGCACGTCGCTGGCCTCGGCGGCGAAAGTGGTCCGCTCAGTGGTCAACGAATTTCGTAACCTGAAGAATGAACGCGTGCCGGACGAAGAATTGCGCCGCTCCAAAGACCAGCTCAAAGGCAGCCTGATGCTCTCGCTCGAGTCGAGCACTGCCCGCATGTCGAATCTCGCCCGCCAGGAAATGTACTTCGACCACTTCCAGGATCTCGATGAACTCATCGAAAAGATCGAAGCCGTCACGGCCGACGATCTTCAAAACCTCGCCCAGGAATTCTTCAAGACTGAATCCATCGCAGTGACTGCGCTGGGAAACTTGAACGGGCTGAAACTTTCCCGCGACCAACTCACCTGCTGAGAAAGCTCGCTGAACAGAGTCTCGGTTCAGCTTTGAAACGATGCGTTCAACGTTGAAAGGGCTCGGCTTCAAGTCGCGCCGCATAGGCCCAACCAAGTCACAGCGGCGTCAGATGCCAGAGAAAAACATTGGTCTACTCGGATTGATGAAGATTAAGATTAAGGGCCGAGTCTCTACGCGCTGATAATGCGCGACAGAGGCTCTCGCGCTCAATGTGTGGTTCTGGCCTTTTAGGGCGCCAGGTGCGCTCGCCGCAGCCAACGCGGAGACTAACACCAGGTAACGCGTTCTGTTCTACGTCACCCTTGTTTGAGCGTGCAGGCATGTCCGACCATGGCGCGTCATGAGGAAAAAACCCAAAACAGTTTCTTTGAAAGTGCATTTCTGGCCCAGCGCCCCCGCAACTGGGATTAAACTAGCAGCCAATCTATCTGCATTCGCGGTCTTGGTGAGAAAAGACGGCTCCGCGATGCGGAAATGGCTTTTCTCGCGAATGGGATCAAACAGAGCCGCCGCAACCAGATTCTCCATCCTGGGCAGTAGTCCCTCAAGTTCGTCAAGAATCTTTCGACCTCGCAAAGTGAGTTCAAAGCCATTCGGCGATCGAACCAGAAGACCATCCTGAAACATCGCGCGTGCCCGCTGCAGGGCCCGGCTCACGGCGGGCTGGCTGAGGAAACTGGGGGATGCTGCTGCGGTAATGCTTTTCCTCGGCAATCGCAGCAAACGTAACCAGGGAGATTCAAAGCAGGCTGACGTAATTTCTCTAGACGCATGGACGTCATGCTTATTATGCATGATTCGCATGCGCGTGTGTGCTCATCTGTAGCTCTGTGAGGCGACAGAACTATGGAGTTTCGCAAGAAAGACCCTGACGCGATGCATAGGGGTCACGACCTCTGGTTATCGGTTCTAAAGCAGGTGTCAGAAAGTAAAATCCAAGCCGCCAAAGAGAATTAAAAGGATGATCTTCGGAAATTTCCGGCAACGGCAGTTCATCGCACGATGATGGTGCGTTGCTATCAAGAACCGCTCAACCTTGGTTCTGGACAGGCTGATCATATATGTCCAATCCCACGCAGAACCCTCTAAGCCGCGTACAGCTTGCAGTCATGGCGGTGGCTACGGCCATGATTGCTGCCACGCGCTACTATTCCCAGCCGTTGCTCATAGAGATGAGTAGGAGCCTCCACCTCACACCGTCGGTGATCGGCCTCGTGCCTACTCTCGCGCAAGCCGGGATCGCGCTTGGTTTGTTGTTATTCGTGCCGCTGGGCGACACGGTTGAACGTCGCAGGCTAACCTTGACTCTCCTATTTGCGCTGAGTTGTGCCCTGGCTCTGACTGCTGCCGCTGTCAATACCGCGATGCTGTTGTTCGGCGCTTTGCTGATCGGAATATTCGCATCTGTATCCCAACTAATAATAGGTCTGGCGGCTACGCTCGCCTTGCCATCGCGACGCGGACAAGTCGTCGGCACGGTGACGGCTGGCCTGCTAATCGGAGTGCTTTCGGCGCGAATAGTTGCGGGTCTTCTGGGCGGCGCATTTGGATGGCGGGTAATGTACTTAACGGCAGCGCTCGGGATGGTTGGTCTAACCCTCGTCATGGCTCTCCTCCTGCCGCTCAGCCGCCCCAGGCATACGATTGCCTATCCGCAGCTCGTGTGGTCACTCCTCTTACTCGCACGCGAGCAGCCCGAATTGCGCGAAGCGTCGGCCTTAGGGGCATTGGCGTTTGCCGCGATGAACGCGTTCTGGACTACTCTGGTATTTTTCATTGCCAGGCCACCGTATCATTACGGCGCCGCCGCAGCGGGATTGTTCGGCCTTGCAGGAATCGCAGGTGCCCTCGGTGCTCCGATCGTCGGGCGTATTTCCGACCGCGGCAGACCGCGACTTGCCGACTCGATCGCGTTGACGCTGGGCTTACTTGCTTTTGTGTTGCTGCTCGCCACAGGACGTCATCTGGCCGGATTGATTGGCGGAATCGTACTGCTCGACCTTGCTACCCAAGCCAACCTGGTTTCGAACCAAACACGAATTTATTCTTTGCTCCCAGACGCCGCCAACCGCCTGAACACCTTATACATGTCGAGTTATTTCGCAGGTGGTGCAACTGGAGCCGCGGTCGGATCGCTGGTCTGGGAGCATTTCGGATGGCCCGGACTCTGCGCGTTTGGCATGGCGCTGTTCGCCACGGCTCTCATAGTACTCGCACGCGGAAAAACTCCGTCAAGCTTTCAGAGTACCTCGACACGTTCTTATGAACCGGATGATCTCCAACATAACGCGAGCTCGGCAATTCTGACGTCTGATGCTGGCGTAACGGTTCCGCCGGAAGTGGCCAGCACGCACTTGCGAGCGGGAATCGCAAGACACTGAAGATGCCAACTGTCTTGTTCACCAGGGCCTGCATCTCTCGAAATATAGAGGCCTGTCGGTTCGCCTGATAAAAAACTTGACTACCCACAGAACTGCGAATGATAAGTCCCACTTTCGAGAGGTTTTCAAGCTCCCGTTGAACCGCGCCAACGCTGGCATCTACTTCACGTGCGATTTGACGTGACGAAGTTGTTCGGTCCGGACGAGGCCAAGGTCGCAGCGGACAACTGGCTCGACGAATCGGATCTTATGGACAGCCCGCCCCGGTCCGAAGCTCGCGACTTGGCGCTCAGTTACGATCGCTGCGTCAGCTCGACTGGCGGATCGGGTCGACGCCGCCCGGTATCGGCAGCGGTCGGCGGCTGCATGAACTGATACCTTGGTATCGTCAATACCATCGTCCAATTGCTTCTTCTCCACGCGTCTGGTGTGATGCCGTTACCGCAGCCGATGCAATCGGAGATGCGCCGCGAACGGAAAGGAATCCACAATGATTCTCAGAAACATACAGCACAACTGGTGCTTGTTCCGTGCCATCAGGCTTGTCGCGATTGCATCTGGCCTGCTTCTCTTGGCTGCGTCGAGCTACGCACGAACCGGAATTCAAAAAGAGACTATGACCACAAATTCGCAAACGCAACCCGCAAGCTGCGAAGGCATTGGTTCGGCGAGTTCCGAGCAGCGTTCGAAACAGCTCGGCATCGCGCTGCCGGCGCCGCCTGAGCCATTCGGCCTCAATGTGGAAGCGGTGCAGACCGGCAATCTGCTCTTTCTAAGCGGGACGCTTCCCACAGAAGGGCGAGCGGCAAAAGTCATTGGGCGCGTAGGGGCAGAACTCGATCTGGAAGCGGGGCAAAGGGCGGCGCATTTGGCCGCCCTCAACGTGCTCGCGGTCGCCCGCAAGCATTTGGGATCGCGCGATAGAGTGATGGGGGGCGTTCGGCTCGGTGTGTCTGTCGCTACTTTCGGAGATGTCCGCGATCAACCGGAAGTCGCTGATGCTGCTTCGGCGCTTTTCGAAGACGTGTTCGGAAAAGATAAGATCCCGTGCCGACGGGTGAATGGCGTGGCAGGTCTCCCCCTTGGTACGCCCGTCGAACTGGAAGTCGTTTTCGAGGTGGCGGCGTAAGGAGGATTGGCGATGAAACATCACTGCATCGCGTTAGCAGTTTCGATGATGCTTGGATCATTTCAGTTACTGGCTCAAGCCCAGAGGAAGGAAAGCTCGGTGGAACATCCGACGTTTTACCGCACGATTCAGGTCGACGGACTGTCCATTTTCTACCGGGAGGCGGGCCCGAAAGACGCGCCAACGCTTCTCCTGCTGCACGGGCTGCCTTCTTCGTCACGGATGTTCCAGCCTCTCTTCGCCCGGCTCTCTGATCGCTATCACCTCGTGGCGCCCGATTATCCAGGCTTCGGACACAGCGACTGGCCGCACCCGAAAAAATTCGCGTACACCTTCGATCACATCGCGGAAATCATGAATCACTTCACCGAAGCGCTCGGTCTCTCCCACTTCACCCTCTATATGCAGGATTACGGTGGCCCCGTCGGCTTTCGCATGATCTTGGCCCACCCGGACCGAGTCGAGGCTCTCATCGTCCAGGACGCGGTAGCACACAATACCGGTCTCGGCGAGAACTGGAAAACGCGGCGCGCCTTTTGGGCCGATCGCGCTGCCAACGAAAGCGCGCTGCGCACAAATCTCCTGTCGCTTGCAACCACGAAGTCCCGCCACGCGGGGAACGATCCCAACGTGGAGCGCCACGACCCCGATCTCTGGATCGACGAATTTTATTTTCTAAATCAGCTCGGACAGGCTGACATTCAAAGCGACCTCTTCTACGACTACCGCACCAACGTCGATTCCTACCCGAAATGGCAAGCATGGATGCGCGAGAAGCAGCCGCGCCTTCTGGTGATCTGGGGTAAGTATGAGTCTTCGTTCGACCCGTCAGAACCAGAGTCCTATCGCCGCGACGTCCCCAAAGCCGAAGTCCACATCGTCGATGGCGGCCACTTCGCCTTGGACACCGCCGCAGACGAAATCGCCGCACTGGTCCGGGGCTTTGTCAGTTCTTCCCATTGAGAAGAGCATCTATGCCAGACAAAAAAAACAGCTATCGTCACTGGAGCATCGCAAGGTAGCGGTGCCGGTTTGGTCGAGGCGTTCGTGAAGAACGGATATACGTAGTTACTAAATGGCATTACACTCAAGGCCCAGGCAATGAAAATATCCCTAATTGGAATGTGTCTGTCCTTCCAGGGCTAACTCGACGAGATTTGCCCGCACTCGATCTCCGATCTGCGCGCTCTTTAATGTCGCCAGGAACTTCTTCGTGAAGTCCTGCTGCAGATGGAAATCCTGTGCTGCCTGCGACTTGTAAACCTCGTAAAAGACAAATGTATTGGGATCGTCTTTTCGTGCCGTGACGTAAAACGCTTCAACGCCCGCCTCCGCTCGCACCAACGGCAGGTATTGGCGTGTGGCCTCGACAAGCTCCGCGCGGCGTTGTGGCTGAATTTTTGCTTCGATCAGCATAATCACTTTATCGTTCGTCATAGCGGACTGCTCCTTTCGATTTTCAACGGCCGTAGTGTTCACTGCTTGCTCCGCCGACAGCTCATTAGCCGTCCAAACGCTTGCGGTCATCAGCACCGACGCGATCACGATGCAGTTTATTTTCATGTGTGAATCCTTTCGATAAACACCATTCGGCGCCCCACCGTACTGATCCGTTTGGCGATCGGGCACCCTCGTGAACGAAGGTCAAGGACGCCTTTGTTCCGCTAGTGCTCCGCGAGAGCTCGATGTACCATACTCACGGAAGTAGATCCCTCGCCAACGGCCGCAGCCACCCGCTTAACGCTTCCAGCGCGGACGTCACCTACAGCAAATACTCCTGGGAGACTGCTTTCTAGCATCTGAGGCGGACGCGAAAGAGGCCAGGGGGAATTCCGATCTGGTTCAACAGCCACCGGCACATCGCGTCCGGTGAGGACAAAGCCCTTCTCGTCGAGAGCGACGGAGCCTCGCAGCCAGTCGGTGTTGGGGGAGGCACCGGCCATGATGAAGAGGTGATGGACTGGTGCCGAACGCACCTGGCCGGTCTGCTTGTTGATCCAACTCACTTCTTCGAGGCCATTCTCGCCCTCAAGATCGGTTAGTTCCGAGTTGTAAAGCAACTCGATGAACGGATTCCCGAGAATGCGTTGAATCAAGTAGCGTGACATCGATTCGGCTAGGTCGGCCCCTCGCACCAGCATGTACACTCTGCGGGCCGTCTGCGAGAGGAAGACAGCGGCTTGACCAGCTGAGTTGCCGCCGCCCACCACAACAACCTCTTGGTTTTCGCACAACTGAGCCTCCAGATGGGTGGCACCGTAATGGATCCCGCGGCCGGCGAAGCGGTCCAAGTTCACGGTCGTTGGCTTGTTGTAGCAAGCACCAGTCGCGACCACAATGGTCCGTGCGAAGAACACAGTCCCATCGTCCATCACGAGTTCGTAGGGGCGATGTTGGCACCGGAGTTGAACAATCTTGCGTGCCAACGCCATCTTCGCCCCAAACTTCTGTGCCTGTCTGGTAGCGCTCGTAGCGAGTTCCTGGCCAGAGACCCCGGATGGAAATCCCAGATAATTCTCTATTCTTGAGCTGGACCCCGCCTGACCACCAGGGGCGTGGCTTTCAATCAGGAGAATATCAAGTCCCTCCGACGCCGCGTACACCGCTGCCGCCAGGCCCGCTGGTCCAGCGCCCACGATTATGAGATCGTGAAGCAATTTATTGTCGATATTGTCGTTAAGTCCGAGGCGATCTGCCAGCTGTGAGGTTGACGGATTGCGCAAAACCATTGCCCCGTTGCAGATCACGATCGGGATTTCGGAGGCCGCGATTGCAAAGCGGTCGAGAAGATTCCGAGAAGCGTCGTCAACATCCAAGTCGATGTAGGTGTATGGATGACTGTTTCGACCCAGAAATTCCCGAAGACGCAGCGTACCTGGAGAATGCTGTGAGCCAATGACAACGACATTGCCCAACTGTCGGGCGATGAGCAAAAGCCTGCGCAACGTAAACGCGCGCAAAAAGATCTCATTCAAGCCTGCATCGCGCGCCACAAGAATTCGAAGGTCGTCGGGCCGAAGCTCCAGGACTTCACCTGCTTGTATAACTCGGGCCAGGACTATCGTTCGCTGTCCTGCGATCATGCCCGCCTCACCGGTGAACATTCCTGGACATAAGATGGTGACCAGCCGTTCGCCCTCGATAGTAGGCTGAACGATTTCCAAGCTGGCTGATAAGAGAATGAAGCACGGCCTTCCCACCTCTCCCGGCCGATACAGGATCTCACCAAGCTCCACTTGACGCACCCGAGCATACGGACGCGCACGCTCTATCTCGACCTCCCTAAGGACCGGCCACGTCTGGTTCTCGGCGTTGAGCTCAGCGGAGATCCGCTTCTGTTCACTTAGGGGCCTTGCCCCTTGCAATCCGATAGATGCCTCATTTGCCGCCACCTTCAAAAGAAGGCTTTCGGCTTTCTCAGGGAAACTCGCCCGGCTAGAACCCAGGACGATCACGCCGATTTCACCCTGTACACCCAACTGCGCGGAGAGGATCGAAATGCCTTCAACTCCTAATTGGTCCCGCACTTGCGGGAGAGAGCCGTGAGCGTAAGCTGCCAGCGAGTTGCCGAGCATATTGCGGAGTTCCTGGGCCGACAGGTTGATCTTGCCGTCCTTGGCGACTCGGAGAATCTCCACCGGCACCGCGCCAAATGCGTCGCTCAACCGCGCGTAAGCGAAATCCAGGCTGAGCATACGAAGGAGTACATCCAGAAGGGTTTGAACGATTTGAGATGGCTCACTGCCGCGCCAGATAGCAGGCAGAGCGAGCAGGCTGACTAGATCGTTGATGCAGCGTTGAAGGCGCTTGATTTCCTGGGTCTGATCCTCGATCTGCGCTTCCATGTCAGGCCGCCGCAGACGCCTTGGTCCGACGTTGCCGAAACTCTTGTAAGAATTCGTCCGGCGGAATGTAGAAGGGATTCTCCTGAAGTATGCCACCGATGACCACCATCGGATGGGTCCTCATGATGTCAATCACTGCGTCGCCGCCAAATTGCCCGAGATGGTAGGTACAGATAACTGCGTCTTCATGACGGTGCCATACCTCGTTTACACGAGACTCGAACTCGATCACGTCGTCTAAATGCGATCCGTCCGCAGCTGACCAATCCATACGGCAGCAGATGCGACTGAGTGGGAATTCTCCCGTGGTATTGCCGCTTGCCAACTGCTCAAACGCCGAGATCATGCGGTCAGGATCGAAGCGGCCATCGGGAAGATAGACATCGGTATTGATGCGAAGTTCCAGTTGTCCGCTCTGCTGCGCAGCCGCCGCATCGATCCCCGCCTCAACCAGGCGTTGGAGGTGCTCCTGACGCTGATCCGCATTGACGACGTGAATTGCCTTATGCCCACACTGGAATCCGTCTTTTATAAACGGGAGCAAAACCCGATACTCTTCGTCTGGGCTGTTGAAGAATGCGCAGACGTGACGCGTTTGGTCGATCTGGGAACCAGCAAAAGGAATGGGAGCCGTGATCTTCTTCATAGCATTTCACCTAAAAGATATAGAGCGACGTCCAGCTTTGAATCCGGTTCGATCAGGATGCACCGGCCTGCCCCAAACGTGCAAGCCACTGTTTTGGCATTCATCGACGAAGACATGCCACAGCCTCGTCTGTGCAATCAAGTGCGCCTCGGCGGATTATAGGACACCAGAAGAATAAGGTTCAAACAATTGGACGATGGTATCGGCGATACTTTCGTATCGCTCACCCTAATCAACCGACTCGACTCAGAGCGACACCACGACAGTGGTGTTGCCTTCCTTCGCCACTACCGTCGATACCAAGGTATGTCCGATACCATCGTCCAATTGCGCGGACCACTCTGTTCTGGCCAAATGACAACAGTTATATGGCGCTCGGTGGCTCGTGTGAACCGAGCGACGATGTACGGATCGAAGATCGAAGCCCTAAGCTCTGGAGATTGTCGCGGACTAAGTGTGCATTTTGCTGAGACGAATGAACTACCGACAGGCCGACGGCCATTGTCGGCTTTAACCAACCGGTTTCCGAGACTAACAAAATATGAGGAGAATCACATGGCACCCATGAACGCACCAACCAAACTCACACAGATGAACGCACCGACGAAATCGGCACAGATCCGCGTGGCCCGGCGGTCGCCCGCTTATTGGCGTGTCACGATCGATAACCCACCGATCAACGTGATGGGCCCGGAAATGGTCAAGCAGTGGCAGGAAGTCATCAATGCTCTCGAAGCCGATGAGCATGTCAGGGTCGTGGTCTTTGACAGCGCGGTCGACGACTACTTCCTGAATCACGCGGATTTTAATGCCAAGCTTGAGGATCTGACCGCACTGCCGGCGGGTCCCACAGGCTTGCCGCCTTGGCCGGACTTTCTCGTGCGCCTGACCCGGTTACCAGTCGCCTCCATCGCCCTCATCCGTGGCCGGGCGACGGGCAACGGCAGCGAAATCACTTTAGCCTGCGACATGAGTTTCGCCAGCCGCGAAAAAGCCATCATCTCGCAATGGGAGGTGGGCGTAGGCATGGTTGCCGGCGGCGGCCCCATGGCCCGCCTGCCCCAACTCATCGGCCGAAACCGTGCCCTCGAGGTTCTCCTTAGCTCGGAAGACATCAGGGGAGACCAAGCCGAGGCTTACGGCTATGTGAATCGCAGCCTGCCCGACGCCGAGCTAGACGCATTCGTAGATGCGCTCGCGACCCGGATCGCCAAGTTCGACAAATGGGCGATCGCCAACACCAAGCGCCTCGTCAACGCAAGCCTGCCGCCGGACGTGGAGATCGGCGCCGGATGGGATGCGTGCATCGCTTCGCTCGGTCGATCCGCCGCCCAGGATGGGATCAAAGCGCTGATGGAGCGCGGCTTCCACAAGCCGGGTGACGCAGAAAATCGGCTTGGATACTACCTGGGCCAAATTCATCACTAGGCTGCAGGTCGATGCGGTTCCCAACGCCGTCAGAAGAGGAAGAAACGTGGTCGCCCGACAAGCGAACATCTTGCGGAGCTTGTAACGACAGGCTCCGCAACTTTTTGTCAATGTCCGTCGACTGACCGTGTTTGCTGCGCGTGACGATTGCCAGGTCCGACTCCTCCCCGTCCGACGAACAATGCCACGGCTCAGCGGCGAGTTTCGATGGTCTAACACTGTCTGTCGATCTGACAGCGCGGATCTCGAACTGAAATCATCGACCGTCTCGACCAATACTGCGACCCTGAACAGGCGCATCAACGCATCAATAGGATGTGGTTGCAGGGTCAGAGACTAAGGTCAGGGCTCTATTGAAACGAGCGACGTATCGACGTATCGAATGTAGTGACGGAATTGTTGGCACTTCTGCGACTGGCCACGTTCCGAGATGCGACACAGTCCCCGCACATCAGAAGGAAGAAGAAATTGGTTTAGAACACTGCTGTTCAGCTCATGAGCCAGCTTGTAATCAGGCCGCAGGTGCGAGGTCTCGCCTCGCACCATCGCGGCGCCCTGAGTTTTCGCAAGGTACGATCAATTGTTCCTCGCCGGGCGTTGATTGATTGTTGCCGCGCCTGCTTGGCTCACGATATCGTCCTGGGAATCCGTGCCTCCCGAACAACCGATAGCGCCAATAATCGCCCCCTCCTCTATCAAAGGAATGCCGCCCCGAGAGGCAATGACCCCATCGAACGCCAGCAGATAGTTGAGGTGCATAAGCTGGATACCGTCCTCGAATACTTTCGTTGGCCGCCGGAAGGTCGCTGCCGCACGCGCCTTGTGTTCCGCAATCTGAATGGACGCAAGCATCGCGCCGTCCATTCGTTGAAAGGCAACTAAGTTACCACCGGAATCAGCCACTGCTATGTTCATTTTCCAATTCCGCTTCTTGGCCTCTGCCACAGCGGCGTGAATAGCCGCCTCGGCGCGATCTAGTGATATTGGGAGCCCATAGGGCACATCGAATGGTATTTCGTTTGGGACGACATCAAGAGGATTCGAGAACCTTGCGTCGATGGCGGTGTCTGTTTTGGTTGACATACATTTTCCTCCGAAGGTTTAGGAAGTTTCCGATGCAGATTTGAATCGGTATCACCCGGTTATCAAAACAGAAGGACGCGGAAGCAACAATTAGACGATGGTATCGGCGATACTTTTGTATCGGTCCTGAAATCCCGAGTTCATTTCACAGCGCGATCCGTACCAAAAGTAGTGACAACAGAGGGCCATCATCGTTCGGAACGCTGTGGGTCAAAACGAAGGCTTTGGAGTCTACTTGCCGGGCGGTTAACGCTCAAGGATCCGGACGGGCAACCGGTGGCGACTCCAGGAGGTCACGACGCGGCTGACCGGTCACATGGATCCCACAACGACGAACTTCGTCTCGGTCTATGATCTGGCCGGCGCGCTGCGGTCGCGCACGGTCAACATGAGGGAGCGTATCGGACAAACTCACAAGAACTTGTTCGGACTGGTACGCCGAGTTCAGGGTACGCGAGCAGACCGGACAAGAGTTACCGCAATGGAGCACCTCGACGTAACGTTGCGCTCGATCGAAATTACTCGCGGGTTCTCACGGTTCGCAAAGACTCCGGACTGATCGGGGCCGCGAAGCTTCAAGATCGACCGGAGATAGAACCCACACTCATTAAATGTAACGAAAATGTACCGCCGTTTAGGCGAACATCGGCGCGGGTCACGGAGTGGTCAATAAAAGGGCCACCTTGACGAATGAAGTTATTGATTGAAAAGGGGTTAGGTCAGAGAATAGAGTCCTGAAAAGGCCGGCGTCGGGGGTTCAACTCCCTCCCTGGCCACCAAATCAAATTAAATCCTGTATTTACCAATCATTTTTCATCCTGTCACATCGATCCGATATTTCCCGTATAGGTAGTCGTCGATATTCGTAACCCTTAGCTTGCATTAGTTTAACGACTGGTAGAACGCAGCCCATAAGGGCTTGGCGTCTACCGTTGAACCGCAATGACTGGGGATAAGTTGCGATCGGCGACGCAGACTGTGCGACGAATCTGCTAAAATCCGCGACCTGGGGTTTCATCGTTTCCAATCATTGCATGTCCTCTAATGCGAACCAGACGAATGGTTTGAACCCGCGGGCAGAAGGAGACGGAACAGATGAAGGCGTCCGTCCTGTTCGGGGCGGGTTGGGAGAACGACTCCATAGAGGTGTTGTGGCGAGATGCCGGACGTGTCTTCTGCAGACTATGGCGGAACGTCGCGGAGGGTGAGAAGTACGCGTTCATACTGATCCCTGCCGGTGTTGAGCCTCCGACTCTGGAGAGCCGAACCTCCGGAGTTCATTGCCGGAACATGGCGTACATGGCGCCAGAGACGAGTGAATCGCTCCATTGATTCCCGCGTGACCTGTACTCACTGGACGTCACGTTCTACGAGATGTTAACCGGCAGCTACCGCTCAAACGGAGCACATCATGAAAAGGGCTTACATTCGGTCGCGTCGCCGCTTTCTCAAGGCGAGCTCAATATCAGTGTCGCAGCCGTTTTCAATTCAGGAACGATCCACACATTGTTTGCAAATTCCGACATCACCGCAGAGGAGGAATCCATGACCACAACTATTGCTGTCCGAGATAGCAGCTCCACAACAACTGACAACAGTGCGATTCGTCCGTTTCAGAAAGTAAATATTCCAGAAGCGGAACTCACCGAATTGCGCAGGCGCATCAACAACACGCGTTGGCCGGAACGAGAAACGGTCACGGATGCAACCCAAGGCGTGCAACTCGCGACGACTCAAGCGCTCGCTCGCTATTGGGCGACAGAGTACGACTGGCGCAAGATCGAGGCAAAACTCAACGCCTTGCCGCAATTCATCACCGAGATCGATGGACTGGACATTCATTTCATTCACGTCCGTTCAAAACACGAAAATGCGTTGCCACTCATCGTTACGCACGGATGGCCCGGCTCGATCACCGAACAGTTGAAGATCATCGATCCGCTAACCAATCCCACCGCACACGGCGGAAATGCGTCCGACGCGTTCCATATCGTGGTTCCGTCGATGCCGGGATACGGGTTTTCAGGCAAGCCGACGACGACCGGCTGGGGCCCTGAACGGATCGCGAGTGCCTGGACCGTGTTGATGAAGCGACTCGGCTACTCAAAATTTGTGGCACAGGGCGGGGATTGGGGCGCGGTCATCACCGAACTGATGGGCGTGCAGGCACCGCCCGAACTTCTCGGTATTCACACCAACATGCCCGGCGCGGTTCCTGCGGATATTTATCAAGCGGTTTTGTCCGGCGCGCCAATGCCGTCCGGTTTCTCAGACGACGAAAAGGCTGCCTTCGAGAGGCTCCAATTCGTGTACAGCAAAGGCGTCGCCTACGGCTACCAAATGGGGTTGCGACCGCAGACGCTGTATGGAATCGCGGATTCCCCCGTCGGCCTGGCCGCCTATTTTCTGGACCATGATGCGTGGAGTTATGCGCTGATCGCGCGCGTCTTTGAGGGGCAGACCGAAGGTCTCTCACGAGACGATGTCCTCGATAACATTACGATCACGTGGCTGACGAACACGGCGCTTTCCGGAGCACGGCTCTACTGGGAAAATAAATTTGCCTATTTCAGCGTCAAGCGCGTGTCTGTCCCGGTTGCTGTGAGCGTGTTTCCTGACGAGCTCTATCAATGTCCACGGAATTGGGCAGAAAGCGCGTTTGCCAAACTGATCCATTACAACAAGCTCCCCAAGGGCGGGCACTTTGCGGCCTGGGAACAGCCGAAACTCTTTTCAGAAGAGGTTCGCGCGGGCTTCAGATCGCTACGATCGGGCGTGGCGGCGGCTGCAGCATAACTTGATCGGCGGCGAAGACTAGCCTTGTGTGCACATTGCCACAGGAGAGTGCGGATGACCGGGCTCTCCTGTCTTCGCCTCAACTAGAAAGATAGCGAAAAAACAAATGCGAAACGCAAAAGGAGGGAAGAACATGGCAAACCCAACGTATGAGGTCCCCGCCAACCACGCTGCCAGTGAGGCGAGCGTGGCACAGTTCAACATCGACCGCACCTATCCGGGCCGCTGGACGATCACCTTCAGCAACCCGCCGATCAACATGTTTGTTCCCACAACGATCGTCGAATTGGGAGCGCTAATGACCGACCTCGAGGCGGACCCGTCCGTAAAGGTCGTGGTCTTCCAGTCGGCGAATCCCGATTTTTTCATCGCCCATCTCGACGTAGCCAAGGCAGCTGAACGGCCCGACGTGCTGGGCCTTTGGCGTGACTTTGTGTTGCGCCTCTCGTCTGCGCCAGTCGTGAGCATCGCTAAGATTCGCGGCCGCACGCGCGGCATCGGGAACGAGTTCGTGCTGGCCTGCGACATGCGCTTCGCCAGCCGGCAAAGCGCCCTGTTCGGCAACCCTGAGGTCGGCGTCGGACTGGTCCCGGGGGGCGGCGCGCTGGAATGGCTGCCGCGCTTGGTCGGCCGCTCGCGCGCACTTGAGATAGTCCTCAGCGGCGACGATTTCGATGCTGATATCGCCG
>Ga0209330_1000400_pt1 | contig 18809 bp, 13 predicted proteins | sample JacPinW_OM2H0_O3_FD_187969 | JGI IMG/M metagenome (GOLD analysis project Ga0209330, IMG submission 187969) | Forest soil microbial communities from Algoma, Ontario, Canada - Jack Pine, Ontario site 1_JW_OM2H0_O3 (SPAdes) (version 2) | ecosystem: Environmental > Terrestrial > Soil > Boreal...
GGAGCAGAATAAGAAGGCGCGCGAGGCGGAAATTCCGCGTGCGGAAGCGATTATTTCCGAGCACATCGCGAAATTCGAAGCTTGGCGAGCGGCGCTGGAGGCCGGCTCCATTGTTGACGATCTGCGCGGACAATTTCATAAGCAGCGCGAACTTTTGATTCGCGAAAAACTGGCAGAGATGGAGGATGTTTCGCCGGATGAGCGGGCGCGCATCGCTCACATCACTGAAGCATTGATCGAGCGAGTGCTGGAGCAGCCGTCGAAGAAGCTTCGCCACGGCCGGGGCATGCGCGGACGATTGGCCGGACTGGAAGCTCTTCGCCACCTTTTTGGGCTCGACGAAGGAAAAGAGTGAAGCCTTTACGTATAGCGACGCGCGGGAGCGCGCTCGCTCTGTGGCAGGCAAATTACATTCGCGAGCGTCTCGCGCAATTGCACGGTGTTGAATCCGAACTCGTCCGTATTCGTACCTCGGGTGACAACTTTCAAGGTTCCGCGGCAGCAGAGGTTAGCCAACAGACAGGGACGAAAGGTATTTTCATCAAGGAATTGGAAGAGGCGCTTATTGCCGGGACGGCGGACTTGGCCGTTCACAGCATGAAAGATGTGCCTACCGAAAATCCCGCAGGCCTTATTTTTCCGGCGATAACAAAACGCGCAGATGTGCGCGACTGTCTGGTTTCGCGCGATGGAACGAACCTGATAGATCTTCCGTCAGCGGCCCGCGTAGGCACCAGCAGCCTTCGCCGCCAAGCACAACTCCGGCATCACCGGCCGGACCTTGAATTGGTCGAGATGCGCGGCAATGTGGACACGCGGCTAAAGAAAGTAGCGGCGGGTGAATTTGATGCAATCGTTCTTGCGACCGCGGGCATAAACCGGTTGGGCGCGAGCAACAGGATTACACAAATTCTCTCGACCGAAATTATGCTTCCCGCTGTGGGTCAAGGCGCTCTGGGAATCGAAATACGCGCGGATGATCGTGAAATATTGCAGCTCGTCACTGCGCTTGACGACCCAGAAAGCCACGCCGCCGTAACTGCGGAGCGCGCGTTGTTGCGCGAACTAGAAGGAGGCTGCCAGATTCCGCTTGGGGCCTGGGCGCGTCCAGAGAACGGCGAGTTAAGATTAGAGGCCTGCGTTTTTTCCAGCGACGGAAAGGAATTTGTGCGCAAGGAGTTGCGCGGAAGCACGGAGGAGGCCGAAAAGCTCGGCGTGCGGCTTGGCCAAATCTTGATCGAAGCGGGCGCGGATAGGATTCTGCGTCTGGCGGGGCGTTCTGTTGGACGCAATTAAGAAGCCGCTCGAGGGGAAGCGCGTGGTGGTCACGCGCGCGACAGAGCAGGCGCACGAACTGGCCCATTCGCTTGAAGCGCTGGGCGCGGACGTTCTGTTGTTGCCCACCGTGAGTTTTTCGGCGGTCGAAGATTCGCAAGCTCTCGACGCGTCTCTACGTCGCCTCGCTGAATTCGACTGGATTCTCTTTACCAGCCAGAATGCGGTACGATTCTTTTGCCAGAGAATAAATGAATTGGGTTTACGCGTGGTTGGGTTGCAAGCGCCGCGGCCTCTAGTAGGCGCAGTCGGTCAGGCAACCGCAATGGCGGCAAAAAGCGAAGGATTTCGGGTGGATACGGTTCCGAACAATCACAGTGGCGAGGCGCTGGCTCAAGAATTATGGGGCGCGATCGGCGATCGAAAAGTTCTCTTGCCGCGAAGCGACCGCGCTGACGATCGTTTGCCGAACGCTCTGCGAGAGGCCGGAGCGAAGGTGACTGAGATCGTGACGTACCGAACAGCCGCGCCTGATTCTGTCGATCCAGGAATTCTGAAACAAATCCGCGATGCTGAAGTGGATGCGATTGTCTTCGCCAGCCCGTCTGCATTTCGCTTTTTATCCGAGTGCATTGGAGCGGCAGAACTTGCCGAGCTTTCGAATCGCGTGCAATTCGCGGCGATCGGTCCCACAACGGCTCGAGCCCTGCGCGAAGACGGAGTGCGCGTGGAAATCGAAGCTAACGAATCTTCCGCTGCCGGTTTGGCGGATTCCATAGCAAAGTTCTATCAGCGCCAGAGTTCGGCGCCGAGGCGAGCATGACATTTCCCGTGCACCGGCCGCGACGGCTTCGCCGCACCGAGGCGCTGCGAGGATTTGTTCGCGAAACGCGGCTCACCACGAGCGGACTCGTTTATCCGATGTTTGCTTGCCCGGGCCAGAACGTCCGCACCGAAGTGAACTCCATGCCAGGCATCTACCAGCAATCGGTGGATCGGATCGTCGAGGAATGCCGCGAAGTCGCGGACCTGGGAATCCCCGCCGTAATTCTCTTTGGCTTGCCCGAGCACAAAGACGAGCTTGCCTCGGAGGCTTACGATGCGAACGGCGCGGTGCAGCGTGCGATTGAAGCGATACGCAAAGCAAAACTCGAGCTGCTGGTTATGACGGACGTTTGCCTTTGCGAATATACGAGCCACGGGCACTGCGGCGTGATCAAAGGCGACGAAGTCCTGAATGATCCGAGCCTGGTGCTGCTGGCCGACGCTGCGCTTTCGCACGCACGCGCGGGCGCCGATATTGTCGCTCCGTCGGACATGATGGACGGGCGCGTTGGGGCAATCCGCCAAAAGCTGGACGAAAATGGTTTTGAGAATGTGGCCATACTTTCCTACGCGGCGAAGTATTCGTCCGGATTTTACGGTCCGTTTCGAGAGGCGGCGCAGTCCACTCCTCAGTTTGGAGATCGGCGAAGTTATCAGATGGATCCGGCGAACGCGCGCGAAGCTCTGCGGGAAGTCGCGCTGGACCTGGAAGAAGGCGCGGATATGATTATGGTGAAGCCCGCCATGCCATATCTCGACGTCATCCAGCGCGTGCGCGAGAGATTCGACGTTCCGGTGGCCGCCTACAACGTGAGCGGAGAATATGCAATGGTGAAAGCGGCGGTGCAACGCGGTTGGCTTGAGGAAAGGCGCGTGGTGCTTGAGATTCTTACTGGCATCCAGCGAGCGGGGGCAGAAATAATTCTGACGTATCACGCGAAGGACGTCGCGCGCTGGTTGAAGGCTTGCTAAGGACTGAAACTTCCTGCGTTTTAATCTTTCTGAATGGACGCGAGACTCTCGCGTGCCGCTGCGATGGTGCGATCGATGTCGGCATCGGTGTGCGCGGCAGAGACGAATAGCGCTTCGTATTGCGAAGGTGCAATGAAGACGCCGCGGTTGAGCATTTCCTGGAAGAAAGCCGCGAACTGCGCGGAATTCGAACTTTTTGCATCCGTGTAATTGTGAACCGGCTGCTCAGTGAAAAACATTGTGAGCAAGGAGGCCGCGGAGTTCACCTGGCCGGGTACGTTTGTTTCTTTCAGGGCAGAGCGCAAACCATCCGCAAGGCGCTGTGTTTTGCGATTGACGTCCGCGTAAAACCCCGAGGCCTGAAGAACGGGAAGCGTTGCGAGGCCCGCGCGCATAGCGAGAGGGTTTCCGGAAAGCGTCCCGGCTTGATAGACGGGTCCGAGCGGCGCGACCAACTCCATGATTGTTCGTTTCCCGCCGTAAGCCGCAACAGGAAGGCCGCCTCCGATGATTTTCCCCAAAACTGTGAGATCAGGATCAATTTTGTAAACGCTCTGCGCGCCTCCGTAGGCCAAGCGAAAACCGGTGATGACTTCGTCGAAGATCAGCAGGGCCTTTTCTTTAGTGGTGGTTGCGCGCAAGCCTTCCAGAAAGCCAGCAGCGGGCGGAACAACTCCCATATTCGCGGCCACAGGCTCGACGATCACAGCTGCGATTTTTCCGCGATGCCTTTTGAACAGGTTTTCGACAGCTTCCAAATCGTTGTAGGGCGTGTTTAAGGTCAGACTCGCGAAAGCGTCTGGAACCCCGGGAGAAGCGGAAATGCCGAGGGTGGCAAGGCCCGAGCCCGCTTCGGAGAGAAATCCGTCGGAATGGCCATGATAACAACCTTCGAATTTGACGATTAGGTCGCGCTGCGTGAAGGCGCGCGCCAGCCGGATGGCGGACATCGCGGCTTCAGTACCGGAGTTGACGAAGCGCACCATTTCGACGGACGGGACTGCATCCGTGATTTTCTCGCCCAGTTCGATTTCGAGCGGCGAAGTCATCCCAAAACTTGTGCCGCGAGAAGCCTGATCGGAAATGGCGGAGACGATGTCCGGATACGCGTGACCTAGAATAAGCGCGCCCCAGGAACAAACGAAGTCGATGTACTCGCGGCCATCTAGGTCAAACAGCCGCGCGCCTTTGGCGTGATCAATTATCAGAGGAGTTCCGCCCACGGCACGAAACGCGCGGACAGGACTGTTGACGCCACCGACGAGAGTTTTCTTCCCGCGCTCGAATATTTCCGACGAACGAGGACGATCCTTCCCCGGTTTTGAGTCTTTGGGGTTCTTCATCGTGCCGCTAGCCATCAGGAGAGCCATCTTAAGGACACAGAACAGCAAGCGCAAGTGCGGCTGACGCGGTGCATCACAGCGCTTGGACGGTCGAGGCGAAAGATACTCGAAACTGCCACTTTTCCGCTCTCTGAGCCGGTGAGGGCGGGGCGCGCAATCGGGTCGGGAAAGTGTTTTCCAGCCTTCGGCTCTTTAAACCCATTTTCTAAGGCTACGCTAATCTAGTAAATGCTAGATCTGCTGGATACAAGGCAGTTAGCGCGAACGGATTGTTGGTAATAGGGGTGCATTCCGTATTGTGCAGTCTAGGCCAGGAGTTACCCCTTCGATGATGTTAGCTGTTGCGATGGCTTTTATGTTGCAAGCGCCAACGATTCTGCCGGCCGTGGTTTCGCCCTCAGTTGCGTGTGCTTCTGCGTCGGCGGAAACAACGGATACGAAGCTAGCGGTCCAGATGATGAACACGACTATTTCATGCGCGAAGGATGTCAAGGCGCCAGAAGAATCGAGCGCGGCTTCTTCCGACGCCGGTTGCTTGAAGGTGGATTCAATTTACGCAACTGATAAAGGGCGGCAGCCCGCTGGGACACCAACTCTAGTCGCCCAGAACTCACAATCGTTTTCGACGATTCGGATTCCGGAAGAGAATGAGAAGCGATACGCGACACGAGAGGCGGAATCGGTGCCCTTGCGGCGTGAGTGGCTGGCGCTGATGGTTTTGGAGCACGGCGCGGCTGCCTTTGACGCGTACTCGACCCGCGACGCAATTTCACACGGTGCGAAAGAGGAAGATCCGCTGATGCGGCCGTTCGCACATTCGCCCGCGATCTATGCGGCGATACAAGTGGGTCCGGTTTTGTTCGACGTGCTGGCCCGCCGCATGCAGCGCAGCCAATATGACTTTGTGCGGCGCACGTGGTGGGTGCCGCAATCGGTAAGCACGGGGGTCTCGATTTTTTCGGGAGTGCACAATTTGAACGTGGTGGGGCATCCGTAAGCAAAAGTAGTATCAATTTGCAGGAAATCTTTCTCTGGCGGGGAAGATAAGAAAAGGACACCCGGTTTCTCTCTCTCGGGTGTTCTTTTTTTTTTGTGGCGAGAAGAATTGGGTGGGTTGGATGGCTAAAAAGGCAGCTCGGCCTCGGCCTGCGACCAAAACGGGCTGACATCGGGAATCATTTCGAGACTCCGGTGGCCGCGCCTGCCGCAGCTGGAGATGCGCCAGTCAATCGCTTTTCCGTCCAGTCGGCCGCCCGACGAGACGCTTCCACCGCACCATAAACCAACGACTCGGGGCCGACGGAATCTGTATTCGCAAAGAAGACCCGCTCTAGCGGCTTGTTCGCCGCTGGAATTATTTTGGTGAAGACTCCGGGAGCAGACAAAAACATGGGATGGCCGCGGCGATAGATGTGAACCTCGATTGGTTCCGCGGAGAATTCCGGGAGTAGTTTCTGGAAATCGCGCAAGACGTTCTGTGCGATTCGCTGGCAACCTGCGACTTGCAGAAGTTTGTCGCGATGCAATTCGGATACCGGCGTGTAAAACGTAAGAATATTGTTTTTCTGTTGGTAGCCCGGCTGACTGTGCATCACCCAATCCGCAACCACTACATCGCAGAAAGTGTTCCCTGGGCACCAGGTATCGTACGCGCGGTTGTAGACAGGTTTGTCGTAGATCGCGTTGATCACAAGATACGGGCAATAGCGAAATGAGCGCATCGCTTCCGTTTGATCGTCCGAGAGGCCGGACACGATGCGCCAGGTGATCAATTTGGGCGTGGCCATCACCACAAATTTGGCGGCGATGGTGCGCAGCGCGTTTCCCTGAACGTACGTCACGTGAACTTCTGTTTTCTGCGGATCCACCGCGATGATTGTCGCGCCGCCGATCATTCTGTCGGAAGATTTCGCTTGAAGAGTTTCAGAAAGTTTTAGAGCCAGTGTGGCGTTTCCGCCTGGTAGCGTTATACGCGTGTCGTTTTCGGCTGCGCCGGCCATGTCTCTCAGTTCATCGAGCGCAACCATTGTGGAGGTGTCGTCCGACGTGGCGCCGTAGTTAGACGGGCCATAGCCGTCCCACCACTGTTTCACTTCCGGAGCATACGCTTTCAAGTACTTAGAGAGCGGAACAGCGTCGAATTGTTTCTGATTTTTGTCGGCTGCAAGCACAAGCATCTCTTTTCGGAATTTCTTAAAGCTTTCGCGCACCGAAACGGGGTAGGGAAGCTCGTCAAGACCCGCGCCCCACGTATCGGCCACCCATTTGCCGTTGACGATGGTCGGATCAGGGCAGTTGATTGGCAGAGGAAGCAATCCGAGTTCGCGTGCGAGATGATCGCTTGCAGTACCGGCGTAGTCAAAAGCAGAGCCGGTGCAGAACGGCTGACCCTCATAGTCCCCCAGGGTTGCGTTACCGCCCCAGTGAGACTCTTTTTCGAGCAGGAGAAAATCGTGGTGGCGCAGAAAATAGGCGGCGCTCAAACCGCTGACGCCTCCACCGACAATTACAATATCGTGTCGCTTTGAAACGGGAGGCTTGGCGAACGTGTGGCCGTCGCGAACTTGATGGCAAATCTCGAAATGGTCGCCGTCAAGTTGGGGAACCGGAGAATCTTCCGCGGCAAGAAGAGAAAAATCCACGGGGCATCCCGCCGCGACAGAACCCACCACAATAAACTTCAGGAAGTCTCTTCGAGTATCGCTCATGAATGCTCTCCTTCGAGAGAGGAAGGCAGCAAGGCTGCCGCTGCGGGAGATTCGCCGGCTTGTTTCGTACGCGTGCGAAGCCGATACCAGAAGAGAATCGTGCCGATGGAGAACAACAGAATCAGGGTGGAAATTGCGTTGATCTCGGGCGTGATTCCGCGGCGGAGGCGCGACCATATTTCGAGCGGCAGGGTGTTGTCGCGACCGATGAGGAAAAAAGTGACCGCGATTTCGTCGAGCGACAATGTGAAAATCAAGAGAGCGGCCGCGATCAGCGAGACTCGCAGGTTCGGGAACGTTATACGCCAGAAAGTTCTCCAGTGATTGGCGCCGAGATCCAGGGAGGCTTCTTCCTGCGCGCGGTCCATCTTTTGCAGGCCGGCGAAGATTTCGGTGGTGGCAACGGAAATCAGCGCGGTGCCATGGCCGAGCGTGACGGTAACAAGGCTGAGTTTCATTCCAACGCCGACGAACAACATGAGAAGTGAGAGACCGGTGATAATTCCGGGGAGTATTAAGGGAAGAAGGACCAGGCGTCGGAAGAGCGCTTTTCCGGGGAATTGTGAACGGTCCAGCGCCAGCGCTGCGGGCAAGCCGAGGCCGAGTGAAATGACGACCGCTACTACCGCTACGATCGCACTGTTGAGGACGGCCTCCCAGAGAGAGGCGTCGGCGAAAAGCTGGCGATACCAGTCGAGAGTCCAGCCGGAGGGAGGAAATCCTCCCACGCCGGAGCCGTTGAACGAATAGACGATGAGCACGACGATCGGAAAATAAAGAAATGCGTAAACGAGCAGCGCGTAGGCGGCGAGAAGAGGAGCGCGCCCGGACTGGAATGGGCCGCTCATGAGATGGTGAACCTCCTTTCCAGACGTTCAGTGGCGAAGAGAAGCGTGACAACCAGCAGCAACATGCAGAGCGAAATCGCCGCGCCGAGAGGCCAGTTATAAGCAGCGCCGAACAAACTCACTACGATATTCGAAATCATGATGCCGCTTGGCCCACCGACTAACAGAGGTGCAAGAAAATCACCTAAGGTGAGGACGAAGGCGAACGTGGCTCCAGCAAGAACCCCAGGAAGCGAGAGGGGCAGAATTACGCGTAGAAAAGTGGAAAAAGGTGACGCGCCGAGATCGTGCGAAGCTTCGACCAGATTGCGCGGCACGTGTTCGAGCGAAGCGTAGATGGGCAAGAAGGTGAACGGCGTGTAAATATGGGTCAGCGTGAGGATTACGGCGAATGGGCTATAAAGAAAAAACTCGACCGGCCTATGAGTAATGTGAAGGTATTGAAGGAATCCATTTAAGACGCCGTCGCTGCCGAGAATCGTTTTCCAGGCGTAGCCGCGCACAAGATAGCTGGCCCACAACGGAATAATTACGAGTTGGTAGAGCATATCCTTGCGCTTTGCAGCATGGAACGACAGGTAATACGCGAGCGGATACCCGAGCAGAAGAGCCAGTAGCGTGACCGCGCCAGCGATTCTGATCGAACGGAGAAGCACGGTGAGATAAAGCGGATTGCGGAACAACTGCTCGTAGTTTTGCAGGTTCCAGTTGTGCACGATTACTTGCAGAGACGAAACGGACCAGAAGCTGTAGCAGAAAAGAATGGTGTAAGGAATGAGCAAGAAAATCGTGACCCACGCCAGAGGCGGGATTGTGACGGCTGTTTTGTATGCGCGTGAGTACATAAGCTAGCTGCCGTCGCGTACTCGAACCGCGTCGCCTGCAACGAATTCAAACTCCTGCGGGCCAGCGAGCGGTCCGGGACTGGGTACGCGCGCGCGGAGCAAGTGTGAATTGCCACAATCGATTTCGAGAAGATCCATTGCGCCACCGAAGGTTTGATTTTGAATTTGGGCGTGAAAATGAGCTGTGGCGTCGTCGGATTCGACGCCTTGAGACGCCGAACTGAGGCGGATGGATTCGGGCCGTAGAGAAAACGTCGCGGCGCCGGACGGTCCGTTTGACGGCCAGGAGATGGGGCCGGCGGTTGCGATTCCATTACGGACTACCGCGCGTAGAAGATTTGTTTGACCGATGAATTGCGCGGCATAGGCGGTCGCGGGATGTCCGTAAATCTCGCGCGGTTCGGCAACTTGTTCGAGTCTTCCGGCGCGCAGCAGGGCGATGCGGTCGGAAAGTGCCATCGCTTCTTCCTGGTCATGAGTGACGAAAATAAACGTAATGCCGACTTCGCGTTGGAGCGATTTGAGTTCGACCTGCATCTGGCGGCGCAGATTCGCGTCGAGCGCGGATAGGGGTTCGTCGAGGAGCAGAACGCGAGGGCGATTGACGAGAGCGCGAGCCAATGCAACGCGCTGCTGCTGTCCGCCGCTTAATCGCGAAGGCGCGGACTCCGCGAATTCGCTCATTTTTACCATCGCCAGAGCTTGCGTGACGCGAGTTGGAATTTCGCCGTGCGGCACAGATTTAGCGCGAAGGCCGTAAGCGACGTTTTCAAAAACTGAAAGGTGTGGAAAAATCGCATAGCTCTGAAATACGGTGTTGACCTGGCGGCGATAGGCTGGAGTCTGGTCCAGGCGTTCACCGGCCATCCAGATTTCGCCGCCATCCAGTTGTTCAAATCCCGCAATCAAGCGGAGCAAAGTGGTCTTGCCGGAGCCGCTCTCGCCGAGGATGGTCAGAAATTCGCCCGAAGCAACGTCGAGAGAAATGCCGCACAAGACTGGGCGTTTAGCGAATTGTTTTTCGACTTTGCGAATGGAAAGCAACGCGTCCCCGGCGGCTCGTTCCGCAGAAGCAGGTGATGCTGCTACGTTCAAGAATGCTCTCCACTAACAGCGCGAGCGCCGAGTGACGTGGGATCGGGGGCACGAAGGCGCCGTTTGGCGCTGGAGCGGCTAAGGGGATTGGAAATCACTGCGCTGCCTTTATTTCATTCCAGATTTCGTTGTACGTATCGCGGCGAGGATATTGTTGCCAGAAGTAAATGTGGGTCATGTATTCGTCCACGGCGTCGAGGTGCAGAGATTTCCTTTGCTCGTCGCTCATGAACTGCGCCGACTGCGGATTGGCCGGATCGTAGCCGGTGACGTCGGCGACCAATTTCTGGGTTTTCGCCTCGATCATATATGCGAGAAACTCGGTGGCTAGCTCCTTGTTCTCGCTCGCGGACGTAATCATCAAATGGTCGATCCATCCGGTGGTATTTTCCTTGGGGATTGTTTCGCCAATGGGGAAGTTTACTTTGCGAAGATTGTTGGTCATCAAAGGCCAGCCCATACCGGCGACGATTTCGTGATTCTCGAAGAGGTTCGTGAGTTCGCCTCCGGTGGCCCAGACTTTCCTGATATTCGGCTTCAGCTCGATCAGCTTCTTCTTGACGTTGTCCAATTCTTGATCGGTGAGGTTGTAGAGGTGGCTTGGATCAGGCTTGTCGTAACCGAGAACCTGCGCGGCCATGCAGATGGTAGAGAGATCGTCCCAAACGGAAATCTTTCCCTTCAGATTGGGATCCCAAAGCACGGACCAGCTATCGGGAGGCGTCTTGAAGAACGTCGTGTCGTAGAGCAGGGGATTCGGTCCCCACACGAATGGGACGCCGTAGACATTGCCGTTGATGCGGACCAGCGGCGCGTTGCGCAGACGGTCGGAAAGCTGTGAATAGGACGGGAGCTTTGAGAGATCGAGCGGAGCGGCGAGACCTGCGGCCGCGATAGACGTCACCACGTCGCTCGAGGGCGAGATTACGTCGTAATTGCTCGCGCTGCCCCCGCGAAGCTTTGCGACGAGCTCGTCGCTGGTGCCCATGTATGCCGCCGTGATTTTGCAATGGTGGGATTCTTCGAAAGCGCGCACGAACAACGGGTCCGCGTAGCCTTCCCAGACGAGAAGACTTAGCGTCGGAATCTTTCTTGCGCATCCGGCGGCGGCGAACATTAGCGAAGCGACAGCCAGCAAAAACAGGACCGAGCATTTGGTATTGGCTTGGATTCGCGGTTTTTCGTTCAAAATAATCTCCCACTTTCCAGCTGCTGAAAGCGTTAGAACGTTGGAGGCGTGTTGATCCACAGCACCAGCGTTTCTTTTTTACCCGGATTCTTCCAGTGATGCTCGTTGCTGCTCTCGAAATAAAAACTGTCTCCTTCTTCCAACCGGTGCTTTTCACCACCATCGAGGACGATTTCGAGCGAGCCACGCAAAATATAGAGAAATTCCTCGCCGTCGTGTGCGTAGGATTCTCCGCTGCCGGCTGAAGGAGCGATGCGAAAGAGGTGGGGCTCCATCATCGCGGCGCTGCCCCAGGATAAAAGCTCCATGCGCACGCCGGGGCCGGCTTCCAGGACTTTTCTGTCTGCCGGCTTCACGCGGCCCGGATTCGCATCGGAAGGATTAAAGAGCGAGAGGATATTCACATGGTAGAAGCGGGCCAGCCGTCGAAGAGTGGCGACCGATGCAGTCATCTGGCCGCGCTCGATCGCGCTTAGGAATCCGACCGACACGTCCGTCTCGCGTGCCACTTGGGAGAGTGAAGCTTTCCGCTGCAATCGCAAACGACGCAAACGCGAGCCGACCGGGCTGGCCTTCGGCCGTTGGTTGGCATGCGGCAACAACTTCTGAGTTTTGAGCAAGTGAACTATGGCAGGGGCGTTCATTCCGCGGGCGCGACGAAAGAATTGAGCGCGCTTCAAAATACGAACGTCGGCATGTGTATAGATTCGGTACCGGCTATGGGTGCGAGTAGGGACTACCAGGCCGAGATTCTCCCAGGTGCGAAGGATCGAAGGAGAAACGCCTACGATGCGCGCGACATCACTAATGCGCAAATAGCCGTGCGCGCGGACATTTTTCGCGGCGCGTTTCCGAGGCGGCCTCAAATTCAGTTTCCCCTTGACAACCTTTGGGCCTTCTTCTAAGGTTCCCGGATTATAGTAAGGTTTTTTCGAAAGCTGCAACCGAAAAATGGGGTGAGGCGTCTCGGGGGTAGGTGTGGCGCCAGCTTTTCCTAGAGGAGCGGCGATGACTTCGAAAACATGGGCGCGTGTGTGTCTATTTGTGTTTGTGGCGCTTTTTTGGAGCGCAATAGCCCGGGCACAAACGAACGGAACGATTCGCGGAACAGTCGTGGACCAAACCGGTGCGGTCGTTCCCGGCACCGTGATCACGGTCGTACTAAGCGGAACGGACACCACACGCTCCGTTTCGGCCGACAAAGATGGCTCGTTCGACATCCCTGAGTTGGCAGTTGGTTCTTACGAACTGAGCGCAGAAGCCAAAGGCTTCAAGAAGTACGTCGAGAAAGATGTTGTTGTAACTATTGGCCACGTCAACCTTGTTACCGTGAACCTCGTGATCGGCGGAGCTGCCGATACGGTCACTGTTGAGGCGAACGCCGCGCAAGTTGAAACCACGAGCACGCAGCTGGGCGCCGTGATGACGGACACCGCCATACGCGAACTCCCTATGGCCACGCGCAATGCATACTCTCTGCTGCAGCTTCAGCCTGGAGTGCAGTCGCAGGTAGGCGCGGACCTGTTCCTGGGCAGCGACAATGCGGGAGCTGTTTCAGTCAACGGGGGCCGCGGCCGGTCCAACAACTACATGGTGAACGGGGGCGATGGCAACGACATATTCATCAACGCCCCTGCAATTCAGCCGTCGCCGGATGCGATCGAAGAGTTTCGAGTCATTACCAACACCTTTGACGCGGAATATGGGCGCAACTCCGGATCGGTAGTGAACGTGGTCACGAAATCCGGCACGAACAATTTGCACGGTGATTTTTACGAATTCCTACGCAATCAGGCGCTCAACTCCAAGGGGTATTTCGATCCCTTTCTTTTGGACTACAAACAGAATCAGTTCGGCGCGACCCTCGGCGGCCCTATCAAGAAAGACAAGACATTCCTTTTCGCCTCCTACGAAGGGAACCGGCTGATTCAGGGGCAGTCGTCCGGGAACATCGCGCTTCCGACCGTTGGCGCAAACGGAGAGGCGAACGGAAATTTCTCGGGCGGACCACTTTTTACCGGAACGCTCACCGATCCACCGTTTGCGTCGCTTTTGGCAGCCCGAACTACTGGTAGTACAAATGGAACAACTTGTTCGCAGGCTGTGGCTGCGGCAGGGGGAGCGCCAATCGCGGCGGGCACTCCTTTCGCAAGCATTTTTCCGAACAACCAGATTCCAATTGAGTGTTTTGATCCAACGGCACTCGCTCTCTATCAGAAGTATGTAGCCCCGTTCTCGACCGGCCCCAATTGTACGAACGCGAGTTGCACCATTCCGACCTCCGGGGATCAACGGGAGCGCGGCGACCAGTTCACCGTGCGCTTCGACCACAAAATCAATGCGTCCCAGCAATTCAGCGCTTACTACTATTTTGACGACGATAACAGCACGGTTCCTTATTCTACTTTTCAGCTGGAAGAGCCAGGCGGTCTGCTTCCCGGTTTTGGCGCTCTTAATAAGACACGGGTCCAGCAGTGGAATCTGAGCCATACCTGGACATTCGGGTCCACGGCGGTAAACGAAGCGCGATTCAATTACTTTCGCGAGGGCCAGCAAGGGAATAATCATCCGCTAAATACTCTTCAGAGCGTGCAAGACTCTTGCGGCCCGGCTTTGGTGAACAGCTGCTTTACGCAGACGAACGGACAGTTCCCGACACCTGGAACAAATCCGATCGGAATAACCACCAACATTCCAGGGAGGGTGGGTGTTCCCAACATAAGCGTGCTGGGAGGATTCATCATTGGGAACAACTTCGAAGGTGAACTGCCCCAGGCAGGGAACACTTTCCAATTCACGGACAATTTCACAAAATCACTCGGCAAACACACGATCAAGTTCGGCGGAGACTTTCGACGGCAGCAATTCAATCAGTTCTACTACTTCAACATCAATGGTAGCTTCACATTCCTGAGCGATGCGAATCTTTGCGCTCCGTCCAACCCGAACACCTCTTGCGATTCACCCATCACGAACGACGTAGGTTTTCAAGACGCCTATCCGGATTATTTCATCGGTACGGCCAACGAATACACGCAAGGTGCGGCACAACACCAAAATGATCGGAACATCGGGTTGTATCTTTTCGTGCAGGACAGCTACAAACTGAAGCCCAACCTGACGCTCAGTTACGGTTTGCGATGGGAACTGAATACGCCGTATCACGATCTCGGCAACCGGCTTCAAACTTTCCGGCCCGGCCAGGCGACTCAGAAATATCCCTGCCTGCTGAATTTGAACAATCCTAGCAACCCTAGTGCCGTAATTATCTCCCAAGCCGCAGGCGGCAGCACGGATTGCAGTGAAACGGGACCGGCAAACTCGGTGTTCCCGCTGGGATTGGTGTTTCCGGGCGATAAAGGCGTTCCAAGCGGGTTGACCACTACCGACTACAAAGGTTTCGCGCCGCGCATCGGAATTGCATGGAGTCCCGGATGGACGGAAGGTTGGCTGGCGAAGCTGACCGGCGGGCCGGGAAATTCAAGCATTCGAGCCGGATACGGAATTTTCTACAATCCAATTGAACAGCTCGTATTGGCGCAGTTCAGTGCGGAACCTCCTTTTGGCGGCAGCATTGACCTTTCGAATCCAAACTTTAATACTCCGTTCCTACTCCAGGACGGAACCCAGAATCCCAACGTGTTCGGCCCTGTTTTGAACCAGACGCCGAACACTCCATGCTTCCAACCTACGGGGCCAAATGGTTGTGTGGATTGGTCAGCCTTCCGCCCAATTCTGCTGTTCGGAGAATTCGATCCTCATTTGAAGACACAGTACGCCGATCAATACAATCTGACGATTGAGCGCCAGTTGACCAAGTCCATGGTGCTTCGCGTGTCGTACGTCGGCACGCAAGGACATCATCTGCTCGCGGTGCATGATGAGAATGCGGGAAACATTCAGACTTGTCTCGGTCTCATGAATCTTGCGGCCGCAAACCCCAACGCCGTTCTGACGGCTCCGCTGGCGGCAGGTGGCGTCCAAACCTCGTGCGGACCCTTCAGCGCGGATAGCCCATACTTCATTCCTGGTGGAACCGTAATTCCTGCGGGGATATCGACACTGCCGCCCGAGCCTTTCCACGTACCGTCAATTAATTGTACTGGCTTGGTTTTGCCCTATACCGGCACGCCAGGCGGGAATCCAGGATGTCTCCCTGCGGGTATCGTTCCGGCCGGCGGGATCACACTTGTCGGCACGCGGCCTTTTTCCTCACCCAATTGCCAGCCAGCTACCGGAGCGGGCTGCCCGGCGGACGGAGTTCCGGTTTTCAGTAACATCTTCGCTGAAGGCACGATCGCAAACTCCAATTACAACGCTTTACAGCTTTCGGTGGAAAAGACCTATTCGCACGGGCTGTTGTTTCAGGCTTCGTACACGTTTAGCAAGGCGATCGACCAAGGCGCTTCGTTTGAAAACGAGTTGAATCCGGTGAATTTCGCGGCAACTCGTGGACTGTCTCTCCTCGACGCGAAACACAGATTCGTCTTCAGCCCGGTCTGGGAAGTGCCCGTGCCGAAATATGACGGATTCAAGGGCAAGGCTTTGGACGGTTGGGGAATGTCCGCGATCGTTACCTATCAGACTGGATTTCCCATCCGCGTCCAGACTCAAGATGATTTGGAATTGGAGAGCAGTTTCAACTTTGAAGACGCCAACACGCCACAAATTACCGGTCCAGTTCAATTCCTGAACGCCAGGTCCAGTTCAAATCCGAGTCACGTTTATTTTACGGGAGATATCAGCGACCCTGCGCCCGGAGCCTTCGGAAATCTTCCACACTCGCTCTGCTGCGGGCCGGCGCTGAGCGACAGCGATTTAGTCGTCTCGAAAAAAACTCCCATAAATGAACGATGGAACACGGAGTTTCGCGCGGAGTTTTACAATGCATGGAATCACACGCAGCTTAACAATCCGGATGGAAACTTCTCCGATTCGACATTCGGCGAAGTGTTGAAGGTTAGGGAAGGCCCGCGCGTGGTTCAGTTTGGATTGAAGTTTCTGTTCTAGCTTGGTTTAAGCAGGTTGTGGAGCGAGAGTGTCCGCTGCAAGCGGCGCTCTCGCTTTGTTGCGTAGGGACAAAGAACTGGAACTTCCCGGGTGGCTTCGCTAAATTTCGTTCCGGTGTTGCTGCACGCCAAGTATTTTACGGAGGGTCTGATGCACGAAGGACTTCAGAAAGAAATTGCCGCCTACGAGAAACGCACGCCGGGTTCGCGCAAAGCGCATCAGCGAGCTGAGGAAAGGTTGCCGCTCGGCGTGGCGAGCAACTATCGAGCTTACGACCCGTATCCCATTTTTGTTCGCGACGGCAAAGGCGGACGTATTCATGACGTCGATGGCAACGAGTACATCGATTTCAATCTTTGTTTCGGAGCGCTGATGGCCGGGCACTGCAATCCCGCGGTGATCCACGCGGTACAAGAAAAATTAGGAACCGGGACGATGTTCGGAATGCCACACGATCTGGAATGGGAGCTGGCCGAAGAAATCTGCAAAAGATTCCCGGTGGAGATGGTGCGTTTCAGCAATAGCGGAACGGAATGCACGATGCATGCCGTTCGCCTGGCGCGAGCGGCCACCGGACGAGACCGCATCATCAAGATGGAGGGCGGCTATCACGGACTGCACGATTCCGCTCTCGTCTCGGTGAAGCCGAAAGCCGAAGAAGTGGGCGACGCGAATTTCCCAACGTCCGTGCCGGGCGGTTTGGGTGTGACGAAGGCTACGTTGCAAAATACTCTAGTCGCGCAGTTCAACGACGCGGCCGGCGTCGAGCGGCTCTTTGCAAAACATCCGGGAGAAATTGCCGCGGTCATCGTTGAGCCGATCATGATGAACGTCGGGATACTGATGCCGGATGAGGGCTATCATCAGGCGCTGCGCGATATCACTAAGAAAAATGGCGCGCTCCTGATTTTTGACGAAGTGAAAACCGGCGCGAAACTGGCGCGCGGCGGAGCCTGCGAATATTTTGGAATCAAGCCGGACATCGTTTGCCTGGCAAAATCTATCGGCGGCGGATTCTCGCTTGCTGCTTTTGCATCCACGCGCGAAGTGATGGGGCTGATCTCAGACCATAAAGTCTTCCACGGCGGCACGTACAACACGAACCCCGTGGCTATGGCGGCGGGACTCGCGACGTTCAGGGAAGTGCTTACGCCCGCAGCCTACGAGCACGTATATCGGTTGAATAAGAAATTGCTCGATGGCTACAACCAGGAAATCGGCAAGACCGGCTTGAAAGCCTACGTCGTGGGCGCCGGCTCGAATGGCTCGCTGATGTTTGCTCCGAAGCCCATTCACAACTATCGAGATTGGCTGAAAGTCGATAGCGAACTGTGGCGGCATTACTGGTTCGCGATGGTGAACCGCGGCGTGATGGCGCAACCCTACTGGTGGGACGAGCAGTGGACGGTGTCAGTCGCGCACACCGATGCGGATGTGGACCGCCATTTGGCGGTATTTGCGGAAGTCGCTCCGGCGCTTGCTCAGGCGCAAAAAGAACCGCATGCGGCAGCCAGCAGCGCACACTAGATTCTCGTCGCGCGTTTTTCTACGCAATCGCAGCCAAGGGTTGGCGCGAAAGATCGGATCCTGCAAGGAGTACATTGCCAGAGCTGACTACTCAGCAAACGGAAACCGCGCACTTGAAGCGCGCGCTGGGGCGATGGGATCTTGTCGCGCTCTTTGTCGTTGCGGTGTTTAACCTGAATGTGGTTCCGAGTATCGCTGCGAATGGCGGCGTCACAGTTTGGCTCTGGATTATTTCGCTCCTGATGTTTTTCTGGCCGCAAGGTATCGCCGTGATCGAATTAGCGCATCGTTATCCCGGAGAAGGCGGCGTGTATCTTTGGGCCAAAGAAGTTTTCGGCGAGTTCCATGGCTTCTTGTCAGGGTGGTGCTACTGGACGAACAATATGATGTACGTGCCGACGGTCATGCTTTACTTCGTCGGCGTGTCAGTGTTTGTGTTTCCGAGTCATCAAGCTCTCGCCGACAATAAGACCTTCGCCGTAACCGCTTCGATTGCGCTGCTGGCGATTCTCGTCGTGCTGAATATCGTCGGCCTTGGCGTGGGAAAATGGATCAACAACGTGGGCAGTATCGGCACCGGTATCGCGGCAGCGGTGCTAGTGGGGCTGGGAATCATCGTGGCGCTGCGGTTTGGCACCAGCGTCAGCGCTGCGGATTTTCGCATTCCGGCGAACCCGCGATTCCTGCTGAATTCGTTCGGCGTGATTTGTTTCGGTCTTGTGGGGCTGGAACTTGCGTCGGTGATGGGAGATGAGATCAAGGACCCCGAGCGCACGCTGCCGGGAGCAGTGGTATGGGGCGGAGTGCTTTCGGGATTTCTCTACATTGCCACCACGCTAACTTTGCTGATCGCCGTAAGCAGGAATGAAATTAATGTTCTACAGGGAATCGTACAGGCGGTAAGCCACATGGCTGCGAAAGTCGGCGTCGTGTGGATCGTAGCTCCATTCGCACTTATGCTGAGCATCTCGATTGCGGGAATCGGTTCTGCATGGCTGGCTGGTTCGGCGCGAATTCCGTTTGTCGCGGGCTTGGATTCGTATCTGCCGAACTGGCTGGGGAAAGTCCATCCTCGCTACGGAACGCCGTATGCGGCGCTGATTGTGCATTTTGTTGTGTCGACGATTCTCGTGCTGATCAGTTTTCTCGGCTCTGGCGTGCAGGAAACGTTT